>ERZ890953.1632-NODE-1632-length-10916-cov-5.590369_pt1 | contig 10916 bp, 4 predicted proteins | sample MGYA00521264_ERZ890953 | MGnify/ENA primary metagenome ERZ890953 (study PRJEB32303, sample SAMEA104408629) | aquatic metagenome | biome: Brackish water; feature: Chemocline; material: water | place: Baltic Sea | collected 2014-10-26T21:54:00 | depth 200 m ... | reverse complement strand
AGTTTAACGCTAGAGTCAAATTCAGTATAGAGTGCAGAAAATTGTGTTGCAATATCTGAAATCTCTTGGCTTCCACTCTCTAGAGCTATTTGTTCAAAAAGTTTGATTTCATTTGCCCAAAGAGCATTTTTATTTAGCTTAATAACTGAGTTGTGATTGATAACACGTGCCTGCGCTTGCATAAATTCTGCTTTAAATAAAGCGGGGAGTTTGTTTGTTTTGTCATAAATGAACTTATGCTTTTTTATTGTTATCATTGTGTCTGAGCGATTTAGTGTATATTCTGATTTATAACTACCTACTAGATCTCTTTCTCTTGTTTTCCATTTTTCACGACCTGCATCTTGCCCTACAATTTGTAGATAGGGCAACAATTGTGAGATTAAATTTCTAAATTCTTCATTATATATAATCTCTGCATCATACAGGGTGAGCAATCCATTTTTACTTAAAATTAAAGGGAATGCATTTACTAATTGACCTTTATTTTCGCCAAAAATACCGTTTTCACTTTTCAAGTCGCTAAGCTGTGCAAAATAGAGCTGAGAATCATTATTTTCTTCAATAAACTTAATATTAAGGCGAGCGCTTATTTTGCTTTTTACAGGAATTTTGCCTCCTGTATTGTTTGTTTTTGTGTCATATCCTGATTGAAAAAGTCCACTATTTATTTCACCATTATTTTCTATACTAAAAGAATAAGCAAACTGCTCTTTTGGCTGGTAAGTGTTTTTGACACTAAGGCTTTTTTTTGGTTTAACTAAAAAAGTGTCGTCTCCGACTACCTTTTCATTAGCATTAAACAACATAAGAAGTGAAACAACGGCTATTACTATCGTCAGAGCAATAATCGCTATTTTTTTACTTTTCATAGAATTTTTCATTTTCATAGAAAGTTATTTTTCTCTAACGCCAAAAGTCAATCGATTACCTGTAGGCCAACTAGTTGGACGTATACCTGAAATCTCAACTTCGGTACAACTACCGAGCTTAATATTTTCATCAACAGTGCCTGTAAACGTCATACTTCTCTCAATAATCTCACCGCACACTATGTCAACCTGAATAAACTCGTTGGGATTTTCAGCGGTTGGATTGGCGGCGTTGGCTAACACTCCCCCAATTTCAAGATAATAGTCTCGTCCCGCGATTGGAGTTGGATAACCTATTTTTTGTTTAAAATATCCATCAGGTAGAGAGGGAATGATATAATCTTTTACAAAAGCTACCTTCCAAGTTTTGGTTCCTTTGAAAAGGTTCGCCGTTGTCTGATACAAAGGATCCCAATGATAAATAGTTTGGCTATCGCTTTTCTTAGGATCTATATAGTCATTGTATTTGTAATATATATCAACTTCCCCAGACATGAGATCAAGAAAGTAATCCAAACTTAACTCCGCAGTTAAAATGCCCGGCTTAACGGTAAGCGCAACGGTAAAAGGAGAGTAAATATCCAATACGTTAATAGGCGCGGTTATTCCAACTTCTGTAAACCCAAAGGGGACGTCTTTAATATAACCAGACGCGACGGAGTTAACGTTAACGTAGGGACCGCCTATTAAAGAGAACGTTCGATTGGCGCTATCTAGGTAAGCGTTAACTTTTAAGCCAGCTTCACCACTAAGGGAAATTTCCGCAACAAACTCAAAGCCCCAATACAAGAACATTTTCTTGTCTTTGGATTTCTCTATTTCAACCAATACCTTTTCAGCCGCGCCAACCTCTTCTGACTCTTTAGTTGACCAAATTTTACTGCTAGCGTCTTGTCTTGTATTTGGATCTATATAACGTATATAGTCGCAACTCTTTGGAACGTTGTGGAGAGGGTCGCCGGCAATCGCGTTGTTGCAGGTTACTCCGTCTCTTGCGATATTGTATACGTAGAAAAGAGCGCTTCCTGCCGCATAACCATACCTCACTACGGCAGAGCCGCTAAATTCACATCTTTGTCCCTCCTCCGCACAGTGTACGTACTCGTAATTTAGCGGTGGTGTTCCTATGTCAACCATTGTTTCACAAGTTTTTCCTGAACTTGAGTTATCACCAAATGTTGCCTTATTACAAACCACATTGCCAGAAACATGAGCTACTGACCAATCAGCATTAAAGCCAAAGCGGACGTCTTCAGGTGCCACTAGTGTAAAGGTTTGGTTTTCATTTACGGTCGAACTCCATTTGGGTGCAAAAGAGGGCGTTGCAAGGTATTCACAAGTTTTATGCTTTTTGGGGGCTGTATCTCCCCAGATACTACTATTACATGCCACGCTTCCGGTTATTGCTTTGTAACCCCAGCCACCATCAGAATTACCGTATCTCACCTGAGAACTTCCTACCGTTTTACCCCAAAGTGAACACGTACCACCTTCAGATGCGCAATATGTCCAAACCATCTCATCTTGCGGGTTATAAGCCGAGGATTGAGATCTAGGTTTTATTGTCGCTCTATTTTTAGTAACGCTTCTAGCGGTAGTGTTGCTGACGCTTTCATTTATGTTCCAAATCGTGCCACCATCGGAATCCAAACTCACCCCAAATTGAGTATTGTCAACGTCTTCGTTGGCTCCAGAGGATACTGACAAACTCATGGTGGCCATCGAAGACTCTTCATTGTTCATAGTAACGCCAACGTTTTGGGTTTGCGTCGAATTCGCTTGCCCACTGCTATTTGTCGTTGTCGTGGCTGAGGTGGTGGTCGTATGAGAAATGTATTCCGAGTCGCCTGAATTTGTTACTTGAGAGTTATCAAGATCATCAGACGTCGAAGAGCGCGATTTGATTGATTTTGAAGCTATTTGGTTCGCTGAGTGAAGATAAATTACCGGAAGTTGGTATTGGACGGCTGGCAAATTCGAGTCTGTGGCAATGTTCACAACAACGTTACCCATTACGTCTAAAGCGTTTTCCCAGAGCGCGTTAAAGGCAGCTTCATTCAAATGTAGATCAAGGTCAATGGTTCTAACGCTATTCTTTCTGACGATGGCGCATGATTGAACGTCATCCACTATTTTGCATATTTGGCGTATGCTTCTAGTTTGTCCTTTAATCCGTTCTAGAACTTTTCCCACTTTATTAACGCTACGGTGATGGTCGCTACTTATTGGATCTCTCGTTTGAACTTGACTTGTTAAATCCAATGGAAACGTCCCAATTCCATCAAGGTTGAGCTCTACGCTCACTCTAGTGGGAGTTTCCAAGCTTTTATACTTTGACTCCAATACAAGCTCCAATCGCATCTCTCCAAGGTCCGTTAAAATCAGATTCATGTCATCGGGTTTTACTCCAAGCGAAAAAGAGTTGTTATTGAGTTTAGCCGATCGCACAACTATCTCAGGCGAGTCGGGAGTGAATATATTTAACAAGGCAACCATGAGGGTTTCACTTTGCGTTATCACGCCTTGAGCGCTTTGCGCGGCGTTTATAGAAACCATTAGTTTGTATTCGCCGTCTTCCAACGTCTTTGGTACGATAAACGTGCTTTCTATATTTGTGTTTGATTGGCTAAGGTTAGCTACTTGAAAAGTGACAGGATAAGTTTTAGCGCTATCGACCGTTGAGACCAATGAAAACGATAGCTCGGCGTTCTCTATCGATCTCGAAGAGGATAGAGCAAAAGAGACGGTCGTTGGATTTGCGGTGCGAATCGAAGTTTCACTATTCACGCTCGAAACGCTAAAGTCCGTCGTGGAATTTCCTAAACATCCCGATAATGATATAACAAGCAATAAGCCTAAAAAATAACGCTTACGTTGATACAACTGATTTGTGATTTTTCTTGTTGAATGCTTCAAAGCGCTCATGTTAAATAAGATGTTTACCACTGCGCCTTGATATTGTTTGGCTTTCATGAATTCTCCTGTGTTTTTTAATGCCAACACTATACAATGTGCGAGTCTCTTAGTGGTCTCTTAAAATTTAAATAGGTTTGTTATTGTAAAAGGAGCCTTTAAAGAGACTTATGTGAAGTATAATAAGCAAGTGCAACGATAGCACTTGCTTTGATTTTATTCACTTAAGTGAGAAACACCATGTGCTGTATTGTTATAGATAGATACTAACTTCCAATCGTTATTGACTACTTTATAAAAACCATAACTTGCAGTTGCGCGGTCTCCATTGAGATCAAAACCAAGTAAACCACTGATACCATGGATCTTTTCTGGGCTATATTTAAAACTATGACTTAACGAGTATGATGAGCCTAGTACTTCATACTCTCTTATTGAAGCCAACCAGATAGCGTCATACGCGTTTATGGCGTCTGTAGTTAAAAAGCTGTTGTTTATATCAAGATTCAGATCGTTAAATTGTGGCATGAAATATCCAAAACCTTTGTGATCATATGTTATAAATGTAAGATCTAATCCACTGTTTTTAACTTCATCACTAAAAGAAATAGAGTCAGTTCCATACCATGGATATGATGCAATAAGCCCTTTGGTGCTACTATCTAAATTGCTTATACCAGTTGCACTAATATCAGAACCTATAAATAAGACAGCACTATTTGTTTTATCCATTTTTACTAGTTCAGTTGCAAAGGATGAAGTATCAATTACCTCTCCAACTGTGTATAAGAACCTATTTACAATATTACCGTTATATATAGATTCAAAGGTCAAAGTGTAATCATCTGCGTAAACATTATCAGAATGAACAATAATTACATTTTCAATACCTACTTTATGTAGTTGAAAGACAAGCGCCTCAACTTCAAGTGAGTCATTTGGAGTTAATCTAAACGTAGTGTCATTTTTTGCAATTTGTACAGCTGTAGATACACAATCAAGTATTACCATGTTGTTTTCAGCCGCGTAATCTTGCATCTGTTCCATAAAATCACTCTCTACCAATGTGACAACTATCTCAACTCCATCGTCATGAAGCTTTTTCAAATCCTCTAACATAGCAGTTTGCGTGTAAGGCTTTGTATTGTTATCGGCAATCACTAAGCTCACATTATAATGGGTGTCTTTGTAAAAATCATTCACGCGTTCAATCGCTAGTTTTGCTAAAGAGTCCGCATCCTTAGACCATGTTTCATCATTGATGATAGCCCCTATTGTGATTGATTTATTTATATCCATGAGTTGAGAACTTACGTTTATGTCTCGAATGAGTAATTGGTTTGCTTCATACGGTTTTTGTTTATAATAACCTCTTGGCACCCATTCAGAATTTGCATAACTATAATAAGTAAAGTTAGCGCTATCTCTATCACCAAACTCATTAAGAGTTATAAACCCTGTTGTACCGAATGTTTTAGCTGCTGTTATCTCTATGGCACGATGTAATTGAGTAGTAACTTCACTATCGTTTGCATCTTGACCATGTAAAACTACTTCCACATTCTCTTTAAAAACTTCAGTAGCCAACCATAAACTATCCCATGCATTAAGAGTAAATGGGTCAATATTCTTTGCTCCACTTTTTTTCAACTTGCTAAGTACGTTTTCGTAATATACAAAAACTTCTGAATCACTTGTAGTAACGGCTACACCGCTAAGTTCAATTTTATTGAGCGTCTCTTTAAGAGAGCCATTGATATCAATGTTTATCATATCTTCAGATGCAAACCATTTTACTTGAGCAGCAAGTGAGCTTACATTTAAATCATTAAGTAAATTTATGGCTTGCTCTTCAAGGTCAATCAATACAACAACAACCGTATCATTAAGATCAGCGCTTTTTATTTGTGCTTCGAGTGTATTTAATGTATTTGAGTCCACAACGATACCCTGATGAACAACAACATTGCTATCGTTTGCAAAATGTTTTTGCAGATCTCTGTAATAGTCTTCACCATAGATATCATCACGATACAAAGGGATGATATTTTTAATGTTGGGTGATGATTTGATAAGTTCAACTAAGGCATTGACTTGCTCTGTATCACTTGTCGCCATGCGAAATAAGTTGTCTGATATCTCCAAAGAACTTGCTGTGGATGAGGGGCTGATGAGTAACATATCATTTTCATTAGCAAAAGGTAAAATCGCTTGAGCAACTGATGAGCTATAAGGACCTACAACTATCCTCACACCAAGATTTTTCATCGCTGTTAACTCTTTTAATGCAAGTGCAGTATCGTTTTTGGTGTCCCTTAAAATAAACTCAACATCTCTAAACAACACTTTATTGACTTTTAGGTACTCATGAATTTCTTCAGAAATGAGTGGCAACAGTGTTGTGTTTACATCACCAAACGCGTAACTTTCTAAATCAAGTAAGACCCCTATTTTTGGTCGTATTGCATTTAATGTCTCTTCTATATGAGCATTTGCTTCCGCTTTGGTGTAGATTTTTGAAGATATGTTATTGTTTACAATAAATTCACCCAAATCCGTTGATATCGCATTTAACTCTTGCACAATTGTTAAATAATCTTTATCAGTAAATTTTGAATTAGAAAAAAGTTTTTGAGTCTGGGGAGTCACAGTCATCAAATCATTTTCTAAAGTTGTTGTTGAGAGTAATAGCTGTACAATCAGTGCTGTTTTATTCTCATCTCCTGCTGCTAAATCATCGGGTTGCACTACAAACTTTGCAAATGCGGAACCAATTTTTAAACCATGTTCATTTTCACCTAGATAAAAACTAACCGTTTCGCCCTCTAAGTAAAAGAAATCTCCACCCTCATGAGTGAAACCGCTTTGCGTTGGCGTTTTATAAAATAGACCGTCTACTTTTGCGTCTACAAATACCCCAAGCTTAAGCTCTTCATTGCTATTAACATCACTACTTTTATACGTCTTACTGCATCCACTAAATATCAGCATCGTTAGAAACAGTCCAATAACGACTTTCATTGCACTAAGATTACTTATTTTCATCATTTTTTCCTTATTGTTTTTATGATTAGTTTTACAACTTCTCTATTTTCTTCCCCTTGAAGCGCGTCTTCAAGATACTTACTGTTTTGGGGATATTTATCAATCGTTTTAGCTAAATATTTTACCATTTCTGTTTTAGTGTGAGAACTCTCTTGCGTGGCAATATTTTTTTGAATCTCTTCCACTATTTCATCTTTTGGTTCAAAAAATGAGAGTGATTCAATAGCTGCAGCTTTGACATAATCGTTTTGCGCTCTCTTCATTTTTTCATAAAGAACTTTTTCAACCTCACCCGTACGCGCGTCTTGCAAAATTTTTATTGCGCTTACTTGCAACTTTATGCTACTTGACGTTTTTACAACCTCAAGAACCTCTGCTTGAAAGTTGTCAATACCACTATTTTGCATAGATAAAAGTGATATTTTCTTTGTAGCGTAATTGCCGGTAAGCAGGTTGTCTTTGAGCCTTTGATTGATTTTAGAAGCAATATTTTCTTCGCTATTAGAAGCAATGCTTCCTAAAGCTAAAACTATTGTCTTTGATTGTTCCAAAAGGTCAGAAGTGTCAACATTCTGGGAATATTTCCACAAAGCGTCAATATTTTCTTCACTTACGTTTTTTATCGCGCCGATTGCTATGATTGCACGCAAATGGTTGTCTTGTGATAAAGTAGAATTATCACTCTCAATTAACTTTAAAAGAAGTTTTTGCGCTTCTTCGTTACCTAACTTTTCAAGCATGTGAATCAATTTCATAGAACTTTTATCATCTGAATCGATAATAATCGCATACAGTTTTTCAATCTCTTTAGGATACAAACTCAAGTAATTTTGTAACTCTTGAAGATTTTGAATATTCATATTCTCTTGTACTTTTTTCAGAAAATTAGAAAAATTCAGATGATTTGTTTTTATATAGTTGATTTTGCTCGCTTTCTCCTCAGCAACCCAAAATGGTTCATATTTCTCAGCCTCTTGTTGAAAAGAGTCAATAATCTCACTAACCTCTCTTTCTTCTTGCCAAATTTTTAAAGAGTTATTTACAGGGGTGTTCACTTTCTCCATGAGAACAGTGTTACTGTTTTCTAAAACAACTATCCCATTTTCTTTACTTACAATTGTTTCATAACCATTCAAAGATTGAATATAGTTATTTTCATCATCTAAAACAATATTTATGTTAGATTTGCCAAAAACAATATTTATAGCATCGCTTTTTTTCTCTATATATTTTATTCTTGATTTTGATAATTTATTCTCCATGCGAGAATACTCAGCTTCATAAACTCCGTTATAATCGAACTCCTCCACTTTGTAGGAAGTTTTATCTAGTTCAACAGTTTGCAACATCGAAAAAAGCATGAACAAGCCCTTAACGTCATCATCCCTTCTTGGAAAGTAGTACTCAAGAAACTTTCCATTTTTATCCATCTTCACAAGAAAAAAAAGCTCATATAGTGATGCAATCCGTTTTTCTAAATAACTATTTTGCATTCCAATCTTAACATCAGATAACTCAAAACCTGCATAGATGAAATTTTCATCTTTTTTAAAAACACGAAAATCAAGCATAGCGCTAAAATTTATGGGATCTTTAATCCCATAAACATTCTTTTTATCAAACTCAGTATTATATTTTAATGTGTAGTGACTTTTTTTATCAATATCAAAACTGTCATCTTTTTTGAGTATGTTTGCGAATAAAAAGATAACGCTTATAACAACAACAATACCTAGCGAGGTCACAAAAGCTTTTTTCAAATCATCCCCTAATACAGTTTGATATCTAGTAATGTTTGTGATGCATTTAACAGTGTTATATCACGACTCAGCCCAGAATCCCATTTAAAGATATTTAGCGTTGGTCGGTTTGTTATTATCCCACAAGGGTAATACTCTCTAATAGTTTTATAGGACTTACATCTTAGTTTGCCCCTTCTATATTTATATCTTGTACATATCCTGTTACTATGTTGACAAATTTTTGGCTCTGTATACTCTGCATATAGATCAACTCTTCCATTTGGTCCACCAAAAGTATTTACAACTTTTTCACTTAAAATCCCTTTTAAGCGTAAATCCTTACTATCGCCACTAAATACAAACGCAAACTCCGTTACACCTCTAAAATCATTTTCGATGAAAGTAAAGCTGGCCTGTACTCCTGCGCTAAAACCTTGGATGCCAACTCCACCACTTGCAAAGCCTGCAAGAGACGCCGTTGGACCCATTTCAGAGTGTAATAGTAAAATTCCCTCTAATGCGATCGTTCCATCAAAACCTAAAGTGCCAATGGCCCCCGCTTTGACGACAACGGGAACAATGCCAACCATGATAGTCTGTTCTTTTGTAACGTCTTTTTCATAAGTGAACTCTTTGGTGTAACTTAACATAGATTTTGTTTCCACATTTATCTCAGCTTGACGCGCTGCTAAAATTTCATCTTGTTCCACTTGAGGTAGTTGTTTTTCATCGTCCTCTAATTCTGCCTTTTCAAGAGTATCATATTCTGCCAGCTCCGCTAAGCTTTTCTCGTTCGAGTAGATATTTCTACCCAAGGATTGTACTAAAATATCATAACCCGTATTTTCAAATGAGTCATACTGTACGGTTGCTGCCGAGTCTACTTTCAACAAAGTAAACCCCGCACCTAAAACTTTTACCGCTAAGAGTCCATTCACTCCAGCATCTGAATACAATGAACCAAAATTACCCTCAGCCCCACTATTAAATGTGATTCCAAAAAGCGAATCGTTTTTAGAAGCGTCAAAGCCTTTGGAAAAGTTTTTAAACACCACTTGAGAAGCTCCCCTTGTCGCTCTTGTATAAACTCTTTTCGTATCGAGTTTATAAAGCGATACTCGAGTTTTAATCGTATTGTTTTCTAAATTTACTTCATCGTCTTTTGAAGTTAAAGTTATTTGTATAAAAGCGTCATGAAAATTTGAATCAAGCTGCGAATAGAGTTCTCCTTTTAGCTCTTTTGAGATAAAAAGCGTTGTGCTGATATTGCTTACAACCTCGTCTAGAGAAAGAATATCTCTTGTTTTAGAGATATTTCCATCAACTAAAAAATCTAAAGGTATACATTTTGAGTTAAATTCCAAGCATGCTTGAACATTGACATTCTCAACATGACCCGTTATGGAGTTTGTTCTTAACGTTGAGGGTATCAATTGATTATTCTCTAAATCATCAACTAAAAAAACATCGTCATCTAATTTTACAGATTCTAAAACTATATCTGTTTTACCTACTTGTACTTCTATAACATCGTTACCTATATAGATATTTCCCTCTTTATAGGCTCTCGCATTGAGTGGATCTACATGAGCGGCAAGTCGATAGCTACCCACCGGGACATTCTTGCCAATCGTGATATTACTGTCAATAACGCTATTTCCACCCTCGATATCAAGAACTACCGTTCCAACGTTGTATTGTTCTTTTGGAATACTATTAGTAGTTGAGTTGTCCTCCATATCACCAGTAACAACTTGATCCGCTTCACTAGAGAGAAGGTAATAATTGATTGGTACTTTTTTCAATGATTTATCAAGAACTATTTGTGCTTGAACTGATGATGTTGTGCTTCTGGTAAGCACTCTTGTAACATCAATATTTTGAATACCTTGAGTTACATCAGAGGTAGAAGAGAGAGGCGCTTGTGATACGCTTTCGCCACAAGCACTCATGATAAATGCACTTATCGTTAAAAACGATGCCTGCAATAAAAAAGATTTTACTTTCATTCTGTACAACCTCGACTATATTTACTTTCCACTTTTTCTCCTTTTTTTAGCACTTATTTCGTAAACCCTCGACCATTAATGGCGGGGTAGTTCACCTCTGTCAGCTTTTATTACTCTTGCAATGATTATATACAAAACAAGTCTCCTTTTAGTCTCTTAAAAATTTAATAGGTTTATCTTTATAAAAGGAGACTCTAAAGAGACTCATATGAAGTATAATTGTTAAAATTATATAAAAGTTGAACAATGATTGAAAATCTTAAAAATACAAATTTACTCTTTGTGGAGGATGATGACGTTATTAGAAAGCAGTACTCTTATATCTTTAGAAGTTT
>ERZ890953.1631-NODE-1631-length-10916-cov-6.591014_pt1 | contig 10916 bp, 5 predicted proteins | sample MGYA00521264_ERZ890953 | MGnify/ENA primary metagenome ERZ890953 (study PRJEB32303, sample SAMEA104408629) | aquatic metagenome | biome: Brackish water; feature: Chemocline; material: water | place: Baltic Sea | collected 2014-10-26T21:54:00 | depth 200 m ... | reverse complement strand
AATTGAGGAACCGGTCGAGCGGGAATTTAAGCATTTGAAGGAAACGGATGATCGCGCCAGATCCCAAGGGATGGCTCAAGGAGATTTATTCAGGCCCACTGCTGTTCAAGACCAATTGCCGTTTGGGATCGAAAGCTATGATGCGTGGCGGAAAAAGACGGTTGTGGCCCTGAAAGAACACTTTGCAGCGGAAGCAGAGTCAGCCGATCTGGGGCAGGCGTTTTTCGGGCAGTCGGTAGGTAAGGGGCTGGCGCTGTTTGGTTTGCTTGCACGACGGTATGATGTGGTGGCTACGAATCCTCCTTATATGGGTTCTGGCAATATGGGAGATAATCTTTCCAGGTATTTGGAACGACAATATAGGGATGGAAAGCGTGATCTTTACGCAGGATTTATCATACGGGGACGACTTCTAGTTCGAAGGAATGGTTTTGTTGGAATGATAACCCTGCAATCTTGGTTGACGAAAGATTCTTATGAACATCTAAGAGAAAGGATACTTTTTGACAATATTCTATCAGCAGTCGTCTTATTGAACAGATACGCCTTTTCTGAGGCCGATCCGCCTGGCTTTCCAGTCCTTTTCACTCTTCAAATATTTCAACCTCCCCCAGAAACTTCAGTTTGGGCTCTGCAAATTGTTCCTGAATTGCGGCCACCGGGTCAAGAAGCGATTTTAGGAGACAAGATAAATAATTGCAGACCAAAAGAGCAACTACGGCTCCCTCAACTGCAATTTGCAGAGTTGCCTAAACATCAGATATTAGTAGGCATGTCCCCTCAGCTACTATCCATCTTAACTAACAAGAAGCCGTTATCATCTACTGTTCGATTTTGTGAACCTTCTACAACAGGTGACAATACTCGATTCGTTAGGTATGTTTGGGAATGTCTTGATCTCAAACGTGCGCGTTGGCATCTTATGTCAAAAGGAGGGAGTCACAAGAGGTGGTCTGGCCTGGAAATCTACTTACTTGATTGGGAGTATTCAGGTCGCAGGATTAAAGAACATCGTGGATCATACATTCGAAATGAAGCGTACATGTTTAAGCCCGGTATCACCTTAACAGCCATGTCCCGGCATGGTATTAGCTTTCGGAACATGCCTTCAAAAATGACTTTTGGGAAAGCAGGCCCAGGATGTTTTCCCTCCGTGAAAGATATAATTAGCCTAATCTTGCTCCTAAATAGCCGGCTTTATCAATACCTCCTTCGCTCTTTAAACCCTGACGCTAGTATCAGCACTGGAAACATTGCACGGCTTCCAGTACCGAGTGAGGATTTTTTACCCGGCGTAGAGGAGATAGCAAAGCTAAGGCTCGAAATTGCTAATCGTCTTTCGTCTTTTGAAATCCTTGAGTCTTCTTTTCAGCCTTCACAAATTATTAGGAATCTCAGAAATCGAAAAAACCAGGGGAACGGGCTCTTAATCTCGCGGATTAATTGCCTTATAGTAGAACAATTGAAGCTAGAATGTCTTGCTTTGCTCTTTGATAGCGCTGCGGATATCCTTGTAGAACAGCATTTTTGCTTAAACGAAGCAAGTTTTAAAAATTTAGATGCTAAATTTGGAAACACTGCTACCAACTTCGAGGCATTACCCAAGTACGATAATATACCAGTCTTTTTCATAGAATTGACAAAAGGGGTTTCAGACAAAATAAAACTTGCTAAACCGATTCCTAATATTCAACTATCTAGTAGTGAAATAGACGTATTGAAAGGAGAACTGAGACGTCTATTTGAGGGGCATGGCCAGACTTCACTTCAAGAAATAAATGAAAATGAAAAATTCGAAACAACCGAGGAAGCCCCTGTAGAAAAAAATGAAAAGCCCGGAATTCCTAGTGAATCGACAATACACCATTTGTCAAAAAGTTTAAATCTTCATCCTGTTACAGTCTTTGAAATTCTCAAAGAAGGAATTGAAACCAAGAACTGGCAGAGTAAGATCTTTATTAACGATTTCATTCACAGAATTTTCACGGTTACAGTTCTGGAAATCCTTGGGCACCGCTGGCCCAAGCAAATCGAAGTCAAGAAATCGATACCGAAATGGGCAGACAAGGATGGCATTATTCCTTTGACGGGCGGAACGAATGAAGAAATACTTCTAAATCGCGTTCGGGAGCGTATTGCGGCTGAATTTGAAGGTGGTGATGTTGCTTCAACCGAGCGCGAATTTGCCGACATCATTGGCAAATCCCTTGAGCAATGGGTGGAAACCGAGTTTTTTAAGCACCATGTCAAACAGTTTAAAAAGCGCCCCATTGCCTGGCAGATCCAAAGCGAAAAATACGCGCGCAACAATAAACCCGCCTTCGCCTGCCTGATTTATTACCACAAACTCGACGGAGACCTGCTGCCCAAAATCCGCACCCAATACGTCGGCCTCCTGCGCCAGAGGTGCGAAACCGAACTTCGAGGCATTGAAGCCCTCCCCCTGGATGCTCGCAGCGATCGACAGGAGAAGCGTCGAATCGAACTGGAAACACAAATCGAAGAGCTGAAACACTTTGACGTCAAGCTGAATGACCTGACCGAGAGCACCTTCGGACCACACCGCATGATACCGCACCTGAGGCAGAATGCCCTTGAAGACAGCATGTTGTGCCTGAAAACACAGTGGTTGAAAAAGCTCAGCGGCATCATGCAGCAGGATCCCTTAAAAGGATGGATAACACTGGCGGAACAGGCCGAAGTGCATGCAAAACTACCGGAATGGATTATGGAGCCGGTTCACAACCTGCATTATTTCTGCTCAAATGTGGGCGCCCATACCCCGAAAGAAAAAACATTCAAGGAGGATCCCGGCGCCGGGGAGCTTGCGGAGATCATCTGTTCAAGGGCCGAAGATATGGTAAAAGGTTCGTTGCGACTGGTTTGCACAAGCTGGTGGAAAAACCTGGATGGCGCTGTTTTTACGCCTCTGCGGAAACAGATCAGGGACCTGCAGAATGAATTGAAACTTCTGAAGGAAAAAGAAGCCGTTGAAGGAAAAGATAATCCCCGGTTGATTTTTGATTTCGAAATGCGGATCGAGAGTCTCAAGATGGAAATGAAGGCCCTGAGAAAGGCATTGGCGGATAAAACAGAAAAGGCGAAAAGAATTCGTGATGAAATTGAAAGCTGGTCAAATACCGATGCCTTGACCTGGGAGCCCTGGCTTGCCACTCAGCACATGTATGATGCCATTTCAGGTATCGATAGCCAACACAATCCACCCGGCTCGATCCAGGACTTCATTCAACAGGAAAGCGCCTATCTTCCTGATATTAACGACGGAGTGCGGGTCAACATCGCCCCCCTCCAGAAGGCAGGGGTTCTTGCGGGTGACGTTCTTGCAAAAAAGGATCTGAACAAGGCCATTTCAGACCGCGCCGAATGGCGGGCCGACGAACGACGCTGGTGCCGTGAGGGGAAGCTGCCGCAACCCGGATGGTGGCCGACCGCAGTGCAAAATAACCCATAGATGTTTGTAATTCTCCTTTTTGAGGCTGTTAATATGAAGATATTGAAGATGGAAATCAAAGGGTTCAGGTCCCTCAAGAACATTTCCTTTGCCCCCGCGGATCTGAACGTTATCATCGGCCCCAATGGAACCGGCAAATCCAATCTTCTAAGGATGCTGGAACTTGTTTCCGTCTCAGCACAGGGCAGGCTGGGAAAAACGATTCAGCACTCAGGCGGCATGGCGCCTTTGGTTTGGGACGGTATCTCCGAAAGCATCCGTTTTGATATCAAGTCTTCCCAGCTTTTGCCATCGTGGGCGACGGACAGAAACTGGCTCACCTATGGGGTTGAACTGGCAAGATTGGGTAAAACCGGGGCTTACGCTATCGGAGAGGAACAGCTTTTGTACTTCCATCGCCGGAACCTGGAAGAAGAAGTTGAGCCCTTTGCGATTTTGGATCGGCAAAAGATGAGCGCCAGGATTTTCGACGAAAACCGAAAAGAATGGATTGCACCGGAAGAATCTCTTCTGGAAGAGGAGACCCTTCTGAGTCAGACAGCCGGACCGTTTACCATCAACCAGCATATTCCCCTATTCCGACAACAGTTGACTGAATGGTGTGTATATCATGACGTGGACGTCAGTCCGTCGGCCGGGCTTCGTCAACCGGCTGTGGCGCGACTGGAAAAACGGGTCGATCCGGACGGCCAAAATCTCATTTCCGTGCTGCATACCCTTTACACAGGGGATCGAGATTTCAAAAAAGATATCGATCTGGCCATGCGGGCCGCTTTCGGTGATGACTACGATGAACTGGTTTTCCCACCGGCGGCGGATCAACGGATACAGCTCAGGGTGAGATGGAAAAGCCTGCGGCGTGAACAGACGGCCGCGGATCTCTCTGATGGCACGCTTCGCTTTCTTTTTCTGCTGACGGTGCTTGCGTCTCCATCTCCCGCGCCTCTCATTGCCATTGACGAACCCGAAACCGGGCTTCATCCCTCCATGTTTCCCATTGTTGCCGAGTACGCACGGGATGCCGCGGAACGGGCACAGGTTATTTTGACGACCCATTCGCCCCAGTTTCTGGATGCCTTTGAAGATACCCTCCCCACAACGACAGTGGCAAAATGGACAAACGGCGAAACAGTCCTCAAGACCTTGAAAGGAGAGAAACTGGCGCGCTGGCTCAACGAATATTCATTGGGCACACTTTACCGTTCCGGTGAACTGGAGGACATGGCGGAGGAAGGGGAATGAAGATCGTACTTTTTGTTGAAGGCCACACTGAAAAAAAAGTCTTAGCCAATTTTATTAAGCGCTGGATCGATCCGAAATTGGAGCGACGTTTGGGGCTTAAGGTTGTACGCTTTGAGGGATGGCCGGAGTTGGTCAAGGACTCACCCAAAAAAGCAAAATTGTATCTTGAGGAGAAAGATGTCATCGCGGTTTTTGCCCTTCTGGATCTGTACGGCCCGACCCTCTATCCTGATGCCGTGCGAGGTGTATCAGAGCGGTACAATTGGGCAAAATCCCATCTCGAAGGTAAAGTGGATGATACCCGTTTCCATCAGCATTTTGCCGTCCATGAAACTGAAGCGTGGCTTTTCAGCAACCCGGCCCTCTTTCCCAAACCCGTCAAGGATGCGCTTCCCGCAGGGGCACGGAAACCGGAAGAAATCAATTTTGATCAACCCCCGTCAAAACTTCTGGGTAAACTCTATAAAGAAAAGACCGGCCGCGGATACAAGAAGGTTGCCCACGGAAAAGATCTTTTTGACAGGCTTGATCCGGAAGCGGCTTACGGGAAGTGTCCTTACCTCAGACATCTTTTGGATGATATGCTTAAAATTGCCAGGGAGGCTGGGCTATGAACGCTTCGAACCGGTCATTTCGCGAATGGTTGGTCCATGAAATTGAAGCCGTTCTGGGGCAACAGACGTCACCCCCGCCACTGTTGATCTGGTGTGACCCCCATGATGAATGGCGTGCGCTCCTGCGGAATGCTGGGGCGTCGTCAGGGTTTGAACTGTGGGCGCCGAAATCGTTTATTGAAGCGCATCACGAACTGCTGGTACGGGACTGGTTTTTTTCAAATGAGCGAAAGCCCCGCGTTGTTTGGTTGCCGGTGGCCCGGGATGAAATTTCATGGTTCAAGGTTTTCGAGCTGGACGCTCAGATGGTCTGGGAAAAAGACCTCCTGCAGGGCGTTCGGGACTATGGCGTTCACATCCCGCGCGAGCATGAAAATGAACTGAGACCCCTGCTTCCTGCCTATGCCGGGAAATGGTTTGATGAACCCATCAGCTCATGGAAAGAACTGACGCCCGGAAGCGCCAAGGGAACGCTGGTGGACGACCATCGGTTACTCCAGGTGCTGGCCGGTGAAGAAGGCGAGTTTTCGCAACTCAAAGAGGAAGATCGTTTTACCATCTTCGCATGCAGAGCAACCGAGGAATTCGGATTGCCGGATCCAACGGGAATGGATGAAACGGACTGGCGCATTGCGGCAACTGCGTGTCTTCTGGCGACCGAGGCTGCCCAGGGCAGTCCGGAAAATCCCCCCACCGAAGGCGATCGCATCATTACAGCCGGTTTGATCCGTGACCGCGCCCTGAGATTTCTCAAATCCTGGCGGAGCCATATTCAGTATATTCCTTCTTTCGAGGCACTGGTCCAAAAGGCGGATACCACACTGGGACTCACCTATTGGGCGCAAAACCTGAAAAATTCGCCCCGTTCCTACTGCTCCAGAGCTGTGGAGAGAACGCTTTTTGAGCAGGTTTCGGAGCAGCTGGACCGGATAGAAGAGGTTGACACTCTGGCTGTTGAGTTGGAAAGCCGTTTTCAGGGCATTAAAGAGCGACAGCAGGAATTCTGGGGAACCATAGCCAATGAAAAGGTGGGGTGGTCCTACCTGGTTCAACTGGGTGATGCCGCCAGCCTGCTGGTTGAAAGCGTGGGCATGGAAGAATCGTGGAAAACCGCCATGGACGGGGTCCACTGGTTTACCGATCGGGGTTGGCACCTGGATCAGGCGGGCGAATGGCTCTTTCTGGAATTGCCTGACATGCCGAGTGGCCTCCACAGGATCCGGGCGCGTCTCAGGCGAGGGTATCTTCGGGCAGTTGACCGAATCAACCGGGTCTTTTCTAATTTGCTTCACAACAACTGGGACAATATCTCGGGCCTTCCCACTTCAGGGGAAGTGCTGATGACGGCATTGGATGAGGGAGCGCCATCAACCGCCGTTTTTTTCCTGGATGCCTGTCGTCTGGATTTGGGGTATCGGCTGGCACATCTGCTAAACGTTGGAGAGCCTGTCAAAAGGGCATCGGTTCAAGTCGCCAGGGCGCCGATCCCGAGTATTACAGCCCTTGGCATGCCCTTTGCTTTGCCCATTAAACGGGAACTGCTTTGTGTCACTTTGGCCGGTGACAAAAACACCTTTTGCGTCAAAGCACAAGGATTTTCCGGGGACCTGGCTCTGGCGCAGGAAAGGCGAAAATGGCTGGAGAAGCATGTGGGCGCCCGGAAATTTTTGACCCTTGCCGATGTTCTGGACAGCAATAAACTGAAATCCCCCGGTCGCACTAAAACGATTCTTATTGTACACGGGGATACGTTCGATATGGAGGGTCATGAGGGCCAACTCAAACTGGAAGGAGCCGAGGAACATCTGGAGCGGTATGCGCGAGCGGTGAGACGGCTTCAATCGATCGGGTATAAACGGATTATTCTCGCAACTGATCACGGCTTTTTTCACTGGCAGCCTGAAGCCGATGAAGTGGAAGACAAACCGACCGGTGAACTGCTGTGGAAATCCCGACGTGCGATTATCGGACAGGATATGATGCACCCGAACGCCATACAGGTGCCGGTCATGGGTTCTGAGCTGGAAGCCATGGTGCCCCGGAGCATCAATGCCTTTCGAACGTATGGGGGCCTGGGATATTTTCACGGCGGCGCGACGCTTCAGGAGATGATTGTTCCCGTTATTGTGGCCGACTGGCCTGCTAAAGCCGAAAAAATTGATGTGGTTCTCAAGCCTTTAGGGCATATATCCAGTGAAACGCCGCGAATTGAAATTCAGGCGGGTTCAAAAGGACAGGCAAAGCTTTTTGCCGATGCGAACCAGTTGTCCAGGAGGGTTCTGGTGAAAGTTAAAGAACTTTCAACCGGCAAACTGATTTTTCGACATAAAGAAGCGGTTGCCGTGGAACCGGAGGGTGAGACAATGGCCATTTCACTCCAATTGGTTGATCCAAAACCTGCCGTGGCCTATGGCACGTCCCTTATGGTGGAGGTGCTTGATGCCGACAATGAGGAGATCCTGGACCGTGAGGAGATCACATTAAAGGTGGATATTGATGAATGGTAATGCTGAAAATATTAGGGTAACGGACTCCCTGGACAGTAAGCTTCTGGAATTTTTTCCCGGTCGTATCGTCCGAAAAGACCTGGTCCATAAGTTAAAGGTCGGTTTCAATATCCCTGTTTACGTCCTAGAATATCTTCTTGGAAAATACTGCTCCACTGCCGAGGAGGAGGCGATACGTGAGGGGCTGACCCTGGTCAAACAGGCCATTGCCGATCGTGTGGTACGGGCTGACCAGGGGGAACTGATCAAGGCAAGACTCCAGCGGTCAGGCGCCATAAAATTGATTGATCTGATTACGGTTACCTTCGATGAAAAAGACCAGGGCGGAAAATATTGGGCCAGACTGGCCACGTCAAGCCTTGATAAGGTCCACATTGATGAAGCTGTTGTCTATCAATATGAGCGGGTCTTGACGGGCGGCATATGGGCCAACCTGGAAATCACCTACGACGAGTCCATGGTGCATGGCGGTGTCACCCGCCCTTTTGTTCTCAGCCGAATGCAGCCCATACAGATTGCCAGTGCGAATCTAAGTGAATTCGTAAGGGCACGGGAAAACTTCTCCCGTGAAGAGTGGATAAATATTTTGCTTCGAACCATGGGATATGAACCTGCCCAGCCCGATTTTACATGGCGGCGTAAACTTCTTTGCCTTCTTCGCCTGGTCCCCATGGTTGAGAAGAATTTCAATTTAATCGAGCTTGGCCCAAGGGAAACAGGAAAATCCTTCATTTTCAGGGAGATTTCTCCCTATGCCATTCTTCTCTCCGGCGGACAGGGCTCGGTCGCCGATCTGTTTGGATGGAAAAACCGCAAAGACAAACCCGGACTTGTGGTGCGAAACGACCTCGTGGCCTTTGATGAGGTGGCCGGGGCACACTTCAAGCATGAAACAGACAAGCAGATGTACAAAGGATACATGGAGCAGGGCTCGTTTTCCCGTGGAGACGATAAAGGAACCATCTGGGCGGATGCAGGCATTGTTTTTAATGGCAATATTGACGGCGACGTGGAATCCATTGCGAGGACAACCCATCTCTTTACGGCCCTTCCGGAAACCATAAGGAACGATACGGCGTTTCATGATCGGTGGCATGCCTATCTTCCGGGCTGGGAGATGCTGAAGCTGAAGCAGGAACACTTTACCGAGCACCTGGGATTCATCGCCGACTATATCGCTGAAATTTTCCATAACGAGTTAAGGCCGTTAAATTTTACGGATAGTTACGACCATTTTTTCGCCTTTGGAAGCCACGTGGGCAAGCGTGACCGCACGGCCGCCGTCAGAACCATTTCCGGGCTCATGAAGCTGATCCATCCTGCAGGCCACTGTACCAGAGAAGAAATGTCGGAATATGTGGCCTTTGCTCTGGAAATGCGTCGTCGTGTAAAAGAGCAGCTCAAACGGATCAACCCGATTGAGTTTTCGCGAGTGAACCTGTCTTATATCGACAAAGAAACGGGAGATGAATTTATCGCCGAGTGCCTCGAATTGGGTGCCATTCGGCTCATCCCTGCAGGCCCATTGCCGCCGGGAGATATTTTCAGTGTGGGCTACGATCCCACAGGCGACAGGGTCACGCTCTTCCGCATTCAGGTAGCGGCCCTGCCGGGCACAGGGAAATTTCAGTTGGTCGGGGTTACTTCCAAATCCATTAAAGAAAGCGCTCGGATGGCCTATGATTATCTACGCGGAAACGCAAAAAGAATCGGGCTTGACCGGGATCTGAAAAGTTATGACTTTAACATTCAGGTCATGAGTCCCATGCATGGCAAAGATTCCGAGGATCTGGGAGTTGCATTTTTCGTTTCCATTGTTTCAGCTATGGTGGATAAGAATATTGCCCCGAGTTTGGTTGTTTTGGGGCAGATGTCCATTCATGGTGTGCTGAGTCGCGTGGAGAGGCTGGGAGACCGTCTGAGAGTGGCCATGGACGCAGGGGCCAAACAGGTCATGATTCCAACCGCTAATGCTTCGGACTTAGGGAGCATACCGGCCGAATTGCTGGATAAGTTGAAAGTGGAATTCTATTCTGATCCGTCTCAGGCTGTATTCAAGGCCATAGCGGAAGCGTGAATAGTTGTTTGATGACGAATCTCTCAATACTGCTCAGGACCGCTTGCTCGATATTGAGCGTATCGCTCAGGAAGGATTGGATGAAATCGAAGAGTAAATCATGGGACATTGTCTGAACTGGCTTTTTGGAAGAGGTGCTTCAGTAGCATCCGGATTAACCTGGACGGTGCCAAAAGAATGGGAGTCTCTGGGCAGAGTTGAGGTGATTGGAAAAATAAAACGGGACCTGTCCTTAAAAATGGATGAAGCCACCACGTCGGTCTACCGAAAATTCTTATCGATTCTTGCCAAGAAGACTCAAGCCGAGTGGCGACATCGTTTTATCACCACAAACTGGGATTATCTGCTTCAGAAGACTATAGACGAAAAACCCGATGAGGAACTGCCATGGAGGCTTGCCGATAATTGGGTATATCATTTGAATGGAACGATTGAAAGTCTTCCTGACAATTCCCAAAGGAGCCCCTTCTTGCTTGAATCTGACCCGTCAGATCAAAGGATTGTCAGTTTTGAGGCTAACGATGCCTACAACAAAATGATTTGGGACGATCTTTTTATCGTAATCGGAATGTCCTTCGAATGCCAGATAGATAAAGGCCTCTTAGGAGCTTTAAGGCGAGTTGAAGATGATATGCCTGTGGGTGGATCAAGATGGCTTATCCTGGATTCCAGCCGACAAACATTAGAGAGGGTTGCACAGAATATTCGGAGTGCATTGCCACGATCCAAAATCAAAACCGTACAAAATCGCTTCGAATCTTGGGTAGATTCAGAAATGCTGGAATTGATAGACTTGGGAATTATGATTGCGTAACCGGAAAGTCTACTCCACATTGGAGTTTACATAACTTGGTATTTGGTAACTTGAGAAAAGTTTGGCGAAAGAGAATTCTGTAAGCCGGATAACACAGTGACATTCAAACCGAAAGGCCATGGCTCGATTCAAGCTTTCAAATACTCTTTGTATCCTGAAATAATTCAATAATTCAGGATAATGCAAGTAT
>ERZ890953.1629-NODE-1629-length-10926-cov-7.196762_pt1 | contig 10926 bp, 8 predicted proteins | sample MGYA00521264_ERZ890953 | MGnify/ENA primary metagenome ERZ890953 (study PRJEB32303, sample SAMEA104408629) | aquatic metagenome | biome: Brackish water; feature: Chemocline; material: water | place: Baltic Sea | collected 2014-10-26T21:54:00 | depth 200 m ... | reverse complement strand
ATGGTGATGGGCTTCGAGAGCTGGATGTGCCAGTCCTGCTGGTACCGATGGACGTTCCACTCGGCCTCGCGGAGCACCGTGGGCGCCTCGAGGGCTCCACGCCCGGCCGGGGCGAAGCGGAGCACAAAGTGTTCGCTGCGCAGTTCCTGGCTCAGTGCTGTGTTCAGGGCTCCCTTGCCCCAGCCGAGACCCAGGTGACTGCCGGCGAACAGGGCCACCAGTGCCAGCCCAACCACCGCCATGATCGCGGGTACGGCGCGGGCGCGGGCCTCGGGCCGCAGCGCGCGATCCTGGGTGGCCTGCCGCGCGACGGCCCGCCAGGAGCTCCACCACCACAGCGCCAACGACGCACCGCCCAGGTAGAGGCGCTGAGCGACGTGCACAAAGGGGATAGGATCCATGTTCGCGCGCTGGTCGAAGGCCAGGGGCTTGCCCACCAGTAGGTCCACCACGCGGAAGCCCACCAAGGCCTGCAGGCCGTCGTGGACCAGCACCCCGAGCAGCCCCAGCAGCACCAGCAGCAGCAGGCCGCGCAGGCGCCACCTCGCAGCGCCCAGGGCCGAGCCCAGCACGCCGCCGAACAAGGCCAGGGGTGGCCAGGTGATCCAGAAGTATGCAGCCCCCAGGTGCAGCTGACAGCCGCAGCGCAGGCCGTCGAAGACGACCAGTGCGCCCCAGGCCACAGGCCCCATCACAATAAGAGTCACAGCAACCAGAGCGAAGGTTCGGCGCTGCAGATCCAGGGGAGCAAGCCCGGGCTCGAGACGCGCCAGCCGGCGAGCCCACCAGGCCCCAGCACCGTAGGCCACCGCGGCCGCCAGGAGGGTGAAGGCAGCGGTGAACTCGTGGGTGGGCACATGGAATGGAGGCGCGAGCTGCCCCAACGCGGGCGCCGCCAGGCCGACGACCACGCCGATGGTGGCGGCCTGGAGCCAGGGGGCCAGCGCCTTCACGGGGCCTCGACGAGGCGCGCCGGGCCGCCCAGGCCGAGCACGTTGACAGCCCGGACCAGGCCGTTGAGCGAGCGCTCGACCTCGGCCGCATCCGCAGCCCGACACAGCACCTTCACGTTGGGGCCCGCGTCCATGGTCCAGCCGCAGGCGACTCCTCTGGCCCGCAGATCATCAACGGCATCGAGCACCGCCAGGCTGCCCGGCTTCAGGTAGCGGACCGAGGGCACAGCGGTGAGCATGGAGGCATGCATCAGGGTGGTGGAGCGCTCCATGCACCCCACCAAGGCGTCGAAGTCGCGGGCAAGCACCGCCTGCTTCGCCTGCAGCACCAGGCCCTCGTTCTCGGCCACGAACACGGGAAACACCGGACTGGTCGCCCGGGTGCGGACCATGCCCTGGGTGGACCCCACGGCCTTGGGGCCGGCGTGGACCACGGCGACCACCACGCGCAGGCCCCAGGGCTCGGGGATCTGGATGGGGTGGCCGTGGCTGTCGAGCCCATCGGAGCGCTCGCCCCGGGTCCAGTGGACGAAGCCTCCCCACAGGCTGCGGCAAGCCGAGCCGGAGCCGCGGCGGGCCAGCACGGACAAGGCGGCGGGCTCGAGGGCGCGCCCGGCAGCAGCCGAGGCTGCTAGCGCCAGCGCCGCGAAGGCGGAGGACGAGGAGGCCAGCCCCGCAGCGACCGGGAAGTTGCTGCCGGAGATCACCCGACAAGGAGGGCGGTCGGACGCCACGAGATCCAGAAAGTCCAGCACGCGCTGAGCCACAGCGCCCTGGGCCTGCGCACCATCGAGCACGACCTCGTCCTGGTCGACCCCCCAGGTGACCGTGGTGCGGGTGAGGAACTGGTCCAGTGTAACGCTCAGGGACGAGGTCGCCGGCAGGTTCAGGGCGAGATCCCGCTTGCCCCAGTACTTGACCAGGGCGATGTTTGGGTGGGCGACGGCGGTGGCCTGGGTGCTCATGTGGGCTCCGGCGAGGCGGATGGGATCGGGAGCTGCAGCGCGAAGGCCGGGACCTCGCGGCGCCCAGCTGCAGCGAGGATTGCGGGCACGGTGTCGGGCTCGGCCAAGGCGACCACCACGCCGCCACCACCGGCGCCGCTGAGCTTGGCACCCAGCGCGCCCGCATCGCGGGCCAGGCTGCACAGCTCGCTCAAGCGAGGGGTAGAGACCCCCAGCAGCACGAGCATGGCCTGGGCATCGTTCATGGCGTTGCCCAGAGCCTTGTGGTCGTCGAGCAAGCCGGTGGCCTGCTCGGCGAGGCGACCGATGGCGTCCAGCACCCGATCCACCCGGGGCCGCGCCGCGCGCACTGCAGCCACCAGCTCGGCCGTGCTCCCAGGGCTGCCGCTGTCCAGCACCACCAGGTGCAGCGGCTGTGCCAGCTCGAGGGGCTCGAGCTCCAGGGGCGGACCACGGCGAAAACGCAGCAGACCGCCACTCAGCGCCACGGCGTTGTCGACTCCCGAGGGGGTGCCATGGAAGATGCGCTCGAGGGCCAAGGAACGCTCGAAGAGGGCCTCGCGCTCGGGCTGCTCGCCGGCCAGTGCAGCCGCCGCGCGCACCATGGCCACGGCGATGGAGGCCGAAGACCCCATGCCCCGGCCCGGGGGCAGCTCCGATCCGATGTCCACCGCGATGCCGTGGGCGGGCAGCGCCATCGATACCGCCCGCCGCAGCCGGAAGTCGTCGAAGCTGGAGTTCCGGATGTGGGTGGGGCCGTCGTGGTGCCACAGGGACACGGTGGAGCGCAGCCCCACGGCCGCCGCGATGGCCGTCTGGCCGTAGACCACCGCGTGCTCCCCGAAGAGGATCAGCTTGCCGGGGGCGGAGCCTACGGCCAAGGGGCGGTCTAGGACCAGGCTCACGCGCTGCCCCCTCGCAGGGCCGCCAGCTCCTGCCGAGCCCGGGCGTCGCTGAAGTCCCGCGCCGCCACCAGCGCCGCCACCAGCGCCGCCACCTCGGGGCCAGCGGCACCAGCCTGCACCGCAACCGATCGGGCATGCAGGCGCATGTGGCCTTCCTGGATGCCGGTGGTAGCCAGGGCCTTGAGGGCGCCCAGGTTCTGAGCCAAGCCCACCGCGGCGATGATCTCGGCCAGCTCGCCGGCATGCTGGACCCCCAGCAGGGCGATGTTGGCGCGCACGGTGGGGTGCATCCGCAGCGTGCCGCCCACGGTGCCCACCTGCACCGGCAGCTCGATGGTGCCCACCAGGGCGCCAGCGCGGTCGACCTTCCAGGTGGTGAGGGGCTTGTACACACCGCTGCGGGCGGCGAAGGCGTGGGCCCCAGCCTCCATGGCCCGCCAGTCGTTGCCCGTGGCGATCACCACCGGGTCCACGCCGTTCATGATGCCCTTGTTGTGGGTGGCGGCCCGGTAGGGATCGGCCCAGGCGAAGCGCCAGGCCCCCGCGACACCCTCTGCCACCTCGGCGCCGGAGAAGCGCGCGTCGCCGAGCAGCTCGGCCGGCAACACGACCCGGGCTCTGGCCAGGCGACGGTCCGCCAGGTTGGACAGGATCCGCAGCCCCACTCGCTCGCCGGTGATGGCCTCGAGCTCGGGCGCCAATGCCTCGGCCACGGTGTTGACCATGTTGGCGCCCATGGCGTCCAGGCAGTCCAGGAAGAAGTGCAGGATCACCAGGTCGCTGGGCTCTTCTCCCGGCTCGTCGTAGCGCAGGATGCGCAGCTCCATACCCCGGATGCCTCCCCCCAGGCCCACAAGCTCGGGCAGGCGGGCGTCACCCAAGGCGCTGAGGCGCTCGACATGGGGCTCGAGGGCGGCGACGGTGGCCGCAGGGTCGCGCACGTCCCGCAGCTCGATCTGGCCGATCATCACCGAGGCGTCGCTGCTGGCCTGAAAGCCACCTGCCTGGCGGGCGATCCGGGCCATGTTGCCCACCGCCGCCACCACCGAGGGCTCCTCGACCACCATGGGCACCAGCACGTCTCGGCCGTTGACCAGCATGTTCACCGCGACGCCCGTGGGCAGCCGGAAGGTGCCCACCACGTTCTCGATCATACGATCAGCCAGCTCGAGGGACAGGCCGCCCTCGCGCCAGGACGAGCCCAGGGCCGGGTCGAGCGCGGCCGCTTCGAGCACCCGCTCCAGGCGGGTGTCCGGGTCGAGCTTGTAGAAGCCAGGCAGGCGTGAGCTCACGGGTCCTCCAGGTGCTCCGACGTCAGCGCCCAGGTATCATGTTCGGGACCTGGCGAAGAAGGGCTGCGCAAGCTCTGCACGCCCCAGTGCCGCAGCCCACGGAGGTCCGCCCATGCCCGAGAGCACCACCAGCGTCCTGGCCGCCTTGGCCCTGCTGCTCGTGGCCGCCCTGGTGGTGGCCGCCGCCTGCAGGGCACAGGACCAGGGCGCGGCCGCCGCGACACCGCAGCCCGCCGACCAGCCCGACACCGCCCCCTCCGACGTGGAGCAGGATCATATGCAAGGCGACATCACCGTGCGCGAGTCGGCCATCGCCGGCTCCTGGTACCCCGACAGCCCCACCGCGCTGGCCAAGGAGGTCGACGCATACCTCGACGCCGCCGCCCCGGGAGACTGCAGCCAGCTGCCCCAGGTGCTGGTGGCACCCCACGCGGGCTACCGCTACTCCGGGGCCGCCGCAGGTCAGGTCTTCGCCCAGGTGCGGGGCTGCCCCATCCGCCGCGTGTGGGTGCTGGCCCCCAGCCACCGCCTGCCCTTGCAGGGCGTCGGGCTCTACCCGGTGGACGCCTTCCGCACCCCCCTGGGCGATCTGCCCACAGACCGGGCAGTAGCCGAGCGCCTGGCGGCAAAGCCCGGCTTCTCCTGGCTCGAGCGGGGCGACGGCGGCGAGCATGCCCTGGAGATCGAGCTGCCCTTCCTGCAGCGCGCCATCGGCGCCTTCGAGCTGGTGCCCCTGCTGCTCGGGCAGGTGACGCCCGAGCTGGCGGTGCAGCTGGCGGAGGCCATCCGACCCGAGCTGGGCCCAGGGGATCTGGTGGTCATCTCCACCGACTTCACTCACTACGGTGACCGCTTCGGCTACGCGCCCTTCGCCGACACCGAGGACCTGCCCGCGGAGCTGGCCGCCCTGGACCGCGGCGCATGGGAGCTGGCCGCGACCCGCCAGGCCCGCCCCTTCTACGACTACGTGCGCCAGACAGGCGCCACCATCTGCGGCCGCGCGGGGCTGCTGCTGGCCGCCACCCTCACGCCGGCGGGCTCGAAGGGCAGTGAGATCGTCTACACCTCGAGCGGCGAGGGCACCGGCGACTGGTCCAACTCGGTCTCCTACCTGGGCGGACGCTTCGACGGTCCAGCCTGGTCGGGCCTGGGCCCCCAGACCGGCGTGGCCAGGCTGGTGTCCCCCGAGACCGCCGCGCTGCTGCTCGACCTGGCCCGGCAGTCCCTCGAGCACTGGTACGAGCACGGCGCCATGCTGACGGTGGATCCGGCCAGCCTACCCGCCGACGCACACACGGTGCTCGGCGCCTTCGTGACCCTCGAGAAGGGCCACCAGCTGCGGGGGTGCATCGGCGAGATCAGCGCCCGTCGCCCCGCCTATGAAGCCGTGATCGCACGGGCCGTGGACGCCGCCATCCACGATCCGCGCTTCCAGCCGGTCAGCAAGGCCGAGCTGCCCAGCCTCACCCTGGACATCAGCCTGCTGGGACCCACCCGGGCCGTGCCAGGGCCGCGCTCGGTGATCGTGGGCCGGCATGGCGTGGTGCTGTCCAGCCGCGGGCGCTCGGCCACCTACCTGCCGCAGGTGGGGCCTGAGCAAGGCTGGGACCGGGAGACCATGCTGGCCTCCCTGGCGCGGAAGGCCGGACTTCACGCCGGCGCCGTCGCCGAGTCCCGGATCGAGGTCTACGAAGCCCAGGTGGTCCAGGAGCGCTAGGCCTGGGGCCCAAGGGCCTCGCTGAGGTCCACGCTCCCCACCACAGGCGGGGCGGCAGGGTCGCACGCCGGGTCAGTCGGCGCGGTCGTAGCGGATGGTGACCGAGTCACCGCTCACCGGCGGCGCGACCAGGAAGCGCACCGCGTTGAGCTCCGCGTCGTACTCCCAGCCGTCACGGTGCACATAGTAGTCCACGGCCACGTCGATGGTCTCTGGCACAGGCCGCAGCGTCAGCTCGAACAGCTCCTGGTGAACCGTCGCGTCCACCAGTAACCCCAGCTGATCGTACCAGGCATCGCAGATGGACAGCAGGGCGCCCTGGGTGGCCTCCACCGCCTCGACATAGCCGTAGCCCGGCTCCGCACCAACGCAGCCGTCAGGCACCGGCCCAACCACCGCGGAGAAGGTCACCGCCGAGGCGTCGCCCTTCCTGGCGATGACGGCGTCCACATAGGGCTGCCAGTAGCTGGGATCGCCGCCGTCCCAGCCCGGCGAGTTGTCGTCCTCGTCGCTGATGAACACCACGGTGAGCAGGGCCTCGTCGCGCAGGAAGCCCTCGTTGCACTCGCCCGGGTCGGTCTGCTCGAGGGCCTGCACCACGTTGTACAGCCCCCACTCGTCCACCAGATCCTCCCCAGGCACCTGGAGGATGCCCTGGGCAAAGCTGGCCGCGTAGTCCGGACTGCTGGGTGTGATCAGCCCGCCATTGCCACAGCCGTCAGGGCCTGTGACCGCCAGCAGCTGCCAGTCTTGCGTGTAGTCGCTCAGCCCCTCCACGAAGCCGGTGACCTGATCTCCCAGGGTCTGCAATTCCTCGAGCATGGAGCCGGAGGTGTCGCCGAAGAACAAGACATCGGCCCCCGCGACCTCATCCAGCTCCCAGTGGTCCTGCACCTGGGGCGGACCGGGGCTGGGATCACCCGTGTCCGGGGCTTCCTGCTTGCCGCCGTTCAGGCCGTACTCGGTGCAGGCGCACAGACACAGGGAGAGAGACAAGCTGGCGCGGACCATGGGTGACTCTGGGAGGGATGCCCCCGTGGCTCACGCAAGAACCGTGCCCATCCTAACGCCGAGCCCTGGGCTTGGGGCTCATCATGCCCATCGCCCAGTCGTACAACCAGTTGGGCAGACGCCTGAGGGTCCCGACCACGATGGTCATGGGCCAGGGCACGTTGACCTCGGACTTCCGCGCCAACAGACCCCGCACGGTCCTGGCCGCGAAGGGCTCGAGGTCCATGACGAACGGCATCCAGAAGCGGTTCCCGGCGGTGAGGTCCGTGCGCACGTAGCCCGGGTGCAGGGTGGTCACCGCCACGCCGCGGCCGCGGAGCGCCACCCGCAGGGACTCCATGAAGCTGCTGACCGCAGCCTTGCTCGCGCTGTAGGCGGCGGTGGTGGGCATGCCGCGCCAGCCAGCGTAGCTGGAGGTGGCCGCCAGTTGACCCCGGCCCCGCTCGAGCATGCCCGGCAACACCGCCGCGACAGCGTTGACCACCCCCTCGAAGTTGACGCGCATGACACCAGTCACCGCCGCTGGATCGAAGCGCTGGATGGACGTCGGGGCACCCACGCCAGCGTTGGCGAGGAGCAGCTCACAGGGCCCGAGCTCGTCCTGGAGTTCCCCGCAGGCCACCTGCAGCCCTTCGGCATCGCAGACATCGACGGCGCGCCACGCCACGCCATCGCCAAGCTCATCCGCCAGCGCCTGGAGGGGCTCCGTGCGGCGAGCGATGAGGCCGATCTTCCAACCTCGGTGGTGCAGCTGGCGGGCCAGTGCTGCCCCGATGCCGGTGGAGCCGCCGGTGATGATGGCCAGTCCAGGAACACTCACGTCGGCTCCCCGTCGCCGAGGGGGCCGCCCCGCTCGCGCTTCAGGGCCCGCCGCAGCGCCTCGAGGTGATCCCATGACGCCGGCTTGTCCGCGCCCACCTGGCTCTCGAGCACCGGGCCCTGGTAGCCGGCATGGAGGCCGATCACCCGCTCCACCAGGCGCACCGGGTCGGAGTCCACGGCCATGGTCTCGGGCCGCCAGCGCCGGCCGCTGAGGTCCAGCACCTCCTGGAGACGGTCCGAGACGCCGCCCAGCCCCGTCAAGGCGCCGATGACCTTGCGCTCCTCGTAGGCCACCGTGAACTCGTTGAGGGTGCCCATGCCGCCAGCTACGAAGATCACCACGTCCGAAGAGCGGATGTTGATGATGTCGCGCTCCATCAGGCCCAGGCCCGTGTAGAGCAGGACGTCGTAGTGGGCGATGGGCGAGGTGTAGATGTGGACGTGCTCGGCCTCGGAGAAGGCCGGCGAGATGCCGACGACCAAGCCGCCGGCCTCGTTCGCCGCCTCTGCGGCGACGTCGGGCAAGCCCGGGCAAGCGCCGTTGACCAACACACAGCCAGCCTGGGCCACCGCGCGGCCCAGCGAGGCGACCCGCAGGCGCACCGTCGGATCTGCCATCAGCTCACCCGAAGCCGAACCCATCACCCCAACCTTGAGCTTCATGTCTCCTCCCGCTCAGCGCTCGGCGCCGAGCACCAGGTATGCCGCCCCCGCCCCCGCCCCAGGAGCACCCAGGAGCAGATCGCCGAAGCCGTCACCGTCGACGTCCCCGGGCAGAGCCACCGAGGAGCCGGCCCGATAGTCGTCACCGTCGCCATAGAGCTTGGCGTCCGAGCCGCAGGTGCACAGGCTGCCCGCGAAGGGGCCCAACACCAGGTAGCCCACCCCGTTGTCCGACGCAGCGAAGTCGGCACCCGGGGCGCCGACCAGCACGTCGTCGTAGCCATCCGAGTCCACGTCGCCGCCCGCCAACGCGCTGCCCACCAGGATGCCCGCGATGTCCCCGCTGAAGATGGCGTCGGCGTCGGTCAACTCCATGGCGGAGGCGCTGACGGGCCCCAGGACCAGGAAGGCCGCGCCGCCATCGGCAGTGGTCTTGTCGCTGGTGGGCGCGCCCACCAACAGATCGGCGTAGCCATCAGCGTCGGTGTCCCCCGCGGCGGCCACCACCGAGCCCGCAGCGTCTCCTTCGGCCTCGCCCATCATGCTCACGTCGGCGAGATCCACCCTGGCGGTGCCAGCCAGCGGAGCTCGGAACAAGTAGGCCGCGCCGGTTCCAGGGCCGTGGCCACCGTGGCCAGGGACGCCCACCAGCAGATCGTCCAGCCCGTCCCCGTCCGTGTCCCCCACCACGGCCACGGAGGCGCCGGCTCGATCACCGCTGGTGGCCCCCTCGAGGCGGGCGAAGGCGTCGTCTTCACCCAGCGATCCGGAGGAGTCCGCCGCCCAGAGCAGCACCAGGCCCCGCTCTTCTTCGGCGCCCGGAGCGCCCAGAGCCAAGTCCAGCGCGGCGTCGCCGTTCAGATCGCCTCCGCCGGCGGCGGCGCTCCCCAGCTCGAGCCCGGCACCGAGAGGCCCCAGGATGGCGCGTGCATCGCCCACGTCCAGGTCACCCACCAGGGGTCCGGCCAGCACATAGGCCACTCCGGCAGCCGGGGCGGCCAGCAGCAGATCCGCGTAGCCATCGCCGTCTGTGTCGCCCAAGCCGCTCAGGGCGGCGCCGAGCCCATCGCCGGCGCTCCCTCCGGCCACGCGTGCGTCCGCGCGCCACAGGTCCATGGCTCCCGAGGCGCCCAGGGCCGAGGCGCCCAGGAGCAGGTAGGCGGCACCGCGCTCGCGCTGCCATGCCGGCGCTCCCACCAGCAGGTCCTGCAGCCCGTCGCCGTCCACGTCCCCGGCAGCAGCGACCATCGAGCCCGCGGCGTCGCCGGTTCCTTCGCCTGCGAGCGCCCACTCGGCGCTACCCAGGTAGCGCACGTCGTTGTTGCCGTCACAGTCGTTGTCGTCGCCGTCGTTCCACTCGAAGGCCCCAGGGTGGACGGCCTCGTCTCCATCCTGGCAGTCGGCCCCGCCGTACTCCTGGCTGTCATAGCCGTCGCCATCCTGATCGAAGTCCGAGGCCCCGTCACAGTCCTGGTCGACGCCGTCGTACCAGAACTCGGCGGCGCCAGGCCAGGCCTCTGGGTCCAGATCGTCGCAGTCCCCGCCACCGAACTCCCGGCTGTCGTAGCCGTCGCCGTCCTGGTCGAAGTCCGAGGCCCCATCGCAGTCCTGGTCCACACCGTCGTACCACCCCTCCACAGCCCCTGGGTGCACGTCCGCGGACAGGTCGTCGCAGTCATCGCCGCCCGCGTGGTCGGCGTCGTAGCCGTCGCCGTCCCAGTCATCATCGGAGCCGCCGCTGCAGTCGGCGTCCACCCCGTCCCAGGGGGCATCATAGGCCCCGGGGTGGGCGGCGGGGTCGCGGTCGTCGCAGTCGTCGCCGCCGTAGGCCGCCGAGCTGTAGCCGTCGTCGTCCTGGTCATAGTCGTCGCCACCGTCGCAGTCCTGGTCCCAGCCGTCGTACCAGCGCTCGAGGGCGTCCGGGTTCGTGGCCCGATCCGTGTCGGCGCAGTCCCCCGCGCGGGAGCAGTAGCCATCGGGTGCGGCACAAGCCTGAAGCCAGCGCGCCGGGTCGCCGAAGCCGTCACCGTCGCTGTCGCGGTACCAGGGTTCACCCAGGCCCACGCCCGGATCGTCATCGTCGCAGTCTACCGAGGCCAGGACGCCGTCGTCGTCAGCATCCCGCGCGCAGCCCACCGCAGCTCCGAGCACCCCGACAGCCAGGGCGAGCCACAGGGATCGACGCATCAGTCCCTGCTGCAGCGGAGCATCAGGCTGGAGCAGCGCAGGGTGATGTTCTCACCCTTGGCCACCGTGAGGGTGCCAGCCGGGACGGGAGCGTCACCGCCGAACCAGGCGGAGATGCTGTAGGTGCCCGGCGCCACCGACCCGAGAGAGAAGCTGCCCTTGTCAGACTGCAGCAGCACCTTGGTGGCGTCGCCCTCGAGGCTGACCGTCGCACCGCCTGCCGCGGGAGCGGGCTCTGGCGCCGGCTTGGCTGCGGGTTCGGCCTCTGGCTCGGCAGCCGGCTTGGCGACGGGTTCGGGAGCCGGCTTGGCGGCGGGTTCGGCCACTGGCTCGGGAGCCGGCTTGGCGGCAGGCGCCGGCTTGGCGGCGGGGGCTGGCGTAGGCTTGGCAGCAGGCGCAGGCGCGGGCCTG
>ERZ890953.1627-NODE-1627-length-10934-cov-5.261145_pt1 | contig 10934 bp, 11 predicted proteins | sample MGYA00521264_ERZ890953 | MGnify/ENA primary metagenome ERZ890953 (study PRJEB32303, sample SAMEA104408629) | aquatic metagenome | biome: Brackish water; feature: Chemocline; material: water | place: Baltic Sea | collected 2014-10-26T21:54:00 | depth 200 m ... | reverse complement strand
TAACACTAACTTTGACTGGTTTTTCCTTCGTGTTCTTCGTGCACTTCGTGGTGTAAATATTAATTAATTTTGACTCTTTATGTGGCAACTTAAAAACTTCAATGTGGATAATTTTCTGGCCAACTACTGGCAGAAAAAACCATTAGTCATACGACAGGCACTTCCCGGTTTTAAATCTATAATAACACCTGAAGAACTGGCAGGTTTAGCCTGTGAAGAAGGTGTGCATAGCCGTCTGGTGTTAGAAAAAGATGGTGAAGTTCCCTGGCAATTAAGCTATGGCCCGTTTACCGATGAAAATTTTACCAGCCTGCCCGAAACCCATTATTCGTTACTCGTATCCGAATGTGAAAAGTGGATTCCAGAATTACAGGAACTTGTTGATTGTTTTAATTTTATCCCGAAATGGCGAATCGATGACCTGATGATTTCATATGCACCACAACATGGTTCGGTAGGTCCACATATCGACGAATATGATGTTTTTTTAATCCAGGCTAATGGCCAAAGGTTATGGTCAATAGAACAGACAGTAAACGACCAGCCCGAATTATTTGCAGATATGGATCTGGCTATTTTAAAGGAATTTTCTGCCGATCAGGAATGGTTACTGGAACCCGGAGATATACTCTACCTGCCACCGAAACTAGCCCATCATGGAATAGCTGTGGGTGATGGTTGCATGACCTACTCTGTCGGTTTCAGAGCACCTGCCGTTAGCGATATCATGGATAGTTTTTTACTGGAAACCAGTGACAAAAAGTTGACCGATGAGCGGTATCACGATGTTGCTCTGGACATACAGAGGAATCCGGCAGAAATTAAAGTAGAAGATGTCCTCAATTTCAAATCTATGGTGTATAAGTTACTAGATAAATCAGTCGAACTTTGGCCGGATATTGTGGGTAAATTACTATCTGATAGTACTTTATCTGATGATGTTGAAAGTTTGTCCTGTGAAACGATACAGCAGGCAGCAGATATACTCTGGCAAAAACACCCCGATTCAAAACTTTTTTATTTTCAATCGGAAAATCAATTAAGCGTTTATTATAACGGCCAGGTTCATCTCCTTGAAGTATCCGATGTGAATCTTGATTTTTGTAAAACACTTTGTAATCAATACCTGATTTCAGTAGCTGATTATTATGATGTATTGCCACAGTCAGCAGTAACCCTGCTCCTTAAATTAATCAATAGCTCCGCATTAATACCGGTACTGGATGAAGACTGATCTCACTATCATGCCAGCTTGCTGGGATACTGATCAACAACAGTTAATAGCAGTCCGTACCGCCGTTTTTATACAGGAACAACAGGTACCTGCTGAACTTGAAATGGATGGACAGGATGTTAATTGCCTGCATGTAAAGGCAGTCAACTCGAGTGGACTGGTGGTTGGTACGGCTCGTTTATTACCGACAAACTATATCGGCAGAATGTGCGTATTAAAAGATTTTCGAAAGTTGGGGGCTGGTGGACAAATGTTATCCTATTTTATAGATTTTGCCTGTCAGCATAACTTCAAATCCCTGATGTTAAATGCCCAGATTAGCGCCCTGTCCTTTTATCAGCATTATGGATTTAAAGTCGACTCTGATGTTTTTATCGAAGCTGATATAGAGCATGTACATATGACTTTAACTCTTGCAAACTAACTGCGATGGTTAGATTTTTAACTATTTTTAATGGCATACGATATTATTAGCGTTTACGGAGTACAGCATGAATTCAGATCATATTCATAAGGCATTTGATAATGACCTTCAACAGGTACGTCATAAAGTTATTCTTATGGCGGAAATGGTTTGTAAAGAATTATCCGATAGTATTCAGGCTTTTGCTGTACGTGATCAGGATCAGGCTAGCGATACGGTAGCTGCGGATACCCTCATTAATGCGAGTGAACGCATCATTGATGATCAAATTATTAAATCAATTGTTTTGCATCAGCCTGTTGCATCTGATTGCCGTCAGTTAATCGCAGCTCTTAGAATAGTCAAAGACCTGGAACGAATCGGTGATTATGCTACCAATATCGCTAATCACTCGATTACGCTTGATAAACTGGAAATTACCGGTGAGGAACAGCGAGTTATCGATATGGGTCATGCGGTCATAACCATGATTGAAGAAGTTATAGAAGCCTTTAGCGAACAGGATGCTGCCAAAGCAAAGCTGGTTCGTCAACAGGATGAGCAGATAGATGAACTGTTCACCAAAATTTTTAGCGATTTATTAGCCATCAACACAGGTAATGCAAAACTTTCAAGTTCCTGTACTCACCTGTCATTTATCGCGAGAAGTATCGAAAGAATAGGTGATCATATAACCGACATTGCAGAAGAAGTTCTATATACGGTAGAGGGTAAATTCCCGCAAGATGATCGAATCAAGGCAGATAAATCTGCTTTTGTGAAATAACAGCAGATCCATAATACCGGTTAGCTGATCTTTTACATTTTGCTTGATATCATCTGTGCGATATCCATCATTCTGTTCACATATCCCCATTCGTTATCATACCAGGCTAATATTTTAACCTGGGTATCATCGACTACCATGGTGGATAAAGCATCAATTATGGATGAACGTTTATCACCTTTATAATCCACCGACACCAGTGGTCTTTCTTCGAAGCCCAAAATTCCCTCCAACTCATTTTTAGAGGCCTGTTTAAGCAGTGAATTTATCTCTTTAACGGTAGTTTTATTTTCTGCTTCAAATACAAAGTCCACCAGTGAAGCATTCAGTAAAGGTACTCGAACAGCCAGACCGTTTAATTTTCCATCCAGTTCAGGAAATATTTTAGTAATAGCCCTGGCAGAACCTGTGGATGTAGGAATTAATGACTGTCCACAGGCGCGTGATCGACGCAAATCTTTATGTCCTTTATCGACGATAGTTTGCGTATTAGTAATGTCATGAATCGTAGTCATCATTCCATGTTTAATGCCAATTTCTTCATTCATTACCTTGATGACTGGTGCCAGACAATTGGTTGTGCAAGAAGCAGCTGTTATTATGTTATGTTTATCGGGATCATAAAGTTGATGGTTTACACCGTAGACAATATTAATTGCAGGATCAGGGACTGGTGCCGAAACTAAAACTTTTTTAATTCCCTGATCAAAATAAGGTTGCAATGACTCCTGTGTTTTAAAATGACCTGAACAATCAATTAACAGATCTATGCCCTTGTCACCCCAGTTAACTTCTTCAGGAAAAAAGTGATTGCTAAAACCCAGTGTCTGACCCTGAATTGAAATACTATTTTCATCAAAAAATATATTATGATCCCAACGGCCCTGAATTGAATCAAATTCTAATAAATGTGCATGACAGGCTGAGTCTCCCTTAATTTCATTGATATGCACAAATTCCAGGCCGGATCTTCCCCAACCGGCTCTCAGGCCAAGCTTTCCCATTCGACCAAAACCGTTAATTCCCACACGAATTGTCATTATTTAACCTCTGTGTTATTGATTTGCAAAAATATAGGGATAATATGACCAGAATATACAATATTATCAAACAGTAACTTTATAGTGTTTTAAGCCTGTTTTTTATTTTCATTAATTCATTAATATAATTAAATCAACTAGTTATGGAAAATACATCAGTAATTACTTTAACTAATAAGTTAGACTGTAGTGATGCTATTCAAGACATCATCCATTCTGCACAACAAAATATTGCTATCTTCAGCCAACAACTTGAACCCTTGCTTTATAATCATCAGGATATTTGTGATGCTATATCGAGCCTGGCAAGAAAAAGTAGATATTCCAGAATACGCATTATAGCCCTGAAAACTCAATCCAGCGCATCGGAGGGACATTGTCTAATCAACCTGTCTCAACGTTTACCTTCTTCTATACAAATAAGAGTACCTGTTACTCAGGAATTACAGCGATTTTCAGAAAGCTGGTTAATTGCCGACAATCATTCTATCTGTCAGATTAGTAACCCGGATCGTTATGAAGGAAGTCTTATCAAAAATAATCGCCTTCATGTTAAAGACAAATTAGATTTTTTTGATCATGCCTGGGAAAATAGTCAACCCGATCAAAATACTCGCCGATTAAATATTTAAGAATTCTTCAGCCAGCTGGTTTAATCGCCCTACTATAAACTTTATGTCTTTGTCTTCTGTACGATGGTTAACAATAGCGGCTCTTATGACACGGAAACCTCTCACCCGCGTTAAAGAAAATACCGCTTCACCTGATAACTGCAACTTTGTCACAATTTGCTCACAAACCTCATTATTTCTGTTAATGTCGCTTTCATTTTTGAGCTTGAAAGTAACAATAGTGGAAACGGGGAGATTCATTAACTCAAAATTATCTGAATGGTTTATTAAATCCGCCAGTAAAGCCGTCAGTCGACAGTTTTTAGTCACTGCAAAACCAAGTTTTTGTAGTCCATAGGTTTTGAAGGTGAACCATACTTTTAAAGCCCTGAAAGAACGGGAAAGTTCTAAACCAAAATCACAGAACCAGGGGTCTCCCCCAGCCAGTGCCTTACCATGAGTAGCCAGGTAATTTGGTCGAATTGAAAATACCTGTTGTTGAAAAGCACCGTCGCGACAGATCAGCCCGCCACATTCATATTGCACATACATCAATTTGTGAAAATCAAAAGCCAGTGAATCTGCCAGTTGTATACCATCGGTTAAACTACTGTAAGGGGAATCAGCCAGCTTTAACCAGGCACCAAACGCACCGTCTATATGCATCCAGCAATCATAGGCATCACACAGCTTTCTAATTTCATTGAAATTATCAAATGCACCGGTATTCACAGTACCTGCCGTGGTAATAACCATGAAGGGTATAAAACCCTGTAGCAAATCATTTTTAATCTGTAATTCCAGATCATCCAGCAAAATCTGATTGTTGTCATTAGTACCTATGACGATAAGATTGTCTGAGCCAATACCGTTGGTTTGAATAGCTTTGATGATAGAACTGTGTCCTTCCACAGAAGTGTAACAACGCAATGGTTTATTCACTCCGAAAAAACCGCTTTTCTTATAATCAAGACCCAGTTTACTGAAGATAGCAACCTGTAACGCCAGATGTGTCGATGCGGATGTACCGGAAGTTAATACTCCACCAGCCTGTTGCGGGAAACTAAAAATCTGCTTACACCAGTTTACAACCAGGCGTTCGATATAAATAGCACCATGATCCCTGCCACCACAGTTAGAATTCATCGTACTGACCGCAATATCAGCCATCAAGGCTGGAACTGTGCCGGTACCCTGTACCCAGCCAAAAAATCGAGGATGTGTATTTCCATTACGGTATGGACGAATTCCGCTGCGATATTGATCTACGACAGAATCCAGATCCGTTTCAATAAGTGGTAAAGATTCGGAAAATAAAGATTGTTTTATGCTGTCAGGAACCTGTTTCCATACTTCAGATTTCAGGCTACTGGCAAGCTCTCTAACTTCTTCTGCAGTAAAATTTGCCAGGTAATCGGCTAACTCATCCCAGTCCTGTGGATCCAGGTTGTTATCAAGTTTCAACTATTGATACCCAGAACTTGTTCTGCAGAGTGGTATTCGTAACCCTGAATATCCGCGACTTCTTTAATCGTTACTTTACCTTTATAAACATTCAAACCATGACGTAGATGAGGATTGTCAATCAGTGCCTGTTGATAACCTTTCGAGGATATTTCAAGCACAAATGGAAGAGTGGCATTATTCAATGCAAATGTAGATGTCTGTGGCACCGCTCCGGGCATATTGGCCACACAATAATGAATGACATTGTTTACTACAAAGGTTGGATCAGCATGTGTGGTAGCATGGGATGTTTCAAAACAACCACCCTGATCTATTGCCACATCAACCAGTACAGAACCTGCTTCCATTTTAGCAACCATATCAGCAGTAACCAGTTTGGGCGCAGAAGCTCCTGGAATTAACACACCCCCGACCACCAGGTCGGCAGACAGTACGTGTTGTTCCAGTGCTTCCTGAGTCGAAAAAACAGTATGAACAGATCGGCCAAAATGCTCCCACAGACTTTTTAATACCACGTTTGATCTATCAAGCACCCACACATCAGCACCCAGGCCAATAGCCATATCAGCAGCATGGCGTCCGACCACCCCTCCACCAATGATCACAACTTTAGCAGGAGCCACACCTGGAACCCCGCCTAGCAATTTACCCTTTCCACCCTGGGATCTTTCAAGGCAATGTGCACCTGCCTGAATAGACATGCGTCCAGCCACCTCGGACATTGGCGCAAGTAATGGTAAGCCACCTGATACTGATGTAACGGTTTCATAAGCGATACAAACTGCGCCACTGTCAACAAGATCTTTAGTCTGCTTCGGATCAGGAGCCAGATGCAGGTAGGTAAACAGAATTTGATCAGCCCTTAACATGGCGCGTTCGACAGCCTGTGGTTCTTTAACCTTTATAATCATTTCAGCCTGCTGGAATACATCAACAGCAGTCTGAGCAATACTGGCACCGACAGAAATATAATCCTGATCGGATTTTCCAATTCCAAGTCCGGCCCCTGTTTCAACTATAACCTGATGACCGTGTGAAATAACTTCTCGAACACTGCCAGGCGTTAAACCTACTCTGAATTCATTATTCTTTATCTCTCTGGGTACGCCTATATACATTCATATTCTCCGGTAAAGCTATATAGTCACTACACAACAAGGCGTCGAAACTAAAAGAGGCTACTCAAATTTTGAGATTTATTGAGTAGCAAAGACAGTATTTTAAACTATTTATTCGACTTTGAAACAGGCAATCAATCTACCCTGATAAGTTTTTAATTCAGGACGGGCGACTTTGCAATGATCCATTACAAATGGACAACGTTGGTGGAACGCGCAACCTGCCGGTGGATCTAAGGGTGAAGGTAATTCCCCTTTCAGCGAGACTCGTTTTGCCCTTTTGTCAGGATCAACAAAGGGTGTACTGGCGAGCAGGGCCTGCGTGTAAGGATGCAGTGGAGAACCAAATATTTCATCACGTGAGCCCTGCTCTACCGGTCTTCCCAGATACATCACCATAACGTCATCGGCAATGTGCTCAACTACACTTAGACCGTGTGAAATAAAAACATAAGCGGTATTTAATTCATCCTGGAGATCCATTAACAGGTTAAGTACCTGTGCCTGAATTGAAATATCAAGTGCTGAAACAGGTTCATCAGCCACCACCAGCGCAGGTTTCAACATCAGGGCACGAGCAATAGCAATACGCTGTCGCTGCCCACCGGAAAACATGTGGGGATAGCGACTTATATGCTCTGCCCGCAAGCCCACTTTTTCCAGCATGTTAACCACCAGTTCATTGCGCTCCCTGGCTTTAAATTTAGTATTTATTTTTAACGATTCACTCAAGATAGAGCCTACGTTTTTACGGGGATTCAAAGAGCCATATGGATCCTGGAATATCATTTGTACTGATTTCCTGAGCTCTTTAATTTGACTTTTATTTTCTGGGTCGACCTGTTGACCCAGAAATGTCAGTTGTCCGGCTGTGGGTTCTTCTATAAAAGTTAATAAACGTGCCAGCGTTGATTTTCCACAACCCGATTCCCCAACAACGGCCAGTGTTTTACCGGCCTGTAATTCAAAATTCACACCATCCAGTGCCTTCAATTCAACAGGCCTGGAGAAAACAGAAGTTTTTACCGAATAATATTTTTTTAACTGGTTACCGACGGCGACAGTTTTATTCAGGGAATTAGAATCAGTCATTATCCAGCTCCGGATAAAAACATCTAACATTCAATACGTCATCCCACGGAACCTGTTCAGTTTGACAGCGTTGCTGGGCTTTTCTACAACGTGGATGAAATAAACATCCATGGATATCATCGTAAGCACTCGGTACAACACCCGGAATAGTGGGTAATCTATGGCGACCTTTACTGCGTTCAGGCAGAGCCTCAAGTAAGGCACTGGTGTATGGATGCCTGGGATGATGAAATAATTTCGAGGCTTCCTGTGATTCAACTTTTTGCCCTGCATACATGACATTCACCCTTTGTGCCGTTTCTGCGATCACTCCCATGTCATGCGTAATTAGCACTAGAGCCATATCCCTTTTTTCCTGCAGGCCAAGTAATAAATCTAAAATTTGTGCCTGTATCGTCACATCCAGAGCGGTGGTCGGTTCATCGGCAATTAATAATTTAGGGTCACAGGCTATTGCCATGGCTATCATGACACGTTGATTCATGCCGCCAGATAATTGATGGGGGTAGGAATTCATGCGACTCTTTGGATCGGGTATACCTACCTGATCGAGTAACATGACGGCACGTTCTACTAATTCTTTTTTTGTGCCGCCCACATGAATTTTTAATGCTTCAATGATTTGATATCCCGCTGTATAACAGGGATTTAAACTCGTCATGGGTTCCTGAAAAATCATGGCAATATCCTTACCAATAATTTTGCGTTGCTGTTTTGCTGACAGTGTCAGTAAATCATGGCCATCGAAATACAGTTTATCTGCCGTGACAATACCGGGATAAGCGATTAAACCCATCAGTGCGAGCATTGAGACGCTTTTACCAGAACCGGACTCTCCCACAATACCCAGTATTTCGCCGGTATCAAGCTGAACAGACAACTTGTCTACAGCCGTATAATCTCCAAATTTTACCGAGAGATTTTGTATGTCTAATAAAGCCATTACCTATCAATCATCTCTAACATTCATCCCGATTTCAACTTTGGATCAAGGGCATCTCTTAAACCATCACCCATCAAATTAAAAGCCAGAACCACGATTAAAATAGCGAGGCCGGGAAAAGTGACTACCCACCAGGCACGTTGAATAAACTGTAATGCACTGGATAACATGGTGCCCCATTCAGGTGTGGGCGGTTGAGCACCCATGCCGAGAAACCCCAGAGCAGCAAGGTCGAGAATTGCACTGGAAAATCCTAGTGTTGCCTGCACAATTAACGGTGCCATACAGTTTGGTAAAACCGTTATCCACATTAATCTCAAGGTCCCTGCCCCGGCGACCTTTGAAGCTATGACATAATCTTTACCGAGCTCCGATATCGCGGCTGCCCGGGTTAATCGAACAAAATGCGGGAGCTGAACAATAACCACGGCCATCGCAGCATTCACCAGACTAGGACCTAAGATGGCAACGATCACTATAGCCATCAATAAACTGGGTAAAGCCAGCATAATATCCATCAAACGCATGATGACAATGTCAATCGCGCCATGATTAAAAGCTGAAATCAGTCCCAGTAATATGCCGAACAACAGGGATGAAAATACAACCATCGCACCGGTCGATAGAGAAACTCTGGCTCCATAAATAATGCGCGAGAGTATATCTCTACCGATATCATCAGTTCCGAGTATAAAACGTAATGAGCCATCCTCTGCCCATGCGGGTGGTACCAGAAATGCATCACGATATTGTTCAGCTGGTAAATGGGGTGCAACACTCCCGGCAAATAAAGCTGATAGGCCAATGATAATAATCACTACCAGGGCAACATAAGAACCCCGGTTTAATCGAAAAGCATCCCAAATTTCCAGCAACGGGGATCTGGGGTTTTGAGATGATATAGATAAAGCTTCTTTCATAACTATCGACGTATCCTAGGATTAATTAATCCATACATCAAATCGACCAGCAGATTTATGAGCATGACAACTGTAGCAATCAGTAAAACGCCACCCTGCAAAACAGGATAATCACGCCGTTGAACAGATTCGATTAACCATTTACCTATTCCCGGCCAGGCAAAAATAGTCTCCGTTAATATGGCACCGGCAAACAGCACGCCAACCTGCAAACCGATCACTGTAATAACGGGAATCAATGCATTGCGTAGTGCATGAATGATTATCACACGCCAGGGTGCCAGGCCTTTAGCCCGTGCAGTACGAATATAGTCTTCTGCCAGCACTTCGAGCATGGACGAACGTGTCATGCGCGCAATGACTGCCAGAGGAATAGTTCCCAAAGCAATCGCCGGGAGTATCAAATGACTAAGAGCAGACTGAAAAGCACCGGTTTCATCAGATAACAGCGAATCTATCAGTAAAAAACCGGTCACTGGTTCTACATAAAATAGTACCGATATTCTGCCTGAAACCGGCGTCCAGCCGAGATAGACAGAAAAAAACAGCATCAGTAATAATGCCCACCAGAAAATAGGCATAGAATACCCAACCAGTGAAATACCCATTGAGCTGTAATCGAAAACAGATCCCCGTTTTACCGCTGCTAAAATACCAACCGGTAAGCCAATAATAAGCGCAAGAAAAATAGCAAAAATGGAGAGTTCGATAGTGGCCGGAAATAAGGTGAAAAACTCATCAACTACAGAGACTTTAGTCACAATTGAATGACCGAGATCACCCTGGATTACATTTTGAATATATAACCAGTACTGTTCGAGCAAGGGTTTATCCAGGCCTAGTTGAGCACGCAAGGCAGCATGTCGTACAGGATCAATTCCTCTTTCACCTGCCAGTAATTCGATGGGATCACCGGGTACAAGACGAATTAAAGAGAAGCTTAAAAGTGTTACCCCAATGAAAGTGGGCACTATTAATGAGATTCTTGTCAATAAAAAACGAAACATTTCAGAGGCTTTAAAAAATCAGGCTGGATGATACCAGCCTGAAAATTCATCAAGAATCTATTTTTTACTTTATGTCAACACCATAAAAAATAAAACCACCAAATGGATCAATTTTAAAATTAACCACTTTTGTACTCATAGGTACAGACACCTTGGAATGAGCAATAGTAAACCAGGGAGCTTCCTCTTTAAAGATAACCTGGGCCTGCTCATACAGTTTAGTACGTTCTGCAATATCGGTAGTCAACTTGGCTTTTTTCAATAAATCATCAAAAGGCTCATAACACCAGCGAGCTCGGTTAGCGCCTTTTG
>ERZ890953.1625-NODE-1625-length-10942-cov-7.532103_pt1 | contig 10942 bp, 8 predicted proteins | sample MGYA00521264_ERZ890953 | MGnify/ENA primary metagenome ERZ890953 (study PRJEB32303, sample SAMEA104408629) | aquatic metagenome | biome: Brackish water; feature: Chemocline; material: water | place: Baltic Sea | collected 2014-10-26T21:54:00 | depth 200 m ... | reverse complement strand
ATGGTGACATCGGGGTCCTGGTACCGGTCGAGCTTGGCGGGGTCCAACGGCTGATGGTGGCCTTCCCTGGCCCCGACAGCCTCCCCCCCCTCGGCGATCCAGCCAGGCCCGTCCCCCTGGTGCCCCAGCAGGTCCAGGGCAAGGTGTTGGTCAACTACGTCGATCCGGCACGCCTGCCCGAGCACTCCACCGCCTTCGCCATGACCATCCACAAGTCCCAGGGCTCGGAGTTCCAACACATCGCCGTAGTGTTGCCGCGCCACTGGAGTCCTCTGCTCACCCGTGAGCTGATCTACACGGGGGTCACTCGCGCCCGCGCGCGCATGTCCATGGTGGGCGACCGGGCCGTGCTCGAGCGCGCCCTCGATCAGACGGTGCAGCGCGCCAGCGGGCTGGGCAGCGAGCTGTGGTAGGAGCGGATCAGTCGTCCAGGATCCGTTCATGCCCCTCGGGACAGACGCCCAGGGTGTGGTCGTAGAAGCCCTCGTCCCATTGCGGGATGCAGCGGTAGTGCGCCTCGCAGAGCATGGCGTCGCAGCCGGGGCAGTAGAAGTCCAGGCCGTCCTGGTGCGCCCGCAGCATGGCCTCGTGCAGCGCTGGCCGGCTGGCCATCAGCAGCGCTAGTGGATCGCGGCCCAGATCCTGAGCATCAAGTCGTAGGCGACGCAGCGGGCTGGACACCACCAGCCTGTCCTCGCGCAAGGCCAGGCGCACCACCTCGCGGCCGCAGCGGTCGCAGTGCAGCCGCCTGCTGGCCTCCGTCTGCTCGAAGGCGGCTCGGTCGGGAACGCCAGCGGTGGTCTCTTTGTAGGACATGGAGCCACGATACCTCGGGCGTGCTGCGCAGCCCAGCGTCGCTCAGCCTTGGCCATGCTGCGGCGCGCCAGGCTATTCTGGGTGCGCTCGCAGAACCGGGAGGCCCCATGCGCGCCGCGTCCACCCTCACTACCCTCTGTCTCGCCACCGCTGGGCTGGCGCTCACGGCCTGCCCCAAGGGCGATGACAGCGCCATGGGCGGCGACATCCTGGGCATCGGCCTGTCGCCAAGCAATCCCATCATGGTGGTCAACGAGAGCATCGAGTTCGAGGCCAAGGCCTTCTATGCCGACTACTCCAACGCCGTGATCACGGGGGATGTGGACTGGTTGAGCACGGACGAGCGGGTGGCCACCATCGACTCCAGCGGCCGCTGCACGAGCTTGAGCGAGGGCACCGCTGACATCATCGCCAGCTACGTCGACGGCATGAGCGCCAAGGTGGAGCTGACCGTCAGTGGCGCCGATGTCAGCTCCGTCAGCCTGTCGCCTTCCAGTGTGGACGTAGAGCAGGGCGATCGGGTGCAGATCATCGCCAACGCCACCTTCAGCGATGGGTCCACGGGCAACATCGCCGCCAGCTGTGACTGGACCAGCGACGATGCAGGCATCGCCCAGGTGGACGACGCTGGCCTGGTCAGCGGCACGGGCGAGGGTACCACCCAGGTCAGTGCCAGCTACGGGGGCCTGAGCATCAGCCCCGCCACCATCCATGTGGTGCCCCAGGGCACTCAGCTGCCCGACCCCGATCTGCGCATCATCAGCCTGGACTCTTCGGTCAGCGGCGACACGGTCAGCTACACCCTCACGGTCGAGAACCAAGGCGGCGGCTACGCCAGCGAGTTCTACGTCGATCTGTTCCTGGACCTGAACGGTGCCCCGGACGCCGGCGACATGTACGACGGCTTCGGCTGGGTTCCCGGCCTGGCCGCAGGCGAGACCTCACCGGTGTACGTGGACCTGTTCGACGTCGACGCCGGCAGCTACAGCTCCTGGGCCTGGGTCGACTCCGATGGCTTGGTGGACGAGAGCAACGAGGGCAACAACACCGCGGGGCCCGAGTCCGTCAGCGTCTCCGGCGGCAGCACCGGCTACGCCAACCTCGAGATAACCAGCTTCGATGCCGTCTCGGACGGGTGGTACACCGTGTACTACATCGAGGTGACCAACACCGGTGGAGGCGACTCGGGCACCTTCTACCTGGACCTGTTCGTGGACCAGTGGGATACCCCCCAGGTCTACGACGACGGTGACTTCTGGGGCGAGGTGGACAACCTGGAGCCTGGCGAGTCGGTGGTGTGGGAGCCGGAGCTCGAGGTGGGCCCCTTCCACTACCACTACTACTACTGGAACAGCTGGGTCTTCGCTGACAGCTACGATCAGGTCTACGAGACCGACGAGAGCGACAACATCGCGTTCACCGAGGTGTGGGCCGAGTAGTCCCGCGGTCACAACAGGCCGGGCTGATGGCTCCATAGCTTCCCGCTGGAGCAGCCATGCCCGAGCCGACATCGAAGAACACCCGGCGCCAGAGACGACGGTCTCGTAGGCACGAGCCTGACGCGCAGGCGGGCCAAGACCACGCCTGCCCATCCCGGGCGGGCAGGGAACGCGGGGGCTTGCTGGTTCGCTTGGTGTCCCGGCGCAGGGCCTTGCAGTTGCTGCTCGGGCTGACGGTGTACCTGGCCGTGGAGCGGCTGGGCGTCCCGCTGCTGTGGGTGCTCGGCTTCGGGTCGGTCGGCGGCCTGCTGCTGGGCAAGTTCTTCTGCCGCTGGATGTGCCCCCTGGGCTTCGTGATGGAGACCCTGCTCGGGCTCGACCCGTCGGGCCGTGGCAAGGGCATGTACCAGTACTTCAAGGTAGGCTGCCCCATCGCCTGGGCTGGTGGGCTGCTGAACCGGGTCAGCCTGCTGCGGGTCAAGGCCAACGCCAACCCCTGCGCGTCGTGCGAGCGCTGCGACGTGGCTTGCTACATCGCCACCCACAACCCCGAGTACTCCCTGTGGCGAGAAGGCGCGAAGAACCCGTCGAAGCACTACGCATGCTCCCGCTGCCTGAGCTGCGTTGGCGCGTGCCCGACGGGCAAGATCACGGTGGGCCTGTCCCTTGGTGAGCGGGACGCGGCCTGAGGGCTCGAGCTGCGGAGCGATCGGACGCGATCAGTAGTCCATGCACCAGATGTCGTCGATCATCCAGCCGAAGCCGTCGTTGTTGCTGGCATCGACCGAGTCGAAGCGGAAGCGCAGCTTGATGACCTGGCCGGCGTAGCTGGCCAGATCGGCCTCGCCGTAGGTCCAGTAGTAGCTGGTCTCGCTCTTCTCCCAGGCGGTGGTCCAGTTGGAGAAGCCGCCGGCCTCGGTGCTGACCTCGAGCACTGCGATGTCGCGGCTGGTGGCGCTCTCGACATCGACCACCTGGTCCCACATGCAGAAGGGAGACGACACGCCGTTGGTGTCGAGCTTGGGCGAGGCGAGGGTGCCCGAGACAGCGGCGCCGGTGTCGTAGGTCCAGGAGCCTTCGTCGCCGAACCACACGCTGTGGGTGGCGCTGACGTAGTCGGTGGTGGTGATGTGCCACATACCGTCCATGGTCCAGTCTGCGCTGCCGCCTTCCCAGTCCTGCAGGAACTCGAAGGCCACGGCGGGGGTGGTGTCGCCGCCGCCCACGGTGTGGACCGCTACGTTGGACATGGCGCTGATGTTGCCCGACTCGTCCTCGACCTTGAGCGCGAGGTACCAGGTGCCGGAGCCCAGCGCGCCCAGCTCGAGGCGCTCGGCGTCGCCGGGCATCTGGGGGCTGCCCACGTCGAGCCTCTCGGCATCGTAGAAGTTGGAGCTGGAGATGGACTGGTTGCTGATGCGGATGTCGTAGCCCTCGGCCAGCCCGTCGTCGCCGTCGTCGCCGCTGGCGGTGAAGGTGAGCCACAGGCCGCTGTCGTCCTCGACCACGGCCAGGTCGCCCACCGCGTCGGGGGCGGTGTGATCGACGGTGTAGCCGCCGCCCAGGGTGATGCCCGAGTACAGCTGCTTGAAGGTGGCCATGTCGAGCTCGAAGATGCCGTCGCCGCCGCCGGTGTCGCCGGGCTCGCAGCAGCCCCAGGGGTTGCGCAGCCTGACGTACCAGGCGCCTTCGCGCTCTTCGGCGCCCAGGATGGTGTAGGCGTGGTTGCCCCAGACGCCCTTGCCCGTGTAGTCCACGCCCGAGTCCTCGCCGAAGGTGCCGGCGGCCACAGGGCGGTTCTTGGCCAGGTTGTCTACGATGGAGCGGCCGATGGTGGCGTCGCTCATGTACTTCATGTTGCGGTAGGTGGCGTTCGAGCCGGTGAGCGCCTGCATGACGTCGCCGACCCAGCCGCCGCCGCCGATCTCTTCGTAGCCGCCGTGCCACTCGGCGTAGGCCTTCTCGACCAGGCTGACCCACCACTCTTCGGCGCTGCTGCTGGAGTCGGCGGAGCGGGCGTAGGTGGCCTTGTTGTTCTTGCGGACCAGGTCGCCGTCGATGGCGATGTCCTGGTACACCCCCCAGGCGTCGTAGAAGCGCACGGAGAAGTTCGTGGTCATGCCGTTCTTGTCTTCGATCTCGCGAATCAGGCCGGACCGGATCGCTTGGTCTTCGTCGATGAAGATCGTCGCCGCCAGGGCCGCCGGGAAGAAACAGTCACCGATGGAGCCCTGCTCGACATCGTCGAAGTTCATGGCGCCTTCGCCCTCGAGCTCGTCGAGGAGTGCGCCGGTGCCGGTGGTGTAGTCGTAGGCGGCATGCTTCTCGAGGGGCTTGGGATCGTCCAGCTCCTTCATGTTGCTGATGTCGAGGATCACCGGCATCCACTTGCCCTCGACCGTGTACTCGTAGTCCTCGGGAGCGATGTTCACGCCCGGGGTGTACAGGGCTTCGGGGACCGGGGGCGGCTCCTCGACCTCGACCGACCCGATGCGGATCATGGTGAGGCTGGGGGAGTAGCCATTGCCACTGCAGGCCGAGAGGATGATCAGGGCTGCGAGGGACGGGAGCACGGCGTGACGCATGGGGCCTCCGAGAGGGGGTCGTTCGCGCGCACTCTAGAAGCGCAAAGGCCAGCCGTCAAGCGGAAACGAAGCCTTCTATGGCGTGATGCGCGCGCCGCCGCCCCCGCCGGCCTGGGTGGTTAAGATGTGGGGCTTGCCACCGGGCTCTTGGAGGGCCGAGAGACCCTCGAACGCCTTCATGTCGCAGGCGGCGCGCTCGAGGCCCTGGCACGAAGGCCAGTCGAAGCCGGTGTCGAAGTCGTGCAGCGCCAGGATGATCTGGGGCTGGAGCTTGTCGGCCAGGCCCACCCAGCGATCGCCGGGGGAGACCCGCAGGCTGAACTCGAGCTCGCTGGGGTCGACGCTGGCGAAGCCCAGGAGCTGGGCGGGGGTGGCGCCGTGGGCCGGATCCCAGGTGCGGTACGAGATGCCGCAGGTGACCTCGCAGAACAGGTCGGCCTGGACCGAGAAACCGCGGCCGGGGCTGACATGGAGGTTGTCGATGACGTGCCTGCCCTCGAGCAGCGGGATGCAGCCGGCCAGCAGCAGCGCTGATGGGGCCAGGGCGAGCCAGCGGCGCGGGCAGTGAGTGCGGAGAACGGCCATGGCGGCACCTATGTCGTGGCCGTGACGGCGGCGAAGTGGAGAGCACGAGGGGCTATGAGCCTGTGGGGCATAGCTGGCGCGCGCCCCGCAGTAGATTCGGTATGTCGCACAGGCTCCTATGACAGCTCGAACTGCGCCACGGAGCCACCGCGTCCCTTGTGGAGCTCGAGGCGGGTGGGGATGCGCTCGCGAAGCTCGCTGACGTGGCTGATGATGCCCACCAGGCGGCCGCCCACCTGCAGATCCTGGAGGGACTGCAGCACGGCGTCGAGGTCTTCCTGGCCCAGGCTGCCGAAGCCTTCGTCTACGAAGACGGCGTCGAGGTGGATGCCGCCGCTGCGCGCTTGGACCGTGTCGGCCAGCCCCAGGGCCAGCGACAGGGAGGCCTCGAAGCCCTCGCCCCCCGAGAGGGTGGCCACCGGCCGAGCGCGCCCGGTGTAGGAGTCGAGCACCTCGAGATCCAGCCCGCCGTGGCTGCGCCGATCGGTGATGTCGTCGCAGCGGCGAAGGCTGTAGCGGCCGCTGGACATGATCTGGAGCCGTGTGTTGGCGGCCACCAGCACCTGGTCGAGCAGGGATGCCAGCACGTAGCGCTCGAAGCTGAGGCGCGGGGTGTTGCCGCCGTTGGCCACGTTGGCCAGGCGCCCGACCACCGTGAGCTGCGCTTCGTCGGTGGCCTGGGCTGCGGCGATGCGGGCCAGGGAGGCGAGGGTCTTGTCCTGCTCGATCAACACGCCGCGTTGGCTGCCCAGGAGCTCGAGCCGAGCCTGGTGGGCCGTGCGGGAGGCCAGCTCTGTGGCCTCGAGCGCGGGCAGATCGGGCGCCTCGAGCCCATGGGCAGCGGCGGCGGCCCGATCGAGGTGCTTGGCGTTGGCTGCCCGGCGGTGCTCCCAGGCCCGGATCGCCAGCTCGAGCGCGGCCATGGCTGCGGCCGCCCGTTTGGCCTGGGTGTAGGCTTCGGGGTTCTCGAAGCCTGCCTCGGCGATGCGCTTGGCGAGCTCGTCCGAGGCCTGGGTCAGCCGATCCTGAGCGATCTGGAGCCCGGTGTGGGCCTGCTCGAGGCGCCCACGGTAGCCGGCGAGCTTGTCGCTGGCGGCGGTGGCGGCGCCCTGGGCGGCATCGAGGGCCTGCTCGAGGATCCTGACGTGCCCCGCGGCTGCTGTGGTGGCGGCGGCCAAGGCGCCTGGCGCCCGCAGCTCGGCGGGCAGGCCGCGCTCGAGCTCGTGGACCTTTCCGCGAGCTTCGGCTTCGGTGCCCACGGCCGCGGCGTGGAGCCTACGGGCCCCCTCCAGGACCTGGAGGGCCCCGGCGTGGGCTTGCTGAAGGCTGGCGGCGGTGTCCTCGAGCTGTTGCAGCCCATCGGCGGCCTTGCGCGCCCGGGCCAGGTTGTGCTGGGCGAGCTTGGACGCGGCTTGCAGCTCGGCAAGGGGTTGCTCGACCTGCAAGCCGAGCTGGTCGCGCAAGGTGGAGATGCTGGAGAGCAGGATGTCCACCTGCGTGCCCGCCTGGGACAGCGCCGCCTGGCGGGCTTCGCGGGCATCGCCTGCGGTGTTGACGGCGGCCTCGGCGGCCTCGATCTGGGCGTCGGAGGGCATGTCGGGCCGGGACGCGGCCGGTGCGGGGTGATCGGTGGCGCCGCACACGGGGCAGGGCTGTCCAGCCACGAGCTGGGCGGCCAGCAGTGAGGCTTGGCCCTCGAGCCGTGCCCTGTTGAGGGACACCAGGCCGTGCTGTGCCTGGGTGAGAGTGGCGCTTGCAGACTGCATGTCCTGTTCAGCCAGGGCCTGCGTTCGAACCGCGGCGTCGTGCTTGCGCAGGGCGTTGGCCAGGTCGCCCCGCCAGCGCAGGGTGTCGGCGGCGGCCTTGGCGGCTGTGAGGCAGTTCTGAAGACCCGCGGCCAGGGCACGGGCTTGCTGGGCGGAGTCGCGGGCTGCTTGGAAGCGGATCTCCCCGTCGCGCTCGGCGTGCTCGGCGTGGGACAGAGCCTGGAGTTTCGCCTCGAGGGCGCGAGCGGCTTGGCCGCTACCTGCGCGCGCGGCGTCGAGATCGGCGGCCAGCTGGGCCTTGCTCTGCAGCTCGGCCAGGCGGGTGCGTGCGGCCTGACGCTCGGGTCCCCGCGCCTGCTGAGCCTCGAGCTCGGCCTGGGCGCTGGCATGGGTGGTGGTGGCGGCGCTGACCAACTCGGTGGCCTGGAGCCGCTCGGCTTGGGCATCGCGCAGCTCGCCGGTGCGGCGCCCGTGGAATTGCTCGGTATCGTTGATGGTGGCGGCGGAGCGGGCTTGGAGGAGCTCGCCGCGCTGCTGCACGACCTTGGGCTCGAGGGCCTGGACCTCAGCGGCCTCGGCTTGGGCCTGAGCCAGCTCGAGGAGCTTGCCGTGGGCGGCGTTCCCAGCGTCGAGCTGGGCCTTGGCCAGCTGTGCGGCCTGGGCGAGCTCGAGGACCTGGGCCTGAGTCTGCACCACCAGGGCGGCTTGCTCGCTGCGCCTGGCCTGCAAGAGCTCGGTGGAGCTGACCTGCCAGTCGTCCCACAGGGCCTTGCGGGCGACGGTGGAGTCGTGCAGGCGCGCTTCGATGACCGCCTTCTTTTCCTTGAGGATCAGCTGGAGCTGGAGGTAGCGGTGGGTCTCGAAGAGGGTGGAGAGGATCTCGGCCCGCCCGCGTGTGTCGCTGGAGAGGAACTTGCGGAACTCGCCCTGGGGCAGGATGACCACCTGGCGGAACTGGCTGGCCTGGAAACCCAGCAGCTCGGTGGCCTTGGCGCTGACGCCGCCGTAGCTGGTGGCGAGGACCTGGGAGGGGTTGTCGCCCAGCCGGTCGCCGTCGTGTCGCCACAGGGTGGCGCTGGCGGGCTGGGTGGTGGTGCCGGCGCCGCGTTTCTTGGGGCGCTCTTGCTTGGGACGGCGCTCGATGCGGTAGGCAGCGCCCGCCAGCTCGAAGTCGAAGACCACCCGGGTCTCTGCTTCGGCGGTGGCGTGATCGGAGCGGAGCTTGTCGACCGGGCGGCTGGCCCCTGTGGCCTCGCCATACAGGGCGAAGCAGATGCCGTCGAGCACGGAGGTCTTGCCGGAGCCTGTGGGCCCGCTGATGAGGAACAGGGTGTCGGCGCCGAGCTCGCGGAAGTCCACCACTTGGGAGCCGGCGAAGGGGCCGAAGGCCTCGAGGAGGATGCGCAGGGGCTTCATCGCTCCACCTCACGGCCCAACAGCTCGGCCAGGACGGTGTCCAGCGCGGCGGCCTCGGGCGGGGAGAGGGCTCCGCCGGTGACCTGCTCGAAGAAGGCCGAGAAGAGCTGGTCGATGCCTTGCTGGGCGTGATCGCCCCCGGGCAGCTGGATGCTGTGGTGCAGCTCGAGCTCCGGCCGCTCGATGTGCAGCATGTTGGGGTAGTGCTGGCGCAGCTTGGCCATGGCGTCGAAGACCGGCCCGCGATCCAGCAGGGTGGCGACCACCCAGTCCCCGTGCGGGCCCTGGGGGGCGACGGCCAGCAGATCCGCCAGGGTGCCCTGGATTCTGCGCAGATCATGCAAGGGCTCGAAGCTGTGGCGCTCGACCTGGGCGGAGCCATCGGCCCCGATGTCGACCACGGTGAAGGACTTGGGCTGCTCGATCTCGTTGAGCGAGTACTTGAGCAGGGAGCCGGCGTAGTGGACCGGGTGGCCGCCTACCTTCTGGGGTCGGTGCAGGTGCCCCAGGGCGGTGTAGGCGAAGCCTTGGAACAGATCGGCACTCACGCCTTGGGCCCCACCGATGCACAGGGGGCGCTCGGAGTCGGACGCCAGGCCGCCATCGACAAAGGCGTGGGCCACCAGCACCCGGCGAGGGTGAGCGCTGGACGCGTGGACCCGCGCGACCATGGCGGCCATGGCGGTCTGTTGGTCGTGGACCTGTGGGTCTTCCAGCAGGGCGCGCACCCGGGCGGGCTCGAGGAAGGGCAGGGCGAAGACCTCGACCGGGCCGTGTTCGTCCTGGATCACCAGGGGGCAGGGATCGGCATCGAGGCCGCTGGCGATGTGCAGCCCGCGGGACTGGAGCAGGCGAGAGCCGAAGCCCAGCCGCTCGGCCGAGTCGTGGTTGCCCGCGATGAGCACCACCGGCACGTCGAGCTCGAGCACCACGTCGGACAGGAACTCGTCCAGCAGGGCCACGGCATTCTTGGGGGGGACGGCGCGGTCGTAGATGTCGCCCGCCAGGAGCAGGGCGTGGGGGCGCTGGGAGGCGACCAGGGCGCGCAGCTGAGCCAGGGCATGCCGCTGGTCGTCGAGCAGGCTCTGGCTGTGTAGCAGGCGTCCCAGGTGGAGATCCGCGGCGTGGACTAGGCGTGCCATGGGGGCCTCGATGGAAGTCGGGCGGGGGACACCCAAGGTAACCGGGCGCCTGTTGGGGAACCGGACAGAAGGTGACCGACTGCTGTGTTTTACGGACCGATAGCGTCTTTTTGGGCCATGCTATCCAGGGAGGAGAGCAGGGTGGGCGCGATGTAGAGCGACTCCACCGTCCGCTCGCTCCGGCCGACCAGGGTGGCCTGGCTCGATCGCCCTGCGGGCAGGTCCACGCGGGAGAGGCCGAGCTCTGCGGGCAGATCCGGGCCGAAGCGGCGGCCGCCCACGCTGCCGTCGAAGCTGATGAGGAAGCGCAGCCCACGGGTGTTGGCGCGGTGTAACTCCTGGACGAAGCGGTCGAGGTCCAGCCCCTGGTGGTAGCGGGCGTCACGACCACTGCTCACGCCCAGGTACGGCGGGTCCATGTAGACGAGGTCGCGGGGGGTGGCTCGCGCCAACAACTCGCCGTAGTCGCCCATGTGCAGCGTGGTGCGGCCAGCCAGCAGCTCATGGGCCCGCCGGACCCGCAGCTGCAGGCGCTCAGGGCGCACCCCCAGGCGGCGATGGTCCGCGGCCTGGTTGAAGGCTCCCTCGCGATTGAAGCGCACCGCGCCCTTGACGCAGCGGGCCAGCAGGAAGAGCAGCGCCGCGGGCTCGGCGTCGAGGTTGAAGGCCTGGCGCACGGCCAGGTAGTGAGCGCGCGGATCCCGGTGCTGGGCTTGCCAGAGGGCGCGGTAGGCGTCGCACAGGGCGTCGGGATCGTCGATGATGGACCGCCAGATGCCCACCAGCGGCGCCAAGCTGTCTCCCAGCACGAAGCTGGGCGCCAGCCCTGCTTGGGCCGCGGCCAGGCTGATGGCAGCCGACCCCGCGAAGGGTTCCACCAGCCTGTCCATGGCGGCTGGGAAGAAACGCAGGATGCGAGGTGCGAGCAGCCGCTTGCTGCCCTGGTAGGGGATGGGCTGGGGGACGCCGTGAGCCAGAGCTGCTCCTGCTGAACCAGGGTGGTCCCATGCCCTATCCCGGTGCGCAATGGTGCCCGCACCGCCATCCTGGCCCCAGATGAATCGTCTGCCCTGGAGATGGCGGGCCTGGGCCCTCCCGCACCGCCATCCTGGCCCCAGATGAATCATCTGCCTTGGATATGGCGGGCCTGGCCCCACCCGCACCGCCATCCTGGCCCCAGATGAATCATCTGC
>ERZ890953.1624-NODE-1624-length-10945-cov-8.105234_pt1 | contig 10945 bp, 6 predicted proteins | sample MGYA00521264_ERZ890953 | MGnify/ENA primary metagenome ERZ890953 (study PRJEB32303, sample SAMEA104408629) | aquatic metagenome | biome: Brackish water; feature: Chemocline; material: water | place: Baltic Sea | collected 2014-10-26T21:54:00 | depth 200 m ... | reverse complement strand
GCCAGGCAGCAGCGCCGAGGGGCCCGCAGCCGAGACCCCGGTCAGGGCGCCCAGGGCCGCCTGAGCGGCGTCCGCCGCGTCGAGCACGGCCCCCAGCTCAGGACCCTCGATCACCACCATGCCGCCTGTGCCGAAGCCGCCGTAGCGCGCGGTGAGCTCCCGCTCCAGGGCCTGGGTCTCGTCCGAGGGAGGCAGGAGGTTGCGGGGGTCGCCGTCGAAGCGGCTCTGGCCGACCGCCAGCAGCGCGGCCATCACCACCAGGACCAGCACCATCCGGGACCAGCCCGGCAGCCTGCCCACGCGCAGGCCGGGCAGCCGCCGACCGCCCAGGGCAGCGAAGGTGATGGGCCCCAGCAACCAGGTGCCCACCAGGGCGCCGATGGCGGCCGCCAGCCCCATGGCGCCCAAGCCCTTCACCACAGGGTAGCGGGAGAACAACAGCACCCCGAAGGCCCCCGCTGTGGAGGCGGCGCCCATGAGCAGGGCCGGGCCGATCTCGCGCAGGGCGGCAGATGCTGCCTCCAGCCGAGCAGAGAAGCTGGGCTCCGGGTCCTGAGCCTGGGCGGCCACGTAGAGGTGGATCCAGTAGTCCACCGCCAGCCCCAGCAGCGCGGCGGCGAAGCCCAGGCTGATGCCGTGCACCGGTCCGATGATCGCCCCCGCGGCCAAGGTCGCGGCCACCGCCAGCGCCAGGGGCGCCGCAGCCCCGAGCACCGGCCGCAGGCTACGGAAGCCGAGCAGGAAGAGCCCCAGCATGGCCACCATGCCCAGGACCGCTGCCCGCTGAACGTCGTCGCGCACGCTGCTGGCGGACTCGGCGGCGATGCGGTGGCCCCCCAGGTAGCGAGCCGGCAGCGCGCAGGACGCCAGGTGATCCTCCATCTGCTGGATCAGGGGAGCGTCCGGTCCCATCTCCATGGTGCCCACCACCGGCTCCACCAGCAGCACGGCCCGCTCCCCCGATGGGTCCAGGAAGTGGCTGGCCACGACCTGCACGGCGAAGGGGCTCTCGACCCCGCGCAGCTGCTTCAGGGCCAACCCGGTGACGTCCAGGGGATCCTGCAGGAAGTTCTTCTCGAACAGCCCGCCCCCCGGCCCCGCCAGGCGCAGCAGCTGAGCCCGCAGCGCACTCCGGAGCCCCTGGGGTCCGCTGCGCTCGGCCAGCGCCTCGACCGGCGTCAGCTCGACGGCGTAGGGCGCGGCGCTGCGCTGCAAGGCCATGCCGTCGGCGGCGCGCACCCTCCAGCGCACCCGCCGGATGACCGGATCGGCCTCGAGCCGCTCGCCCAGCGCGTCCGCGGCGGCCAGCAGCTCCTCCCTGGGCACGCCGGTTCCGTCGACCTCGACCATGATCGTGTCGGCCACCTGGAAGCGCTCGAGGTGCTCCAGGGCGCGCGGCAGGGGCCCGTCGGCGGGCAGCAGGCTGGCGAGGTCATCGGTGAAGCGGATGCGGCTGGCCACCAGGCCCAGCAGCAGCAGGATCCCTGCCGCCAACGCCAGACGCAACTTGGGGGTCATGGGTCAGCCGACGGGCCCTAGGGCCCACCGATGCTGAAGGCGTCGTCGGGAAGATCGGGCTCCAGGCGCACGTCGTGCATGACGATGTCCACGCGGTCGCCGTCAGGCTCGTGCATGGTGACCGCCAGCACCCGCAGGGGCTCGCCCCCCAGGGTGAGCTCGAGGCGGGAGACCAGCGCGGCCATGGTGGGATCGCGGGGCGACAGGGTGGCCAGGTGCAGCGCACCCTCGGGGCCGCCTGCGGGTGCCGCGGCCCAGACCAGGCCGTAGTCGCGGCTGACCTGCTCCAGGTCGCCCGCCAGCCAGACCATCATGGACCGAACCAAGCGCTCGGCGTCGGGATCCCCAGCCAGATCCAGCTGCTCGTACACCCCCAGGTCCGGGTAGCTCATGCCCACCTTGCTGCCGCTGACCACCATGGTGGAGCGCCCCGGCTGTTCGACGATCCAGGCCAGCTTGTCGGGACGCACGAAGCGCAGGGTGCCCGTGGACACCAAGGGCTGGGTGAGCAGCGTGGTGGTGCGGCTCTGCTCGAAGCTCGCCTCGAGGCTGCGCACCACGCTCATGGCGCGCCACGCCTCCACCGCCTGGGGGGGCAGATCGTCGCCGGCGTGCGCGGCGGTCAGGACGAGCAGGGCAGCGAGGGCGGAGAGGATCATGCAGGGCTCCGGAGCGTGGACCACATAGCCCGCGACAGGTCGTGTCCCCAACCCGTCCGCCGCCGGCGGCGTTCCCCCAGGCTCAGCCGTTGAGGTGAATGTACTGCCACAGGGGCCCTGTGAAGCCCTTCTTGCGCAGGATGCGGAAGATGCGCGGATCGTAGGCGATGCGCAGCTGCGGTGCGATCCAGCGGGGGCGGGTGGCGCAGCGCTGCACCAGCAGGTCGCGCACGGCGTCGCGGAAGGCGCGGCGCTGCTGGGACAGGGCCGGGTCCAGGGCCTCGAGATCCTCCATCCACATCATCAGGATGGCGGCGAAGGGCTCGAGCTGGTCCAGGAAGTCCAGGGTCTCGCGCACATGGTCGAGGGTCTCCCCCGTGGTGCCCAGCACGAAGGTGTGGCAGTCCAGCAGGCCCACGTCCTGGCAGATGCTGTGCATGCGATGCACGTCCGCCACGGTGAAGCCCTTGCGCTGACGCTTCAGGATGGTGTCGCTGCCCGAGTCGGTGCCGACCTCCATGCCCACGCAGCCCGCCGCCTTCATCAGCGCGGCCAGCTCCCGGTCGAAGCCGATGGGGTTGGCGTAGCAGGTCCACTGCAGCTGGATCTTCCGCGCGATGAGCTCCCGGCAGACCGCCGCAGCGTGACGAGCAGGCAGGGTGAAGACCGAGTCCACGAAGAAGAAGTGGTCGATGCCTGACTGATCCGCGAGGGCCGCCTCGAGCTCATCCACCACCCGGACGGGATCCCGCAGCCGATGCCGCCGCCCTTCGATGAGGGGGTAGGTGCAGTACTCGCAGCCCAGAGGGCAGCCGCGCTTGGTCTGCAGGGACTCGATGCCCACCCGCTGGTAGTAGCGAGGGTCCACGTCCCGGCGGGTGGCCGGGCGCAGCGTGTCCAGATCCAGGAGCGTGGCTGGGGCAGGGTTGCTGACCACCTGCCCCTGCACCAGGTGGTGCAGGTTGGGGATGAGCTCGAGGCCCTCCCCTCCCCGCTCCAACGCCTCCAGCAGCGCCGGGAACGCAGCCTCGCCCTCACCGGAGACGCCGTACTGCGCTTGCAGGCGCGCCAGGATCTCCCGCGGCATCACCGAGAAGCCCGCGCCCCCCAGCACCACCGGGACCCCAGCCCGGCGGGCCTGATCCACCAGCTGCCCGTAGTAGCGCAGGTTGTCCTCGATGTTGGTGTAGTCGCTGTTCTGGACGTTGCGCAGCCCGATGGCCAGCAGCTCGGGCCGCCACGCTTCGATGCGCTCCCGCAGCGCATCCACGGGCTGACGCTCGAAGCAGAGGTCCCACAGCACCGTGTCGTGGCCGGCCGGGGTGTTGGCCATCACGCAGAGCAGCCCCAGGGGCACCACCGGGTCGGGCAGCTGCTCGCGGTTGGCCGAGACGAAGGCGATGCGCATGGCTTGTATCTAGACCTAGAGCTTCTGGCTGCGCTCGACGGGCAGCAGATCGGGACCGCTCACGGTGAGGGTCGCCTTGCGGGGAGCGTCCTCGGGGACCTGCAGGCAGGCCTGCCCCTGAGGGCCTGTCACCGCGACCACCTGCAGGGTGTCGCCCTGGGTCCAGGTGACGGTGGCGCCCTGGACCGGCTGACCATCGAGGGTGACCTCGTAGCAGCCCACGGGACCGTCGGTGTGCCTGTACCAGCTCACATCCGCCACCTCGGGCGCCGAGGGGGTGGCGCGCCAGGGCACCATCGTAGGGTCGCCCATGAGCACCATCACCAAGGCAGACCAGCGGTCGGGGTGGCCCTCTTCGGCCAGAGCCTCCGGGGTAGTGTAGCTGGCCTGGATGGCCTGGATGCGCTCGCCCAGGCTGAGCTGCGCGGCGTCCTCGAACAGCTCCTCGTAGAAGGCGACATAGAAGTTCAGCAGCGAGGGGAACCCGATGCCCACGTGGGTGTTGCCCAGGTAGGCGACGCCACCACCCGAGGCCAGCACGTAGGCCTCGCAGGCGCTGTGGTCCACGTACTCGTTCTCGAAGTCGCAGCCCGAGCACTCGGTGGTGGCCAGGATGGCGGGCCGACCGCTGGCCTCGAGGTTCCACAGATCCGAGAGGCTGAGGTTGCCGATGTAGGAGGCCACCCCGTGGCCGAAGTTCAGCACCAGGTTGTGCCCCGTCTCGAAGGCGTCGGTCTGGGTGGACTTGGTGTTGTCGATGGCGCCCTCGTGGTTCTGGTAGGCCTCGTACAGCTTGGTGATCTCGAAGTCGTCGGGGAACAGCGGCGCGATCCAGCTCTCGAGGGCGGTGCTGGAGTAGAACTCCAGGCCGCTGGCTTCGCCGGCCCACTCGCCCAGCAACAGGCCGGTCTGCTGGTAGTCGGTCTGGGGCCAGCGCTCATACAGGAAGAGCTTGTCTGTGTAGTCCTGCACCTGCTCCGCGCTGCGGGCAGGGATGCGCCCGATGGCCACCTCGGGCAGCAGGTCCATGCCATCGCCGGGCTCGGCGTAGGCACCGTCGCCGTCGCCGTCCCAGTCGCCGTCCAGATCGGCGTAGTACAGCTCGGTGGCGATGGAGTCCTCGTAGTAGGCGCCCTCGAAGTCCACATCCACCCAGGTGTAGACCTTGCGCACCGGCAGCAGAGGAGCGTCTGCCCCCAGCAGCACCCAGCGGGTGCCCTCGTCGGCCACGGCGCGCTGGATGCGGGCCCGGATGCGGGCGGTGAGGTCCTCGCCGCTCTCGCTGGCGTCGATGTCCTCCATGGCCTCGAGCTGGGTGGAGATGCCCAGCGCGCGCTTCCACGCCACGAAGTCCTCGAAGCCCCCGATAGTCTCGGCCGGCGCGATGATCAGCAGCTCGACACCGCCGAGGCTGTCCACGCTGGTGAGCTCACCCTCGAAGGCCGGGCGGCAGGCCAGGGAAGCCATCAGAGGCACAGCGAGCGAGAGGCGAGGCCGCATGGCGCACCGGGGGAGCGAGGGTCGGGCCAACATAGAACGGGCTAGCACCGCTCGCCACCGTGGGGACGACCCTAGCGGATCGAGAACACCGCCACGGCCCCATCGTCCTGCGCGGGCGGGCCCAGGTGCAGCTGCAGCCAGGCCTCCACCGCCACCGGATCGTGCCGGGCGGACACCGACCGTCGCTGGCGCTCGAGGCGGGCGTAGCCGGGGCGGTCGAGCACCACGTAGCGGAAGCCCAGCTCCCGCAGCTCCGCCAACCCGGCGGCGCTCTGTTCAGGCCCGAGCAGATCGCCGCGCTGGGCCGAGGCCAGGGCGCTCAGCAGCGGGCTCTGGCCATACAAGGCCAGGGAGGACGGATCGGCCCTGAAGTGCATGGCGCCGTCGGACCAGGGCTGGCCATGCACGGTCTGGGCCAGCAGGCCCTGGCAGACATCGCCGATCTCGTCAGCGACGAAGGGCAGCAGCACCATGCCGCCCCGAGGCGCGCCGGCAAGCCAGGTCCAGCTGGCGCTGGTGGGCGGGGCGGTGGTGGGCAGGGCCCAGCCACCGGGGCGGTGCAGGATGCCCTCGGCCGCCAGCAGCACGCACAGCACCGGCACCGCGATGACGGCGGCGAGGCGCCCGCGGCCTGCGAGCCAGCGCAGCAGAACCTCGGCACCCATGCCCGCCAGCACAGCCAGGGCCAGGGCGGTCAGGGCCGCGAAGCGGTAGGGGTGCAGCGACACGACCCCCCAGGGGGGGAACAGCCGCTCGAGCAGCAGGGCGGGCCCAGGGATGGGGCTGCCCCCGATGCGCAGCAGATCGCCCCCCGCCACCAGCCAGGGGCCAAGGGAGACCAGCAGCGCCGCCATGAACAGCAGAGGCCAGGGCCCGCGTCGCGGGCTCCGCCACCACCCCAGGACAGCCAGGGCCAGGGCCAGGAAGCCCAGGGTTACGGTGCCCAAGGTCCAGTAGTCGTACAGGGTGCCGTCGCCCTGCAGCACCACCCGGGGAGGCTCGGAGATCCCGGCGCTGACCAGCCCGAACAGATCACCCGCCGAGTCCGGCAAGGGCACGGCGTCGGCGGACCAGCCCACACGACGGCTGTGCAGGGCCCCGGCGCCATGCCGCAGGTGCAGCAGCCCCACCGGCACCAGCATCAGCGCCGAGACGGCTCCCGCCAGGGCCATGGCTCCCAGCCGGGCTCGATCGAACAGGGGATCGAGGCGGGTGGTGGCCCACCAGGCCAGGCTGACCCCCACCACCAGCAGCAGGAAGAAGGGCGTGTACACCGACAGCAGCCCACCGACACCGAAGGCCAGCCCGGCCAGCAGCCCGAGCTTCGGGCTCGGACGCTCCAAGAGCTTCAGCCAGGCCAGGGCGAACAGGGGTAGGGGCCAGGCCGCCAGCAGCTCCGTGGTGCCGTTGAAGGCTTCGTGGGCGAAGAAGGGCGCCGCCATGAACGCGGTGCCCAGCACGGTGGCCGCCCCCCGCCCCAGATCGAGGCTGCGGCCAAGGGCGTAGGCCGCCAGGCCGTTGCACCAGACCATGAGCAGCACCCACAGGTTCACCAGCGCCCACGGGGTGAGCAGGCCCACCAGGGGGGCGAGGACCAGGGGCCCCAGCAGATCGGAGCCGTAGAGCCGGAACAGATCGGCGCCGTGGGGGAAGAACAACAGATCCGCGCTGGCCTCGCCGCCGAAGATCTGGGCCTGGGCGGCCCACACGACCCAGGCATGGCAGCCCGCGGTGCAGCGTTCGTGCCCCAGCAGGGCGTCCAGGCGCACCGCCGGCCAGGTGATGATCACGGCGATGACCAGCAGGCGCAGGATGGGCACCGCCGCGAGCAGGCGCCGCTTCATGGGCGCGGCTCCACGGCCCAGGCCAGGCTCGACCCCTCGGTGGCCACGGGCTGTCCCAGCAAGCTGGTGATCAAGGCAGCAGCGCGCTGGGCGTCGGCGGGCTCCATCAGCTCACCGTGCAGCACCACGGCGTCGATGTCCCAGCCCAGCAGGCGGGCGCGCAGCCCAACCAGCTCAGCCTCCCCCGCCGTGCCCTCCTGGAAGGCGTGGACCCGCAGGGCGAGGTCCCGACGCCGGAACTGGGCCGCCTGATCGGGCTGGCGGGCGATGGGGTCGAGGCTGTCCAGGGCGGCCACCGCTGCCACCAGGGGCTCGGTGGCCAGGGGCTCGGAGATGCCCGTCATCAACAGCGAGTAGGGCACCGGGCGGCCGTGGTAGCGCTGCCAGACCAGGTAGCGACCGCGGGCGTCGCGATCCATCATGCGCGGCGGGAGATCGAGCACCGCGCCACCACCCGGGAGCTGCCCGTGGATCGCAGGCGGACCGTCCACCCCAACCACCGACGGCGCGGGCCCAAGCAGGCCACCCGCGCCCGGGAGATCCGAGAAGGCGCGGAGGTCGAACAGCAGCAGCATCGACGCCAAGGCCACCACCACCGGCAGCCGGGGGAACCCCGCGCCAGCCAGCCGATCGTCCCCTGCCAGCGCCCGCAGCCCTCGGGCCGCGAGCAGGGCCAGAGCGAGCACCGCCAGCAGGGTCCAGCGGTGGGGGATGCGCATCAGGCCCACCAGGGGCAGCCAGGAGAGGGCCGCGAGGGGTCCGGGCAGGGCCCAGCCACCCAGGCTCACCGCCTGGCCACCGAAGTGCAGGACAGGCCCCAGGGAGAGCAGCAGCGACCCACCGGCCACCGCCACCCACCAGCCACGTCCCGGACTGCGACGCAGCGCGCCCGCCAGAGCCAGCGACAGCAGCACCGTGCCCAGGTACTGGACCCTGGGGTGCCCCGCGCGCTCGAGCACGCCTGGGAAGAAGCCCAGCCAACCAGCGGGATCGCCCACCATACCCGCGAGGGTGTGGGGATGTTCGCTCAGGTAGATCGCCAGGCTGGGGCCCTGGAACAGGTTGTCGGCATCGCCGAGCATGCCCGCGTAGACCAGCGCGGGCCCCAGCACCAGCAGTCCGAAGCCACCCAGCACCGCCAGCCCGGCGCGTCCGCGGCAGCGGAGCAGGACCCAGGCCACCGCATAGACCGCGAAGAAGGCACCGTAGTACCAAGAAGCCAGCGCCGCGATGGCCCCCAGGGCTCCCGCCAGCAGGCCTGCCTGCCAGCGGCGCTGAGCCGCCGTGCGCTCGAGGGCCCAGAGGGCCAGCACCAGGGGCCAGGCCGCCACGGTCTCGCTCTCCCCCCCCAAGGCCTGCCCCAGCAGGAAGGGCGACAGCCCGAAGGCCAGCCCCGCGAACCAGCCCGCCGCAGCGGAGCCGCTGACCCTGGCGCCCAGCAACCAGGCGGCCAGGGCGGCCAGCCACAGCTGGAGCACCAACAGGACGTCATAGGATGCCACCAGCCCCATGAAGGGCACAAAGACCAGGTGCAACAGCCAACCCAGGGGATCAGGGTGCATCAGGCGACCGCCGGTGGGCCAGGAGATGTCGCGGGTGGACAGCAGGGTGTCCCCGGTGGACAGCGCCCCCCCCATCCAGTCGTGCAGCCACAGGTGGTCGAACAGGTCCCGGGTGGGCATCCCCAGCGCCGCGCTGCCGCCGTGGGTGGCGGGCCACAGCAGGCCCAGCAGCAACGCCAGGTAGGCGAGCGCCCCCAGGGCGACCCAGCCCAGCGCAGCGGGCGCTGGCTCGGAGAGAGGTCGTCGTTCCACCTGGCTCGCCATCAGTAGTCCGGCATGGCGATGGGCCAGGGAAGGTCGAAGCTGTCGTAGCCTTCACGCAGGGTCTGGAGCACCGCCTGGCTCTGATCCGAGTGCAGGGTGCGCGTCTCCACCGCGGCCTCGATGTCGGCCTGGGTGGGCACGAACTCGGCAGGGTTGACCCCGTGCCGCCTGGCCGAGCGGTCGAGCAAGGATGAGGTGCGGACGAAGAACGCGCTCAGCTCGGGCCGAGGATCCTCGCTTCGCCCATGGCTGGGCAGCTCCGTGGGGGTCACCCCCGCGACCTCGGCCGGCTCGTTGACCACCCAGACGATCAGCGCGTAGCCCATGGCCAGGTTCACCACGAGTACCACCAGGTTCACCGCCAGGGTGACACGAACGAGCTTCAACGCTCTCTTCAGCTCATGCTCCGTCATGGGCTCAGACTATCGCCGGATCCCCACTCCGCCACGCCGCCCGGGCTGCTATGATGCAGCCATGTCGCCCATTGTGCCTCGTAGCCCGTCCCTCTCCCTCCCCCGACCAGGCCTGGTCGCGGGGCTGGTGCTGACCCTGCTGGCCGTGCCTACAGCCTGCAACTTCGGGCTCGACATCACGGCCCCCAAGGTCGACACCGACGACGGCCACGACCCAGACGACCCCATCGAAACTGGCATCTGGTACCTCGACTCCGACGGCGACGGCTACGGCGATCCCGACCAACCGATCCGCACCGAGTCGGCACCCAGCGGCTACGTGGCGGACAACACCGACTGCGACGACAACGACAGCAGCTCCCATCCCGGGGGCGACGAGGTCTGCGACGGTGCCGACAACGACTGCAACGGCGCCATCGACGACCAGCCCCTCGACGGCCAGATCTGGTACACCGACGCCGACAACGACTCCTGGGGCGACCCGGCCTCCCCGGTGCTGGCCTGTGACCAGCCCTCGGGCACGGTCGACAACACCCTGGACTGCGACGACGGCAACCCCCGCGAGCCCGTGATCGCCGACGCCATCAGCGGCAACACCGGCGGCTCGGGCACCTGGAGCGATCCCCTCCTGAGCCTCCAGTCCGCCATCGAGATGGCCCAGAGCTGCGTGCTGGCCCGGGCGGGCACCTACCGCGAGACCATCGACTTCGAGGGCAAGTCCATCGCCGTCATCGCTCTCGACGGCAGCGCGGCCACCACCATCGATCCCGGCACCAGCCCCTGCGGCATCGGCGACCCCCTGGCCTGCGTCTCGGCGGTCACATTCGCCAGCAACAGCAACGCCAGCCCCACCCTCGAGGGCTTCACCATCCGCGGCGGCAGTGGCGCCACCTTCACCACCTCCACCAGCACCACCTGCGCCGACTCGGCCCCCAGCCACGAAGGCCAGAACACCTGCACGGTACACCTGTACGAGTACTGCGGCGGCGGCATCCGGGTTGACGGCGACGACCCCACCTTGGTGGACCTGAGCATCGAAGACAACGTCCTGCCCGACTTCTCCCAGGACTCCTCGGGCAGCTTCACCCAGATCTGGCGCTACTCCTACGGCGGTGGGCTCTGCGTCCAGAGCGGCGTAGTGAGCCTCCAGGGGGTCAGCTTCGTCCTCAACCAGGCCGACACCGGCGGTGCCATCTACGCGGCCAGGGGGGCCGTGGTCTCGCTGGAGCAGGTCGAAGTGGCCAGCAACGTCGCCACAGACGGCGCCGGCATCTACCTGGACGGCGCCGACCTCAGCGCCACCAACAGCGTCGTCGCCTGCAACCAGGCCGACGTCGACGGCGGCGGAGTCTTCGCCAGCGGCGCGATCACCGCCAGCTTCACCAACGTCAGCTTCTACGGCAACGCCAGCTCCGACAGCGGCGAACAACGGGGCAGCCAGATCTTCCAGCAAGGCAGCGGCGGCACGCTCCAGCTGCACAACAGCATCGCCCAGGCCACCTCCTCCAGCTACGCCATCTACGGCGCTGGCACCGGCCAGTTCTCCTACAACGACGTGTACAACTCCTCCTGGACCGGCATGAACTACGGCGGCACCTTCTCCGCCGGCGCCCGTGACATCAGCGCAGACCCGTCCTTCGAGAACGCCCACTGCTCCACCGGCCCGGCCAACTTCGCCCTGGCCGGCAGCTCCCCCGCCATCGATGCCGGCGACCCCGACTCCATCTTCAACGACGTGGACGGATCGCGGAACGACATGGGGGCTTTTGGCGGGCCG
>ERZ890953.1622-NODE-1622-length-10969-cov-5.041781_pt1 | contig 10969 bp, 10 predicted proteins | sample MGYA00521264_ERZ890953 | MGnify/ENA primary metagenome ERZ890953 (study PRJEB32303, sample SAMEA104408629) | aquatic metagenome | biome: Brackish water; feature: Chemocline; material: water | place: Baltic Sea | collected 2014-10-26T21:54:00 | depth 200 m ... | reverse complement strand
CCTTCAGATTTCGTTTCTGGTTGTAAAAATGCTATGCTCTCCGACAAACTGCTAGTGATGGTATAACCTGCCCGGCGATAGTGATCTACAAATCGGTTGGCAAGGAATTTTGGCAACCGATTCTCCTCAGACGGGAGGCATTACCAGACCGTCCGCTTGAGCTGGGTTTGTGTGGCTCTTATTTTGCCTTAAATCCTGACATATTCATGAAGGCAAACATTAGAGTCACGACCAAGGTAGAACCAAAAAACGTGACCATCGGTTCTTGGATGCTATCTAAGAAAATTAGCAAAATAAAGAAGAGAAGACTGCCAAATGCTCCGGTAATAATGCTTGCATAAATATATCGTGGTCGCGTTTCATCAATTAAACCAACGATTGAGAATAAGATCATTGAACTTGCAACAACCATAATAAAAGGGACGCCCGACTGCCAAAGTTCGAGGGGTACCGCTTTATTCTGAAGGAAATTCCAGGAAATTATCCCCGCAGTGAATGTGAGTGATGAGAATAAGGCAAAAGATATTCCAGCCCTTACCCTATCAAGTTTCCTTTCACTCGCAGATGGTATGTCAAAAGATATAACTTTCCCCAATCGCTGGACATCAATTTTCCAGCGATTGTCGGAAATCGAAATTGCATTGTAGCGCAACAACGGTTTTAATTTTTCAGGTAGTTCATCTTCCCTCGGCATCGGAGTATCTTCTATCAATACTGGAAATAATGGCAATCCCATTTCAATTGCTACTGCGATTTCTTGAGCCACCCAATCATCAGGATCATCAAGCCGTCTTTGCCCACTACTGTCCGTTATCGACAACCACTCACTACCGATCAATACAATGACTGCATTGGCAGATTGCAAATTTTGTTCAATTACATCTCCAAAATCAGCACCACCCGCGATATCTTCAATGTCTCTAAATACCCGATTATTGCCAAAATACCTTCCTAAAGTGTCGCCTAACCGGCCTGCAACGCCACGAGCGTCGGCACGACGATAACTGATAAATATTTTCCCGATTTCAATGTTTTTTGATGTCATCTTTTTTACCTATAAATTTCAAAATAGTTGTTTTATAGCGCAGAAATTGTGTTTTTTCTTGCCCACGCTTTGTTGGGCGGCGTTTATAGCAACGAACTTATTCTTCCGCCAAAACATACTGAAGTAGTACTGCTCCACTTGGATACGACTTCATATTTTTAAGTTTGAGATTACGTCGTGTGCTAATGTTATCGAATAGTCGTACACCGTTACCTAAGAGAACTGGATGAACCACGATACGATATTCATCAATCAGACCAGCATTTGTAAAACTTTGGATTAGTTTTGAACTTGCAAAGATAATCATGTCTTTGCCGTCTTGTTCTTTAAGTTTTTTCACGGCGGTCTCAACGTTTTTATTGATGAGTGTGATATCGTCAAAATCTCCCCATTTAGCATTGGAAAGTGTTGTTGAAAACACAATTTTTGGAGTGAGATTCATAAGGTCAGCGAACTCCCCAGCTGCGGTTGGCCAGAACTGTGAAAGCCCTTCGTATGTAACGCGCCCCAATAAAATTGTGCCGAATGAGCGGAGATATTCCTGGAAGTCAGGCGTTGAGTCTTGTACACCAGACATTGCCCAACTAATCATATTTTTTTCGTCGCCATGTGGTCCTGACATGATGCCATCAAAAGTAATATGCAATCCTGCGATTATTTTTCTCATGGTAATTCTCCTTTACTGAATAACAGAACGCATATTCTATCTTGTCAATATGTGGATAAGCCATTTATCGAACTTGGCGGAGCCGCCCAACGGCTTGCGTTAGTGGCTGGGCGGGTTTGCAAGACTACTTTGATATTATGGCACAAAACTTTGCAGGGTATCTCGAAAATGCCCCACATTTAGCCTAGTCCACTGCACGCTTTGTGTGCGACCTGTTCGTTCGAAACCACTCGCAAGAGTGGGGGCTGAGCGGCGAAAGTCGTTTGATTTTCGTAACTGCATATCCATGCAGGTCAATGATACTGCGCAAGCGGTATCGCAACAACCCCTGCCTCCCAAGTGAACGGGAGACAGCCCCTTCCCTCGGCGTGCGCCTGGTAAACGCGGGTCGAAAGCGGGAAGAAAAGCCGAAGAAGTCGAACCGGACGACAGAAGCGGTCGGGAAAGCGACTATGGACAAGGTAATTGAAGGTGCGTTGAGGTGTCGTCATGCAGAACCAGCCAAAGCCGGATGACAGGCTGGCCCCAAAAAGGGGACGGTCTCCAGGTCTATCGAGCACAAAGTCGATAGGCGTTCACTCACAAAGAGACCCGGCATAAAGCACCGTCCTAACGTCGCGCGAAATGGATGTGCGGAACAGAGTAACCCGTTTGACGCTCTCCAGCACTTGTGTTGAGTTAGTCGAAACAATGGAGCAGGTAACCAGCCGCAAGCCCAAACGGGAGAGATTGCCCAAGAAGCTAAAGCCCCAGGGAAAGCCAGGGGATACGCAGACGTGGGCACGGACTACAGGAAGGTAAAGGTACTGGCAGAGGTCAGGTCTTATGGCAGGCGAGCAAAATCGTACTGAAGACTGGAAAATAATCCCCTGGAAGAAATTCCAGCGGAATGTTTTTCGCCTCCAAAAGCGCATCTACCAAGCCCAAATCCGTGGCGACTTCAAGCGTGTTCGCGGGCTGCAACGGCTATTGCTTCGCTCTTTTTCAGCACGATGCCTGGCAGTACGGCAGGTATCGCAAGACAATCGGGGGAAAAAGACGCCCGGCGTAGATGGGATTGCCCGTCTCACGCCAACTCAGCGGATGCGTATGGTGAGACAACTTCGCAAGTTCAGTCCGTCTCCCGCGCCCATTCGTCGGGTCTACATCCCGAAAGCAAGTAATCCAAACGAACGAAGACCGCTCGGAATACCCATTATGAGTGACCGAGCCGAACAGGCCCTGGTCAAGCTGGCGCTAGAACCAGAATGGGAAGCCCGCTTTGAACCCAACAGTTACGGGTTTAGACCGGGACGCTGTCCGCAGGACGCCATAGAAGCCATCTTCAATCACATTCGTCTCAAACCCAAATACATCTTGGAAGCGGACATCGAAAAATGCTTTGACCGGATTAACCATCAAGCCTTGATGACCAAACTTCATAGTATCCCAATCATCAACCGACAGGTACGCGGTTGGCTGAAATCAGGTATCTTCGAGAACGGGGAAATTTTCCCTTCCGAAGCAGGGACGCCACAGGGCGGCATAGTGTCACCCTTGCTAGCCAATATAGCCTTGCATGGTCTCGAAACTGCCATCACAACAGCCTTCGGCAAAAAGCACAGAGTAGCGGTCATTCGCTTTGCAGATGATTTTGTCATTATCTGTGAAGACCTCGCTACGCTCCTAGCCGCAAAAGCCCTGACCGAAACATGGTTAGCTGAGACAGGACTGGTCTTGAAGCCCAGCAAAACCTGCATCACCCACACGCTCTACGAGCATGAAGGCCGCACAGGTTTCGACTTTCTGAGCTTCACCGTCCGGCAATATCCGATGGGAAAATATCATAGCAAACGGGGTTACAAGGTCATTATCACACCGAGCATAAAAGCCCAAAAGCGTCACCTGGAACAGACGGAAGCACTTGCCCGCACTCATCGTGGGAGCAATCAAACTGCCCTCATCGCCGCCCTGAACCCGCGTATACGAGGCTGGACAAACTACTATCGTGCCTGCTCTGCCAAGAAAACCTTCAACCGAATGGATCATCAGCTTCATTGGAAACTATCTAAATGGGCCAAATGGCAAAATCCCCGCAAAAGTTGCGCCTGGCGTAAACAACGTTACTGGCCGCGCAAGCGCAACCGTTTTGATTTCTCAGACGGGAAAGCCACCCTTGCCAAATACGCAGATACGCCAATCAAACGGCATGTCAAAGTGCAGGGAAGCAAAAGTCCCTTTGACGGGGATTGGGCCTACTGGATAGACCGATTAGGGAGAGACCCGTCCAAGCCCAAACGGGTTGTAAGATTGCTGAAAAGACAAGAAGGCCGCTGTATGCTTTGCGGACTGCACTTCATGTCAGAAGACCACCTCGAAGTTCACCACCGGGACGGCAACCACAACTACAACATGCTCTCCAACCTGGCCTTACTTCACGGTCATTGCCATGATGAAGTCCATCGGACAAAGTGCTCATGACAAGAGCCTGTTTTCTGAAGAGCCGGATGAGGTGAAAGTCTCATGTCCGGTTCGGGAGTGGCGGTGGGGCGGGTGACTGCCCCACCGACCATAATTCGGCGGCTCTTCTTGGTGGAAAGATAGATTTACATTGATAAGGCGACCATCAAAAACGCTAGGCGTGCAAAAGCATTAGCAAACACGTGCAAACTAATACCTAAGCGTATATCACGTTTCCACATAACAATGTAGCTTAACGCAGTTCCCAATAAAAACACGGTGAGAAAACCAAATAGTTGCCAACTGTGATAAAGCCCAAAAAATAATCCGCCAATCAGTGGAGTCCATGACCCATAGCGTGAAATACGGGGTAAAAGGTAGCCCCTAAAATACAATTCCTCAACCCAAGGTAGAACTATCCCAGTCAAAACAAGTTGAAAGGTGAAGGTAATTACCAATACATTTTTTGCGTAGGCAAGATACTGAGATTGTTCTTCAAGAAACATCCATTTTGGCATTCCAGAAAAAAGCCGTTCTGTCAAAAAGATATTGATGGGGGTTATGAGCATGATTAGTAAAAATACGACAATAAATGCGCCAATGAAAACGAGAGCAAACATACCCCAAGATACTTTTTCACGATATAGTACAATGCCATTTAGACTAAATCGTCCGTTCAGTTTATTGCCTTCATAAAACATTATTCCCAATAATACAGGTAGATCTATGAGAAGAATTGAGAGTAGAAACGCCAGCAATGGCGGATAACCAACTGCATCAAGCATTGGTTTGAATAGTATGAATGCTACCGTTGCCAATACGCCAGGTGTTATATGTAGCAAGAATGATTGTAAGAGTGTGTGCTGGGAAGGCGTGGAGGGACTTTCATTTGTATTCATTAAACAATATCCTTTAACCTAACGAAGTTGGTGTTTTGATTTTACCTTGTTGTGCCGAGTGCCGACGAACTATGTTTGGTCGTGCCTCAAATCAAGTGATAAGTAGTAAACTATCGAAATGATAGCAACTCTAGTAAAACATCAGTGCCGTCATTGCGGCAGCGAGAACATTGTAAAAAACGGTCATAATAGCAGCGGTAGCCAGCAATATTGGTGTAAAGATTGTAATAAACGTCTTGTCTTGGAACCAAAACGTGGCTACACTGAAGCGCAAAAAGAAATGATTATTGCCGCCTATCATGAACGTCCAAGTATGCGAGGCATACAGCGTATCTTCGGTGTAAGCCCAAATACTTTAGCCAGTTGGCTGAAAAAAAAGACCTGAACAACCCATCCATAGACGAAACGCTTGTGCCCGCAGAAGATGACGATATTCTGGAACTCGATGAAATCTGGTCTTTTGTACTTAAAAAGAAGAACAAACGCTGGCTTTGGACTGCAATTTGTCGTCGAACAAGGCAAATCGTAGCCTATGTGATTGGGGACCGCAGTGAAGCCACTTGCCAAAAGCTATGGAACGCTATTCCGGATAGCTATAAAGGGAGCATTTCCTACAGTGACTTTTGGGATGCTTATGCCAAAGTCTTTCCAAAAGAGACACATCAGAGCGTTGGCAAAGAAACCGGTCAAACCGCACATATGGAACGTTGGAATAACACGCTCCGCCAATGGAATGCGCGCTATGTCCGAAAAACTTTATCTTTCTCGAAAAAAGAGTTTTACCACGACCTTGTGACACGATTGTTCATCGTCCGATACAACATCAATAAGGCATCACTTATTGCTTAAGCACTACCCTATGTTTTATACAGCATGATGTTGTATAAAACTCTACACAGGGGGATTATGCGGCATGGTGCTGTATAATCCCCTAAATAAGTCAATACAAGCAAGATTATACAGTTTCATAATAAGGTAGGCAAGCTGATGACAGAAAAAAACATCTCGCCGAAAAAAGACAAAAAACTTCTTGAGCAATTATGCGATCAGATTCGCAAAACAATACTCTCTACGCACGGAAAAGACCTATACGCGCTGGGTGCGAGAATATATTCTTTTTCACAACAAACGTCACCCCGAAGATGTGAGCACAAACGAGATTAACCAATTTCTTGCCCTGAATTAAAACCTGACAGGTCTTCAAGACCTGCCGGGTTTTTTTTAGCTCAGATTATTGTTGGATTATCCCTTACTTTCCCCTCGCCTCCAACAGCTTATAAATCTTCACTGCCTGGCTTTTGCCCTTGACCTGCACCGTTTCAATAAACTCCGTTTTGAACTCGTCTTTGATGGCGTTATGCGTGCTTTCACTGATAATGGTATGGTAGTCATATTGCTTCGTCAGATCTTGCAGGCGAGCGGCGAGATTGGCGTTATCGCCGATGATGGTGTAGTTAACGCGCTGTTCGGAGCCGATCAGCCCGACGAAAACGTCGCCCGTGTTCAAGCCGATGCCGATGTCGAAGGTCTCGGGCAATATCCCTGCCTCTCGCCACCCCTCTTTTAATTGAACAAGAGCAAGCCGCATCTCCAGCGCGGCTCGCGCGGCGCGTTTGGCGTGGTCGGGGTAGTGCAGCGGGGCGCCGAAAAACGCCACGATCGCATCGCCTTCATATTTATCCACCGTCCCGCCGTGCTTGTGGATGACCGTCGTCATCACATCCAGATAGGGGTTGAGCAGTGCCACCACGCTGTCAGGCGTCAGCTTTTCAGACATGCCTGTGAAGTTGCGGATGTCTGAAAACAGGATTGTCAGCTCGCTGCGTCTGTTGAGCGCGCTCATTTCCTGCGTTTCGAGCATCTGCGTCACCATTTCAGGCGAAATAAAACGCATAAAGAGATTGCGCACGCGCCGCTTTTCGATCTCCTGCGTCACGGCTTGCTCCAGTGTGGGCATGATGACGCCCAAAAAGAGCATTGTTTCGGGTGCCATAAAGGGCAGATACAACCCGACACGTAAAAAGACGAGATAGGACAGGGCGACATAGAGCAGCATGCTGCCCGCCATGAGGCCGATAACCTGGCTGGGGCGCGGCAAACGCACGATAATACGGGATAGGATGGTTGCCAGCAGGATCAGTAGCAGATTGACCCAAAATGGGGCGACGCGCAAATAGTTTTTGTTGATCAGCGAATCGACCGCCGTGGCGACAATTTCGACCCCTGGAGTGCGTACCCGGCTGGAGAATGGGGTTGGGTAGATGTCCTGCAAAGTAATGGATGTTGCCCCGATCAGCACGATCTTGTCTTTGAAATTTTCGGCAGGATAATCGCCCAAGACGACTTTCGCGGCAGAATAGATGGGGTAGGTCTCTGCCGGGCCGCGATAGTTGACGAGGAATTGATTTCTCTGTAATGGGATTTCGCTGCCGTTCAACAACAGGCTGCTAGAAGATGACTTGGAAATCTCTGGCGCGCCGAGATAAAGACGCGCGGTTTCGAAGGCCCAATTGTAGTAAGTTTGGTCGAGATAGGATGTTTGCGCCATCAGCCCGCGTGTGATGGCGTCATCATCGAGCAGAATAGATGTGATTCCCAATCCATCGAAACGGTCTTTGTAGGCACTTTGTGGTAAGCGTAAACTGGTAACCCCCTGCTGGTCGCTATATTTTTGGATGACGTTGACGGAATAGGGTGTTTGCGCAAAAGCTTCCGCGAGGGCTTCATCGCCTGCGGGGTCTTCTTCGAAGAGAAAAACATCGAGCCCGATGACCTGCGCACCAGCTTCATTGAGTGCGTTGACGATCTCCGCCATATAGGTGCGTGGCCAGGGCCATTGATAGCCTGTCCAGTTAAAGGAAAAATCGTCGATGGCGACGATAACGATGCGCTCATCGAGGGGTTGTGTGCCGCGTGCACGAATGTAGAAATCGCGCGCGGCGAAATCAAGGCGTTCTAACGGTGTGATTATCGAAGGAAAAAGGGCACTGATCTCGAGTGCGATCAGTAATAGAGCCGTAGCGAGCTGAAAGATGATATTGCTTGAGATGCGCGGTATTTTTTCTGACATATGGGCTTATCCCTTAGTTGCGTGGTCTGTCGAAACCGTCCCCGCCAAGAGGTCCATCGCCTCCGCTATCGGTAGGGTTAGGGAGCAGGCTGCCATCGCCGGGCAAGTCTGGTAATAAATCTCCGTCGCCGGGCAGGGAAGGCAGCAGGCTGCCATCGAGTGGTAAACCATCGCTGCCGAGTAGGGGCAATCCATCTTCGCCGAGTGGTAATAGAACGGGCTTGTCCGGAAAGCGCTCTTCCAAATCGAGCCAGTTTTCGCCATCTTTAGGGATAAATTCTTGCCATTCTTCCCAAGGTAAGATGCCTTCTTCATCCAGAAACGGGAAGATTGCTTCCGCTTCGGGGACGAAAAAGAGCCATTTGGCGAAATCGCGCTCGCTCATTTTTTCGATGAGAGGTAGTCTAAATTCGCCATCGGCTGGTAGCTCGAATTTGGCGCGCTGAGCATTGATGAGTTCGACAACGCCAGCGGGATTTTTGAGCAAACAATTTCCTTCGAGACAAGTGACAAGGGCTGCTTGCGTTTCAGGGTCGATCTCGATCATCATGTAGGAACCGCGCACGGCGGCTTGCCCGGAAGGTGTTTCCACTTCGAGACTGCCGCCGTTCAGAACGATCCAGATCTGCCCAATTTCGAGTTTTATACGCGTAAAAAGGCCATCGTCTTCGGGTTGATTTTCAACGAGCGTGAAATAGGAGAGTGGCGCCATGCGGATGAGTGTGCCCGTCGAAAGGTCGACGCGCGTATAGCCGTCATCAAGGGTGCGTACCTGTCCATCCTCCTGAATTACTCTGCCGTTTTCTACAATAACGAAATCAGTTTCGCTGAGGTCTTTGGCTTTAACGCTGCCTTCTATTTCTTGCAGGGTCGCATTCATGGCTGTGTCGAGCGTTGTTGTTGGAGAAGCTGAAGCTGCGATGGTTGGGCTTTCTGTAGTTGGACTTTCTGTCACCACTGTGACTGTTTCGCTGGTCGCATTGGGAAACGCTATGGGTGTGGGGGTTGGTTGGCAAGCAAAGATGCTTAGACTAAGCAGAAGGGGAAGATAAGCAAGAAGTTTTTTCATCAGAAAATTTGCTATCGGTTAAGGAGCAACGCGCATTTCCAGTGTGTAGCTTGTATAGAGAAGCGATTTTGAATATTTCGAGTAAAGCCGGAATTGATAGGTTTCGTCACGATAAAGATTAAGGGGATAATTTGTGTCGCCGCATTTCAGCTCACCCCATTTATCCAGTTTAACCCCGCCCTGTAGCAGTTCCACGTAGATAGTGCCGTTGCCTGAGCATTTCAGATCGATCAGCAGATTAACGCGTAACGCATCGGGAGAGTTAGGGTGAAAGGAAATCCAATCTTCAAGGTCACCTTCGGGGGCAGAGACATCACTGCTGTAGCTAAAGGCGCGTGAGTCGCTTGATGAAAAGGTGACCAAAATAGCGGGGTCAAGCATCGTGTCGCCATCGTCCGGGGCGGGGGAGTAGACAGGGGCAGCGGTTGCTGCGATGCTGGTCTGCGTTGCAATCGTGACTTCTTTGCCCGTTTCATCGATAATCGGCAGTTCGCCTGCCGCGTTAGTCTCGACAAAGGCAGCAAAGAGCCAGCCACGCGAATCATCGCCCGCAGCATATTCGATTTGGAACCAAGTCTCATCCAGGTTTTTCCCGGTCAGCACAACGCCTTCGCCAAGCCCTAACATGCCGAGGGATTCAAAATCTGTACCGGGGCCACTGCGGACATTCATCTGCTGGGTGATGCTACCATTTGCATTCTCGTCTTGCGTAGTCGTCACCGGGATATTGAGGTTGTTCTCGCTTAAAATATATTCTGCTGCAACCCAGCCATTTTGCGCCTCCCCACCAGCCCCTGTGAAGATGACCTGATACCAGGCAGTTCCCTCATCCTTGCCAATGATCTGCACTTCGCTGTTGATCTGCAGCATGCCCAAAGATTCGCTGACAGTGCTAGGGCGCTGACGCACGTTGATCTGAGCTGTCACTTTGCCCGTCACGGGTTCCACTGTTGGCGCAGCGGCAGCAGGTAGTCGGGTCACGGTCGCGCGCGGGGTAAAGGTCGGGTACAAGGTTGCGGTAACGATCGCATCGGTTGGGGCGAGCGTTGTATCGTCGATTTTGGATACTTCCATACTGCAAGCCGACAGGATACCGAAGAGCATCATAAGGCTGAGTAAAGTAAGTGAGATTATTTTTGTCTTCATAGGTTTGTCTCCATACCTATTCTAACGCAGCCTTTCTTCTTCTGCATCTGTATTTGATCTTACAATTTTCTTGACGTATTTTAAAAATTGTATATAATTACCTTTGTTGAAGCGTCTGGGTGCCCCCCTCACCCAGACGCTTCAACATTTTAAACGCACTTCTAAAAAGCGGGAATTCTAAGAATTATCAAAGGAAAACCTACGTTATTCTACGGAGCTTTTTCAGCCGTTGAGCGCTATAATGCTCAGCCATGCGCAAAGAAAAGCAAATCCCCTCGCGCGAATACCCGCCTTTCTACGAAAAGATCGTTCCTGTTTTTTTAGGAATTCTGATCGTAATCGTTGTTGGGGTGCTGCTCGCAGCGATTGGAGTCGCACTTGGTGCGCTCTCTTGAACATCTCCAGATGACTTCGGTTGTCTGGACTTTTTATTCATAGTCATTGATGAAGGAGTTTAGATGTTAAATACCCTTATACCTTTACTATCTGGTTTGATCAGTTTTGTTTTTGCCTTTTTCGTCCTAAAACGTTATATGGAGCGTAAGCGCGCGCACCTTTTGCTGTGGGGCATCGGCACGATTTTCTACGGGATTGGCGGCTTTTGTGAGTTCTACTACGGTGCCTTTGGCTGGAG
>ERZ890953.1621-NODE-1621-length-10970-cov-4.439579_pt1 | contig 10970 bp, 8 predicted proteins | sample MGYA00521264_ERZ890953 | MGnify/ENA primary metagenome ERZ890953 (study PRJEB32303, sample SAMEA104408629) | aquatic metagenome | biome: Brackish water; feature: Chemocline; material: water | place: Baltic Sea | collected 2014-10-26T21:54:00 | depth 200 m ... | reverse complement strand
TGACGTTGTTGGGCAGGCCGCGGGCGATTTCCAGATAGAGCGTGTTGAATTGCGGGTCGTCATTTTGACCGGCCACAGTCAGGCTGAAGCGCTGCAAAATGCCGAAGAACGGCGCCATCCCGGCCACAACCGGCGGAATGCCCTGGGGAATGACAAAATCGGAAAACAGGAATTTGGCCTCGTGAAGCAGCGTCATGCGGCCCGCAAATCTCTGCCAGATATCTCCCCCGCGCTGCCCCTGTGCCTGGGTTTGTTGCACCTGGGCATCAAACGCCTGCCGAACGTTGCGGGTTCGTTTTTCCGGCGAGATTAGAATGCGGATCACACGCCCGATGAAGGGCACTACAAAACCGGCCAGCCTGCTAATTGTACGCAAGTTGGGCCGCCCGGGAATGGGCGCAAAACGCGGGTCATCGGCCAACTCGGCGCTGATCTGCGCCACGCCGGGGTCAATCGAGCGGATGGCGACCGGGTAGGCTTTGTGGCCCTGCGGCGAGCGCAAAATCGGCGTCACATTGATCCACAGGCGCTCGCCCGCCGAGAAAAACGCGCGCTGGCTCTCAATGGTGTGTTCCAGCCCAAACAGCCGCCCGCCGCCGGTCAGCACCAGTTTCATCACATCCTGACCCAGCGGCGTGAGCGGCTCCATGATGCCCTGCACGGTGTGGAAGCCAATCATTAAGCGCAATGGTTCCATCGGTAGGTTTTCGGGCAGCGGGAAGAGCGAAGTGATCGGACGAGATTGGAGGATGTGGAGTTCGCCCTCACCCCCGGCCCCTCTCCCAGCGGGAGAGGGGAGATAGGCCCATTCAATATCTTGGGGAAAGCCATAAAGGGTCTGAATCCGTTGACCGAGTTTTGCCAGTTCTAGGATGATGTCATCGGGGATGGCCTGAAGCTGGTCGGCTTTGACGGGGCGGATTTCTACGCCCCCGGCGGGGTTGCCCGTAATGATAGTGGCTTTGCTGCCCAGCGATTTGTGAGTGATTTTAAGGTGGGATGCACCTTCAAGGTGTGTCCCACCTGCGTGATTGACAACATAATGATCCGGCTCGACATGCCCGCCGACCAGGGCTTCACCCAGCCCCAGCGTGGCGTCGATGACGATTTCGTTGCGGCATCCGTTGAGCGGGTTGGCGGTGAAGAGCACGCCTGAAGCCTGGCTTTGCACCATATTCTGCACAATAACCGCCAGGGCAGCATCCTGATGCGAGATATGATTGCGGCTGCGGTAACCGATGGCGCGCGCCGTCCATAGGCTGCTCCAGCATTGCACGACGGCCTGAAGCAAAGCTTCATCGCCAATGATATTAAGAAATGTGTCTTGCTGCCCGGCGAAAGACAGATCGGGTAAATCTTCAGCAGTAGCCGAGGAGCGCACCGCCACGGGGTGCGCGCCGAGCCAGCGCCAGGCGATCTCCAGGGCGTAGGGAATTGCCTGGGGAACAGCCGCCAACTCAAACTGAGTCCGAATTTCCTTTGAAATGGCAGATAACGCCTCGGGGCTTGAGCAATCTGCCGCGGCCAGTTTTCCTTGAATAAAATCATCCAGCCCATTTTCTTGGACGAATTCCCGGTAACAGGCGGTAGGAATGATAAATCCATTGGGCACAGGGAAGTTGGCCCGCGCCAGTTTGATGAGATTCAGTCCCTTGCCGCCAAGTTCTTCCAGTGTGGCATTCGATTCTGTGAGCGCGAAAAAAGGGTGTGGGAGGGAAGCCGGTGTGATCATAAAATAAGTATAACGCCAAAAAGGATATCGGAGCAGCAAAGCTGTTTCGATACCCTTTTTGTACAAATTCTGCGAAAGTTTAGGGGCATTACAAAATGAAGTGCTTGAGTATAGTATCCACAATCAGTGCCAACAGGAACCAGACCCCAAAGCGACGGTTGTGTACAAACGCACCGGCGACGAAATAATTTGGCCAGACATCGGGGTAATCGGCAGGTTTCTCGGCGGGCTTAGGCTTTTTGAACATCGGCCAAATCTCGAAGAGGGCGGGCAATGCCAGGGCAATCAAGAGCAGCACAGGGGTGAAAAACCCGGTCACGATTAAATAGATCGCGGCGATATATTGCAGGATTAGCATGCTTACCATTGTGTAGCGAGCCAGTTTTTCGCCTAACAGCACCGGAAGGGTGTGAATTTTTTTGGCTTTGTCAACTTCGTATTTATCGATATGTTTTCCAAAAATGACACCGGTTACGCCCAGCGCATAGGGCAAACCGGCAATGACGACATTCCAGTCCCAGACCCCGCTGATGGCATAATAACCGCCGCCGATCATCAGCGGCCCCCATACGATCAGAACAGCGATTTCTCCCAGGGCGATATATTTCAGCGGCCAGGTATAGAAAAGGACGAAGAAAGCCCCCATTGCCATCAGGGGTAATGTTAGACCGCCGCGCAGGAAGATTAATGCTACACCGCAGGCGGATGCCAGCACTCCTGTGACCGCGGCATAGGTGAGTAATTGTTTTTTATTCAGCAGCCCATGCACCAGCGGTTGCGGGCCGTATTGGGCGCGGTAATAGTTATCTTGATCAACGCCGCGGTTGAAATCGGTATAGTCGTTGAGTAAATTGTTGGTGGCATGGGCTAACAGCAATCCCAGTGTGACCAATAACCACGGCAGCAGTTCGAAGGCTCCGGCGCGGTAGGCAAAGATGCCCGCGAACGCCGCTGAGAGGAAGGTCATCACCAGCACGGCCGCCCGGGTGGCAATCAACCATCTCGAAATGATATCTAGCTCATCCCACTCTTCTTTGCTGATGCGGGGTATGACTTGCAAGGCTTTGCGCCACATTGCAAAATTCATAGCAAACTCCTTGAGAAATTGGATGAATATTATCCGAAATTATACTATGAGTTGCGTGCGTTGGGGTATATAGCAGGCTCTTTGGGAACTGCCATGAGAAACCCCACAAGTACCACGGGGATTCCTGGAGACCCTTATAGTATGCGTTCTTGGAGTTGACGATCTGTGATAAAATCTCGCGATGCTTTCCCCCCCGGGTATTCCAATTTCCAAACGTCTTTTTGATTTAATCTTAACCATTCCCGGCCTGGTGTTGATTTCACCATTGCTGCTGATAAGCGCGCTCCTGGTGCGAATTTATCATGGCCGTCCGATCTTGTTTTCCCAAACACGGCCAGGATACCACGGTGAACTTTTTAAGCTTTATAAGTTTCGTACTATGACCGATGCCCGCGACACGGCGGGGAATCTGCTGCCCGATGATCAGCGCATGACACGTCTGGGACGGTTTTTGCGAGCGAGCAGTCTCGACGAATTGCCCGAACTTTTTCTGATCATCGGCGGGAAGATGAGCCTGGTTGGGCCGCGCCCCTTGTTGGTGCAATACTTGGCGCGTTATAGCCCCGAACAGGCGCGCCGTCATTATGTGCTACCCGGCATCACGGGTTGGGCGCAGATCCATGGCCGCAATGCACTCACTTGGGCGGATAAATTCAACCTGGATCTATGGTACGTGGATCATTGGTCGTTGTGGCTGGATATCCAAATTCTTGCCCTGACGTTTTGGAAAGTCATCCAGCGTGAGGGCATCAGCCAACCCGGCCATGCCACTGCTGAAGAATTTATGGGTAACGAGACCGTCGACCGACGATCGACGGTCGACGGTTTGTAACCTTCAATATTCAACCTGGTATCTGGAAATCCTATGATTGGCGAACTTGCTGCACTGGCCACATCGCTGGCCTTTTCTTTTGGCTCAACATTTCTTACTCTTGGTGGACGCCGCGTAGGCTCGATGGTGCTCAATCGCACGCGCCTGTTGATTGCGATTGGTTTTCTCAGCATCACGCATTGGATCGTTCTGGGTTTTCCATTTCCAGTGCATGCAGAACCGAATCGCTGGTTGTGGCTGGGTCTCTCCGGTGTAGTTGGTTTGGTATTAGGTGATATTTTCCTCTTTCAGGCCTTTGTATGGATCGGGCCGCGGCTTTCGATGTTAATGATGAGTTTGGCACCCATCATCGCCGCTTTGCTGGCCTGGGTATTTCTGGGAGAGCAAATGCGCATGGTACAAGTTTTGGCGATGTTGATGACAGTGGGTGGTGTGGCCTGGGTGGTATTGGAACGCAATGGCAGCAATAAAGCCGCCAATCCAGATTACACACGCGGCATTCTCTATGGTTTGGGTGGCGCTTTAGGGCAGGCGGGTGGATTGGTGCTGGCGAAAAATGGTCTGGGCGGTGATTTCTCGCCCATCTCGGCCAATATTATTCGAATGACTACCGCTGCCCTGGTATTGTGGACGATTACCTTCATTCAACGTCAGGCCAAATCGACCGTGCAAACCATTTATAAAAATCGCCGCGGGTTTATGTTTATCGTGTTGGGTTCGTTTGCCGGGCCATTTCTGGGTGTCTCTTTTTCCCTGTTGGCCATTCAACATGCTGAGGTCGGTGTGGCCAGCACGTTAATGGCCTTGCCGCCAATCTTTTTGCTGCCGATAAGTTATTTTGTATTCAAAGAACGTTTTGGCTGGGGAGCGATCGTCGGCACACTGGTTGCCATCGCGGGCGTGGCTTTGTTATTTTGGGTGTGATATCGCCGGGGGATTGCTCCCGCTAAGTGAACACTGTACACTGTACACTGGTCACAGCATCCTGAAGGAGGAGATTATGCGCTGGAAAAAATCCATTTTATTGATAGGCTTGCCCTTTGTGGTGATTCTGGTCTTGTCAGGCAGTTTACAACCGGAACCTGTGGTTGCTGCTGTTCCCGAGGCTATAGAACCCGCCCCCGAGGATCAGCTGCCAACACAGCGCGAGTCCGATATGATGACCACTGCCGCCAGCGGAAAATCCGCAATTCAAGATACGGGCAGCGAAGACGCCTTCGATAAATGGTCATTGTGGACGGGCGAGAGCACCCAGCTACGCGGTGCCAATGTCCACCAGTGGCGCGTCTACCCTGAACTGGTTGGTATAGAAGAGATTGGCCCCGGCCCGGTGGGCCCGCCACTCACCCAGGGTGATTTTGACCGTCTGGCAGCTATGGGGGCCAATTATGTCAATTTTTCAGTGCCGGGTGTTTATACGATTAGGCCACCCTACAAATTGGATCTCGGCGTTCTGGAGAATATGGATGCCCTGCTCGAAATGGCTGCCAATGCGCATCTCTACGCCGTGATCAGTTTTCGCACTGGGCCAGGACGCACCGAATTCACCTTTTTTTGGGATGAAGTTGGCGATTGGTTTGATGAGAGTTACCTGAACGATTCGGTATGGGGTGATCAGGCCGCACAAGATGCCTGGGTCGAGATGTGGCGCGTCACTGCGGAACATTATCGGGACAATCCAATTGTGGTTGGTTACGACCTGATGGTCGAACCCAATGCCAATGAGGTCGGAACGCACGTCTTATACGATAACCTGGATATTTGGGATCCCCAAGAATTTCTGGATCAATTTGGCGGGACACTCTACGATTGGGGGCAATTATATCCACGCATTTCGGATGCCATCCGCGAAGTGGATATTGAAACCCCCATCATCATCGGCGGAATGGGGTATAGTGCAGTAAATTGGCTGCCCTACGTTGTGCCTACGGGGGATCCGCGCACGGTATACGCCGTGCATCAGTATATGCCTCATGTATACACTCACCAATCTCCAGATGCCCCCTATTCTTATCCCGGAAATTATGATCTTGATTGGGATGGCCTGGATGATGAATTTAACCGCGCCTGGTTGGATAATTGGCTAGCTACAGTGGATGCGTTTAAAGCTGAATACGGGGTTCCGGTGGTGGTCAACGAATTCGGCGGCTCGCGTTGGGATCCAGACCTTGCTCGATTTATGGATGATGAAATGAGTTTATTCGAAGCCCGAGGCTTGAACTATGCCTTTTGGGAATGGTCTTCTTCGTGGGAGCCTTTTGTTTCAGACGTGGATGCCTTCAATATTCGCCACGGCCCTGATCCGGATACGCATGTGGACGTTGAAACAAGTGCATTGCTGGAGGTAATTCGGAAATACTGGGAACTCAATACCGTCCGCCCGTAAAAAAATCTGTGACCGTCACCTCAAGAAGTGACGGTCACGCGTATTGCTATTCTTCGTCTTCGAGATCGTCGTAATGCACGTGTTGGTGCTCTATTTCTTCAGCGGTGGCTTCCCGTATGGCCGCAATTTTAATGGAAAAGTGTAACGCTTTTCCAGCCAGCGGATGATTGAAGTTGAGCACCACATAATCGTCTCCAACCTCATCGATCGTGGCTTCAAGATGATTGTCATCCTCATCATCCATTTCAATTGTGACGCCGACCTCAAGGGGGATATCATCAGGGAATTCATCCGGAGCTAATTCAACGTAGGATTCTTCATCGATTTCGCCGTAACCGTCTTCGGAGGCGACAACGATATCTTTGCTTTCGCCAATTTTCATACCGTACAGTTCACGTTCCAGGCCTGGGATGATATTGCCAATGCCCTGAATGAACTCGATCGGGTCGGTGCTGTCAGCAGAGTCAAAAATTTCGTCATCAACGGTCAAGGTATATTCCATGGAGACGACGAGACCATCTTCTACTTGAAATTCTTTATCCATGATTACTCCAGTTCACTGGCCCATCTGTGGGGGCCGTTGTGATTGTATTGGGCCTCTGAGATTTCGCAAGGTAAAGCCCAGGTTTGGGGGTGTGGCGGATGTGAAACACCCGCCACACCCCCAAATCTGGGAACCTCCACGCAAAGTCTCAAAGAGCCATTGTATTTTAGCCAACAACCATTCCAACGGTGGCTTTTTTGGCATTTTTGCTAGCGCGCCCGCGTTCGTGCGCGGATAATATTTGTTTCCGAATACGGTAATTGTCGGGTGTAACTTCCAGAAGTTCGTCATCCGTCAAATATTCAATCGCTTCATCCAGACTCATTCGGCGCGGCGGTGTCAACCGCACCTCGATATCGGCGCTGGCGGCGCGCATATTTGTAAGATGCTTTTTCTTGCAAACATTCACATCCAGATCACCAGTACGCTGATGTTCACCAACCACCATACCAGCATAAACTTCGATACCCGGGTCGCAGAATAAAGTTCCGCGTTCCTCGGCATTTTTTAACCCAAAGGTTGTTGTGACGCCGTTTTCCCAGGAAACAAGCGAACCAGTAGAGCGCCCATTGATTTCACCCACCACGGGCAAATAATCATGGAATAGTGTGTGCATCACGCCTGCGCCACGCGTCGCTGTTAGAAAATGGGATCGAAATCCCAGCAGCCCTCGAGTGGGTACCAGAAATTTAATTTGCACAGTATTATCTTGCGAATTGCGCATGTCGAGCATTTGCCCGCGCCGTGAACCCAGCATTTCTACGACAACGCCAACGGTTTCAGGGCTGGTATCAATGAAAACATCTTCAAAAGGTTCCAGTGTTTTCCCCAGTTCATTTTGCTTTAGGATTACATTGGGCCGCGAAACCTGAAATTCGTACCCTTCACGGCGCATGGTTTCGACCAGAATCGCCAGATGCAATTCGCCTCGACCAGAAACCATGAACGTGTCGGGGCTTTTGGTCTCAGCGACACGCAATGCTACATTGGAACGAAGTTCATCAAAAAGACGGTCGCGCAGCTTGCGAGATGTGGACCAACGTCCCTCGCGCCCCGAAAAGGGTGATGTATTGACCCCAAAGGCCATGTGTACTGTGGGTTCTTCTACATGGATGGTGGGCAGCGCTTGCGGATTCTCCGGGGCGGCGAGAGTTTCACCAATGGAGATATTCTCAAGACCAGCGAGGGCAATGATTTCACCGGCCTCGGCCTGCTCCACTTCCACGCGTTCCAAACCCTGATGGATATACAGATAGCGTGCTTTTTCTGAGATGATGGTCCCATCGACTTTAATGCGGGCGAGGTCTTGCCCGACTCGAATCGAACCTGCAAAAATACGCCCCACGGCTGTCACACCGCGGTATGGATCGTAACCCAATGTGGTGACAAGCATTTGCAATGGAGAGTCGGGGTTGACGCGTGGTGCGGGGATGCGTTGCAGGATCACATCAAATAATGGCTGTAAATCGTTGCCCAATTCCGGTGTCAGGCCTGCCTGTGCGGTGACCGCGTTGGCGTAAATCACCGGGAAATCGGTTTGTTCATCGCTGGCGCCCAATTCGACGAAAAGATCAAAGGTTTGATTGAGCACCTGTTCGGGGTCGGCTCCAGTGCGGTCAACTTTATTGATCACAACAATGGCCTGGTGACCCATTTCAAGGGCTTTTTTGAGCACAAAACGCGTTTGTGGCATAGGTCCTTCGGCGGCATCTACCAGCAACAGAACGCCATCGACCATATTCATCACGCGTTCAACTTCACCGCCGAAATCGGCGTGGCCGGGTGTGTCAACAATGTTGATCTTTACTTTTTGCTGGCTGGCTTCATTCCACACTTCGATAGCGGTGTTCTTTGCCAAAATGGTGATGCCGCGCTCGCGTTCCAAATCGTTCGAATCCATCACACGCTCGATAATTTGTTGATTTTCACGAAAGACACGCGCCTGTTTTAACAGACCATCCACCAGGGTGGTTTTCCCGTGATCAACGTGAGCGATGATAGCAATATTGCGGATATCCGTTCGTTCAGTTTGCATACGTTTAAAACTTCCTTATCTTACAAAACACTGAAAATAGAAATAGCAGTGTGTTACTTCAATTGTCAATTAGACGCACAACGACCTCGGCCTTTAGACCGAGGTCGTCCAATAAGCCTTCCATCTTATCAAGAACTCTTGATTTTGAGAAGAGGGAGTTTATTGGGTCTTTAGGAACTGCCGTAAAAACCCCTAAATCTGGACAAAAACCACGGCGATTCCTAGAGATCGCTTCCCGGTTTTACAAAGACCATGCCCCAATTGCCCTTGTCTTCTATTCTTGTATTGTGAATTCTCGGATTAGGCATACAATATAAGAAATTCTTGGCTCTACCGGTTCTGATGTGAAAATATCGGAATTTAGGGGTGTGAGCGTGCAAAGCACGCTCACACCCCTAAATTCCGGCCTATTTCTCGCTGATGACGGAAGAGCCAAATTATTCTACCAGCGGAGCACTCCATGAAATTATCCCCCCTGCACGCCGCAATTGCGGAACACGTTCATGACGGAGACACAATCGCAATCGAAGGTTTCACGGCCTTCATCGGCTTTGCCGCCGCCCATGAGATTATCCGACAGCGCAAAAAAAATCTCACACTATGCCGCATGACCCCCGATCTGGTTTATGATCAGATGATCGCTGCCGGTTGCGCCGATAAATTGGTTTTTAGCTATCTGGGCAATCCCGGTGTTGGATCGTTGCATTGTGTTCGGCGGGCTATCGAAAAAGGCATCCCCCAGCCGCTTGAAATCGAGGAATACTCCCATTTTGGCATGGTCAGCCGCTATATGGCCGGGGCGGCCCATCTGCCCTTCTTCCCCTTGCGTAGCTACGCCGGAACCGACCTGGCGCAGGCCAATCCCCAGATTCGCTTCATCCCGAATCCTTACGGCGAGGGGCAGGTAGCTGCCGTGCCGCCGCTCAATCCCGATGTAGCCATCATTCATGCTCAGCGCTGTGATGCCCGGGGCAATGCCCAGCTTTGGGGATTGGTCGGCATGCAGAAAGAAGCCGCTTTCGCCGCCGAGCGCGTCATCCTGGTCGTTGAAGAAATCGTCGATGAAGAGATCATCCGTAGTGACCCCAACCGTACCCTGATTCCACATATGATCGTTGATGCTGTAGTGCATCAACCCTATGGGGCGCATCCATCCTATGTGCAAGGATATTACGATCGCGACAACCAGTTTTATTTGGAATGGGATCGCATCTCCAGGGATCAATTTGCCACCGAGGCCTGGCTTGACGAATGGGTTTATGATTTGCCGGATTGGCAGGCTTACCTGGACAAGCTCCAGGCGGCAGAATCGGACATCTGGCAGCGGCTTGCCCCTGGGCAAAATCTCTCCCAACCGGTCAACTATGGTATCTACGCCTGAAAAAATGCATCACCACAAAGATACGAAGATTATTTCTTGGTGTCGCTTATCCCCCTAGGGTATCGTGCCTGTGTGGTGAAATAGGAAAAATCAGTTATGAACTATTCTCCCTCTGAAATTATGATCACCGCCGCCGCGCGAGCGTTGGTTGGTGAGCGTGTTGTTTTTGTTGGTGTAGGTATGCCCAATATCGCCTGCAACCTCGCCCGGCGAACCGTCGCCCCCGATCTGGAACTCGTCTACGAATCCGGGGTTTTTGGTGCACGCCCGGCACGCCTGCCGCTCTCCATTGGCGATCCGACTCTGATCAGTGGGGCGACATCGGCTTGCTCGATGGCCGACCTGTTTATGAACTATCTCCAGGGTGGGCGTATCGAAGTTGCCTTTTTAGGTGCCGCCCAGATTGACCGTTACGGCAATCTCAACTCAACCGTGATTGGCGATTACGCCCAACCCAAAACGCGCCTGCCCGGCAGCGGCGGAGCCTGTGAAATCGCCATCCACGCCCGACGCGTCTTTATCATCACTCCCTTGAGCAAGCGCACCTTTGTCGAAAAATTAGATTTCATCACCAGTCCTGGTCATCTCAATGGTGAACCGAACGAACGGGAACGCCTGGGAATGCCTGGCAGCGGGCCGCAATTGGTGATCACCAATAAAGCCATCTTCGACTTTAGCGGCGCGGGCCACCAGATGCGCCTGATCTCGGTGCATCCCGGCGTAAGTATTGAACAAGTGCAGGCCGAAGTTGGCTGGGCGCTCGAAGTTGCGCCCCAGCTCAGGGAAACTGAGCCCCCCTCCTCCCAGGAATTGCAGCTCATCCGCGAAGAACTGGATCCCACCGGGATGTATACATCCAAATAGCGATATCTACCACGGCAATTCCCAGAGACTCAAAAACTCTGTGTGCTCTGTAGTAATTTTGGGTCTCTGAGATTTCGCAAGGTAAAGCCCAGATTTGGGGGTGTGGCGG
>ERZ890953.1620-NODE-1620-length-10975-cov-5.426648_pt1 | contig 10975 bp, 8 predicted proteins | sample MGYA00521264_ERZ890953 | MGnify/ENA primary metagenome ERZ890953 (study PRJEB32303, sample SAMEA104408629) | aquatic metagenome | biome: Brackish water; feature: Chemocline; material: water | place: Baltic Sea | collected 2014-10-26T21:54:00 | depth 200 m ... | reverse complement strand
ATATGACGGAAATTAAAAATATGCAGTAAAAAATAGGGTTCCCGTTCCGGCACTAGTTATGCAAGCTTCTGATTCGATTGAACATAAATTAAGGAGATAGTAAGGGTGAAAAAAATATCTGTAAGTAAAAAACAGCTGGTCGCTTTGACCAGTTTTCTATGTCTTGGGATGGGCTCGGCTCATGCTCAGGCAGTAGATGGGGGCACATTAGATCCGTTGACTATTCCAAAATATGTCACACCACTGGTCATTCCACCTGTCATGAATAAAACCGGTATGGGAGTCGACGATGCAGGACAGGCAATGGACCTGTACGACATAGCAGTTCGTCAGTTCAAACAGCAGATTTTACCGGGTGGTATCTGGAATACCATCAATGGTAGAACCGATGCATTTCCTGCAACAACGATCTGGAGCTACGGCCCTGATGGCGATGCTGTTCCTGATTCATCCGCTTTAGGTGGTGCAGCAGGCGTGGCGCCAGCACCAAATTCACAGTTTAACTACCCTTCCTATACGATTGAAAATATCAAGGATCAAACAACCAGGGTCAACTGGATCAATGATCTGGTGGATACTGACGGAAATGCACTACCGCATCTCTTTTCAGTTGATCAATCACTGCACTGGGCAAACCCGGCTGCTGACTGTAAAGGCGGCGAAGTTCGTACAGACTGCATGGGTACTTCTGCAGAACCTTATACGGGTCCAGTTCCCATTATTACCCACGTCCATGGTGCGCACACTGCCTCGGCAGGTGATGGGTATACAGAAGCATGGTGGCTACCTGATGCAAAAAACATAAACTGCTTACCAAGAAATGCTCAGGATGGCTTTGATGTAGCGCCTTCAGGGCGTGATGCGAATGGCATCTGGAATGTAGCCTGTGAAGGGAATATAGCCAATAAGCTGACCAACAGACATGGTAAAGTTGTAAGCAATACGAATAGTAATGATCCTAAATTTGGTGGTGGCAAAGGTGTCGGCCGATTCGGTTATCATAACGACCAACCCTCGACAACTTTGTGGTATCACGATCACTCACTGGGCTTGACTCGCCTGAATGTGATGGCAGGTCCTGCTGGATTCTGGTTAATTCGTGATGGAGCTGGCGTTGGTGGTGAAACAGGTTTAATGGCTGGATCTATTCTGCCTTCTCCTGCACCGGTTGCTGGTGAAGACCTGGCAACTACCAACTTCCCGGCAGCTCTGGGTGGTTCTCGAGAAAAATATCGTGAAATTCCTATCGTTATTCAGGGTCGTTCATTTAATACGGACGGTTCTCTGTATTATCCCGATAACCGTGCTTTTTTCGAAGGTTTGAATGTGGCAGGTACAGATGCCGGTGGTAATGGTCAATTCCCTGCTGGTTCAGGTGAGTTACAGATCGATATGGATCCTGCAACTTCTGATATCGCTCCTATCTGGAATCCTGAAGCCTTCTTTAATACCATGGTAGTTAACGGTGTAACCTGGCCTGTACAGGAAGTCGCTCCCGCTCTGTATCGTTTTCGTTTATTAAACGGCAGCAACTCGCGCTTCATCAACCTGGCACTGCCAGTCACTGATGCTGCAGGTAACCAGATTACAGTTAATCGACTGACTTCCCGTTATGAAGATAACGGCCAATCCAAAAAACCAGTAAACTTTCCGGTTAATGAACTTCGTTTCTGGCAAATTGGTGCTGAGCAAAGTCTTAAACCAACAGTTACGGCTATTAAAACCGGTTTTGCTACAACAGGGTTAATACAGAAAAGCTCTGGACGTTTTACAGCTGAAACACCTGCTTCTGATCCACAACAAGCTTTATTAATGGGTCTGGCAGAACGTGCTGATGTTATTGTGGATTTCAGAGGTTTACCGGATGGCACTATCATCACTATGACCAATACTGCGCCTGATGCACCTTTTGGTGGCTTCCCGGATGTACCAGCTGATCCAGCGACTACCGGTCAGGTTATGAGATTTGTGGTAAATCAGGCTTTATTAGGTGCAAGCCCGAGTGATGAACTGCACCCGGTAATTGGCCAGAGAGTTACTTATGTGGATGAAAACGGCAGAACAAGAACCAAGCGTGCCGATAAACAGTTATTAAGCCTGGTGTTAAACCCGGCGACTGCTGCTACTCCACCCTGGAACCTGGCTGTTGATCCTTTAGCGCTGGAAAACTTCACAGTTGCTGTGACCAATCCTGTAACTCGTGAACTGGCTCTGGTTGAAGAAGAATCATCACTTATCTGTGTTGATTCCGATTTGTTGGGCAATGTGATTCAGCTACCAGCGTTTATACCTGTCGCAGGTGCCTGTCAGGATGCCGGTGGTAATGTTCATCCAACAGCACTGCCATTTGCACCAAAAGCCGCTGTACTGGGTACGGTTGACCAGGCTGGTTTACCAACTGTAACACTGTGGTCTGATCCAATTGTGACCAATGTGAATGCGGATGGAAGCGGCTCGCAAACGGCTGAACAGTGGAATCTGTGGAACTTCACTGTCGATGGTCATCCTATCCATGTTCACCTGGTTAAGTTCAAGGTGCTAGGACGTACTATGATTGGTGGTGGACCAAGTGGCGCTGTCTTAACGCCTACAGGTGTACAACCCTGGGAAGATGGCTGGAAAGATACGGTTATTACCTACCCTGGAGAAGTCACCTCTATCGCGGCTGATTTCGATATCAACGGACTGTATGTATGGCACTGTCATATCGTAGAGCACGAAGATAACGAAATGATGGTACCGATGTGTGTCGGACAACCAGGAGTCGATTGTCCAGCGGAACTTTTTTAATAAAAATAAAGGGCTAATTAAGTTTTAGGCCGCCTTCGGGCGGCCTTTTTTATGCCTGTTAATAAATGATTTTCCAGCTTAACAACAACACAAAATAAACGTTTTATCGAGCTTTGGTTTTAATCAACAGCCGAGAACAACCGTAAAGTTTCAGCGCATGTTCTTTAATTAAAGCCTTGACTTGAAATATATTTTTTTCCAGTATTTTTAAGCCGTTATCAAGTTTTTGGCCTGAAAATTCAGTCACCGGTCTATCCACTGCAAATACCCACAATTTATCTTCACCGAATGGTGATTGCACTATGAACTTATACTCAGCGTCCTGATCTGGAATCAGCATAAACATTCCCGGCTGATAAAAATTTGAACGCTGTTTTTGATTTGGCACTAACTGCAAAATATGACCACCGGCATCTTCATAAAATAGGTATACATAAGCCGCTTTATCCAGAGATAACATAAATGTAACCTGGTCACCTTCCACAAACGTTTGACCATCACCCAGATGAGAGGTTATTTCTACGTGGACTATCTGGAGTTGCGTGCTGGATTGTACTGATTCAGCTTTGACAGCGGCAACAGGGTTCAAAAAAAATGATGAAATCAGTAGCCCTTTAAAAAGAAAAGACATGGTTATAACCCGCAAACAATCCATTCAATGAGTATTCCTGCTCCGAGCCGTCATCATAATCGAAAGTATAATTTCGAACCTTCAAACCCATACTTATCCGGTCATTTTTGCTGAGTGTATAATTTGCCCCGACAATTAATGCATTACTGACCCCATCACCCAGCTCTGTTTTATCGGTCTCCCTGATTTTCCCACCAACAAATCCCCATGAACCATATAATGTCCATTTTTCATTGAGTGGATGATAACCTGACACTCCGAAACCCAGCCCGGAAAAATTTTGTTCATAATCATTATTCAACCACCGACTGCCGACCGCTTTCAAATCCACAAATAATGATACTTTTGGCCAGAAATAATAACCGGCAAGTAAATCAAAATCACTGTGTTTGACCTTAACTGATTGCGTTGGCAAATTGCCTGTTGAAGAAAATTGCTCCGGCCCCGTTTTATCAAATTGATATTCACCACCCTGTATACTCAATCCAGTATAAAATTTATTCATGCTATAACTGATACTCATGCCAAACTGACCACCTTTGTCACTACTAAAGCTGCTGCTACCCTGTCCATTATCACCACTCCAGCCCGATCCATTTAGCACCACACCCAGGCTCAGATTTTGTTGCGCCTGCACTGAGAATGACAGCAGCACTATCAAGCCACCTATGTAGATTTTTTTATTTATTGACATCATCTTTAGTTCCTTTACAGAGTAGGCATAGGTAAATGAGGTTTGACGGCATTTACATCCGCATGAGCTGGCTTTTTTTGTTCGAGTTGCAGTACTTCAGGCATCATTAAATCATCTGGTTTAGATGAATTTACCGTGTTATTTTCCGCCGGCAACACATTAACATCTACCTTAACCTTTTTCGGATCGACGCCTTCCACTAACACATTTAACCTGATAAAAATGAATTCGCCCAGTTCATCACCTGCCCCCTGCAATACACCTGCTTCAGGGACCTGCTGAACATTATTAGCAACTGTTTTAATTACATTTCCAGATAACTCGCTGACCGTTAACATTTTACGGTCATTATTTTTCAATTCGCTGAGCAAAAAATACGTGAAGGGTGAATGCCCCGATGACTGGTAATTATCATCGACAAACTCGACACCACCGGCTGTTATGATTTGCACACTCTTTTTATCGGACACTTTTTTATAATATTTTTCTGAATCATCCTGCTGCCGGATACCCCGGGTCCCCTGGCGCAATAAGGTACCGCTAAAACAGGAATCAGAAATTAACAGTGTATGTTTTGATCGGGTGGCAATCAGGTTAAGCTCATCCCGAATCGTAGAATTCCTTAAAAATGTAGAGCTGTCAGTACCTTCAGCATCTACCGGCACCCAGTAACCACGACTGCTGTCATCATCCAGAAAACCATGACCAGCGTAATACACCAGAATATTGTCATCCGGTAGTGCTCTTCTGGATAAACCATCCAGTGCCTTTAATACATCACGACGCGTAGCATTCTCCAACGTTTCAACATCACTGAATCCATATTGCGTTGACAATATATTGCTGATGGCCCGTGCATCAGAAACGGCAGTTTTAAGTGATGGCCATTCACCAATTTTGTCCCGATACACGCTGTTGCCTATTACCAGTGCACGATAATACCCTCCCTTAAATGGAGTTCGACTTTCAGCAGTCTGTGTGACCAGTCCTATACCGCGAGATTGTGCATGGCTAAGCTGAAAAAACGACACCAGGATCAGCACGCTTAACAGGGTTAATTGGTTAAAATATTTCATCAGTTTTCATCCCTCATTATTACAAAACCACCTGAGGTAATAAATGTTTTACCCTGTGTAGTATCTCCGGATAAGGTCCATTCGAAGCGTTGATTAAAATCGTCTTCATTCAGTGTTATAGTGGCAAATGTTGTTGAAACAGTTATTTTATCATGTAGTTGTTTTTGACCATCGCTATAACGGCTTAGCGTTAAATTATAATCTCTGGCATGGCTCACCGGTTGCCATTCAAGGTTGAGTTGTTGATCTTCACTGAATGAAATTTTCAGGTTCTGGAAAGGTTCTGATTGTTGCCCTGCGCTGGAAAAAAAGCCAATGCCCGGCATTTTATTCTGTGACAGGAATCGAATGCGTTGGTTATCCTGAAAACTGGCAATGCTGATGCTGTTATCCTGCTTACTGAATAACCCGAAAGATTGAATAACCACAAACGTCAATACCATCGTTGCCAACGCAGTGACAGGCAGACTAAACCAGCTGGATATCAGCTTCTGAAACCAGTCGCCAGCTATCGATGTGGCTGGACTGGACTGTGGCTGAGACTGTTGAGTTAATGGCTTATTATTTTTTTGCGTCAAACTATGCAGGGCCGATTTTAGCATGGCAGGATCACCAGTAATCTGCGTTCTGAGAGCTACTTTCTTAATGCCAGATAAGTCTCTGTAAATAAATTCGTCTACCTTTTGCTGCTGTTGTTCATCACAAGTTTCGCTATGTAATGCGGCTGCTTCTGTCTTCAGCAGACTCATCATCTCTACCTGTTTTCTACAATCTGCACAACCAGCCAGATGCAAACTGATATTGCTGTGAGCAGTTGAATCCGGCCTGGCCAGGTAACTTGCTAAATCAATATCATCCGGATGCTTTAAACTGGAATTAATCATTTATATACTCATCTAAAATTCATACTTTCATATAAAAAAACAGGACGCCCATTGTCTGCATTTTTGAAAATTTTATGCATTTAACCTTTTCTCCATCTTACTAAGGGTTTTACGTTTAAAATAATACAGTTGTTGAACCGTAGTCTGCTCGGCACTTACACCTTTTTTAATGCTTATACTCATCTGTAATAAAGCCTTCAGGACAGATTGCGCCTCAAGTCCATCGATAACCAGAGCTTCCAGCACAAATTGTTCGGCCGCTTCCAGCGTGTCCCAGCATTCTCGCAATTTCTGTTTTTGCTGTTGATCTTCCATCGGTTCATCCCAGTCGGGAACATCCAGTTGTTCAGCCGCACCGGATATTTCATAATCTGTTGTGGCAGTTAACGATTGGGTGAGCGGGGGATCGAGTAAATACAGACGCTTGTGTTGCGTCAGTGCATTGATAATAAGACAGCTTAAAGTTTCGACCTGTTGTAATGGTAAAGCCAGTTGCTGAGCGATCAGGGGTAATTGCTGATGCGAGCGTAACCCATAAAAAATTCCGGATGCATGCGGCGAGATATCCTGAATATAGGTCGGTACATGTACACGCCGGCCAAAACGCCAGTCTTTCCAGCGCTCATAAAAAGGCAGGGAATTGGCAATACGATAACAATAGTCAAATAGACCAGCACCATGTCTTCCTTCATATTTCAATAAGCGCTTATTACTAGCCAGATCATCTAACATCCAGCCATAACTTGCATTCCCCCATTCACACAACATCGCAGCGGAATCGACTGATCCCACTGGTCGACTCAGGCTGCAACGGTAAATATAGCGGTTTTCATGGCAGAATCGCTGGCAGAATTTATTCGTCTGGTAATCAATGAGGGGATGGATCAGCTGATTCACCGAAACACGCGCAGTCTGATTACCCCCGGCTGCTGATCGAGCCAGCTGAATATCACCCTGTCGTTCGTTTTCAGTCATTTAATTGTCAAACAATAAACTTTAGGAAATTATAATCATTAATATAGAAACCACCCTTTGACTTCATGCTCATCGATCTGTAACGCAAGGCCATATTGATCATAAGCCAGATATTCTCCGGCAGCCAGATTAATACGCCGATCAGGCAGGCCCAGTGTTTTAATCGGGCGACCCGCATCATCCCCTAACTGCAATAAATTTTCGATACTGGCCGGGCCTGAATGCTGACTTGCACTGATGATTTTTCCATTTGCACCGGTTATAAACTGTGCTCCATTGACATAGTTATACACATGAAACTGCTCCCCTTCGATCCACAGTTCATTAATGCTATGCCCCGAATCATCCCTGGTTTTTTTATTTCCAAGTCGCAAACCATTGACGGTCGGTGACTGCTTTAAAACTGTTTTCGTGTTGCCGTAGCTGTTCTGTAGCTGCGCCACTGCCAGTCGAAAAAGATGAGCATTGCCTTTTTTCTGTGCTGCTTTAGCAAATAGCTTCCATTGTTGCTCTGATTCTGGCTCTCTTCCACTGTATTTTAATAGTGCAGATAAATTATAAATCATACTGTACTTCTGTAAATCACTGTGCATTTTATTCATATCGCTGTCGGAAACATCATGAGCAGTAGCTGCAATTAACTGTCGTAACAACTCAATAGCCTGTTCAGTACCCCCCTCTATTGCAGTAGTCAATGCCAGTAACATTTCAGAAGCCGGGTCCTGGCCGAAGCGCGGCTGATAACGACCCTGTAAAACACCACGCACCATGAACTGGTTTTCAGTTAATAAATAAGCCGATGCCAATGCCAGGTAACCAGTTTTATATTCCGGTTGCAGTTTTATCGCCTTTTCGAAATAAGCCACTGCCTGTTCCACCAGTTTGTTTATCCTGACCTGCTGTTTTTGCAGATATGAATTCACTGCGGCACGTTTAGGGTTGTCAGGGATATTAGCCTCTACGCCAGCAGTTGCATCCAGTATCAAAGGAAAGAAAAAATCAGGGGAATCGATCAAACCTTGCTTGATCAGTGATTTACGCAATTGAATCGCTTCAGCCAGGTGACTGATACCCAAAGCAGACATAACAGCCCGGTTTGGAAAGTCCCGTCCATATTGGGTAAAGTAGAAGCGTGCTCTGCTATAGTTAGCCGCTACTAATGCCTGTACACCCAGATCATACAAACTCGACTGACTGGCCACCAGGTCGAGTTTGGAATATGTGCGTAAGGCACGCTCTTTGGCCTGCTGGCAGGCATCAAACAACAATGAATCCTGCTGATTATTACAGGGCTGCATCCAGATACTTTCAACCCATTCTGTAAAAAAATCTTTCTTACCGACCACCTGATAAGGATTAAAACCCACGCTGGACATTAACACCAGGCCATCGTGATCGGCACGCGCTTCTTTTTGCTCCATATCTGCCAGCCCACTTCTGTCTATCTGAAAATCAGCCTGACGATTATCCTGAGACTGTTGATTCAAATTAAAAAAACGATGCTGCCATAAATCATCTGCTCGCTGATGTGCCAGTTCATGGGCCAGAACGAATGCCAGCAAGTGTTCGGCACGTTGCTCCCCGAAACTGTTGATAGTATCCAGTGCCTGCAGACTCAATAGAATATTGCCATCCACCAGCGAAGCCGCCCAAGGACCAGACTCTGAATCGACGACATACAGACCGGGTTCCAGTCTTGAGCTATCCCAGCCACGTAATAATCGATCATAAACTTTTTCGGCCAGTCGTATGCGTTTATCCTGTGCGACAGTCACCACATGTGATTTCCAGTAACTGATAAACTGGGATGACTTGTCTGTCAGTAATAGCGACTGATCAGCAGCGTGAGAGATACTACTTAATAGTAATAACACTAATAATATTCTATTCATAATTTTAAAAAAATAATGGCTTAACTATTAATAGACAGGGAATCCTTACATATTTTAATTTATTTAAAACATTGACCTCTACGATAGCAGGCTGAAACCGTTATTTATCGGAAAATAATTTACCGTTATTGTTAAGTCTAAAAAACAGTATTAACTAAAGAGAAAGGCAAACAGGTTTTCCGAAACCTGGCGTTCTTCTACTTTCGCGTTATAAATGTTTTTTCAAATCCTGAAGTTTTATGCGTCTCCTAAACATTACACTTAAACACGGAGTCAAAAAAATGTTAAATAAAAAGCTCATGAGCCTGCTCTTTATAAGCGGCGTCACTCTACTGGCAGGATGCGCAACTGAAACGGACGAAACGACTGATACAGGAGCTGACAGCCTATCACTTGATTTACAGTTACCTGATAGTTTAACCGGTGGCACAGCCCTGCAAAGCAGACCAGTTGCTTTCAAATCCGTTACTTCAGCTATCTCCAACAAGGCATCCACCGGTGAACCCTGCGCTTTTCAGGGTATTGAAGATGATGAAGACCTGTTTGAAAATGGCTATAAAACCACCCGTTTTCTGGTTTCTACCATGGCAACCTGGACCTGCATTGCCGACCTGATCATAGATATTACTGACTTAATTGAACATGATGGCAGCCTGATTGAATCAGACAATGATACCCAGGCTGAAAACTATGATCCATCTGAACCTACTCATTACAGTGTAACGGATGAAACAGACAGCCAGACCACAGCTCGTATGTATTATGGCTATGACCGGGCAAATCCTCCTACCAGCGACTCCTTACCGGAGTTTTACATTTCCTGGAATACAACTGGGGAAGATATTGCAGAAGGCAGAATGATTATAGCAACCAACGGAATCAATGGTGAACAGGTCGATCCTGAAGATCCTGTCAGGATGCGCATGGATTTTAACTTTGATCAAAATACCCGTCGAGCCGATATGTTTTTGCAATTCGATGAAAATAACAGGTGGGCGGATGGTATGCGAATCGAAATAGTTAAAGATTTAAATGCCAGTGTACTAGGACAGGTTTATACCGCTCGCGGCATGATTAAAATGAATGATCAGTTTTTCAACGTAACATCTATAACTGAAATCCCTGGTATTCAATTTTATACCGTGTCTGACATGCTCGGTAACGGTGCTGCCATCGAAGAAATCCAGAATATGTCACTACCACTCTGGTTAAACCTGCTGCAAAACAACAATCTTGGAAACTATCTATTTACCAAAAAAGATGTCTACTTCTTCAAAGATGATGCCGATTGGGAATACATCAACAAAACCATCACATCGGCAACTTACAAAGGAGGCCGCACTACAGTTGTCAGTGGCGGCAGCTGGCTGCCTTTTAATCCTTCCCTGGACATGATCATCAGTGCGTTAGACTTAGATACAAATTACTTTAGTGGTGAACTGTGTGCAGATATTAACTCCAGTTGTGTCGAGTTATTGAATGCTGTGTTCATAAATGGATTTGCCGGACAGGAACAGAACCAGGGGTCTAATCCTCTTGACTGGCGTTCGGCAGCACTGGAAAATGCGGCTTACCTGAGGAGCATTTATCCTAATGGTATAGACTGGACAGATGCTTTTGAGTTGAGCTTTACTCCAACCCCCTGATCAGAGCCTCAAAGCTATTCAGGAAAATACCGAAACCCCGGACTCATTCGGGGTTTTTTAATTAGTGATCGAACAGAAAATAGTACGTACGAGACTTGTCTGGGTATGTGATATTTTGACTACTTCATATTGAAGTTTGGTTATTCCAAATAATAATATTTAGAAGTCTAATGATTGCGCGCCCAGTGAAGTCATAGTAGAACTTGCTCTTCGTTCAGGCACTAAATAGCATACCAGTTTTTTCAATGATTTTTACTCTAACCACTGATACAGCGGTATTCAATTTGTATACAATAGCTATTTACATTAAAACCAAAAAATATAACTACAACATAGATTTATTAATAATATAAATACAGGAGTACACCTGCTGTCCCTGTCAATCCT
>ERZ890953.1617-NODE-1617-length-10983-cov-4.391105_pt1 | contig 10983 bp, 14 predicted proteins | sample MGYA00521264_ERZ890953 | MGnify/ENA primary metagenome ERZ890953 (study PRJEB32303, sample SAMEA104408629) | aquatic metagenome | biome: Brackish water; feature: Chemocline; material: water | place: Baltic Sea | collected 2014-10-26T21:54:00 | depth 200 m ... | reverse complement strand
AACTTTTAGATTCAGGATCAATCCAATACTTTCGTATTTTTTCAGACCTTGAGGGTGAGCGTAATTTTCGTAGTGATTTTGCTTCTATTTGTCGAATTCGATCTCTAGTCACATCAAACATTTTACCCACTTCCTCTAATGTGTGATCATACGAAACACCAATTCCAAATCGCATACGAAGTATCTTTTCTTCGCGTGGCTCTAATTTAGTTAATATTTCATTTATGTCAGATTTAAATACCGAACTATCTATAGTATCCTCAGGCGATAAAGAAGTGTCAGCAATATTATATGCATAATGTAAAGGAACTGTTTCAACCATATCTAAAAGGTCTTTTTTGGTGTCCTTATCATTAAGAACTGCCCAAATCTTTCTATACCGTTCTGGATCAGTTATTGAAAGTCGATCCATATCATGTATTGGGCGTTTTTTAACCAAAGCTTTCATTTTCATATTTTTCACCTCTTTTTTCATCTTATGTAACCATTATACAGGACTGTACAAGGTTTGTCAAGCATTATTTTAACACCCAAGTTATTGATTTTTATAGAGGTTTGTAAATAGTTACTAATTCGTCTTTACCTTTTACCTTAATTTTGTCCAATTCGACACCTTTTAGGTCATCTGGTAGCTGTTCTTGGGTATATGATGAGTAAATTGTGTTGACAATACTACCATCTTCCTTGTGATAATTGCGAGTTGAGGCTTCTAGTCTGGCTGCAAGATTGACTGCATCACCGATAACTGAATAGTCAAATCTGGTGGTACTACCCATATTACCCACAATACACGTTCCTGTGTTGACGCCACTACCGATATTAATCTCTGGTAGTCCTTTACCCTTCCATGCAGCTTTTAGGTTCTCAGTCTCCACCGCACACTCCATAGCAGTACGAACTGCCATTTCAGCATGGTTCTCACAGTCTAGTGGTGCGTTCCAAAATGCCATGATGCAATCACCCATATATTTGTCTACCGTACCACCGTTATTCAAGACTATCTTGGTCATGCGGTCTAGGTAGTCATTGATACACTCGACCAATCCTTCTGGGTCATCATTGTTCTTATAGTGTTCTGATATGGGTGTAAACCCAACAATGTCCATAAAGAGAAAACTCATTTCTCTACGTTCACCACCAAGTTTCAATGCTTCTGGATTCTTCTGTAAAATTGCAACCTGTCTTGGGTCAAGGTAATGTTCAAACTGTTTCTTAATCTGTTGACGTAATCTAAATTCTTCCATGAACCGTAGGAAAGCTGCAATCGACCAAACCACAAACATAGTGAGAATAGGATAAGACCAATCTATTAGATAACTATATTCGGTAAATAGGTATGAACTACCATAGTAAGACCCTGCAAGGAATATTGGTAGAAGTATTGCACCGAAATACCAGTTTAGTGTTAGCACCGCGGCAGTTAGTATCAATGATGCTACTAAGGTGGCCGTCAGCTCCGCTAGATCAGACCAGAATGGCCTTGTGATGTTCCTTCCTGTCATCATGGTTGTTACAGAGGCAGCAATCAAATCATGACTTTGAATAACTCCAACTGGTGTTGCAACTGGATTATCAATACCAGAAGCAGTTGGTGAAAGAATTACAATCTTTCCTTCAAACTGATGGTTTTCTGCTAATTTGTTTAGTGAATAGGTTTTTGTTTTCCATTTGAAATCAATCCATACCGCACCATTCGCATCAGTCATTATCTTTTTGTATTTTGGTATGCGTAGTGCTTCGATACCACCCTCACCAATTTTCATTTGGTAACTGATATCTCCAGCAGCTGCTCTTAATATCTCCATAGACAAAGATGGATATAGTTGTCCATCTATTTGAACCACCAAAGGCATTCTGCGAACAACACCATCACCCTCTGGTGCGGTCAACATCATACCAACGCCTAGTGCTGATTTTGCAAACGACTCTATTGGCCCAACCGCACCTTGATAATTATACACCCAAGGTTGCCACGGCGTACCTATCGTTGCAACTCCTCTAGGAACAGGATTGCCTTTAGTTTCGTTTGCTGGTATTTGACCTATGATGGTGGGAGTCTTCTTCAACATCTCATCAAATTGTTGATCACCACTCATTCTATCTGCATCTGCAAACAGTATAGGCACTACAACAATTGCAGCTCCCATACGATATAATTTTTCAATGTCTTTTGCTAATTCATTTCTGGGCCACGGCCATTGACCACGTTCTCTGATAGATTCATAATCTATTTCTACCGTTACAATCTTTTCTATTGTTGCTTCTTGTTGTGTTATTTGATGTTGGTCTAGTGCTTTCATTCGCACCATGTCGAGAAACCAAGGGTCTACAAAACGTATACCACAAAATATAATAATAACTAAGATAGAGATAATCCATTTTTTCATACTAATTTCCTTGTGTCACCGATACTCCACAACCGCCAGAGGTTTGACAATTTTGTATTAAACTATACGATTGGTTTGTGTTTCCCCGTTGTGTTAGAGACATATCTGTGTGATATGCTCCCGTCAAATCTATTGTCGCAGTATGAGCTCCATCGTCTTTCTGTAAAATATCCTGTGAACCACCATCAGTTCTTATCGTCATATTTAGGGTCTTATTTCCATTACCCTTCTGTTTAATAAACGTGTTGTTATTCTCACCACCGTATGTGTAAAGTTGAACATAGTGGTCTGCATTTCCTGTGCCTGTCTCCTGACTTATCTTGATATTATTGCCGCCAGAGTGTAAGTCAAGGTTAGTTGTGTGACCACCATATTCAACAGTAGAACTACTTTCACAACTTGTGTCTGAACTGTTGTCGAATGAACACCCCTGACCTACATGAACGGTATTGTCATTACTTTGTATGTGGAAACCTATTTTGTTTGAGTCTGAACCAGTTGTGTTGATTTGTTCAAATTTTAATGTGTTGTTAGTTCCATCTAAATCACCACCCCAACTTTTACCTGAACCCCAAGTGGAAGTCCAGCTAACTGTGTTGTTATTTCCTTTCTGGTCAATATCAAGTGTATTGTCATCGTGAGCCATAGTTAAGTTGACAGCATTGTTATTGCCGTCTTGATTAACAGTTATTGTTGTATCATCACTGGTAGTAATTTGTTCTATAAACACACTGTTGTCAGCGTATGCAATACTACTCAGACTGATAGATAATAATATTATTAATAGTTTCGTCATCTGTTGTTATCTCCGGCACAGGTATTCCGCCTTGTGTCAAATTAATTACATAACCCCAATCAGCGTTTAGCTTTAAATGTATATTACTATTTCCAACTTGCCTAATTATTTGCAAACGAGAACCATCACGAAGCGTATTGACTTGAGTTGCTTTATTAAACCCACTTGTTCTTCCATCTATCATTTCTGAATTTGCGGTCAATGCGATTAATTGGTCTAGTACATTCATTAACAAATCTACATCTAAAGGGTTAATATCTAATTCACTGAATTCTAATTCATCTTCATCAAGTTGATTTTCATCTAACACTTTATATTCTAAGAAATCCACATCTAACAAGGTGTTAAAGCTATTAAGGTTTTTAATTATTTCTACAAGTTTTTCTTTTGGTGGTTTAATGATTAGTAAGTTATTAATTTGGTCTAAGGACAAATCAAGTATAACTGGTTTAGTTGGCATACTTTCACCATTTGTAACTAATGTAGATTCAAATGCTTGATTAAGCATAACTTGACCAGCTTCACTCTCCACTGAAATTTTACCCACTGTTCCATCTGCATTAGGAAGTAGAATAATCAAAGATTTTCCTACCTCATCAACCGTCATGCTGAACGCAGTTCCAAGAACACCTATTCGTGCTGTTGGAGTACGAATATCAACATTCTGAGCATTTAGTTTTGCAATGTTACCACTTGCATACCTAACTGTTCCCAATGCAACATTCATTATAAGTTTAGACCCACCTTTATTATTTGGGTCATATACAAAATCATCTATCGTCAATGAACTATTTGGACTTATTGCCACATTTGTATTGTCTACAAATTTTATTCCAATATTACCATTTCCTGTACGAACATTATCTTTAAATTCAATACCAGAGTTTTTTTTCAGAACGAGTTTATTCTTTGCCCTTTCTACTGAGGCATTTCCATTTTGTTTTACTACATTACCAATGGTTTCCGATAAAGCAATATTGCTAATCGAAATCAAAAGTAGAAAACTAATCGTCCATAGTGACTGTAACATTATGTCCTGACCCAACCGTAGTTATAGAAGTTGTTCCGTCATATGCTCCACCTTGGGTTAAAGAAAAAGTACTTGATGAACCCGTATGGTGTAGAGTTGTGTCTTGGTCAGCCGCACCAGTATGTGTTGATGTAATAGTGTTACTACCACCGATTGCTGTAATGTTTGTCACCTTCTTATCGTCACCAATCATTGTTGCAGTACTGTTTTCATTAATGGTTACAGTATTGCTATCACCAGTTACAGTCAAATCAACATCTGCATCACCAGATGATGCACTATTACCTACGTTAACAGTAGTTGTATTTGAACCACCTGTAAGAGTTTGAATAATACTGTTGTCATCGGCAGAAGAAAACCCACCAACCGATAGGGTGGATGTATTACCTGAACCTGTTTGATTTAGAGTAACTTCTTGTGTTGACCCCACAACAGATGCAGCAATAGTATTTGTACTACCAACTTGATCAATATCTAATGTCTGGGTGTCACCTGTTAGAGTAACCGCCGTAGTTGAATCACCAAATTTATTGGTCTGCCCGTCTTGATTAATATTTGCAGTAAGAGTTGCCCCTGACTGTTCAATGTATACATCGCTCGCATAACTCACACCGCACATAATAAAATAAGCAAGTATTGTAAGTATGCTCTTTTTCATTCCTTTATCTCCTTATTTAAATTTCCATAGTCCTTCTTTTATTCCTTCCTCAATTATCTGACTTACACAATGTTCAATTGCTTTACGAACTGCGTAAGATGTAGACTCATTCTCAGTAACACCAGCTTCAACTTCTAATAATTTAGTACCCATATCTAAAAATGTAAAGACATTTATAGCAAGTTTAGCACTTAATATAGTTTTTTGAGAGCTTACTGCTAGCAAAACTTCACCTGTTTGAACAGATATTAATCGTAGACCAATCGATACCATATCTCTACGGTATTCAACTTGTGGGCCTACTCCTAAATATCTTGCACCAACACCACCAGTTTGTATATTGGAATCATAACCAACAATTCCACCAGCTACGAAAACTCCAGCAAAAGTCAAAGGTCTAACTTTTTTTGCGCTTTCTCCATCATAAGTAGTTCTTGTATTTCTTATAATTTGTCGTTCTTTTAACAGTTCATCTAATTGCATTCTTTCAACAACTGTAAACCACTCTCCCTTTCCAGCAGTTTTAAGTGCTTGTACTAACCACGTTCCTGCTCCTTGTGTCACAGCCATACTGAATGAAGCACCAACATCAGTAGGTTTTCGTTGCCCTGTTTGATCAACAAATTTATAAACAGCTATTTCGACCTTCCTTTCGGGAGGTGGGAAATTTTCTAATTTGTTCACCATTGGTGATGATGTGGATGTTGGGTCTTCTAAGAATTTTGTTGTAGAACAACCACTTAAACTAAAAAGTAAAGTCACCAATAGGAACTGAAATAACTGTTTGACTTCCATTTGCATCCAATATTGTTAGCGTTACGTCTTCTGTATCTTTGATGTAACTAATTGTTGTCCCTTCAAATGTAACTGTACCACTTTGACCAGAACTTTCTCCAAACATGCTGTCAACAAGTTGTTTTGACAACTGTGCATAAATTCTTGATTCAACATTTTTCATAAACTTTGAAAGATTTGTATTAGCTGCATCTCTTAAAGCTTCTCTTTGTTCAGATTCTTTTTTTTCTCTTATTGCTTTCTTTCTAGAATATTCTTGGTTTTCAATTGTCAACACATGAGAACTGTACCCGTTTCCACTAAAAGCTGGTGACTTCCACCCGTGAATCAAGTCAGCTGATTTAGCATATTCTGCAATATACATACACAAAAATAATGATACTAAAATAATTATTGTAGTATTAAAACTAATTTTATTTTTTATTTTCATTGTATTTTTTTTCAGCTAACTCTTCTGCTTTTTGTTCTATTTGATCTTGTATTTTATCCTTCTCTCTATACTCCAGAACTACATTTACTTTTTGTTGTAACCGTATCATATCATTGTCTAGCATACGATTTTGGTCTATACATTTTATAAGAGCCATATGCATTGCATCTAACTCTGGTTGAATATTATCACTGATAAATGCCCATATGTAATATATAAAATATCCCATACCGACAGCCATGATAACTGGGAATCCAAATTCAGTTACCAGTTTTGCCATATCTTGCATTAATCTCTCCTCACATCTAACTTACCATCTTCTTTAAAGTTTTCAGCGCGAGCAATACGATTAATGTCTGGTGTAACTCCTAAAGCGGAACTAACCAACAAATCAATTTTTATCAGCTCATTACATCCCACTCTCGCACGATCTTCGAGCATCTTACAAAACATAGTTAGAGTTTTTATTTGATCGATTATACCTTCTAGTATTTGTTTCAATACCATAAATATAAAAAATCCCATAATTATTGCGACTGCAATGGGGACTCCAACTTCAGAAATTAACGAGAATATATCCACACTTTTTACCTCATGTTGTTACTATTTATAACAACATTTTTTCATTAACTATATAGGTGTTATAAGTTGTCTATATACCACTCAAGATAGACATCTTCATGAAGTATTTCGTAACTATTGCAGTTACCGTAGGTTTTTATGTGGGTATACACAGGGTTTGGTGCGTATTTTTCAACCATTGTTCGCCAAAAACTAATTGGTTCTACTGTACAATGTGCGTTTTCACCATTTGGAAGGATTGTATTTGCTGGTCTAGTGCATATTCCAAGAAAAACAAATCGTTCTGCTCGTGAATAAATGTTATATATTGTTTCTGGTAATTGTTCTTTGGGTATATGTTCTAATACATCTGTGGAATACACACCATGAAAAGGCCCAGCTGGAAGATTTTCAAATGCTGGAACAGCAGGGTCATATAAAGCAGGCATCACTCCAAACTCTTCATGGTGTTTCCATTCAGAGTATTGCAACCCCTTACCACAACCATAATCAAGCAAGGTTTCTGATTTGGTATCTTGTATTAAATCAACAATGTGTCTTAGTTGTGGTCTAAGACTATTGCCGGGAAAATTATGTTCTTCTTCTGCGTGGTATTTCTTATATTGTTCAACAAAGCTCATCTATGTTATATTCCTTTGGTAACATTTGATGCAACTTAACAAAGTATTCTGCATCAACCACCACTAGAGGCTTCTGCCCATTTCGTTTAATAAAAACTACTGGTTCATAATCTCCAGAGTTTGCTTCTGCTTGTTCATATGATTTCCACACATTAAGTGTTTGCGTATTTTTGCACTCGATACTATACGGAAACTTTTCTCTTGCAGCTCTTGACATAATCAAATCTTCACCCTGAGAACCCATACTACGAGATTCAATATCTTCTGGATGCACATTCAAGGTTTCAATTAATTTATCACGAACCCACTGTTGAAACCGTCTTCCTTTTGCTTTTGCGCTTTGTGTTTTCATAATCTTTTTTCTCTCCGAATATCAAATTCCAATTTTTATCAAATTGTTTCTTATTACTTATAGGTCTTGGAGAAGAACCCTTTCCACCATCTGACATTTAAATACCTCCGCCGCCGAGAAATATTTCAATGAACATTGGTTTAATTGGTTCACCATCTGGGAACGCACCTCCGTTGTTATTTCCATACTTGGTGGGTGTATCATTATATATATTACTGTACACTTCTGGCACACTAGCGGTAACTATTACTGCTACCACAATGGCTATCACTACTTTATTCATCATCATCAGTCCATTCTGGTGGTTCCACTTCATCTTTATTTTCTTCGGTCAATTCGCAAGCGCAGAAAACACAAAACTCAACACGATATACACCGCCCATTGCATGATTAATTTTAAACTCTCCGTCACATTCATTGCAAACAATTAATTTCATGCAGTTACTCCTTCGTATGCATCTTCCCAGTTGCCTGATAATCCTGCTACTTCATATTCAGTAACACGATTTTCAAAGAAGTTAGTATGGTCTGCGCCATTTAGTACCCATTCTAACCAAGGTAAAGGATTTTCTTTTACCTTAAAGTTAGGTTTTAAACCTAACTGCAACAAACGCCTATCCGTTATATACCTTATATATGCTTTTACTTCAGCCGCATTTAGACCATCAACATCACCCATTTTATATGCGAGATCAACAAACCTATCTTCTAACTTAACTGCGATACGCGCCATCTCGTAAATACTTAGTTTAAATTCATCATCAACAACTTTAGGGTGTTCTATACAAAATTGACGAAACAGTTTTGCGTTTCCTTCAACATGCATGGACTCATCACGAATAGACCACTCGACAACTTTACCCATACCTTTCATCTTACCAAATCTTTGAAAGTTGAGAAGCATGACAAATGATGCGAACAATGCAACACCTTCATTGAACACTGACTTTGCAAGTGCAAGGCCTAAACCTTTCATAGTGGCATTATCTGAAGCTTGCATGAACTCAATCTTGTTAACCATCTCTTTGTACTCTAGGAACGCATGATACTCGCTGTCTGGCAGTCCTAGTGTTTCATTGAGTAGTGCATACGCACGTTGATGAATACCCTCACGTGCTGCAAAAGAACCCAACATATTACGAATTTCATTGTTCTTAAATTTAGGAATGAACTGGTCATAATAGTTCTGTCCTACTGCAACATCTGACTGTGTAAACAAACGTAGAATGTTTGTAACATATTCCTTTTCAATCTCTGTAACTTTACCCGACTTCCAATCTGAAACATCATCTGATAAATCAAGCTCATCTTCTATCCAGTGTGCCTTCTCGTGGCGTGTGGTAATCTCTACTGCCCACGGATAGTGAAATGGTTTATAGGTTTCACTGAATTGCATCAGTCCACCACCACTACGTTTTTTTAGTAATTCATCACCCACCTTCATCAACTCATCATACCCACCGATACGTTTGTCATCAATAAAGATTTGGGGAACAGAATTAATTCTACGAGTAAACTCCCCCACAACTTCTGTAGCACCATTTATTGTTTGATAGAATGCAAGACGTTCTTCTTCATTGTCAATTAAATCTTCTGTGTATTCAAAAGAATGTTCTTTCAACCAATTCTTTGCCATTGCACAAAAAGGACATTCTGATTTTGTTACTATTCTTATTCCTGACATATTTGTATAGTCCTTTTTATTTAGTTTAGCCTTGACATGCAACGCACTCGGATTCTGACATACCATCCATATAGCCATCCATTGTAATTGCACACGATTCTGCATCAATATCAGTAATTGCTTGAGTTTCGTAATCTCTCAATGCATCACGAACTACTTTTGTAGATACGTTCTCTGCTTTGTTTGATGTTTCTGTTCTCAAATAATACATTCCCTTACAACCAAGTTGCCATGCGTTATAATGTACTTTATGCAACTCAGAACGACTAGCACCAGCCGCAAAGAATATATTGAGGGATTGCCCTTGACACAAAAACTCTTGACGGTCTGCAGCCTGAGCCACGATTTCATTTTGTTCAATTTCAATTGCAGTTTTAAATATGCTCTTTACTTCATCTGACAAATATTTTAAGTGTTGAACTGAACCACCATTTGTGATAATAGAAGTCCATGCTTTAGTATCATTTCTTCCTACCTTTTCTAATTCTTCTTCAAGGTATCTGTCTTTGACTAAATGAGAACCTGCTCTTGTTCTATGAGTATATGCGTTTGCTTTACTCGGTTCAATCGCTGGTGATGTGCCACAAATAATTGAACTGTTTGCATTAGGAGCAATCGCAAGTAGATGTGAGTTGCGCCGACCTGTTCCTTCCATGTCTGGACACTCTCCACGTTCTGTTGCTAACTGTTCTGTTTCTAATACTGCTTCTGATTTTATATGTCTAAATATTTCAATGTTTTTCTCTTTTGCTAGTTCAGACTCAAAAGGAATACGATTTTTGTGAAGATAAGAATGCCAACCCATTGCACCAAGACCAAGAGAACGCTCTTGTTCAGCAGAATACTTTGCACGAGCAATGTCTTTCGGGGCATTATCAATAAAGAACTGAAGCACATTATCTAAAAACCGAATAAGATCAGCAACCATACGACTGTCTTTCCATTCGTCATATTTCTCTAGGTTGACAGATGACAAACAACATACAGCTGTGCGGTCTTCAGAGGTAGGCAAATGTATTTCATTACACAAATTAGACCCATGTATTTTCAATCCCTTGTCTTTCATGGATTGTGGCATCGCACGATTAACAGTATCAATATAATTTAGATATGGTTCACCTGTACGATAACGAGTCTCTAAGACTTGTTCCCATATTTTCCTAGCCTTCTTACTATCACGAACTGTCTGGTCATTGGGATCAATCAAATCCCACATCTCATCTCGTTCTACTGCTCGCATAAATGCATCACTAATATTTACTGCATGATGCAAATTTAAGTTCTTTCTATTCACATCCCCTGTTGGAATACGCATATTAAGGAACTCAATAATATCTGGGTGTGATATGTCCATGTATGCAGCATACGACCCCTTACGGGTCTTGCCTTGACGATAGGCAGTCATATCAGCGTCTACTGTATGAATGAATGGCATTGGGCCCGGCGCTTTATCTGACACCGCACGAACATCACTCCAATGTCCACCGACACCACCACCTTTAACTGACAACCAACGCAACTCAGAAGAATGGTCAATTAGACCATCTAACGAATCAGGAACATAGGATAAAAAACAAGAGATAGGAAGTGCTTTTGTTTTTACATTAGGAAGTGGTGCATTAGATAATACTGGTGATGCAAACATAAAC
>ERZ890953.1615-NODE-1615-length-10996-cov-4.684398_pt1 | contig 10996 bp, 9 predicted proteins | sample MGYA00521264_ERZ890953 | MGnify/ENA primary metagenome ERZ890953 (study PRJEB32303, sample SAMEA104408629) | aquatic metagenome | biome: Brackish water; feature: Chemocline; material: water | place: Baltic Sea | collected 2014-10-26T21:54:00 | depth 200 m ... | reverse complement strand
TCCAGTGTGCCCTCTTGGCATGGCGGGCAGGTCAGGCAGATCGATACAGAAACCTCCCGCAAAAGATCTCGCGCAGAGGCGCAGAGAACCAAAAAGCCATAGGTTTATTTTACCTGGTGCCCACGCTCCAGCGTGGGAACGAGAGAACCGGCAACCGGCAACTGGCAACCGTAAACCAAACGAAGTTTGAAGCTTTACAAGAGCGCCTCTATTTGGTCTACCCGGCAGTGCTCTTCAAAGTGGTCCGCAAGTTTATCGTACTCGTGAAATCGTGCCATTCTGCCTTTTTTTGGGGCCCTTTCCCGCAAGCCTTTTTCGCGCCTCATGGTATTCAGGAAATCTCCCTTGAATGCAGGGCAATCCAGTATGCCATGCACATAGGCGCCAGCTATCCTGCCGTTGTCCAACGACCATCCGTCCTCCCATGTCCGGCGTTTCCCGGGTTCGTGGATACGCAGAAACGGAGCGCCTGTTTCATTCAGTGGTCGACTTCTCCCCATGTGGATTTCATACCCGTTGATCTTTTTCCGGTTCGTCAGGCAGATGCCGGTTACTTTTCTTACCACTTTTTCTGATGCAAGGACAGTCTCTATGGGGAGAATTCCGATCCCAGGGGCTTCTTTACAATCGGATTCCACACCCAGGGGATCCCTGATCACCCGTCCAAGGATCTGATATCCTCCGCAGATTCCCAGAATGACCCCTTTCGACTCCGCAAAACGCCGGATCTCCTTTTTCCAACCCGATCGGGAAAGCCACAGGGCATCTTCCATGGCATTTTTTGTTCCGGGAAGGATCAGGCAGTCATATTTACGAGAGAGTTCTTCCGGCCTGAAAAGGTAATGGACCGCCACATCGGGTTCGGCCGCAAGCCCTTCAACATCCGTGAAATTGGAGATGGCAGGAAATTTCAAGACGGCCACGTTGACTGTTTTCGGTCCGACGGGCTGTCGCAGGAATCTGTCTTCCTGGACGGCGACGGAGTCTTCGGAATCGATGCGGATATCCGTATAGAAGGGTACCAGGCCGAGACCGGATTTGCCTGTCTTTTTTTCCAGGTAGTCCATCCCCGTTTCGAAGAGCTTTGGATCTCCACGGAATTTGTTGATGAGGAAACCGCCGGTAATTTCCCGTTCTTTTCGGCTCATCAGATGAAAACTGCCGATGACCTGCGCAAAAACGCCTCCCCTGTCAATGTCCCCAATCAAAATGCAGGGGGCATTGACCTTCCGGGCCATAGGGAAGTTGACCAGATCGTTTTCCTTGAGATTCATCTCACAACAACTTCCGGCACCTTCCATAACAATGACATCATAGTCGCGGGCCAACTTCTCATACGATTCCATGACGGTTTTCTGAAGCAGCGGTTTCAGGTCGTAGTAACGGATGGCATCCATACTTCCGAAAACCTTTCCCTGGAGAATTACCTGGGAGCCCTGCTCGGATGAAGGCTTGAGAAGGATGGGATTCATATGAACGGAGGGAAGGAGTCCCGCGGCTTCAGCCTGGACAACCTGCGCCCGTCCTATCTCCCCGCCTTCCACGGTGACAAATGAATTATTGGACATGTTCTGGGCTTTGAAAGGCGCCACCTTGTAGCCCCTTCTTTTGAAGATGCGGCAGAAAGCAGCGGACACGATGGACTTTCCCACATCGCTTCCCGTACCAAGAAACATGATCGCTTTTGCCATTTTTCTATCAACCGGTCAAAGGGTTAAGAGAATCAGAAGGATTATGGACCCTGAAACGGCCAGCCATGCGGTTCGAATCAACATGGAGGCTGTCTGCCTGATCTGTGATGACGACGGGTCCGGGTTTCCTTCCCCAAGCCATGGTTTATCCTTTATGCCGGTCGGGTATACCGTGGGCCCGCCTAATCGGATATTCAGTGCGCCTGCCATAAAACTCTCCGCATGCGCGCTGTTGGGCGAAGCATGTTTCAACCTGTCTCTCAAAGCGGTTTTTATTCCTTTTATTGCCTTCAGATTTGAAATCCATGCGCCCGCAAAGAGGACTGGCAGGGACAGGCGTGCAGGAAAAAAATTCATGATATCATCTAATTTTGCACTCGCCCAGCCAAATTCCAGGAAATCGGAATCCTTGTACCCCACCATGGAGTCCAATGTGCTGGCTACTTTAAAGGCAATCATGAAAACCATCGCCGCAGTGACCGTTGTGAACCCTAAGAGGTAGCCTAATATTCCTCCCGTCAGGTACCAGAAGAGCGGGGATAGAAAGCCATCCACGAAATTCTCCGCCAGGGTCTCGATGGCGGCCCTGCTGATGCCTTTTTCATCCAGGAATTGAACATCGCGACCGACTACCATGGCAACGCCGGTCCTTGCATCGGGAAGGTTCCCTCGCTCAAGGGCACGGGTCACCAGTTCCGTGTGTGTCACGAGGTCCTTCAAGGCAAGGCAGGAATAGCAGACAAACAGGTCAAATGCCAATCCAAGGAACAGGTATATTTCATGAAACAAAAGGTGAACCGTTAAAAAAGCCGCGAAAAAAAGGAACTCCATCATGGCCGTAAGGAGAATACCTCCCTTCTTTCCTCCCAGTCCTACGCGCTTCAATATGCGCGTCAAGAGTCCAATGCACCGTCCCATGAGCCTGATGGGGTGAAGACGGTAACGGGGATCGCCAAGGATCAGGTCCAGGAGAAAAGCGAGAAGAATGATGATAGCCAATGCAAGCATGAATTGTAGTCCTGTCCGGATTAGGAAAAAGAGGATACGAGGGAGATGAACCGGTCGTTCTCTTCAGGTTTTTTCAAACCGATGCGAAAGAAATTGTCCTCGAGTGCTGGAAAGTTTCTGCAATCCCTGATGTACACCCCGTTTGAGAGAAGGTGTTTCAACAGGTCGTCCAGATTCCCGGTTTTCGTCCATTGACAAAGAATATAATTGGCGGAAGGAGAAAATGGGATGATGCCATCCAGGCTGTCAAGTTTCTGAAATACACGCACACGTTCCTGCCCGACAAGCGACCGGGTTTTTGCGTCATAGTCGCTGCATTGAACGAGGAGAGAGGCGACACGATCTGCAATCCCGTTAACGGCCCATGGCTCCTTTGCGTTCCTCAAGCGTGAAATCACTGCCTCATCTCCCACGATCCCTCCCAGTCTCAGACCCGCGATGGAATAAAACTTGGTCAATGAGTTCAAAACGAGAAGATTGGACCTGGGTTTTTCGGTGAGAAGGCTGTCGCTTTTCCAATTGTCCAGAAAATGAACAAAAGCTTCATCTACAATGAACCACTTTTCAGGAAATCGATGGGCTAAATCCAGAATGAAATTCTTTGAAAGAAGGTTGCCCGTAGGGTTGTTCGGACGGGCGATCCAGAACGCATCCACATCCCTGAGAGTTTGCTCCATCTGTCGTGTTGTCGGGAATGCAAAATGGTCGTTGCGGGAAAGAGGAAGTTTGACGACCTTTGCTCCAGCCAGGAGCGACGCCCGTTCATAATCGTGGAAGGAAGGGGCCATTACCGCGACGCGCTTGAATCCAAGCACTCTGGGCGTCAGGTAGATCAGTTCTGTGGAGCCGTTCCCGGCCAGGAAATTTCGGGGGGAAATTCCACAAGCGGTTTCGTAATACGTAGCTACGCCATCCCCTTCCACACTGGGATACTGCTCGATGCATTCCATCAGATCCGGCCAGTTTTCTTTAATAATGGCCGGGGGACCCAGGGGGTTCAGGTTCACGCTGAAGTCCAACACAAGCCCGGGTGACACGCCCAGTCTGATCATGTCCAGTTGTGGGGTTCCCCCGTGTTTATATTTCGAATCTTTTTTCATCATTCCTCCCGATTGGGGTATTTATTTAAGAGGCCATTCACCATGGCGTTCAGTGCCATCTGCAAAACAGGCGGCAGTTTATCGACGGGCAGAAGATCTTTCATTTCATCGATCTTTGCTCCGGCAATTTTATCCGCCATGCTTCTACAAGTTACCTCGTGAGCGTTCAGATCCGTAATCAGCCCCTTTTCATAATCATCGCTGGCGGCAAAGGTGGTTTCCAGAAAAGAGGCGTAAACGGGCTGCAGGAGGAGTTCTTCAAGGGATGCCGCAAGATTCGCATTTTTTTCCTTATAAGCCTGATCCGAGAAAACCAGTTCTGAAATAGAGATGCCGCGCTCCATCAGTCGACGGAAAACATTTCGTTTCTCAGTAATGCCGTTCTGTTTATAGACCGCTTCTTTAACACCCGAATAGACGGCCTTTGCGATCAATTCCCCCATTTTGGAATGCCCGCCTGCGTTGTCAATGGGTGTGCCTGTTCCCTGAACAACCAGGATATTGTCTGTACCTGTTCCTGTGGCCTGATTCAGGAGAGGGGTGTAGCTACTCCGGACATCCAGGTCCTGCAGGGCGGCTGTCTTGGCTTCCGTGGCGCTGATGATGGCCCTTGTCATGGCCCTGGCGCTGAGCCGCATATTGGGCAGAATGAGGATATTGATGGTTCCCGGTTCATAAAACCCGGCCATATCCTGCGACATTCGCACGGCGTTTGACGTAACACCCGCGGTTACCAGGGCATAGACCTCCATCTCCTTAAACCGTTCTTTCACGATGGCCAGGTGATCCATATCAGCGCCCGTAAAAAGAAATGCCGATGTTTTGTCGGACTTTCCGATAACCCCATATACGCGATCTCTTTCCCCTTTTAAACCGGATTTGTGGCTGAGGCCCCAGCAGGGGGGAGGGGAGAAATGATTTCCCACGGCCTCCATCCCTGTCCGCTCTCCTTCAAGGGTTGAAACGACGGTCAACGGTTCGTTGAAATCGATGATCAGGGTTTTATTTTCAAAGTCGTGAATCCAGCTGGTTGAAATGCGTGCATTTTTTACATAATCAAGAGCAAGATGCAGTTCACGGGATTGGAAAATTTCTTCAGGAAGGATCTGGTCTGTTTTTTTTGAAAACGCTTCCCCATAAATGGTGGCTGAGAGCCAGGAGACAAAAAGGCCCGTTCCAGTAGAAGCCGTCGATGCCAGAGTGCAGGGGAAATAGAAAATCTTTTCTTCCTTCACGGCATCCACATCTTTCCAGCCCGGAAGATCGTAGAGCTCGGTCGCTAATTTCCTGTCGCTGCCGCAACCATAGATAACCTGAGGGTTAAATGTAACCCACTCTTCTTTCGTTATGGATATGGTATTCCCTTTTCTGCCCAGTTGCGGGGGAATGCCGCCCGCTGCAGTGATCAGTTCATTCTGAAAGGAATCATCCCCCGGGATCATGATGCCGTCCTGACCCATGCTGCTGTCCTGTCCTATGATGCGAATGACCCTCTTCCTTTTTGCATCGGGTATTTTGGTAACTTTCTTTTCAATCATTTCCAACCGGGAACGGATTCGATCTTTGAGCTTTTTGGCTTCTTCCGGTTTCCGGAAAACTGTTCCAAGCAGGTCGATATGGTCGTATAGATCCTGGATATTTTGGATATCGATAATATTCAGTCTGCATTCGCCGTTCTTGAAACGCTCTTTGACACTTTCGTGGATGGGGGACAAAAAGATCACGTCCGGTTTCAGTGCCTTGATGGCTTTCACGGAAGGGGAAAAGAAGCCTCCCACATTGGATATACGTTCTGTCCCGGGGGGATACACACTTTGGTATGGGATCCCTTTCAACGAAACCTCCGCGCCGATGGCGAAGATGATCTGGGTGATCACCGGAACGAGAGAAATCACCCGTGAAGGAGCTTCCTTTCCAAAGCCGTATTGCGCGAAGGCAAAAAAAACCAGGATGATCAGTGTGATCGCAACTTTTTTCATCGTATAAGGCCTTTTCGGGTTCCTGGAAACCGGGCAAAAAAAACCCGGACGGAAAAATTCCGATCCGGGGATGTCCCTTTTTTATCCTCAGAATGGTGCTGGTCCCCTCTGTCCGCGAAGGGCGCAGTCTGTTCTTTCAGGCAGGTCTTCTGACTCTCGGATCATCCTCTTCCGTGAAATCCCCCGTAAGGATTCTCAACGGAATCTGCCGCGCCTTCCCATTCTTTCTTCCCATTCGAACAGTGGCCATGTTGCGGCATTCGTCCCCGATCACAGCGGCGGGCCCGTCCCGTTTATACGGTGTTCCCTATTAAGCCATGTAATGTAAGGCACCTGAGTATTTACAGTTTATCAGAAGGATGCCGGAAGTCAACCATAATGTTTGCAGTAATTCTAAATACCGAGATCATTTCCCCCGGATTGCAGCAGGATAGGTCTTGTTGCTTTTTTTTGTATGACTTACCCCATATCAACCAGCGACCGGATTTCGGTCACCTCGAAGACCACTCCCGCCACGATCATCTTGGCTGCTTCAGGACCTGCGTGTTTGGCGATCGCCTCTCTCACGCTGTCCAATACAGGACCTTTTTTTTGGATTTCACGCACTTTGAGATACAAGCGATATCCGGGAGTCTTGAACGTTACAGGGCTTTCTGTGATACAGAAAAACACAGCGAGGGGGTTTTCCTCCAGGTTTTTCAACGATCGGTTCGCACCCAGCCCCATGATAACCGTGCCGTTCTCCATAACCCTGATGCTGCCAAAATAGGCCACATCGGGCTGGCCCTCTTTGTCTGCAGTGCCAAGGGTGCCGACACGGCCGGACATATTAACGGTTTCAATGATTTTCTTGCTGATATTTATCATTTTTTTGCTCCTTTCGAGTTGCCGTTTATCTTGATTGAACGAATCACCCTCACATCCAGTGCGATGATGCTTTATAATTCCAATTTTATGAAAAACCCGTGAAGAAAGCGAGGGAAAAGACGCCTCAATGGAAAGATCTTGTAATCATTTCGCAATAAATGCTATTTCTGCACCTTATTGATGCCTATGGATGTTTATTTGAAACCTTTCAATTTTGTAAAGCGGCGCCGGTTTGTGCATATTGGGGATCAAGGGGCTTTCCAACAGGGTGAATGAAGACGATGAGAAATGAGAAAGGGAAAAAGGTTATTTTTTTTGGGTGTCCGTTGGATTGTGATGAGCGGGATGAGTCCATTCAGGAAAAAATTGCCTGTATGGCAGGGGGTTTGGAAAACGTGGATCCCTACGACTGCGTGATGGCTTTTATAAGAGAGGAAGTTCCCGGTAAACGGTGGGAAGAGATGGGTTCGCTGGATGTTCCCGAATGGCTTCATCCTTTTCCGAACATTGGTCAAAAAGAATTCATGAATCCGGATAATTTCGTGGCTTTTGTGGATGGCGGGGGCTGCAGTACCTTTTCCAATATGCTTCGTGATCATGTGGTTGCCGAGATTCATCCCCAGATCCCATGCATGATTACGGTTGACCATTCTCTGTCTGGCGGAGTTTTTCGGAAATTGTCGGAATTTTACGGGCCTGAAGATCTGAGCCTGATTGTGCTGGACAGCCACACGGATGCGGTCCCGGTCTCCATCATGTCCGGTGCTGTGGAATACGACATGGAAACCAACCCGGATTCGTTCTATGAGGCGGATGATCCCTTTTTGAAGAATCGTCCCGATTCCTTTAACGCCAGTTCTTTTGCTCACTATCTCCTGGAAGAAGGAACGGTGGTTCCCCACAACCTTATCCTTATCGGCGTGGGCGATTTTCCTTCGAAACGATCTTTCAGGATAAAGGATGAACGGTTGGCGAAATATGTGGGGATTTTTTCCGATTTAAAGAGAAAAGGAGTTAAAATCCTGACCAAAAAGGATCTGATAAGCAGTCCTTCCAAGCTGAAAAACACGCTGAAAAACATCCATACACCGTATGTGTATATTTCCATTGACATGGATATCGGCGCCGGCAACGCTCTCGATGGGGTCAGGTTCAGAAACCGACACGGATTAAATGAAAAACAGATAAACAACATTGCCGTCCAGTTGCAGGCCCTTCTTTCCAGCGGATGTGAACTGGTGGGGATGGATATCACCGAGATAAATGCCAGACATATGAGGATGGGCGATCGTACATGCCGAATCGCGGCAAATCTAATAAAGAGGCTCTGTTTTGATCTGGAATAATGGCAGCGCGCCTGTTTTTCCGGTAGTTTTTCAAACGCAACATTGAACTTGCAAGATGAAAAAAAATATGTTTAATTCAAAGCATAATGGTCCCGTAAAAAATTGGGTCTCTCACAGAGCCCTCAGGGGACACAGAGATAAATTATTGACATTATTGCATCTATCTTTGTGAGCTTTGCGCCTTTGTTTACCCCGTAGCTTCGGAAAATGGTACTGGGGCGCGAGATTTTGCTTTTTTACGAATGCATCAAAATTCGGACCTCGCTAATTCGGCGAGGTCCGAATTCATACAGACTGATTCTAAGAGGAGGAATGATTATGGATATCCTGTATACGACCGAACTAACGATTCCCATGTATCAAGTTGGGCTTTTAATGGTGTTGACTACGTTGGGCCTTCTTTTCAGCAGAATCAAACTTGCGCTTCTGATTAATTTTCTATTTGCTTTGTACTGGGGATACTGGTTAAACAGGGAGAATGTAATCGGGACCGGTATACCTGAGATTGATGCGTTTACCATCGGATATTTTGGTTTCGGATTCCTGATTGTTATTTTTGTGGTGATCGGTTTCATGCTGGAGTCTACCAGATAACTCCGACGCATTTGCCAACTCAACGATTCAACCACTCAACTATTTGACGATTTGTGTATACTGACTGTTTTCTAAACTTTTTGAGGAGGAAACCATGGAGAAAATCGATGCTGTTGTAGCGCGCGAGATCCTGGATTCAAGAGGCAATCCGACGGTGGAAGTGGATGTGGGTTTAAGTGATGGAAGTTTTGGAAGAGCAGCAGTGCCTTCCGGCGCATCTACCGGCAAATATGAGGCCATTGAGTTGCGCGACAAGAAAAAGAAAAGGTATGGGGGAAAGGGTGTAGAGAAAGCCGTGGACAATGTGAACAACATCATTGCCCCTGCAATTATGGACATGGATGCAATGGATCAGCGGCTTATCGATAAGATGCTTATCGATCTGGACGGCACAAAGAATAAGGGCAATCTGGGCGCTAACGCCATTCTGGGGGTTTCGCTGGCGGTTGCGAGAGCTGCAGCCGACTGCCTCCTGTTGCCCCTTTACAGGTATATTGGAGGAGTCAATGCCTGTCGTCTGCCCATGCCTATGATGAATATTTTAAACGGCGGCGCCCATGCGGCAAACAGTGTGGATATGCAGGAATTCATGATTATGCCCATCGGGGGAAAAACGTTCAGGGAGGCCCTGCGAATGGGCTCTGAGGTTTTTCACGCACTTGCCGGTGTATTGAAAGCAAAAGGACTGTCTACAGCGGTCGGAGATGAGGGTGGGTTTGCTCCGGATCTGAAGTCCGATGAAGAGGCCATTGAGATGATCCTTCAGGGGATAAAGGCTGCCGGATATGAGCCGGGCAGGGATGTGGCTCTGGCATTGGACCCCGCATCCTCTGAATTTTACAGGAACGGAAAATATGTTTTTCACAAATCGGACCAGTCTGTTCGCAGCGGCGAAGAAATGGTGGCATTCTATGAGGACTGGGTAAATCGTTTTCCCATCCTCTCCATCGAGGACGGCCTTGATGAAAACGATTGGAAAACCTGGAAAAAAATGACCGAGAAGCTGGGAAACCGTCTTCAAATCGTCGGCGACGACCTGTTTGTCACGAACACGAAACGAATTGCCAGAGGGATCAAGGAAAAATCGGCGAACGCGGTTTTGATCAAACTGAACCAGATAGGGACTCTGACTGAGACCCTCGATGCCGTATCCATGGCGCGCAGTGTGGGATGGAATGCGGTAATCTCCCACAGGTCAGGGGAGACGGAAGACTCTTTTATCGCCGACCTTGCCGTTGCAACCGGTACGGGACAGATAAAGACAGGATCTTTGTGTCGATCCGAAAGAATCTGCAAATACAATCAGCTCTTGAGGATAGAAGACGAACTGGGCGATGCGGCCGTTTTTGGCTGGAACGCGTTTGAATAATCTACGGATTGCCGGCCCGCGGGATGCGGAAGGCACACCTAACGGAGAGATGAAGAATGGCGTATGATGCAAGCAAGGATAAGGTGCTGGTTGGCTGGGAGAACCAGGAAACAGGTCTGCAGTTATCCATTAATCAATATGGGGATGGAGAACCGAAACTGCAGATAGGACCAAGGGCCTATACCAAAAAAGACGGGAGCAGAAGCGCCACCAAGGCGGGCAGGCTCGGGATTGATGACGTCCTCTGGATAAGTGAAGTGATCGAAGAGGTAAAAGACCGGATGAAGGATCTGTTTATCGACGAAGGTTGATGGTCCCGTAAAAAGCAGGTTTTCTCGCAAAGACGCCAAGAAAATCTTTTTTAATATAAAGTAGTTAACTTTGCGAGCTTCGCGCCTTTGCGTGAGATTTTGTCTTTTTACGAATTCATGAAAGTCAGGGCTCGCCCAACGCAGCAGTTACCTGTTCGGCGATCAGCCGGCAGTATCTTTCCGTGACTTCCACTGAAGGGCCTTCCACCATCACCCTGCACACATTCTGGGTTCCTGAATAGCGCACGAGGACGCGCCCTTCGGAACCCAGTTCTTTTTCCGTGGCTGAAATGGCGTCCTGTACCAGGGGAACAGTGGAGAGGGCGGGTTTTCTGCCGACAGGAACGTTTATGAGGTTTTGGGGATAGACATCCATCAGGGCGGCCAGTTCCGAAAGGGACTTCCCTTTCCTGATCATTGCTGCCATCACCTGGAGCGCCGTAATCATGCCATCGCTTGTGGTATGGTGATCCAGCAGGATAATGTGCCCCGATTCTTCACCACCGGCTACCGCGCCAAGACGCAGCATATCCTTAAGAATCTGTCGATCCCCGACACGGGAGGCATGCCGCTCGATGCCCAATTTTTTGCAGGCCATGGTGAGCCCTATGTTGCTCATGACGGAGCTTACGATCAGGTTATTCTTCAAACGCTCCTGTTCCTTCAGTGCTGCGGCGCAAATAAGGAGAATCTGATCTCCGGTGATCTCTTTTCCCTTTTCGTCCACCGCG
>ERZ890953.1613-NODE-1613-length-10998-cov-5.748241_pt1 | contig 10998 bp, 9 predicted proteins | sample MGYA00521264_ERZ890953 | MGnify/ENA primary metagenome ERZ890953 (study PRJEB32303, sample SAMEA104408629) | aquatic metagenome | biome: Brackish water; feature: Chemocline; material: water | place: Baltic Sea | collected 2014-10-26T21:54:00 | depth 200 m ... | reverse complement strand
TCATAGACAATTAATAAATTTAGCCAGGGCAGGATTTGGTCAAAAGGCAAGTTTTGTAAATACCCACCGCTGGCGCGCACGGCTGCAATGATGACAGGCAAAATGATCGGGAAAAGCAAAATAGGCAACATCACATCTCGCGTGCGGGTTTGGACGCTCATTGCAGAAAGCAATGTTCCGACTGCTGTGTAGCCAATTGAACCAAGCAGGATAACCAGTAAAAGCCCAGGTTGAAAAAGGTTGGTATTGTAGAGAAGGCTATATACAGGCAGAACAATTGCCTCAACGATAAGCATGAAGGCTAAATTGCTAATGGCTTTGCCGAAATAGATTGCACTCCGATCTACGGGGGCGAGCAATAGTCCGTCGAGACAGCCGCGATCTTTTTCAATTGCCATAGAGCGATTAAGGCCAAGCGTTCCTGCAAAGACAAAGGTTGCCCATAGAACACCGGAGGTAACAGATGTTCGTGTTTTTGCATCCAACTCGAGAGCAAAATTGAAAATGAAGATGACGAGTAGAGCAAAGACTAACATCGCTGAAAGCATTTCTTTCGAGCGCAGCTCGGCGGCGAGGTCTTTCCAGGCAACAGAACTGATGGCTCTAATATAGTTATTACCCGTTTTTTCTTTATTCTCTTTCATTGTGATTTCCCCTCTTCCAGTACATTTTTATAGAATGTTAGCAAGTTTCCTGAGCCAAAATCTTTTCGTGTGGCAGATGCGGCGATTTTCCCGCGAGAGAGGACATCAAAGCGAGTGGCAAGATCTTCTGTGCGGGCGAGATCGTGGGAAGTCATTACAACGGTACGTCCACGTGCGGCAACGGTACGAAGCACATCGTCGAGCATGGAGGAGGCATCCTGATCGAGGCCGGTATAGGGTTCGTCGAAGAGGATCACGTTGGGGTCATGCAAGACAGCACGCCCAATAGCAAGACGTTGCTGCATGCCACGAGAATATGTCCGGACGAGATCGTCCCGCCGATTTGTTAATCCGATCATTTCTAGAACTTCGTCGATGCGTGTAGACAAATTCCGCAAATTATACATCCCGCCGTAGAACTTGAGATTTTCGGCAGCGGTTAGGTCAACATATAATAGTGGTTGATGGGATACTACGCCCAACCGGCGGCGGACATCTGCGGCTTCTTTGGGGAGGCTATATCCGGCCACATTGACTGTGCCCATCGAGGGGCGTGCAAGGCTGGCAAGAATGCGTAGAAAGGTGGTTTTTCCTGCACCATTAGGCCCGATGAGTGCAACAAACTCGCCCTCTTCAACGGAAAAATCCATGCCTTTGAGCACGGTTTTTAGTCCAAATCTTTTGACAAGTTTGCGAACTTTTATCATGTTTTTTTGTGCTCAAGTATCACATAGTATGTGATACTTGAGCACTTTTTTATAGGAGTTCTTGTAGTTTTATTTTCAGTTCTGCACGACGTTTTTTATAAACGGTTTCGCTCAAATCTCCTGCTCGATACGCATCGTCAAGAGCGATGATGGCATCCATGAGTTTATCGGCATCATCATATCCAGTGTCGATATCTTCATCCTCATCTTCGTCATCATCGTATTCGTCTTCATCGTATTCGTCTTCATCACGTCCGCGTAGATAGTACCAAAAGCCTGCACCGATCAAGACGATGCCGAGCGCGATAAGGCCATAGAGTATGTTTTTCTGGGAGTCTTTTTCAGTGGTTACTGCGTTTGCCGACACTTTACCTGACACATTCATTTCTAGTGTTGCGCCGATGGGCAATGCTTGTGAAGAGTACGTGTTGAAAATTAGTCCTTGTGCTTCACGTTCTCCGCTTTCCTGGAGCACGTCACTAGTCACCTGTAGACCTTGTGGAGCCATTACGATGGCAGCATCAATTGGTTGGCTAATTTTTTGTGCAAAACTCAACTTGTTTCCAGACAAAAAGCTTTTTTCAAATGGCAGTTCAAAGAAAACCACTATTTCATGGTTGCCTATGCCGGGCAAAATGGGTGTCGTATCGCCAAAGCCGCCTGTGGTTTCTGTATATCTTTCGCCAAAAACACTGTCTTCAAATTGTATGTTGATCGCGCCTTCGGGCAAAACAAACTCAATTACGGCTTTTTCTTCTTCTGCTACAATCGCGTAAAGGCTGGGGTTCGAAACCACAAAAACTTCTACGACCTGAGCCAGTTCGGCTTCGCTATTTGGCGGCTCAAAGAAGATGTGTAAACGGTCAATGCTCAGTTCAGAAGCGTCGATACTGCTTTCGTAGTATGTAATCGGTAAGTCTAGCTCCGTGCTACCTGCGGTGACAAAATTTGGCTGCGAATTATAGCTAATACCATCTTTTTCGATTACCGCCAGGAAAGCACGTCCTTCAGGAATTTCGACGTTTTCAAAGAGATACGTGCCATCAGCATTGAGCGGTGTTTCTATAGTGGAAACTTTATTAAAGCCGCCTGAGACCATATCGTGGTCGTAGGCTTCTAATTGGATAGTGAGGCCTTTGGGCAGATTTCCACCTGTCCCATTGATAACTGTCCCTATAATTTTTCCGACTACATTTTCATCGACTTCAGACGTGGTTTCAGCTTGCTCTTCACCATCGGCTGTGGGTTCGGCGATAGGTGTTTCGGCAGTTTCTTCTGTTGCGGATTCTGGGGTCGCATTTGTTTCAGCAACTTCTGCAGACATGAATTCAAAGCTAAAGGAGCGGATATAGTCAGTCAGTGCCGCGATTTCTTCGTCGCTAAAATTCTCTCCATAGGGAGCCATGCCAAGACTTGAACCGTTGATGATCGTCTTTGTCAATGTGGCTGCCGAACGGGTAGCCATAAAACTCTGATTGCTAAAATCCGCAGGAGAAACGCCACCTGTACCATCTTCACCATGACAGGCAGAACATTCTGCCTGGTAGAGTTCTTCACCAATTGCGATCTCTTCGGCAGAGGTGCTTAGACTAAAAGCATAGGCAACCACGTCCCAGCGTTCTTGGTCAGACAGACTAGCGAAAGGTGGCATATAAAGCTCAAGATTTCCTTCTGTAACAGCTATATACCACTCAGCTGGCGAAGCCTGTGATGCGACTTTTAAGCTACCAAGCGCTGCAACAGGATTCGGAAGTTTCGTGCTATCTACACCATCGCCAAGACCACTTTCTCCATGACAGGCTGCACATTTTTCAGCATAAATAGTTGCACCATTAGCTGCGTTAGGCCTGCTTTGAGGAAAAACGGGCTCCATCGTTGGGTGAGATGTGGGCATAGCAGAATTTGGCGGAGGGGTAATATCCTCGGCAAGAGAAACACAAGCCGAGAGTGATATAGCTAAAACAGTAAGGATGATTAAAAAACGTGATTTCATAAAAAACCTTTTATTTAGAATTATTAAGTTCTTTTTCCGCAATTTGTGCAGAATTTATCATTGCTCAAAACTGGAAGTCCACAATTCGGGCAAAAGCCACCTGATTTAGCTTTACGTTTACTTCGGCGCGCCGCGATAAGGGATTCGATATCATCATCCTCTGTTGAAGAAGTTGCAAGTCGTGCATTGATCGCGGCTTCAATTTGATCGTCCGAGCCACTTGCTCCTGCTTTAAACGCATCTATTCGACGTAATGCTTCTGCGCCTTCTTCCATCAACTCTTCTCGTTGTAAGGGGTAATCTTCTTCCGGTACTTTGCCGAGCGTATTATCAAATTCTAATTCTTTGAGGGCACTGACCACATGGTCGCGCTTTGCAAATAAAGTAGAAAGCTCTAACTCCTCTGCAGAAACAACTTTGGTACGCCTTTCCATATATGGTTGCGCTAAATACATTGCAACTAAAATAACTAAAGCGAAAAGTATAAAAATTGCACCGATGTCCATAATTCTTTTCCTGTCTTCTAAGTACTCACTGCACCTCAAAGGGTGCCTTGAGTTTTTATTCTGCCAATAAAGAGTTGACGATATTCAGAATCTGCTCAGTCGAGCGGAATGGTCCTAATTGCACGTGTTGTACAACCCCATCTCTATCAAGGAAATAGGTTTCTGGCACGCCTTGAATGCGGAATGCTTGTGAAATCTGTGTTCCCATGTCAGGACCATTTGGGTAGGTAATATCATAAGTTTCGAGATAGTCACGTGCTTCTGGCTCAGTGTCCACATAATCTACGCCAATGAAAACCACTTCACCTTCGGGTTGGTAAAGCCGCCAAGCCTCTTCGAGTTCTATGGCTTCATCCTTGCAGGTCACGCACCAACTTGCCCAAAAATTGAGCACAACAACTTTTCCGCGCAATTGAGTCAGAGAAATTTCTTGCGCGCCTTCATATTCATAACCTTCAAAGAGCGGCATCGTGAAATCAAATTCACCAGTTTCGGCACCGGCTTGTACATTCCCTTCTTTGGCACGCTGCAAACCCATAAAGACGACTACTAATAGCGCAACTAAAACTGTCCAGACGGTAATTTGTACCCACAGCGGCATCCCACGGTTGGGAGCGGTGTTCTCAGGGGTATTTTCTGTCATTTCTTTCTCCTTACGCATCCAATATCAAAAGAGATTGGACTCTGATTTCTTTTATTAGGATGCTAATCTTTCTTGCGCAATTCTTCTTCAAAACGGGCAAGATAATCATCCTTTGGATCGTTCGTCTCGCTCGTGGAAGTTGGGCTTGCCTCCGCTGTGGAATCATCTGCCTCGTCTTCATCATTCCCTTGCCACTGTTTGAAGGCGCGGAAAAGAATAAAGATACCAGCCAAAATAATTACAGGAGGAACAAAATATACCAAAAGGCTAAAGCCCTCGGGTGGAGGCTCAGAAAGCACCCGCGCACCGTAATTCGCAACAAAATATTCTCTGATCTCCGCTTCTGTAGAGCCTTCGGAGAGCTTTAGGCGAATTAATTCACGCCATTGTTTGCAGGCTTGTGTTTCGCAAACATCGAGGGGCGTATTCTCGCAGACAGGGCAAAATAGTTGACTGGCGATTGCATTTACTTCGTCATCACTGATCTCGTCCGTGCCGCCTTGAGCGGCGACTGTCGCGACTGAGAAGAGCGAGAGAATAATAACCACGAGGATTGAGATGTTAAGTTTTTTCATAATATTTCCTGAGCATTCTTAGCAAACAGTGCGTTGTACCGAATTGATTTAACGGTATCAGAGAAAAGGTTGAGGCAATGCACTGGCTTAGGTGGAATCAAGCCAAAAACAGGTGCGAAGCGGCTTTTTATCCAGAAGCTAGATTCTTTCTTCTTCCTCATCTCTCCAGGCAGCTATGATAACGCCCGCAATAAAGACATAGCCGCCGATCCAAACCCATTTGACGAGCGGGTTGTGATAGACCTTGAAAGGTGTGCTTTCAGCGGAGATGCCTTCCCAGTTGACAAGAATAATATAAACATCATCAACGAGAGTGCTACGTACAGCGGGGATGGTCATTGGTTGCCCGTCAGGGTAGAGATCGAAGCGAGGGGCGAGCGTGCCGAGGTCTTTGCCATCTTTACTAAGAGACATTTCGCCGCGCGTGATAAAACGCCCATCTTCATGACGGAATTGGTCTAGTCTATCGTACTGGACAGTGTAGCCCGCCAATTCAATTTGATCGCCAATGCCGAGATGTTGCTGGGTAGAACTCTGGAAAAGCTCAATACCAATAATACCGATACCTATTAAAACCATGCTGATATGGATAACAAGGCCACCATAGCGACGACGATTACGTTTGATCAGTCTCCAAAGTTCGCTGAAGAAATTTTCACCAGATTTTTGACTGCGAGCACGCGCACCACGCCAAAATTCTCGGATGGAGACAGTGATGACCAGAGCAATGAGTGTAAATCCAATCAGCGCAACCCAATTGGTGATACCTACGGCAATTGCCCAAATTGGTGCAATCAGTGATGCGATGGCCGGTTTCCAGATGGAGCGTCCCAATGTTTTGATGGTGGAGCGTCCCCATGCAGAAAGGGGAGCAATGCCCATCAGTAAAATAATTGCGCCCCAAATAGGTCCGGTCGCGCGCTCATAGAAAGGAGGTCCAACGGTTACTTTTGAGCCTGTGAAAAGCTCGGAAAGCAGGGGGAAAATCACGCCCCAGAAACTGATAATAAGAAGGCTCAGGAAAAGAAGGTTGTTGAGCAAAAAGAGGGCTTCTTTGGAGAGCATAGATTTCATTTCTGTTTCTGATTTTAAGTCGGCCCAACGTTTTGTGAGGAGACCAAAGGAAACAAAGAAAGTAAGGCCAATAAAAGCAAAAAAGAGGGGGCCGATTTCACTTTGGGCAAAGGCGTGGACGGAAGAAAGCACGCCAGATCGGGTCAGGAATGTACCGAAAATGACCAAGTCGAAAGTCAGGATAATTAAAATCATATTCCAGTGCTTCAACATGCCCCGTTTTTCCTGGATCATCACAGAATGTAAGAAGGCTGTCCCTGTTAACCAGGGCATCAGCGCAGCAATTTCGACCGGGTCCCAGCCCCAATAGCCACCCCAGCCGAGTACATCGTAAGCCCAGCGCATGCCGAGTACGAGACCAAGCGAAAGGAAAAGCCACGCCCAGAGTGTCCAACGGCGGGTAATGCGTATCCACCGGTCATCGGTGCGGCCAGTAATTAGTGCGGCGATAGCGAAGGCAAAGGGGATGGTAAAGGCGACAAATCCCAGATATTGGGCAGGAGGATGAATGATCATGCCCGGGTGTCGCAAAAGAGGGTTTAGCCCACGCCCATCAAGAGGAATAGAAACGCCGGCGGGAATGAGCTTGAAGGGGTTTTCAAAGAAAACATTCAGGGAAATGAAGAATGCTAGTGTCACGCCCGTAACAACCAAAACCCAGGGAAGCAACTCACGGTCACGATCCCATTTTCGGAGAGTCACAGCTGAGGTAAAGGTAGAGAGCAAGAAACTCCAAAAGAGAAGTGATCCTGGTTGCCCGCCCCACCAAGCGGTGATTTTTAGGTACATTGGCATCGAGCGATTGGTCACAGACCAAACATATTCAACATCGTAGCGATCATTTATTAGCAAATATATAAGGATCGCTGAAGCCATGGTAATGAGAGGCAAGGCCAATAGCATGGCGCGGCGAGCACTCTCAACCATAGCGGCAGATTTTTTTACTTCCCCGTAGATAGCAACCGCTACGCTATAAATTGTAACGAGCAGGGTAATGACGAGTATTCCGTATCCCAAACTTGGAAGCATAAAAGTTACTCCATGATTTTTCGCAGCAGAGTTTTTATTAGGATTAACTCTGCGGGCTTTGTAATGAATTTAGAGATGAAAAGGCAGTCCCTATTTTGCTTTCCAGCACTCGTACGTGTAGTGTAACGGGCGTGATTTTAGCTTGGTAGCTGCCATTTTATTTTTTTTAGTAATTGGGCTTTCTCTAGCCCTCTGTCTGCTCAGGAACAGCTTCTTCGTATTTGGTGGGGCATTTCAGAAGAAGTTCGTCTGCATAAAAGATACCATCAGCTTCAATATGCCCTGTCATAATAGCTTGGGCTTCGTTTTGAAGCAAATCTGGCATAGGGCCATTGTATACAACATCAAGGCGAGGGGTTCCCTCTTCTCTTACTGCATCATGCAGCACTTTTGCAAGGCCGCCATTGGCTTCAATCTCATTGTTATCACCCGTGACATGGGCAACAGTAAATGTGATGGTGAGCGTATCTGGATCGTAATTGATCGTATCTCCCAAAACGGCACCAGAGATACGCAAGGATTTTCCGACAATTTCGGTTTCTTGCGCTCTAACTTCTTCGATGGTCATAAAGTATTCTGCACTGGCTTGCGTGGATGAGGCAATCAGATAAACAACAGCAGCAAGGATAAACAAACCGCCGATAATGAACTTTGAGTTTTTCATAGTTAAGGTCTCCAATAAAAGGGTTAATTCAAGCTGTATAATTTTACACACTTAGATTAACCTAATCTGAAAAAAGGGGAGGAAGAATATCAGGTTTTGGGTATTACAGATTGACTTGCTGCGTGATTTTGATTGGAAAAGGATGAATATGTTTTGCTAAAGAAATCAGGTTAGGTATAATCTCTGAAAGAATGAAATGGAGAAATATGAAGAAGAAAAGAAAAATTGGTATATTTTTGATTGCTCTGATTTTAGCCGCTTGTTCACCGAAGCCTTCTCAAGATCCTAGTTTTATTTTTACCGTAGTCGCGGCAACTCAAACTGCCGCAGCTTACCAAACCGAGATGGCCCAATCTTTGAATGCCAGCACCCCAACCCTTGCTACACGCCGGCCTACGATCACGCCCTACCCAACAGGAACAACTTTTGTCTTTGTTCCGAGTCCTAGTGTTACGCCTACACCACTCCCTAGCGCAACAAGCACTCCCCGGATTAGAACGGAGTGGCCTAATTGGAAAACAGGCGATGTAGTCAAGCTGCCCAGTGGTAGCGGAGGAAATATAGGAACGAATAAAAAATTTAGTGATCTCACAGGCTTAATGGTAAAGGTGGTTCGTCGAAATGGAGTTGCTCTTCGTTCCATCCCCAGTAAGGCAATTGGTGGTCCTATGGAGGAGCAAGGTTCGGCTTTCACGTTAACGGGAATTATGAATAAAAACCCTGAGCTTGCATGGCTTTTTGCGCAGGTAATTGCAGCTGATGGAAATACCTATTGGGTCGGTGGCTCAGAAGGTGATGAGAACACAGACCCAACTTATTCTTTGATTTTTTATTATCCTTATTTGACAGCCTCTCCAACGCCTTCGCTTACGCCGACGCCATAGAGTGGGGAAAATCGCTCTAGAAGTATTAGGTAAAATAAAAAACGCCCTCTCATAAGAGAGGGCGTTTTATTTGTCAAGAAAATTGACTAAAGAGCTACGACGTTGGTGGCTTGGGGGCCTTTTGCGCCTTGCTCAACGGTGAATTCAACTTGCTGACCTTCTTGAAGGTTGCGGTAGCCGTCACCTTGAATGGCACTGTAGTGAACAAATACGTCGGGTCCATCTTCGCGAGCCAAGAAACCGTAGCCCTTGGTGCCGTTGAACCATTTGACTGTGCCGATAATGCGTTCTGTCATTCTGTTTGCCTCCTTATGGCAAATAAAAAAATTGATCGTGCACTTGCCAGTTCCATCGGAGGGTCAAAATAAAATGGCTCGAGGTCAAAGAGCCTCGAGCCATCACTTTCTTCTTTCCAACGTGAACTTACGCAGAGCATCTTACGCAAAGATAATACAGGGAAAATCTAAAAAAGTCAAGATAAAAAATAAAGGAAAATCGGATGTTTAAATGAGCTGTTTTATCGCTTCACCGATAGGAAGTGTGCTGCCTTTGGGTTGTTTGCGCAAGGGGAGTGTGACATGGAAATGGCTTCCGGGGAAGTTTTCCTCATCATGCCCAGAGCTTTCTGCCCAAACTTTCCCTCCGTGAGCTTCAACAATGCCTCGTGAGAGAGCTAATCCTAGTCCTACGCCGCTGCCTTTAAATTTGGTCTTGCCTGTGGAATGTTTGTTTAGTTGATCGTTAGGTTGATAGAATTTTGTAAAAATAATCTCTGTAAAATTCGGGTTTATACCGATGCCAGTATCGCTAACGATGATTTCAATCCCGCCTTCGGGTAAGCTTTCACTGCTGAAGGGGAGGGTTTTCCCACGAATGGTAATCTTGCCTTTATTCGGGGTAAATTTGATGGCATTAGAAATAAGGTGGTAAAAGACCTTTCGCAAAGTATTTGGGTCAGCCTGAATGCCAGGCAAGGGGGGGAGATCAAGGATAATGTTTTGCTCACGGTCTTTCGCAGTTTTGCTTAAGTTAATGCTGACTTCGCTAATCAATCTTCCTACATCTATTGGCTCCAGTTCGAGTTGCAGGGTGCGCGCATCGATTTGGGCGATGTCAAAGAGGCTATCCATGATTTCGTGTAGACGCAGAGTCCCATCGTGGATTCCTTTGAGCATTTGGCGGACAGCTTTTTCGAGAGATGGATTTTCTAGCAGCATCTCTGTGTAGCCACGCATAACCGTAAGCGGGGTGCGCAGTTCGTGCGAGGCGATGCTAATAAAGTCTGATTTCGTGCGGTCAATTCTTTCAAGATCTCTTTTAGTGTTTTCAAGATCACGATAAGCATCGCGTACTTTGTTGTTTAGCTCAATCAGGTTTTCAACGAGACGTGCGTTTTCAAGGGCTACAGCAGTTTGCCCTGCCAAAGCACTAAGCGTGAGTAGGTTTTCTTTGGTGTATCGATTGCCCGAGAGTTTTCCACCCAATACAAAGACACCGATCCACTCGCGTTTTGCAAAGATGGGAACGTAGATCTCTGCATCGAGGCGGTTTAGCCAGTTCCGCTCTTCGGGGTGGGAGTTTTTGAAAAGCGGCAGCACATCGAGGTCAAATTGAAGTAGCGGGTGTTGTTTCACAGCAAGATATTGGGCAATGGGACCCTCTTCATTAAGCCAGATCGCGTTGATCGGTCGCTCTCCCGCATTCCGTACTGCGCGTAAGGCGTAGAAGCTGCCATCTTCTCTCTTCTCTTTATCAACAAGGAAAAGAAATCCACGCTGAATACCCATTGCTTCCATAATGAGACTAACGGTGACGTTAGCGAGGCGTTCCATGTCGAGAATGTTGCTGATGCTTTGGCTATACTCATTGATGGTTTCACTTGCGTCTATATTTTCTATGCGCATCCATTGATCTACAATTCGTTCAACAAAATTGAGCATAGGACGGAATATGGTTGCTAGGAGGAGAGCTACCACGGTTCCTGCAAGGCGAGGGTTGTTATCTACAATTGAGGGGAGCAATCTTTGCGCAAGACTAAAACCAAATAAGTAGAAAAGACTGGCAAGCAACGTAGTAGAAAGATATATTAGCGCGTTGCGTGTAATTTGTTGTAAATCAGGGAGGTGGTGTGTAATAACAATGTAGGCAAGCATGCCAGCACCAAGGAGACGAAGTGGTGCACCCCAAGTAGGCAGAAAATTAATAAAGAGAGCGTCTGCACTAAAAAGGAGCACTAAAACGGGTAGCCAATAACTTAAGCGGTTACGATGCAGGGGTTG
>ERZ890953.1612-NODE-1612-length-10999-cov-4.694262_pt1 | contig 10999 bp, 7 predicted proteins | sample MGYA00521264_ERZ890953 | MGnify/ENA primary metagenome ERZ890953 (study PRJEB32303, sample SAMEA104408629) | aquatic metagenome | biome: Brackish water; feature: Chemocline; material: water | place: Baltic Sea | collected 2014-10-26T21:54:00 | depth 200 m ... | reverse complement strand
ACTTCGTGCCACCGGCAGCTCACTACGGATTGCTGGGGGCCGCCATGTACCTGATGCGCCCGCGCAAGGCCACTGGCAGCAGTGAGGAGGGAGAGCAATGAGCGAACATACATCACACTACGCACCGGTAAAGTCGGTGCCGTTTTTCACCCGCGGCGTCCTGGTGGTGCTGGCAATTGCGCTGATTGGTTGGGGCTTCGGCCTCTTCCGAATGTTCTTCGGATTGGAAGCCGCCACCAACCTCAATGACCAGTTCCCGTGGGGCCTCTGGATCGGCGTGGATGTCGCCACCGGCGTGGCGTTGGCAGCCGGAGGCTTCACCTCCGCGGCCCTGGCCCACATCTTTCACCGGGATCAGTATCACCCCCTGACCCGGGCCGCGTTGTTGACCGCCGCGCTGGGTTACACCTTCGTTGCCATCGGTCTCCTCTTCGACCTGGGGCGCTACTACAATGTCTGGCACCCCATGATCTACTGGCAGGGCAACTCCGTCCTCTTCGAAGTGGGCATGTGCGTCATGGCCTATCTCACGGTGCTCTACCTGGAGTTCCTGCCCATCGTCGCCGAGCGCTTCAAAGACGGTATCTCCATGCCTCGGCCATTGGGCAAGCTCAACCGTCCGCTCAATGCTCTGCTCCGCTTCGGCAACAGGGTGTCGGGCAAGATCATGTGGGCGCTCATCATTGCCGGCGTGGTGCTGTCGTGCATGCACCAGTCGTCGCTGGGAGCGCTGATGGTCATCGCCCCCACCAAGATGCACCCGCTCTGGTACACACCGATTCTGCCACTGCTCTTCCTCGCATCGGCTATCGCCGTCGGGCTGGCAATGGTGGTCTTCGAATCGCTGCTCGCCTCCCGCTCCTTCAAACGGAAGCCGGAGATGAGCGCCCTGTCCCCACTCTCCCGAATCCTGCCCCTCGCCCTGGGAGTCTATCTGGCGCTCAAAGTTGGGGACCTCGCCATTCGAGACGCATGGCCGCACCTGCTGGTTGGAAACTTCGAGACTTTCATGTACCTGATCGAGGTTGGCGTGTGTGGATTCCTGCCCTTCGTGCTGCTGCTCCTTCCTGCCGTCCAGCAACGTCCTGGACTGCTCATGATTCCGGCGGCGCTAACTGTCGCCGGCGTGGCCATCAACCGTATCAACGTCTTCCTGGTGGCCTACCAGCCACCTTACGCTACAGAGCGGTACTTCCCGGCCCTGCCGGAATTCGCGGTCACCGCAGGACTCATCGCGACCATTGTGCTTATCTACCGCTTCGCCGCTTTGAACCTGCCCATCATGGAAGCTGAGGAGGAGCGAGCATGAAGACCAACGACACCCTATTTCCAGTGACCCGGTATTGGAGTGGGTTGCTGGTTCCGCTACTCATCGTCGCCACGTCTCTCGCCTGCACGCCCAGTGAACCAATCACTGCATCGGTCGCACAGAGTGAAGAAACGGGGCCCTGCTATTGCCCCTGTGCCAAAGAACGGGATGTGCGGCGGGACTCTCGCGCGGCAGGCGACGCACCGGATGCCGGCACCCCTGAGGTGAACCTGCCCGACGAGTGCCGACTCTATCACCTCGCCGAGCAGTATAGCCCGGTGGTCTTCTCCCACACTAACCACGTGGAGTATGCGGATAACTGCGCCACGTGCCACCACCACTCAAGCAGAGTCGAAGTTGCACCGCCCTGCCGAGAGTGCCACGGCGTCACGTCGGGGGACCTGCGCCTGCCTGGTCTCAAGGGGGCCTACCACCGACAGTGCATGAACTGCCACCGCGAAATGGGCTCCGGCCCGCTGGATTGCGTGGGGTGCCATGCCCTGGCAGATGGCGCGGTGAAAGACGCCACCGCCATGGCCCTGGAATCCGTGGGCGACAACGTCCTCCTCGGCCACCTCGCCCAGGAGTTTGGCGGCGTCAACTTCAAGCACCGCCTGCACGTTGACGTCACGGATTCCTGTTCCGAGTGCCACCATCAGGAGAAGGGATACGATAAGACACCGGCCTGCCGAGAGTGTCACAACACCCGGGACGACCTGAAGCACGCCTATCATGAGCAGTGTCTCGCCTGCCACCAGACGACCTCCGCCAAGAAGCAGTCGCTAATGGAAGATCTGACGGCTCAGCTGTCCGCCGCCAGAAACGCCGGCAAGACCGACGAGATCGAGACTCTGACCAAGCGCATCGAGGGGGAGCGCGAGCGCGGGTCTAGCCCCCTGGGGTGCAAGGACTGCCACCTGCCGAAGAAGGCTCCTGCCAGCGTCGACCTCGGCCAGGTAGAACAGCTCTTCGGTACCGTCAAGTTCAACCACACGACCCACGCAGAAACCACAACCTTCTGCACCGACTGCCACCATACTAACAAGGACCACGGACTGCTCGAACCGTGTCGAGCCTGCCATCCGGACAAGGACCACCCGGGCAAACCGGGGGTAACCAAGGCCCAGACTGCCTATCACAGCCAGTGCATCGACTGTCACCGCAAGGAAGCCAAGGGACCAGTAGAGTGCGCCAAATGCCACACCCTCGGCGAAGCTCCGGCGAAGGTTGCCATCAGCCTGCCGGGCAGCACGGCCGAGGGCACCTCCTTTGACCACGCGACTCACGTTGACATCGCCGAAGGCTGCCTCGACTGCCACCATGGCCCGCAGAGCTACGATGGCATCGTCAAATGCGGAAGTTGCCATACCGATGGCAAGGACGGCAAGACACAGAGTCTGCAGGATGCTCTCCACAAGCAATGCATTGACTGTCACAAGCAGGATGACCAAGGACCCACCGGCTGCGAAGACTGCCACGCCGCAAGGGAGCAGAAACCTGCTCCGGAGAAGTCTGCGAAGTAGCGCCTGAGCCCATCCTTCCAGAACAACTCAAGCCAACTTGATGTACCCTTCCTCAGTCAGATATTCCAGAACTTCCCGGGCCGCTTCCAGAGGGGAGAGGTCCGTGGTATCAAGTGTAATCTCGGCGTCTTCAGGCTCCTCATAAGGGTCGGAGATGCCCGTGAACCCCTGGATCACACCGGCCCTTGCCTTGGCGTAAAGGCCCTTGCGATCCCGCAACTCGCACTCACTCAGAGGTGTTGAGATGTGCACCAGAATGAACCCGGCCCTCGGAGCAATCAGCTCTCGCACTTCTTTGCGAACCGCATCGTAGGGGGCGATGGGAGCACACACGGCAATGCCGCCATTCTTGGTGATCTCAGAGGCCACGAAACCGATGCGCCTGATGTTGGTGTCGCGGTCTTCTTTCGAAAACCCCAACTCGGATGAGAGGTACTTGCGCACCAGGTCGCCGTCCAACAGCGTCACGGGGCGTTCACCCTGCTCTAAGAAGAGGGAAACTAGAACGCTGGCAACCGTAGACTTCCCCGCCCCGGAGAGGCCAGTGAAGAAGATGGCGAGCCCCTGCTCGTGGCGCGCGGGATAGGAGCGGGCAAGTTCGGCGGCCACCTCGGGGAACGTTGAAAGCTCTTCCCGGTAGTCAACCGGCGGATAGGAAACCAGGGTGACCCCCAGTTCCTGGAAGTACCGGTCAACCAACTCCCGGGAATCGACGTCGGCGTGAAAGAAACCGCCCCGCTCAAGGAAGTGGGTGCAGCCCTGATTGCGCGCGACAATGGCCTGCAGGAGTGTTAGGCGCAGCCCCCCCGTACTGCCAAAGGACGGCACCATCGCACAAATCGCCTCCAACGCCTGAAAGCGAGGCCAGACGGCCCGATGGCAACGCCCATTGGTGAAGTGCCCAAGATCACCGGGGCCTGCGACTCCTTCAATGGGACTGATCAGCAGGGCTGCAGCATACTTCCGCACCGCATGTGTCAAGACATCGTGGGTTGCCTGATGCAAGGGAGCCGCGGTCTGAAAGGCAATGATCCTCTCGCAGCCCTTGCTGGCAAAGTGCTCCCGCAATTCTGCCGGCGTCCGCCGCAAGTCAGTGAAATCATGGTGTGGAGGGAGCGTCACCCCCTCGACTCCGCCGCCCACGTACCAGCCATGACCCCGCGGCGACAGCCGTGCTGCGGCGGCCCAGCCGGGCTCTTCGCCGCCGGAAACTGCGTTGGCCTCCGCCACCAGATCGGGTTGCCAGACTTCTTCCACGTGGAGCGCCGCGAGCATGAATCCTTCGGGATCCCGCAGCGCCAGCATCTGGCCTGGTTGCAGTTGGCACGCAATCTCCTCGGGGAGGTCCAGAGTCACCGGCAACGGCCAGAGAACACCCCCGGCCAGCCTCATGGAACTGCAAACCGACTCGTAGTCAGCGCGGCACATGTAACCAGTGAGGGGCGATAAGGCGCCGGTGAGAAGCAGTTCGAGGGCGCCGACCTGTCGATAACTGAGGTCCCAGGATGGCCAGTCCAGGGAATCGGCATGGATTTGCGCGGCCCTCTCCGGCGTCACCAGGAGGTCCTGCAGCGCTCCTCCGTAGGGTTCAATCATCTGGCAACCACTCAAACGTCACCTCGTCATCATGTGGTTCCCAGGCATCCTTCTGATAGTTGTAACGGTCCATAATCCAGCCCCACCGCTCACGTACTCGCACCTGCATCTCGGCGGACATCTCGAAGCGATTGCGGCGGTAGCCCGTCAGGCCAGCGACATGCGCCTCGACCTTTGGCCGCGCCACCTCAAAATCACCCAACCGCATTCTCCCATAGACCTCTTTGAGCACCGACACGGGGTTGGCGGTCAACTCTTCGTACCGTACTTCCATGAAGTTCCCTGCGGGGATGAGATGGCGGGTCTCTTCGAGCTTCTTGTAGAGGGTATCGCCGAGATCGAAGACAAACTCCTCAAGCCCCTCGAATTGCAGCTCCTCCAGGGTAAAGAGGGCGCAGACCTTCCGCCAGAGATTGAGCATTGAGGGGAAGACATCGAAGGGATTGCGCACCGTGTGAATGAACCGGGCATTGGGAAAGAGTTCGAGGAGCGGCTCGATGCGACAGGAATGGGCAGGCGTCTTCAGGATCAAACGCCCGGGCCGCAAGTAGGCTACCCGCCGCATGAATCGCAGCAGAACCCGCTTCCAGCGCCGCAGCTCCCACTCGGAGAGGTTGTCGAGGTCGACGTAGTCGGCGTGCTCGTTGCGCCCCGGGAACGCCAGGTGCAGATAGGGACTCGGGAGCCCCATGTTCATGAGCGCGAATTCGTCCTCGAAGGGTCGCTCAAGACCGGCCGCCATGTTGTCCATGGGGCGATGCTTGGGCAAGAGGAAACCCAGATTGTTGACCGCAAACTCCTCGGTGAGGAGAAAGTGATTGGGAATGAAGCACTCATAGGTATTGGGGAAGGTGTGGCGGGGGTCCAGCGCCAGCAACTCATGCAGGAAGGTAGTGCCCGTCCGCCAGTGGCCAATGACAAACACCGGGTCTTCCAGTTGCACCTTCCTGACGCGGCCGCCGTAGAGAATCTTCTCGGTTAAGCCAAGTCCGGAGTTAAGGACGCTCATGCCCGTGGCAGTCAGCGCGGTGGGGAGATGTTGCCGTGATACGGCAAAGTTGTTGCGGGCCAACAGACTTATCCAGCCGGGCAGCGTTGCCCCATACCAGATGCTCGGACTCTGCCACTCCTTGTCGCTCTGCCGCATGGTTGCCAGCAGCCGCATCAGGAGACTCTCCTGCTGCATACTCACCCCACAAATTCAGACGGGCTCCATTGTGCTGGCATCAACCACACTTGTCCATAGCTCCCTTACTTCCACGGCAGCTTGCCGCCGAAGTTCGGGGGATGGATGGTCCAACCGGCGTAGTCCTGGTTGTCGCAGGTGTAGCCGCAACTCTCGGTGCCAAAGTACCAGATGCGCTGAGTGGCGCTGTTGTTGCAGTTGGTATCGTGATTGCCGATGACGTACTGGGCGCCGCCGCATCCTTTGGCGGAGCAAGGTTTGCCCCAGTAGTGTTCACAGGCTTCGATGGCCCGCTGCACGCTGTGTACGTTGACAGGGTGGGCGTTGTAGAACTTGGTGAAGCCGTCGAAGTGCTCTATCAGGTCCTGGTGCTTGCAGTTGTTCTTGCAGGTATCGGTATCAACCTGGTTGCCGTCGTCACACTCCTCGCCGCCATCGACGATGCCGTCGGGACAGGTTGGCAGGTGACAGTTGGTGCGGCAGGTATCGGGCACGTTGGCATTGGCGGGGCCCTCATCGCACTCTTCGCCGGCCTCTTTGATAGCATTGCCGCAGCAATCGGCCATAACCTCTGAGACACAGCCGACTTGCAAGTCGCAGTAATCGTTTTTGCAGAGCCCGCCGGTATTGCACTGGGCATGCTGTGCTTCGTGGACCACCACGTCGGCATCCTCGTCACAGTAGTCGAAGGTGCACTGGACCCCGTCGTTGGTGTTGGGTGGCTGCCCCGTTTCGCAGCCGAAGCCAGACTTGCACACTTCGGCACCGTTGCAGAAGATCCCGTCACTACAGCTTAGCGGATTGCCGCCCACGCACCCGCCCCCGCCGCACGTATCGGTCTGCGTGCAGGGGTCACCGTCATCGCAGGGGGCCTGGTTGGGAGCATGCAGGCAACCCACCTGCGGGTCGCACGAATCGTCGGTGCAGAGGTTGCCGTCGTTGCAGTTGCGCGGCTCGCCGGGCTGGCATCCGCCGTTCAAGCAGAGGTCTGAGATAGTGCACATGTCACCATCTTCGCAAGGCCCGCTGGTGGGGGTCGAAGCGCAGCCCGAAGCCGGTTTGCAGAGGTCAACGGTGCAAGGGTTCTCATCGTCGCAGACCACCGGCTCACCCGGATGGCACACGCCTCCCTGGCAGTAATCATCCACCGTGCACTTGCTCCCCAGCGCACAGGAATCGGCGTTGGGGACAAACTGACACCCAACCTCCGCCTCGCAGAGATCGTCGGTGCAGTCGTTGCCGTCATTGCAAACGAGCATCCCGGCCCCGATGCAGGCTCCTACCTGGCAATGGTCACCAGTGGTGCAGAGGTCGCCATCGTCGCAGGGGGCGCTGTTCATGGTGAAGGTGCAGCCGGTTGCGGGGTTGCAGGAATCGGTGGTGCAGGGGTTGTCATCATCGCATTCAAGGCTGCCGGAGAAGATACACTTGCCAGCGGCGCAACCATCGCCCGTGGTACAGGCGTTGAGGTCGTCGCAGGCTGCGCTGTTGGGCACATGCAGACAGCCGGCCTCGCCAGAGCACTGATCATCAGTACAGACATTGCCATCATCACAGGTCATCGCCTCGCCGGAGGTGCAGTCGCCGTCCATGCAGAGGTCATTGACAGTGCAATCGTCCCCGTCGTCGCATCCCTGGTCGTTGGCAACGTGGAGGCAGCCCATTCCCTGCTCGCAGCTATCATCGGTGCAGGGGTTGCCATCGTTGCAGTTGGCGGGTTGCCCGGAGGCGCAACTGCCTGCCGCACAGCTGTCACCGACGGTGCACGGGTCATCGTCATCGCAGGCCCAGCCACTGTGGATCGGTTGGAAAGAACAGACCCCGCTGCCAGGGTCACAACTCGCTCCCAGGCAGGGAGCATCGGGACCGGACGGCTCCGGGCAGATGATCGCGCTCTCGGCAATGACTTTGCATAGGTGGGGGAGTTGCGACACATCGCAGTGCAATGTGCCGTTGCAGACATCCCCGTCTTCCAACTCCGCACAGTCAGCATCTTCCAGGCAGTCGCAGGCGACATCGGTGCCGGCACAGGTTCCCTCCTGGCACTGGTCGCCCACGGTACAAGGGTTGCCGTCATCGCAAGGACCAAAGGTCGGCGAATACTCACAGCCCCCGTTTTCCGTGCAGAGATTCTCGGTACAAGGATTCTTGTCGTCACAAATGACCGGGTCGCCGGCGCAGGCCCCCGCGCTGCAGTGGTCGGCCACGGTACACGGATTGCCGTCACTGCAGTCCTGCGAATCGTCGACTTCGTTGAGGCAACCCTCTACGCCACTGCATTTGTCCTTGGTGCATTCGTTGCCATCGTGACAGAGGTTGACGAAGTCACCGTCCACGAGATCGGGCTCATCGATATCGCCGTCGCAGTTATTGTCCAGACCATCGCAGGTTTCCGGGGTCGGGACGGGGGCATCACAGGCTGACAGGCCGCCCTCTAAGCAGGTCCTCTGGCCGACGCAGGTGCCAAATTCGTTGCCGCTGCTGCACGGCGTCCCCAGCCCAAGTGCGACAGAAGTGCCGGTGCAGGGACAGACCCCCGTGTCGTTGACGCACTGCTGCAGCACGGCCCCCGAAACAGAGGTAGTCTCCTGGCAGGAGAAGCCCCACGGGCACTCCCCGTCGCCGGCGCATTGGCCGCCGCAAAACGCCCCCTCAGCGCCATAGTCGAGACAGGCATCATCGGCCCCATCAATGCTTGTGCAATCGGCGCTGGTGGCGCAGGGGCGGCAGAGGTTGGCGTAGTTGGAGACACAGACAAAGACCAGATCCGGGTCGGTTCCCGCCACCTGCTGGCAAGTCCAGCCGGGAGGACACTCCTCCTGGCAGGCCACGGTGCAGACCTTCTCGCCCAGATGCTGCACGCACCACCCTGACTGGCAGTCTGAGTTCTCGCCGCAAGGATCAAGGAAGCACCCCTCGCCCGGGGAGCAGAGTGGCTCCACCGTCTCTGGCGTAATATCGCCGAAGATGTCGAAGACCACGGGCAGATCCGGTTCTGCCGACTGGTCGAGTTCAGCGGCAATCTCTTCCACAGCATCGTCACTCCGCCCCAACTGCTCCGGCGGGACGTCAGCCTTACCAACGGTCTGCCCAGCGCCACCACAATTCGCGGTCAGCACCAACAGCAAGCCCAGAAACGCATATCTACTCATAGAATTCCTCTCTCCTAGCGGCTCACAGCCAGAGGCAAGATTACCACGCGAGGAGGGAAAAGCGCAATGGAGGAGGGCGTCTCAGCGCCACCCCACCCCGCGGGTTCCAAGAGCCTTGACTGCCAGCATACTGAAGAACGATGATGGCAAAACTCAAGACGGGAGAGAGGCAAGGGTTGCCCCCTGCTCCGTCTCCGAGTTTGGGAAATGGAGGCCGGTAGTGAAGAGGATTCTTATTGTGGTTGCAGTGGTGGGTGCGGTGGTTGCCCTCATCGTCTTTATCTTCTCCAGCATGAAGGCCGTCACCGCACAGGCGGAGGCTATCTCCAACGATGTTATCACGCGCTACGTGGGGCTGCTCGAGAGCGGACAGTACTCAGAGGCCTACGACTCCTGTCTGGCGGCGAGTTTTCAGGAGACCACGACTCGAGTGGAGTTCGTGTCCGCCCACGCCGCCCACGCGGCGGAATATGGAAGTCTCTCTGGGTGGGAGCAGACCACCTATGAGCATGAGGCCAACCTCTTCTCATCGGAGTCACTAATCGGAATTCGCGGAGTGCTCTCTTACGCTAATCGCGACGTCTTTGTCCTCTACAAAGTCGATTCCAACGTGATGCCCTACCGCATAGTGGAGATCCTCGGCAGTCCGGGGGCGAGCACCACGCTCTCCCACGGGGTCTGGTAGGTAACTAGGACAGCTGCCTGCATCAGCCCACGACGATCCGTGGAATGTCTGCTGGGAGGCGAACGAGGACTTCGTAGGTAAGATCGCGGGTCAGATCGCCAAACGAGCTCACTGAGATCTGACTGCGCCGCTGCTTGCCTATGATAACGACTTCATCCCCACGTCGGACGCTGGGGATATCGGTGACGTCCACCATCATCATGTTCATGTTCACCACCCCGGCCACCGGCGCTCTGCGGCCTTGTACGAGGACGTGGCCGAGATTGGAGAGATCGCGGGCGAAACCGTGGTAGTAGCCCACCGGTACAGCAGCAAGCCGCTGCTTCCGACTGGCCATGAACGCGTGGCCGTAGCCAACGTATTCACCTGGGGGCACATCCTTCAGGTCCATGACTGAGCTGCGCCAACGGAGGACGCGGCGCAATGGGTCCTGCTGCACGGAACCGAGGGACAACGCGTTCTTGCCCCACACATGCATGCGCGTCTCATCGCTGGGCCAGAAGCCGTAGTGGGCAATACCGACCCGCGCCATGTCCATGACAGTGTTGGGGTGGGAAAGCGTGGCGGCAGAGCACGCGGCGTGGCGCCAGCGCGGGTCGAGTCCGTGGTTGTGCAGGTATTCAGTGATTTGATTGAAGGCTTCGAGCTGATGCTGAATGCGCAGGTAGTTGGCGCTGCTTTCGGCACCAGCCAGGTGAGTGCAAAGGCCATCGAGCTGGATTCGGTCGCCGGCCTCCTTGAGAGCGTCCACTGCCTCTTCCAGGGCCGTCTCATCGAAGCCTGTGCGGTGCAAGCCCGTCTCCACCTCCAGGTGAACCCGGGCGGGGCGACGCAACTTGTCAGCCGCACCCACCGCAGCTTTGAGACGACCGGCGTCGAAGACAAAAAAGGAGCAGCCACGGTCAACCGCCCAGGCCACTTCATCGTCGGGCAGATAGCCCATGATCATGATGTGTGATTGGGGCTGCGCCACCTTCAACGCGCGTTCGGCCTCATCGGCGCTGAACACACCGAAATGGTGGACTCCGCACTTCTCAGCCAGTGGCACCCAGACATCAATTCCATGGCCGTAGGCGTTGCCCTTGATAATGGCCGAGAGCAGGGGACGGGCACCGATCTGCTGGCGCAGGTAGGCGAGATTCTGGCGCAGGGCCGAACGACTCAGCTCAATAACGGAAGGTTCACGCACTGGCAGACGCCTCCTTTGGGTCTGAAGAAGACTGGGGTCCCTGGAGGCGGCCCAGAGTGTCGGCCAGCAGGTTGATGCCCACCGGAAGCAACGCATCGGGGAAATCATATTCCACCGAATGGAGTGGCGCCCAGCGTCGCCCAGCGCCCAAGCCTAGCAACGCGGACGGCAGATGGCGGGTGAAGTGGCCGAAATCCTCGGACCAGGGCATGGGACCAGCAGGCTCTACTACCTGGAGTCCCAGAGAGCGGGCGGCGTCGGACACAGCTTCCACCACCTCGGGAGCATTAATGGTGGCGGGGAAGGGCTCATGCCAGGCAATGCGATAGGCCATGCCGAAGCCGGCTGCGATGTCGGGC
>ERZ890953.1611-NODE-1611-length-11010-cov-5.971063_pt1 | contig 11010 bp, 5 predicted proteins | sample MGYA00521264_ERZ890953 | MGnify/ENA primary metagenome ERZ890953 (study PRJEB32303, sample SAMEA104408629) | aquatic metagenome | biome: Brackish water; feature: Chemocline; material: water | place: Baltic Sea | collected 2014-10-26T21:54:00 | depth 200 m ... | reverse complement strand
TCTTTCCTTAACAGTGCAGCTAGGTTAAGTTGCACTTATGAGTTGAATTCGGGGGGGTTTTAATCTCGGTATTAAACGGATTATCCTGCGCCGTGACATTAACACTCAATTGATCGATACGCGTATCACGATCAGTTACCCGAAAATAAAATGCCATGCCCGGTATATCATTGCTGCCATCCATTTTGACTTCACTATCAAAAATTTCCCCACTGATTTGCGGACCCTTGTAAGCCGCACCACCGTAAAGGTTAAACAGTGACAGGTAGCGGATATTATCTGCTCCTGTCAGTCCAAGCACCAGGTCACGATCATAATCGGCAAACTCAAACTGGCGTATCGGAATACCACTCAGATAAGTATTTGGTTCACCATATAAGGGTTTATTGGCCGATTGCAAAAAACCAGAGCAGGACAACTTGTTATAGGCATCAGCACAGTAATACGCACCAACCGGGTTATAATGTAGATCATTAACCGGAATCAGGTAAGATTCACCCGTTTTGACAAAGGCGTCGATATTCGGGTCATGCCATAACTCAAACAAAGTACTACCGGTTCTAATCACGGCTGAACCTGCATCCGCAGAAACGGTATGGATGTTTAACACATCAGCATCATTAAACAAAAATCTGGCAAGTCCCATAAAGGTATTTACATGTTTACCATTACCATACTCAACAGGTGAGTGGTAATAGTTGAAAGAATCCATCAAATCCAATTGACTCTGGTGATCTGCGTTGATGTGATATGACATAATATTTCGATCTACCACTTCAAATATGCAAAGCAAACTATCACTAGCACAGCTATTCTGCAGATCCACTCTATAACTATCCAGCCAATCCATTACTGTTGAACCATCTCTGACAAACAGCAGTTTATTGGTTAGTACAGCAATGTTAGATTCATCGATAAACACGGCATCAACAATAGTATCTGCAGTAGTACCAACCAGTGTGTTTTTATAAACAACATTATTACCGTCAAACTGGTAATACATGATCGATGGATGCGGCGCTAATGTCCTGTCGCTACCACGATAATTTGCATCGATGTAAGGTAGCAAAAAACCACTTCTATCCGGTGATAATCGTGCAACCATCAACGTGTAAACAGGGCTACTCAACTCGTCTACTACATCGGTTGTGCTTTCCAGTGTCATCACACCCTGATCCGTATAAGACACCACCATGATCTTCGCGCCTGTATCTCCGGAGAAGGCAAATAGCAGACGATTTCCGGATAGCAGTTTGACCATCGACAATCGTCTACTGACGGGAGTGTGAGGATCCACCACCAGGCCAATATTTTTATCCGCAAAAAATGCTTCTTTAATTGGCAATAAATCACCTGTAAAGCCATCTACATCATAGCTAAACAATTCCATCAGCTCAGCAGTTTCAACATCGTAACTGTATAGCGTACCGTCTACAGGTATGCCATTTTTATATACCAATGCCTTGCCTGCAAAAACATCATCGAGTTTTAACGAAGGTGTGCTACCCGCTATTTCAATTTTATTAACTTCATTCATTTCCATTGAATAGGTATTCTTGCCGGCATTCACTTCGGCCACTTCCAAAGCCGTATCAACCGCAGGGTAAGGCGTGGTTAAATCGCCTAACGTAATAGTCACGGTCAGGTTGACCTGTGCCGACGGTAGACGATTACGATTATGTTCGCGCTGTAGCTGGTAACTATCACTAAGCGGGTTTTCCAGAACTAGCTGATTACTGGAGTTATAGATAGGGAAGTCAGTAATTTTCAGCTGATAATCAGCGCCACTGACATGCTTCCATTTGAATTTAGCATCTTTGTTAAAAATTTCTTCAAACTTGATGGTTTGACTGAAAACGCCAATCATATCGTCATCTTCAACACTATTGCCATCATCTTCAATGACTGCCAGCTCGATATATAGTGCAGCGGCATTTGTACTGCCAACAGCATTGAATATGTTTGTCGCAGGCATCAGCACATTACCATTTTTAACATGGGTAAAACGGAGCTGATTCCACGCTCCAGCTGACGAATCATCCGTCTGAGAAAACAGTGCATGGGTGTTTAGACCATGACGTTCCCTATCATCAATCAGGCCCACGAAAGGTGATAGTTCAACTTCAGCACCACTCGGATCATCGGATGATTCATAATTAGAGATAATTTTAACGCTGTTCAGCATCACCGAAACAGCGTTGACCGGTACCGAACTAATTCTCTGTAATTCCACTTTGGCACGGGTTTTTTTGCCGTTGCCCAGTAAATAGTGAGCGTTGGACTTCAACACATTATTACCGTTTTCTGCGCTACCGCTACTGCTGAAAGTATCTATTAAACTGGCAAGATCGGAATATACGTCGGTACCCTGAGCAAGATTATTGATATTGTCATTAACTTTAAGCTTTTGCTTCGCTTCATCAAGATTTCCTTCCTGAATCAGGCGGGCAATCTCAACGGCTTCAACTGCCATATCGACACTACCGACCAGAGCTGCCGCTTCCCTGATAGTTGTTTCCAGACTGACACTATCAAATAATTGCCCACCATCCAGCCCCAGCAGATAATTGGCATTACGCGCAAAGTTTATACCGGTGAGAGATAGCTGTGTGGCCGCACAGGCAATCTGTGCGTAATTAAGTTTTTGTCCATAAGTATCGATTTCATTATTCTGTTCTGGCAACCCCGACATAAAAAATGAATATGAACGCGTATTATGCAAACCATAAAATGGATCGCTTGACGAATAGCGGTTAATGGTCGCTCTGGCACTTCCTAGAGGATCATCCTCGGCATCCATTTCTAACTCATGTAAATCATCCACAAGTCCAATCGAGTCACAAACTATGCCAAGAAAATTACCCTGAGAAATGTTATAGACCTGAGTAGCGGCATAAGCCAGCACAGTCCATAACTCAGCATCTTCATTATATTCATCATCATCGGCAGCCGTATAATCTATCGTAACAGGTAAGGTGGTTTCGTTAACACGATCAACCGGCACACCAAATACAGGTCGGTTGGTTTCTATAATGACCGGAGCAGGAAAAAATGTTGAATACCCCAATAGAAAGCAACCCTCACCAGCAGCAGTACAGGGTTCATATTCCTGCGTTTTATAAGCCAGGCCATCATACGGAAATGATCCCGTATCCATCTGCACCGAACGGGTCTGCCAGTTTTGATACAGGTCATAATAGTTGGATAGAATATGCAAATAGTTTGCATTATTATAATGCTCCCTCATATAGCGGGAATAGTCATTCATCACCATCTGAACCTTGAACAGCTCAGTCGGGTTGGCTTCGCCCCAGGGTTGATATCTGCCTTTAATACACTCTCCATAGCCATGTATGAATGTATCCGGTTCCTGATCTCGATCACACTGGTAATATTGCGGATCACCCTGCCAATCAAACTGACTATTTGCGGACTCAAACAGACTCCGACGGTCTAAATATTCATCATTGTATTCGTTGCAACGTCCTCCTGTTTCAAATTCATCCCCGACCTTATCGGAATTTATCCAGCAATGCCATAAAGCCAGGTTATCATTCATTTTGTCGCCTTTAGCCAGCAAATCATCTATGTAATCCGGCACTTCAAATTTTGGGGCCATAGTTGTATTCAATGTAATACTAACTTCACCCTCATTAAAGATGCCGTCATCTCCCTGGGTTTTTAGAGAAATATTATTAACCACGGCCAGCATAAATTCTCTGGTCTGGATCTGCTGACTGTCAGCAGTGACCAGTGTCATGACGGTTAAAGAGTGGCTTTCTGTACTGGCTGGTTTAGCCGTAATCGATGCTATCTGGTTAGTAGCCACTGTCACTGATGAAGGCGGCAATAAATCAATTCGCCATATTCCGCTTTCGCGAGGTATAGCCGTGCCAAAACCGGTGGCCTGCTGATAACCATCAATACCGGCCTGGGTTGCTGCATAAAGATTGCCGGAAGGAGCATGAATTAACAGGTCAAAACCGGTAGTACCAAAATCTGACAGCCCAAGTTGCATTTCAAATAATGTTTTTATCTCCGTCAGTGATGAATTGAACGAAGCAAAGCTATATGATTTAGCATTGAAAAAGGACTGATCGTTAATTAGTTCGACTTTTTCGGCGTTAGAGAGATAGTTTTCGCTATCATAATAAACCTGCTGGGATAACCGCTCTGGTTTAATCAAATCAATGAGTTTTATATCGTAGGCACTATCTGCACCAGCAAATATAAATGGCTGACAGACATCGGCCTGCCTGACAGGCAGATGGATATACCAGGTGTCAGACACATTCTGATTGACCAGGACGGTATTATCACTTCTAGTTAAGCTCACCTGGGCAGAACCGCTGGTGGATATTGCAAATAGCGCAATACCGGCTTCAGGTAATTTGACAACAGCATTACCATTTTCAGCAGTCACCAGATTTGAATTAACCGAAATTCCTGCTGTTGCTACCTGCAACGGAAAATCCAGGCTCATAATGGCGCAGGAATCGGCTGCCGGTAACCCACTATCCAGCTCTGGCTGCCTTGAATAAAGTTCCTGATTAGCTAACACCAGACCCTCTCTACCTGCAGTCTTACCGGCAGTGCCCGCACGATTAGCCGTATTGTCATCGATAAGAATATTCTGGAACGCTCCATTTAATGAGCCGAAGTTATCAACAATCTCCAGTCCCTCGAATGCAGTTTGTAATGCCTCAAGCTGCGGCAGATCGATTGCATCCTGACCTCTTAATCTGAGTTTACGATTTAGCGTCTGAAGCTTTTCCTGATTAAACAGGTCAATGGCCTGTTCACTCAGCTGTTGCGGAAATAATTCCTGATCAGGCAATTGCACCAGGTTCTTTACGGCACTGGGGGTCATACGTAATTGCTTAAGCTTATCGACCAGGGGTTTGTCGATACCTTTAATGACTAATTTCTGATATTCAATGTTCCTGTTATTCTGCTTTAAAAGCCTGACCACAGACTCAGCCTGAATTTCAGGATTAGCCTGAGTCAGTTCAATACTGAAAAACAGCGCACCTTTTTCAGCAACCCGACTACTTAGCTCTTCCAGCGATTCAATTCCGGTTACTGACAATACATTTTCCGGATCCTGAAGAGTCACCACTTCATCAGGTACAATCACATCATTATTACCCGAACCACCACCGCCACAGGAGGAAACCAGTAAAATTAGTAAGCTTAAAAAAACGGTAGGAAAAAAATTCTGAGGACTTATTCTTATTTTTAAAGTAAACACGATAAATACCTACGCATTAAAATCAGTACTCGATAGTAGCTAATTGCAACTTTTTTTAATATTGACTCAAGTTAACTCTTTGGACCCAATCGTTTATGTTTTTCAGAACCGTAATGCAGTTCACAAATATCAAAAAAACTTTATATTTTTTAATAAGTTATAAATTTTTTTGCTTTCCAGTAAAGTCGCTAACAGCAGATACTTATTAAGAATAAAATATACATAATTACCTAATTTCAGGGCTCTTAGAAAGTTAAAAGATGACATCAGAAGTTAGAAACAGGTCATATTAATTGAGTATAAGTACAAAAAAAACATGAGAATCTGTAGCATTATTGAAACAGGAAATTTAAATCTAAATTTATGGCTTAGCATACCGAAGCCGTTAACTGACGGCAGCGCATTCAGAACAATAATCGCCCTATTTTCTGTAAATTACAGAAATTCCATAACAGCTCTATTGACAGCTGGTTAATGCATGGCTGTATCCAGGCTAAAACAGAAAATCGATTAGCACTGTAATAACGACCCAGGAGCCTGCCGAACTTAGGAGGAGTTTATAGCTGGATTTAAAAAACTTGCTGATCATTCACCAGCAATACCCTGCATTGCTGATGTAATTAGTAGTTTTAAGCAAAAAAATAAAGCATGAAAATTTAGTTATTCACTAACCATTGCGGCTTTCAGCTGAAAGTGACTATCTTCCGCCAGAAACCATTCGCTTACAGTGCCGCAGTAGTCCAATGAGCGTTTTCATTGGACTACTGCTTCACAGCCAGCTCTCTGGTTTCGAACCAGAAACCCGTTTTATTCTCAGATTTGGATAAAAATCCACATCGGATATTTATCCAATAAGAGTATTATCTCTAAGCTCTTCCAGCCTGTCTTCTAATTTGGTTAACTCCAGGCGGAGATATTTTATTCTTGGAGATTTAGTATCCAGGCCTTCTATTCTTGCTATAGTGTTTTCCATTTCATCAATTGATTTCATCAGTTTTATCTCATCAACTGTCAAATCAAAATTTCTCAATTTATCTTTATTTTTTGGTAACTCATTGTCTTGCTTAGTAATATTCATTGCACCTGTCCTGTTATTAATATTTTTATAGTTTTTACTAACTTGCACAATCAAGTTGAACATCCTTTAAATATAGGTTTATTTCAAAAAAAGTCCAATATTGATTTTTCACCAATTGCCAGCCACAATCCTGCAAGGGCCGAAGCTCTGAAATTAATAACCCTGTTTTGCAGAGCCTCTCGGCAATACTATCTCATTCAAAAACCACTTGATTTTTTATTGGTCTGACGACATCATTTTTATAAATTAAGAAAACTTACTGCCAGTACTTAAGCTGTATAATAATGAAAATTTAGCCGATAGGCCGTCACGGTCTATCAAACAGTTAACCGGCATAGCAGACAGTAATCATGACTAACAACGATGTCTTACGGCGTATACGCTATATATTTGACCTGAGCGATTCTAAAATGATGGCCATATTTAGCCAGGCCGATTACGAGGTTACGCGCGCACAAATCAGTGACTGGTTAAAAAAAGATGATGACCCTGCTTTTCAAAATTGTAGCGACACGCTATTAGCAACATTCCTCAATGGCTTCATAATCGATAAACGAGGCCGCAAAGATGGCGAGCAACCTGTTCCCGAAAAACGTTTAAATAACAACATCATTTTAACCAAATTGAAAATTGCCCTGAATCTGAAATCAGAGGATATTTTAGAAACTTTAGGCCTGCTTGGGTATCGCCTTGGCAAACACGAATTAAGCGCATTTTTCCGCAAACCCGGTCATAAACATTTTCGTGAATGCAAGGATCAGGTGTTACGTAATTTTCTAAAAGGGCTGCAACTCAAATATAGAGGTGAGTAAAGTACCCGGAGTGAGACTCATAACCTGACCAGATTCACTAATTTTAGAGCTCTATATATAAAGCTCTGTAATACTCTTTATTAAATTTATTAATGCCACCAGGCTCAGACTTGCTTCAAGCGCTGGCATATGCCCATAAATTGCATCCGAAAACCGCTGATTGCCAGTCAGCTCCTGCGCAATATCAGGACAAAACATGCCTTCCTGCCCCTGATACCTAAAACTGATTAAACTACCTTTTTTATGAGTGCTATACTCCGTTTCCTCAAATCGGGCTGCCGGTAAGATTAGCAATTTTAAGAGAGTATTCGCATGAACAAAACGATGTATGAGAAAATATGGGATGATCATTTGGTGCATGAATCTGAAGGTCAGGCACCTATATTGTATATAGACCGTCATTTACTGCATGAAGTGACCAGTCCCCAGGCATTTGAAGGACTTAGAAATGCGAATCGGCCTGTACGTCGCACGGCGGCAAACCTGGCCACTCTGGATCACTGCGTTCCTACCACAGATCGTGATCAGCCTATTAAAGACCCCATCGCTCGCATACAGGTCGAGACGATGATGAAAAATTGTTCCGATAACGGCATGCGACTGTACGATATGGATAGCCCGAATAATGGCATTATTCATATTGTGGTGCCCGAGCATGGCTTTGTTCATCCGGGCATGACCGTGGTCTGTGGCGACAGCCATACCGCCACGCATGGTGCTTTTGGCGCGCTGGCCTTTGGTATTGGAACTTCAGAAGTCGAGCATGTGCTGTCAAGCCAGACCCTGCGTCAGAAGAAATCTAAAACTATGCGAGTCAACGTGGAAGGTGAGTTATCTGAATTCTGCACCGCTAAAGATATTGCACTTTCTATCATCGGACACATCGGTACTGCCGGTGGTACAGGTTATGTCATCGAATACACAGGTGATGCAATCAAAAAACTATCCATGGAAGGTCGCATGACCTTATGTAACCTTGCCATCGAAAGCGGTGCCAGAGCCGGCCTGGTTGCACCAGATGAGAAAACCTTCGAATTTCTAAAGGGTCGTGAATTCGCTCCACAAGGTGATGACTGGGATAAGGCAGTCGCCTACTGGAAGAGTATTGTTACCGATGAAGGCGCAGAATATGACACAGAGGTCACCATGCATGCGGATGATATTGCACCTCAGGTTACCTGGGGCACCTCGCCTGAGCAGGTTATTGGCGTCGATAAAAAAGTACCCGACCCTAAGCAATTTAGTGACGAAGACAAGCAAAAATCCTGCGCAAGTGCTCTCAATTACATGGGGCTGCAAGCTAATACAGATATTACCGATATTGCTATCGATTATGTGTTTATCGGTTCCTGCACTAATGGTCGTATTGAAGACCTGCGTGCTGCGGCAAAAGTGGCCGCTGGAACAACTGTGGCTGATGGTGTGACCGCGATTGTGGTGCCCGGTTCCTACCGGGTCAAAAAACAGGCTGAAGAAGAAGGCCTGAACCAGATATTTCTGGATGCAGGATGGCAATGGCGTGAACCCGGTTGCTCTATGTGCCTGGCCATGAACGGTGACGAGCTAAAACCCGGCGAGCGCTGTGCTTCAACTTCCAACCGCAACTTTGAAGGCCGTCAGGGAAAAGGCGGGCGCACCCATCTGGTATCTCCAGCGATGGCAGCAGCAGCAGCAGCAGCGGGTAAGTTTGTAGATATCCGCAAGCTTTAATAAGCGCATACATAGCTCAGATAAAATACCGAATTCACAGAGATTAAATATGAAGCCTTACACAAATCATACTAGCACTGCCGCATTAATGGAGCGCAGTAACGTCGATACCGATCAAATCATCCCCAAGCAGTTCCTCAAGAAAGTTGAACGCTCAGGATTTGGCGTACACCTGTTTCACGACTGGCGTTTTAACGCGGATGGTAGTGACAACGCCGATTTTGAACTCAATAAGGATGCTTTCAAAGATGCCAGAATACTGGTTGCCGGAGATAACTTCGGCTGCGGTTCTTCCCGCGAACACGCGCCATGGGCAATTGAAGACTATGGTTTTAATACCATTATTTCGACCAGCTATGCCGATATTTTTTATAACAACTGTTTCAAGAATGGCATTTTACCGATTGTGGTTACGCGTCAGGAACTGGATCAGTTGATGCAGGAAATTCGTGACAATGAAGGTGTCAAATTCAGCATTGATTTATCCGCGAAAACGATTACTACGGCTGCTGGCACAGTGGTGAAATTTGATATTGACGAATTCCGTAAACAGAATCTGTTATCAGGTTTAGACGATATCGGAATGACCTTAAAGCACGTCGATAAAATTGATTCGTTTGAAGCACGTCAGCAACAGACTCATCCCTGGTTATGGAAATAACCCATCCCGTTAATCAAAACTCATTTAAGGGTTGAATCAAAAGTATGGCAGATACAGGGCGACATATTGAGCTGATGGATACCACCTTGCGTGATGGAGAACAGACGCAGGGTGTATCTTTTACGCCAGATGAAAAGGTCAACATTGGTAAAGCTCTGTTGCAAAAACTGGGGGTAGACCGTATCGAAGTCGCCTCGGCCAAGGTGTCTGATGGTGAGAAAAAGGCAGTCACTACACTCAATAAATGGGCGGCAGAAGAAGGCTATCTGGATCGTATCGAGGTGCTTGGGTTTGTCGATAAAACGCGTAGTGTTGACTGGATAGTAGAGACTGGCGGACGAACCATCAACCTGCTGACCAAGGGCAGTGAAAATCATTGCCGTAATCAGTTGAGGCAGGAACTCACAGAACATGCCGAAGCTATCAGACAGACCATAAGCTATGCCCAAAGCAAAGGTCTTGCTGTAAATATGTATCTGGAAGACTGGTCGAACGGCTATAAGGATAATCCCGATTATGTTTATGCGTTGATGCATGAAGTGAAAGATTGCGGTGTGAAACGATTTTTACTACCCGATACTCTCGGTGTCATGTCACCCTCGGAAGTCACTACAGCCATTCAGGATATGGTGACACGTTTTCCCGACCGGCAATTTGATTTTCATCCACATAATGACTATGGCCTGGCAACCGCTAACGCGATGGCAGCGGTGGCAGCTGGAGCTGGTGCAATTTACTGTACGCTGAACTGCCTGGGTGAGCGCGCGGGTAATGCCTCACTGGCTGAAGTAGCAGTAGCCCTGAAAGATAAAATGGGGATGAAATTATCGATCAATGAACATCATATATTTGAATTAAGTAATATGGTAGAGCGTTTTTCGGGCAAGCGTATCAGTGATAACGTTCCAATTGTGGGTAGCAACGTATTTACTCAAACTGCCGGCATTCATGCCGATGGTGATAACAAGGGTGGCCTGTACGAAAGCCATTTAAGTCCTGAAAGATTTGGACGAATACGCAGTTATGCGCTGGGTAAGATGAGTGGCAAGGCATCGTTACTAAAAAACCTTGAAAAACTGGATATGAGTCTCTCCCCGGAGAACCAGAAAAAAGTACTTAAACGAATCGTAAAACTGGGAGACTCCAAACAGAACATTACACCCGATGATTTACCTTTCATCATTGCTGATGTGATGGAGAGCACCGACTATCATCATATCAAGTTGATTAATTGCTCGATCACCAGTGGCCTTAACCTGGAGTCAACGGTGAGCATTGCGGTTAATCTGGAAGGTGAAACAATTAAAACCACCGGTTCAGGCAATGGTGGATTTGACGCTTTTATTAATGCCATAGGCAAGGTATTTAAAGCAGATTACTACGTGTTACCAAAGCTGGAAGATTTCGAGGTACGAATTCCGCGTGGTGGCAATACTAACGCGCTAACCGAATGTATTATTACCTGGAAAACTGAACACAGGACTATCAAAACACGAGG
>ERZ890953.1610-NODE-1610-length-11012-cov-4.100940_pt1 | contig 11012 bp, 5 predicted proteins | sample MGYA00521264_ERZ890953 | MGnify/ENA primary metagenome ERZ890953 (study PRJEB32303, sample SAMEA104408629) | aquatic metagenome | biome: Brackish water; feature: Chemocline; material: water | place: Baltic Sea | collected 2014-10-26T21:54:00 | depth 200 m ... | reverse complement strand
CGCAACTCCGGCCACTGATGAACCAATAGAACGATTTGGGGTGAAGGATGTTGATGACATCAGTTGGAAAAATTATTTTGATTCGCTTGCCTGTACCGAATGCGGACGATGCACTGCCGTTTGTCCTGCTAACCTCACCGGAAAAAAGCTTTCCCCCCGTAAAATCATGATGGATGTAAGAGCCAGGATGAAAGAGAAAGGACCAGGGTTAGTTAAGCAAGGCAGAGATTATTCCGATCAGAAATCCTTGCTGAAAGATTATATTTCCGTTGAGGAACTGTGGGCATGTACCACCTGTAATGCCTGTGCGAAAGAGTGTCCGATCAATATCAATCATCCAACACTGATCCTTGACATGCGAAGGTTTCTGGTAATGGAAGAGGCCTTTGCTCCCGGCATGATTAAAACAGTATTCAGTAATATTGAAAATAACGGCGCTCCATGGCAATATTCTCCGGAAGACAGATTGCAATGGGCAGAAAATCTTAGAATTAGCGTAAAGTAACATGGAAACCAAGGCAGTAGAAATACCTGTAATGGCCGATTTGTTTGCCCGGGGTGAAAAGCCGGAGTATCTGTTCTGGGTTGGTTGTGCAGGCGCCTTTGATGATCGTTATCGCAAAGTAGCCAGAGCTTTTGCCAAGATTCTCTATCATCTTGATATTAATTATGCGGTCCTTGGGAAGGAGGAGTCATGCACGGGTGATCCGGCACGCCGTGCAGGAAATGAGATGCTTTACCAGATGCAGGCACTACAGAATATTGAACTGTTCACTTCATATGGGATCAGGAAGATTCTTACGATTTGCCCGCACTGTTACAATATTTTTAAAAACGAATATCCGGATCTTGGCGGGAACTATGAGATTATAAACTACCTTGAACTGCTTGATCAGGCCATCCGGGAAGAAAAACTTAACGTAGATCCTTCAATATTCAAGGAAGCCAGGGTCACATACCATGACCCCTGTTACCTGGGTCGTTCGAACGACATGTACCATGAACCCAGGAAGATACTCCACTCGATGACCCGGAATGTGGTTGAAATGGAACGAAATAAGAGCTTCGCACTCTGTTGCGGGGCTGGTGGGGGACAATATTTCAAGGAAGCGGAGAAAGGAGAGAAGGAGATCTACATGGAACGAACGGAAGAGGCACTAAGAACTGATCCCCAGATCATTGCTACAGCTTGCCCCTTTTGCATGACTATGCTGACCGACGGACTTAAATACAAGAATAAAGAAGAGGAGATCAAAAACCTGGATATAGCGGAGATGATCGTTCATGCCCTGGGTCTTTGAATGGAATATTAACCTGAATTAATTTTACATTAACACAGAACTATGGAAAACAGAAAAGTATTGAAAAGTGGTGAGTTTCTGGTAGAAGAGGTAGAGGCCAATGACATATTCATTCCCGAAGAGTTTAATGAAGAGCAGCATATGATAGCGGATACAATCAAGGATTTCTTTGCTGCAGAACTCTATCCAAATCTGGATCAGATCGATTCCCCGGATATTGAACTGATGAAGACCATCCTGAAGAAATCGGGAGATCTTGGATTGATGGGTATCTCGTTGCCAGAAGAGTATGGTGGGTTTGGCCAGGACTTTGTCACCCAGATGCTTGCAGCCGAAACAGTTGGAGCCGGCTACTCATTTTCTGTTGCTTTCATGGCGCATTGTGGAATCGGGACCTTACCGATTATGTATTATGGGAATGAAGACCAGCGACAGCGGTATGTCACTAAGCTTGCAACCGGTGAACTGCTTGGCGCCTACTGCCTTACTGAACCTGGCGCTGGAAGTGATGCCAATTCAGGGAAAACACAGGCTAAGCTGTCAGAAGATGGGAAACACTACATCCTGAACGGTCAGAAGATGTGGATTACCAACGCTAACTTCGCAGATGTCCAGACCGTCTTTGCCAAAATCGATAATGATCGGGTACTAAGTGCCTTTATAGTCGACAGGAACCTTCCTGGTGTTGTGATCACACCCGACGAAAAGAAAATGGGAATTAAAGGATCTTCAACCGCGCAAATTTTTTATACAGATGTGATGGTCCCTGTTGAGAACATGCTCGGAAAGAGGGGAGAGGGATTCCGGATTGCGCTCAGCATTTTACATATGGGACGTATCAAACTGGGTGCAAATGTTTTGGGCGCAGCTAAAAAGGCTATCAGTGATTCTGTTCAGTATGCCAATGAACGGAAGCAGTTTGGAGTCTTGATCTCTTCCTTTGGAGCACTCAAACACAAAATGGCAGAACAGGTTATCAGAACCTTCGCCCTTGAATCAGCAATGTATCGTGTAAGCAAAGATATCGATCTGCAGATTGAGCTGAATAAAGCTGAGGGAATGGATAAAGGAAAGGCTGCAGTTGAAGGGATTGCTCATTATGCTGTTGAAGCTGCAATTCTGAAAGTTTTTGGATCGGAGGTACTTGATTTTGTAATTGATGAAGCTGTTCAGATCCATGGTGGTATGGGCTACTCTGCCGAAATGGCAGTTGAACGGGGATATCGGGACTCCAGAATTAATCGCATCTTTGAAGGAACCAACGAAATCAACAGACTTCTGGTTGTCGATACCGCAATGAAAAGGGCAATGAAGGGAGATTTTGATCTCAATGGAAAGGCTGAAGCTCTGGCGGCCAACCTGGATACTGTTGTAGAGAATGAGGTGGACGGAGAGGGTTATTACGACCAGAAGATGAGATATCTGCGTAATTTCAAGAAGGCTGTTTTACTTGTAATCCATGGCGCTTCAACTACGTTTGGCCGACAGTTGATTCATCAGCAGGAGGTGTTAAACAACATCTCGGATATGATCACTGAACTCTATGCTTCTGAATCTTCAGCACTCCGGGTAAAAAAGATGGAATCTCTCAAAGGTGAGGAAACAATTGCTGTTTACAGGCAGATTCTGGATGTGATGATCTATGATGCCGCCGGTAAAATTGAAAAAAATGGCCAGGATGCCGTCAACTCATATTCTTCTGGCCAAGAGGCAGAAAACATGATTGCAGCAATAAAATCTCTTTCAATCGTGAAAGGCGTGAATGTAAAGGAAGCCAGAAGAGTCATCGCCGAAAAACTTATCGAGGACAACAGGTACAGTTTTTAATTATTTAACCACCTCTGAGTCTGCAGTCTTTTCAGGGCTTTTACCAGGTTTTTTCGGCGGTGAGATGATTTCGATTGTGATCTCCTCCTTTTCCGGAATATACCCGACTTTTATCAGATCATTGGGTTTAATTTTCGTCTTAATAATCTCTTCAGCCAGGGCATCTTCGATGTATTTCTGGATTGCACGTTTGAGCGGACGGGCACCAAACTGAACATCCCAGCCTTTTTCAGCTATATAATCTTTAGCCTCCGGCGTGATCTCTATGCTGTAACCAAGGTTTATAATTCTGTCGTAGAGATGAGTCAGTTCAATGTCGATGATCTTATGAATATCCTCGCGCTCCAAAGAATTGAAAATGACAACATCATCAATCCGGTTTAGAAATTCAGGTGAAAAGGCTTTCTTCAAGGCGTTTTCAATGACACTTCTGTTGTGATCAGCAGATGATGACTGTCGGGCTGATGTGGCAAATCCAACACCCTGACCGAAATCTTTAAGTTGGCGGGAACCAATGTTAGACGTCATGATAACGATAGTGTTCTTAAAGTCGACTTTACGCCCGAAACTATCGGTGAGTAAACCATCATCCAATACCTGTAAGAGAATGTGAAAGACATCGGGATGAGCTTTCTCGACTTCATCAAGCAGAACGATAGAGTATGGGCGGCGACGAATTTTTTCAGTAAGTTGTCCACCCTCTTCAAAACCGACATAGCCCGGAGGTGCTCCGATTAACCTTGAAACAGCAAATTTCTCCATATACTCACTCATATCAATCCGAATAAGCGAGTCTTCTGTGTCAAAGAGGTATTTTGCTAGGACCTTTGCAAGGTGTGTTTTTCCTACGCCCGTGGGCCCTAAAAAGATAAATGTTCCAATCGGCTTGTTCGGGTCCTTCAATCCGGCCCGGTTTCTTCGAATTGCTTTGACCACTTTTTTAATAGCATCTTTCTGACCTATAACTGAGTGTTCAAGTTCATCTTCCATATCTATGAGGCGCTCTCCTTCATTTTTGGCGATCCGTTTCATCGGGATGCCTGTCATCATGGCTACAACTTCTGCTACACTATCTTCGCTGACAATCTGCCGATTGATCTTTGCCTCCTCTTCCCAAACCCGTTTCTCCCGTGCCAGGGTCTCCTGCAATTTTCGTTCAGAGTCGCGGAGGTCAGCAGCCTCTTCAAACTTCTGGCTGTTAATGGCGTCTACCTTCTTCTTACGGGCCTCTTCTATCTGGTTCTCGATATCTATGATGTTCTGAGGTACGTTAATGTTTGAGATATGTACACGAGCACCGGCTTCATCCAGTGCATCAATGGCTTTATCAGGCAGGTAACGATCAGATATATACCTGTTTGTCAACGACACACAGGCGTCAATTGCTTCGTCAGTATAATTAACCAGATGGTGGTCTTCGTATTTCTCCTTGATATTATTCAGGATCTCAATGGTCTCTTCTGCAGATGTAGGATCCACAAGAACCTTTTGGAACCTGCGTTCCAGGGCACCATCCTTTTCGATATACTGCCGGTACTCATCGAGGGTAGTAGCTCCAATACATTGCAGATCCCCACGGGCAAGTGCTGGTTTGAACATATTAGAGGCATCAAGAGATCCGGAAGCATTTCCAGCTCCAACGATAGTATGGATTTCATCGATAAAGAGAATAATGTCAGGGTTCTTTTCCAGTTCGTTCAACACTGCCTTCATCCGCTCTTCAAACTGGCCCCTGTATTTCGTACCGGCAACAAGAGATGCAAGGTCTAGTGAGATGATTCGCTTGTTAAAGAGAGCTCTGGATACTTTTCGACTGACAATCCGCAGGGCCAGACCTTCAGCAATAGCAGATTTACCAACACCAGGTTCGCCGATCAGGATGGGATTATTCTTTTTTCTGCGGCTTAATACCTGCGCTATCCGTTGCAATTCCTTCTCCCTCCCAACGATTGGATCAAGCCTGTCTTCTTCAGCAGCACGGGTGATATCACGACCGAAATTATCCAGTACCGGGGTCTTGGACTTCGATTCAGATGGTCTTTTAGGAGAACTGCTAAACTCTTTGCCGCTCTCTTCCGGTTCCTCTTCATCATCGTCTTTTGGCAGGATGTCCTTGGGTTCAAAAGGACTCTCTTCGCGGACGTTGGTCAGGATAGACTTCAGCTCCTCTGATACAGCGCCATAGTTTACTCCAAAACCGTTGAATGTTTTGGTTACCAGATTGTTCTCATCTTTCAGAATGGCAAGTAACAGGTGCTCAGTACCAATCAATTCACTATTAAATATTTTAGCTTCAAGGTAAGTTATTTTGAGGGCACGCTCAGCCTGCTTAACCAAAGGAAGATGATCGCCGGAAATCGTTTTTTCCGTGTGGTCTGCCACGGAATTTTCAATGCGACTCCTGATCTCTATCAAGTCGATGCCCAGGTTCCTTAAAATTCTTACTGCAAGACCTTCACCCTCTCTGAGAATCCCCAATAAGAGGTGCTCAAGCCCAATGTAATTATTCCCAAGGCGATGTGCCTCCTCCCTGCTGAAGATCAGAACATCTTTTACCCGTTGTGAAAATTTTGCTTCCATATATACCTTCCGGGACTTTCAAACATAAACGTTATAGATCCCTTTTTATTTACAATTTATTCAAATATACAAAAATCAAACCATCATGTAAAACCTGCAAAAATGGCTTGTTTCCAAAAATACAACCGAAAGCCCAAGGAACTATAATAAGCGCTGGTAATTATTAACAAAACCATGTTCATAATCGTCTGAAAAAGATGGTAGAAAAACATGGTATTCTCGCAAATAAATGGTATTTTCGTAAAGTTATATATATTTACTTATCTATTTGATAATCAGTAACATAAATTTCATAAATCCATGGATGAAAAGGGAGAAAGAATCCTTCAGGTAAACATAGAGAGCCAGATGAAGAGTGCCTACATCGATTATGCAATGTCGGTGATTGTGGCCAGGGCCTTACCTGATGTTAGAGACGGGTTAAAACCTGTTCATAGAAGGGTACTTTTTGGCATGTCGGAACTAGGTGTTTCTTCAAGCAGATCATATAAAAAATCGGCCAGAATAGTAGGGGAGGTGCTGGGTAAGTATCACCCACACGGTGATACTTCTGTATATGATGCCATGGTTCGAATGGCTCAGGAATGGAGTCTGAGATACCCACTGGTTGACGGACAGGGGAATTTCGGCTCAATTGATGGTGATAACCCGGCTGCGATGCGATATACTGAGGCCAGGCTGAAGAAAATTGCTGAAGAGATTTTGAATGACCTGGATAAGGAGACTGTGGATTTTCAGCTCAATTTTGATGACACCCTTAAGGAACCTACGGTGATGCCTGCCAAAATCCCCAATTTACTGATTAACGGGGCTTCCGGGATTGCTGTTGGAATGGCTACCAACATGCCACCACATAACCTTACTGAGGTGATCGACGGCATTTTCGCTTACATTGATGATCGCGAGATTACGATAGCCGACCTGATGAAGTTCATTAAGGCTCCGGATTTTCCAACAGGTGGTATAATTTATGGTTACGAAGGGGTTAAAGAGGCCTTTGAGACAGGACGAGGCCGTATTGTGATGAGAGGGGAAGCCAAAATAGAGCCCCTGGAGAATGGCAAGGAGAGAATTATCGTCACTTCGGTCCCTTACCAGGTAAATAAGGCGGATATGATAAAAAAGACCGCTGACCTTGTCAATGATAAAAAAATTGAAGGGATCACTGATATCAGGGATGAATCGGATCGGACAGGAATTCGGATTGTCTATGAGCTTAAAAAGGAGGTGATTACGAATGTTGTTCTGAACAAGCTCTATCAATATACTGCACTCCAGACCTCATTCAATGTCAACAACATAGCATTGGTAAAAGGGCGTCCGATGATGCTCAACCTCAAGGACCTGATCGTGCATTACGTCGATCACCGGCATGAAGTGGTTACCCGACGTACCGAATTTGAACTCAGGGAGGCCGAAAAGAGAGCCCACATACTTGAAGGACTACTCATTGCTATAGCTAATCTGGATGCAATCATCACATTGATCCGGGGATCTCAAACACCAGAGGAGGCCAGAACAGGCTTGATGGAGCAATTCAGTCTGTCTGAGTTGCAGGCCAAGGCTATTCTCGACATGCGATTACAACGCCTGACCGGACTGGAAATAGACAAGATTCAGGAGGAATACGATGATCTTCTTAAAAAGATTGAGAACTTTAAACTGATCTTAGGGGATCTTACTCTCCGGATGGAGATTATCAAGGAGGAGCTGTTGGAGATCAGGGAAAAATATGGGGATGAGCGACGATCACAGATTGTATATTCTGCATCCGACTTCCGGATTGAAGATACAATCCCGGATGAAGATGTAGTTATAACGATCTCTCACCTGGGGTATATCAAACGGACACCCTTAACAGAATACCGGGTTCAGCATCGGGGCGGGAAGGGCCACAAAGGATCAGAGATACGAAATGAGGATTTCCTGGAACATCTCTTCATCGCAACCAACCACAATTATCTTTTGCTATTTACCGAAAAGGGGAAATGTTTCTGGCTCAGGGTATATGAAATTCCGGAAGGAGCGAGGACATCCAAGGGAAGAGCAATACAGAATTTACTTAGTATTGAAACTGACGACAAGGTTAGGGCATATATTAATGTCAAGGACCTGAAAGATACTGAATACATCAATTCCAACTACATCATGCTGGCAACCAAAGGCGGGACAATCAAAAAAACCACTCTGGAAGCCTATTCCCGTCCTCGCCAGAATGGCATCAATGCAATTACTATCAATGAAGGGGATCGTCTTCTGGAAGCAAAACTGACAAACGGTGATGAAGAGGTGGTAATGGCACTGAAATCTGGCAGAGCTATCAGGTTCAATGAAGTGAAAGTTCGGCCAATGGGTAGGAATGCCGCTGGTGTAAGAGGAATAAGGCTTTCCGGACCACAAGATGAAGTGGTGGGAATGATCTGTATTCCACTGGATAAACGGTGCGAGATTCTTGTTGTCTCTGAACATGGATACGGTAAACGTTCAGATATTGAAGATTATAGGGTTACCAACAGGGGAGGAAAAGGGGTGAAGACGATCAATATCACAGAAAAAACAGGACATCTAATAGCTATTAAACTGGTAACGGACCAGGATGATCTTATGATTATCAACCGCTCCGGTATCATTATTCGTTTGGCTGTAGGTAATCTTCGAATAGTTGGCCGGGCTACTCAGGGTGTTCGGTTACTTCAAATCAAAGAGGGGGACATGATAGCCGCAGTTGCCAAAGTAGAGGTAGAGGTAGAGGAGGAGGAAGGGGTTGAATTTACAGAACTGACGGAAGAAACGGCTGAACAGCCTGATGAAACTAATGAAAAGTCGGAAGAAACTACTGACCAGCCCGATGAAGAGGAATCCCCGGAAAATATTTGATAAGAAATTAACAATAACTAATATCATTGTTTATTTTTGTAACGAGATACATTAACTGCAAAAGGAACCAAAACTATAATTGTCATGAAAAGATTTGCAATTCTGATCGTACTGGCACTCACCATTACCATTGCCTATGGGCAGAAAAATGTTCGTCAAACTGCTTCTAACTTTCTGAAATCAGGCAAGTTAGATAAAGCTGTTGAGGCTATTAATGAATGTGTGGCCAATCCGGCAACCCTTGAGGATGCTCGTGCATGGTTTATTCGGGGGAATATTTACCTGGAGATAGCCAATACAACCAATGAAGCTTTTTCAGCGCTCAATTCCGATCCACTGACAAAGGCTTTGGACTCATATAAGAAAGCAATGGAATATGATCCTAAAAAAGAGTTTTACGATGATATTTTCGTTAAACTTAACTGGCAGAGGAATAAATTGTATAACACAGCTGTAGATGCTTACAATAAACAAGATTTTTCCTTAGCCATGACTAGTTTTGCGAATGCAGCAGATGTAATTGCAATAGCTGAAATTACGGATACCGTTTCATTGTTAAATACTGCTTATTGTTCCACCCTTGCAAATAACAATGATAATGCTATTAAATATTATATGATACTGGTAGGGCATGGATATAGCACACCGGCATTATTTGTGAGCTTATCAGATCTTTATAGAGTTGATGAAGATGAAGAAAATGCCATGAAATACATCCAGATGGGAAAAGAGGCATTCCCGAACGATCCCGATATTTTCCTGGGGGAAACGAGCGTTTTTTTGACATTCAACTATACGGACAAAGCGTTGAACAATCTGCTGACCTATGTTGAAATTGACACTACTAATTATTCAGTTTATTTTGCTTTGGGGACGATTTATGACAAGATAGTGACTGATAGCTTAACGGATGATGTTACCAGGAGGGAGGCGCTGACCCAGGCTGTTGCAGCCTATGAGCAGTCTTTAACTCTTAATCCTGAATATTTCAATGCACTCTATAACATTGGGGCTCTTTATGTGAATACAGCTGCTACAATTGAAATTGAGGCAAATGCACTACCACTAGATGCGGTAGATAAATATAATGAAATGAAATCTGAACTGGATGGCTATCTTACAAAGGCGGCTCCTTTCCTTGAGCAGGCGACAATTATGCAACCAGATGATATCAATACACTACAAACATTACGGTTAATTTATTCGAGAACCAATCAACCTGAGAAATTAAGGGAAATAGGTGAAAGGATTGATTCATTAAAACAATAGGGGATATTGAAATAAAGGAGGAATAGTACAGCCTCCTTTATTTGCACATTCCTACTTTACATAATATTAATTATAGGACAATCATACTGCGTCCCCGAGACTTCGGGGTTAACATAAAATCAGTTCCAGGACTTCAGTTCTGGAACGGTAACGATTTTATGTTAAAGCAATTAGCCCTTAATGGTTAACTTGTCGCTATAATTAATACTATGTCTCCACTTCGTTCCGGGCTCCGCCCAAATAGAATCAAAAAGATTTTCTTGTCCTATAATTGGTCACTATGTTAAATAGCCGGACCGGCCTACCCAGGTTATTTTTTTCAATGATTAAAAAAAAGTTTTATTCTTTCCTTCGCATAAGAATTGCAAATTACTCACTCATTGCTAATTTCCAATTGTGTTCTTGATTGCTTTGCAATTCGTTCCTCAGTTTGCAATACATATGCGATTCATCCCATTTATATGGAATGAAATCTAAGATCGTAAATCCCTGTCAATGCAACTTTTGCGAATAAATATTATCTTTGTTAATATGAATCATCCCCATTGAGAACAAAGATCATCATCGGTCTGATTTTCATCCTGCCTTTTGTTGGATATTCACAGGGGGAATTCAATATTTGGTATTTCGGAAATAAAGCCGGTCTGGATTTTAATACTGTTCCACCGATTACTCTTTTAAATAGTGCAATGAATATTCCTCCTAATGCAACAGTAAGCATTTCAGATTCACTGGGCAATTTATTGTTTTATTCTGATGGGTATAGTGTCTGGAATAGAACCCATGTGAAAATGCCCAACGGGTTGGGATTAATTGGAAATGGGAACAACTCGCAGCCAGTGTACGCGGTTAAAAAATTGAATGAAAATAGCGTCTATTATCTTTTTACATTAAAGCCCAGGTTCCTGCTCAATTCGGTTTGTTCTATTCCATCATCGATATGCAGCTTGATGGAGGATTGGGAGATATACCTCCCGGATCCAAAAACATTCCTGTGATTGGTGCGGAATCAGCTCAAGATAAACTACATGGAACACGACATTACAACAATAAGTATGTCTGGATAGTAACAAGGTTATATGGTCAGAATAAATATGCATCCTTCTTGATAAGTGAAAATGGAATAAGTTCTCCTGTCTTGAGTAGTTCGATGGTACC
>ERZ890953.1609-NODE-1609-length-11016-cov-4.803850_pt1 | contig 11016 bp, 11 predicted proteins | sample MGYA00521264_ERZ890953 | MGnify/ENA primary metagenome ERZ890953 (study PRJEB32303, sample SAMEA104408629) | aquatic metagenome | biome: Brackish water; feature: Chemocline; material: water | place: Baltic Sea | collected 2014-10-26T21:54:00 | depth 200 m ... | reverse complement strand
CCACACGCTCGAGAATTACGGTAGTCTACGAAGGGCCGGTCCCCGATTTATTGCAAAATGAAGCCCAGGCCATCATGACAGGCCGATTGGACAGCGAGGGCGTGTTTCACGCCGACGAACTTTTGCTAAAGTGCCCGACAAAATACGAAGAAGCCGTGCCAGAGCAGGTATCAGGCAATTAGGTAATCAGGTATGCGGTAATTCGGAATCAGGTGGTTGGGAATCCAATCCCTGATTGCCTAATCACTATTTACCTGTCCCCTCACTACGGAGTTTCTATGATCGCAAATCTTGGTTATGGTGCATTAGTTCTCACATTAATCGTATCTTTTTATGGCATTGGTGCTGCACTGGTTGGACTACGGAAGAACAAACCCGCTCTGGTGGATAGCGCTCGAAATGCCATGTTGCTCACCTTCCCCTTGCTCACGCTTTCCGCGCTGAGCATTATTTATTTATTAGCCACCAATCATTTTGAAGTTGAATATGTTGCCAGTGTAACCAGCCGCAGCATGCCCATGTACCTCAAAGTCACCGCACTATGGGGCGGGCAGTCTGGCTCGCTGGTGTTCTGGTCATGGCTGATGTCGGCGTTTGCATCGGCAGTCACACTGCGCAAATGGGATCGAGACCGCGAGTTTTTGCCCTGGGTGATCGTGGTATCCCTGATCACGCTGGCATTTTTCCTGGCGCTCAATCTCTTCGTAGAGAATCCCTTTACCCGCTTGTGGGCATTGCCCAGCGGACAGGTGATCGAAGCTATGCTACGGCCTGCGGGTGGATCGTTATACTTCCCCTCCGATGGCAGAGGCCTCAACCCCTTACTGCGCCACCCCGGTATGATTATTCACCCTCCCATGCTCTATTTGGGATTTGTTTCCTTTGTGATTCCTTATGCTTTTGCTATGGCAGCCCTGATCACAGGTCGAACCGATGACCGCTGGATTCGTCTGACACGTCGCTGGACACTGTGGGCGTGGATGTTCCTCACGTTGGGGTTGGTGCTCGGTGGACGCTGGGCCTACGATGTGCTGGGCTGGGGTGGATACTGGGGCTGGGATCCGGTGGAGATTGCCGCTTTCATGCCCTGGCTCACCGGAACAGCATTTTTGCACTCGGTGATGATTCAGGAAAAGCGCGGTATGTTGAAGCAATGGAATATGGTGTTGATTATACTCACCTATGCCTTGGTGATCTTCGGGACTTTCCTCACTCGCTCCGGGGTACTCTCGTCCGTGCATGCTTTCGCACAGAGCGCCATCGGGCCGCTGTTTTTCGCCTTTATCGGGATCACCTTCATCGTTTCGATATCCTTGCTCATGCAACGCTGGAATGCCCTCAAAGCGCAAAACCAGATGACCTCCATGCTTTCGCGCGAGGCGCTATTCCTGCTCAATAACCTGCTCTTCCTAGGTATTTTGGTGGTGTGTTTCTGGGGTGTAATTTTCCCGCTAATCTCCGAACTTTTTACCGGTCAAAAAGTAACTGTTGGGCCGCCATTTTACGAGCGCGCCAATGGCCCCCTGATGGCTGGGTTGCTCCTGCTGATGGCAGTAGCGCCGCTGGCGGCCTGGGGACGCTCTACCTACCAAACATTGGGCCGCGCCATCTGGAAACCTACCGTCGCCGCCGCAGTGGTATTGGTGGCTGTAATTATTTCCGGTGTAACCAATATCTACGCCATGATCGGTATTTTCCTGGCTTCGCTGGTGATCGCGGTTACAATCCACCAATACTGGCGCGGGATCATGGCGCGTCGCAAACGCGATGGATCCAATTTCCTGGCCGCCTTCACGAAACTGATGCAGCGTGATCCGCGTCGCTATGGCGGTTATCTTGTGCATATCAGCATGGCGATGCTGGCAATTGGCATTGTGGGTATCGAGATGTTCCAGACCGAAACTCAGGGCACGCTCAGCCAGGGTGAATCGCTTGAATTAGGCCGCTACACGATGGTCTACGATGAACTGGCTGTTTTCAACACCAACGATGCGCGCAATGTGGCGCGGGCTGTAGTCAGTGTATATAAAGACGGCAAGCCGGTTGGCGAACTCTACCCCCGGCGCGATTTCTTCTACGATTCGCAGCAACCGATGACAATCCCAGGCGTGCGCAGCACCTTCGCCGATGATTTTTATGTGTTGTTAGTCGATTGGGAAGAAATTAGTTCCAACAGCGCCACCTTTAAGATTTATCACAATCCGCTGGTCAAATGGATGTGGGTTGGGTCTTGGGTGTTTATCATTGGTACGTTGATTTCCGCCTGGCCAGAGAAGGAAAAAGAAACGGCTCCGAAACGTTCTCAACATCGAGTTGCGGCAGCCGCGGACTAAAGTTTTGTACAAAGATGAAGGTTGAAAGTACGTGATATTTTCAGCCTTCATCATTCAATCGAGACATATCATGAAACAGCATTCAACCTTCAATCTTCAATTTTCAACCACCATCATTTTTCTGCTCTTTTTGGCCGTATTGGCTGTGCCAGTAACCGCTTTGGCCCAGGACGCCGAACCCTACGCACCCACAGATGATGAAATTAATGCCATTGCACGCGAAATGTTTTGCCCGGTATGCGAAAATGTACCTCTGGATGTGTGCGGAACACAGGCCTGTGCACAATGGCGCGCCCTGATTGGCGAAAAACTCAGCCAGGGTTGGACAGAAGAAGAAATAAAGCAATATTTTGTCGATCAATACGGCGCGCGCGTACTGTCGGAACCCCCACGGGAAGGCATCAACTGGCTGGTGTATGTTGTGCCTCCGGTAGCTTTCCTGGTCGGCGCATATGTGCTTTTAAAAGGCCTGCGGAGCTGGCGACAGATCGAACCTGAAAGTACCCCACTTGTGAACGACGAGATCAGCGATGATTATGTGGCGCGTTTGGAAGATGAACTGCGCAAAAGTCAGTAGACCAGATCCATTCTGCACATGGGTAAATGGAGATAATCTATGAATGAAGAAACTACCAACAATCCTGTTAGCGAGGTACCCCAGGAGAAAACCGGTCCGCAATGGGGCCGTCTTGCGGTTTGGGGCGGGTTGCTATTGCTAATGGGCATGCTAGCCGTTGGTTTGAAACGCACCCAGGAAGGTCCGGTTCAGCCTGGGCAGATGGCACCCGAATTTATCGTCACCAGTTTTGATGGACAAAACTATAACTCCGCCGAATTGCGGGGCAAAGTGATTGTGCTGAATTTTTGGGCTTCCTGGTGCAAACCCTGTGAACAAGAAGCCGCCGATCTGGAAGCTGCCTGGCAATATTATGCCGATCGTGGTGATGTGGTTTTTCTGGGTGTTGACTATGTCGATACCGAACCCGAAGCATTGGGCTATCTGACAAAATTCAATATCAGCTATCCTAACGGCCCCGATCTGGGTACGCGCATCTCGCAGGCCTTCCGCATCCGCGGTGTGCCCGAAACCTATATTATCAATCAAGAGGGCATGCTGACGCATACCCAAATTGGCCCGTTTACATCGCTCGCTCAAATCAAGGCCGTAATCGATCCGCTTCTTGACCAATAACCAACCCGACAAAAACAATTCCCCTATCCCATGGACCTCGGCTCAATTTTTCTCATCCTTGCACTATTTATCCTCACGGCTTTATATATCAGCCGCCCGTTCTTTGAACGCCGCTCTTCTGCCGTTAGCCTGGGAGAACATGAACTCTCAGCACTGATGGCTGAACGCGATCGTATTCTCAACGCTTTATCCGATCTCGAATTTGACAACTCGCTGGAGAAAATTCCCGCCGAAGATTACCCCGTGCGACGAGCGCAACTCGTACAGCGCGGCGCAGAGATTTTGCGGCAACTCGACACCCTTCAGGGCGATGCGCTTGATGCGCTCAGCACTCGTCTAGAAGACGCCCTCCAGCCCGATGATACACACCCTGATGACGAACTCGAAGCCCTGATCGCCGCACGCCGCCGAAAACGCCAGGAAAAATCGGGCGGGTTCTGCCCGCAATGCGGTGGCTCCGTGGTTCAATCCGACCGCTTCTGCCCCAAATGCGGCAAAAGCCTCGACTAACATCATCGTCCAATTTGTAACTTGACCACATCACCTCGATTATCATGCCAACTCGTTTGAAAATTACTCTCGCACTGCTCATCCTTGCCTTTGCACTCACTGGCTGTTTTTCTCTTTCTGAAGACATCACCCCGCCGCCAGGCTATCAACCCCCACCCACACAGCCACCGACCACACCTACCGCAGCGCTTCCGGTTTTCCCGGTACTGCCCCCTGACCCGGCTCGCGGCGCAGCTACCTTTTCTGAAAAATGCGCCCCCTGCCACGGTAATACAGGCCTGGGTGACGGCGAAAAAGCAGTCAATATTTCGGGCGGCGTGCCTCCGATTGGCACATTAGAAATTGCGCGTGCATCCACCCCCGCAGAATGGTATATGATTGTCGCTCAAGGCAATATGACCGACATGAGCCGCATTATGCCCGCCTTCGACAGCCTTACCGTTCCGCAGCGCTGGGATGTGATCGCATATGTTTACTCCCTGAGTACATCTGCGGAAGATCTCGCACAGGGGCAGGCAGTATATGCCGACAACTGCGCCGGCTGTCATGGCGACACGGGTCTCGGTGATGGTCCGCGCAGCAGTGAATTGAGCAGTTCCCCGCTGGATTTCAGTGATCAGGCCTTTATGGGCGAGCGTTCGGCGCAAGATTTCTACGCCAAGATCAATGAGGGGGAGGGCGAAATGCCCGCGTATAGCGACGAGTTGAGCGAAAATGATCGCTGGGCATTGGCGGATTATCTGCGCTTTTTGACCTTTATCCAACCCGAAGGCGAAACTGAACCCCAACAGGGCCAGGCCACACCGACCCCCGCGGGTGATTCTCCTGCCGATGCGGAACCCGTCACCACAGATGAATCGGCTCAAACAACGCCCGAAGGTACGGGTATGGTTCAAGTTGCAGTGGTCAACGGCGCCGGTGGCGATGTCCCCGTAGATGCCGAAGTGATCCTGTATGGTTATGACAACATGCAAGAAGCGTTCAACCAAAGCGCCGCGCTGCCTGAAAACGGAATTTTGACATTTGAAAATGTGCCCATGAAAGAGGGTTGGGTGTATCTGGCGACTGTCGAATACGATCAGGTAGTGTATGGCTCGAATTTGGCGCAGGTGACAGAAGAAACGACCGAATCTGTGCTGGAGATCACCGTCTATGATGTCAGCAACGATCCTTCGTTACTCGTCATCGACCGCATGCATGTCTTCTTTGAATTTTTGACCGATGATACGGTTCAAGTCATTCAGTTATTGCTACTTTCCAATCCCAGCGGACAAACAGTGGCCCCGGTAGATCCCGAATCGCCACTGATGGTATTTGCTCTGCCAGAAGGTGCTACCAATTTAAGCATCCAAGAGAGTATGCGTCTACGCTATTCGCCTGTGGAAGGCGGACTGGGCATTGGCAGTGTACGCCCTTCCAGTGAGCCGTACGAAGTCACGTTCGCCTATGACATGCCGTATGTTAAAGAAAAACTAGATTTGGAATTGCCGATTCCTTTGGATACAATGGCGGCGCTTGTGATTGCTCCACAAGATGGCGTAAAAGTACGCGGCGACCAACTCGCAGATACCGGCGCGCGCGATCTGCAGGGCGTAGCCTACAGCACCTATTCAGCCGAAAACTTGAGTGCTGGCGATACGCTCACGATGAGCATCTCGGGGTTGCCCAAAACTAACTCCGATTTGATTGATACCGGTAGTGGTGATTCAAATACCAGCCTGGTGATTGGCCTGGCAGCTTTTGGCGTGACATTTGTCATCGTTGGCCTATATCTCTGGAAACGCAACCGTCAGGATGATGACGATTGGTATGATGACGATACTACCCCCGATGAGACGGCTTTGGAGAGCGCCGAAGAACTGATGGATGCAATTCTCTCCCTGGACGATCTCCATAAATCCGGTGAACTCGGCGAAGATGCCTATCGCCGCCGCCGGTCAGAGTTGAAAACGCTTTTGCAGAAATTAACCCAAACGGATAAATAGATAAACCACAAAGTCACAAAGTCGGGTCTCTAGGAATCCCAGTAGTAGTAGTTTCTTTTACGGCAGTTCCTAAAGACCCACAAAGTCACTTTTTTCTTTGTACCTTTGTGGCAGATAAAATATGATCACTGTAAAAAAACTCGTAAAAAGATTTGGCCCAAAGACGGTCTTACGCGGTTTAGATTTCGATGTCGAAGCTGGCGAATTTGTGGCTTTACTAGGCCCGAATGGCGCAGGGAAAACCACATTTTTGCGGATTCTTTCGTCGCTGTCGCGCCCGGCGATGGGTGAAGTGCGCGTGGCCGGGTATCAACTGCCCAATCAGGCCGCCGCAGTCCGCCGCCGACTGGGTGTGGTATCCCACTTGCCGCTGCTCTATGGCGATCTGACTGCAGAAGAGAATCTACGCTTTTATGGCCGCATGTACGCTGTAGAATCACTGGATGAGCGCATTGCTGAAGTGTTGGAGATAGTAGGCCTGTATCCACGGCGCCGCGATCTGGTGCGCACGTTCTCGCGTGGGATGCAGCAACGCCTGGCCATTGGGCGTGCCGTACTCCATGACCCGGAGGTAATGCTCTTCGATGAACCGCATACCGGCCTCGATCAGGAAGCGTGCAATATGCTCGATGGTGTGCTACAGGAAGTGGCCGCCAAAGGCCGCACGGTTGTGATGACCTCCCACGATCTTGCGCGCACGGCCGATCTGGCTTCACGCTTTGATGTGCTCTCGAAAGGCAAGATCATCGATTCGGCGACGCGCGAACAAGTGACTCCCAACGATTTGTTAGCTTTCTATCGCGGCGCTTTGGCAAAATAAAATAATGGAACTTGCCAAATTGCAAGCCTTCAAACAATTATGAAAAATTTCCGCAATTTTATTCGCGCCCTCACCGCCGTTGTACGCAAAGATATGGCCGCTGAATGGCGCAGCCGCGAACTCTTCACGGCTATGCTGGTATTTGCTCTCTTGGTGATCTTGATTTTTAACTTCGCTCTAGAATTAGATGCCCGCGCCCGCGCCAGTATCACCTCCGGAGTATTGTGGGTTACATTTGCCTTTGCTGGCACTTTAGGCCTCAATCGCTCGATGGCTATTGAAAAAGACCGCGGTTGTCTCGATGGTTTATTGCTAGCCCCGGTAGATCGCAGCGCAATTTACTTCGGCAAAGCAATTAGCAATCTGGTGTTTATGTTTGTTGTCGAAATCGTTGTACTGCCGGTATATAGCGTGCTCTATAACATCAATTTGGTAAACCCGCAATTGCTGCTGGTCATCTTTCTGGGTTCAATTGGCTATGTGGCTGTGGGTACATTGCTCTCAACGATGGCCGTGCAGGCACGCACGCGCGATATTTTGCTGCCGATCTTACTTTTCCCCCTGGTGGTTCCCGTTTTGATTGCAGCCGTCAAAGCCAGCGGTGGTATTCTGCAAGATTTCGCCTGGGAAGAAATCCAAGGCTGGGTGAATTTACTGATTGTGTATGATGTGATATTTATTGCGATTGCATTCATGTTTTTTGATTTTGTTGTGGAAGAATAATCGTGCAAGGTATAGGTTGATTGTTTATAATCCGCGTGCGGGAAAACTTTCAACCTCTCACCTTCCACTTTCAACCGATTTGTAGGAGATTAATTTATGAACCCAAAACCTCGCTGGCTTAATATTTTAGATACCCTGACCACGATCTTTTTCGTTGTCGCGGTACTGCTCGTATTCGTCTATGCCCCCATGGAACGCACAATGGGCGCTGTCCAAAAAGTATTCTATTTCCATGTTGCTACAGCCTGGGTCGGGATGCTTGGCTTTATGGTCGCCGCCGTTGTGGGCGTTCTGTATCTGATCAAAGGAGAACAAAAATACGATATTATGGGCCTGGCTGCGATTGAGATCAGCCTGGTCTTCTTCTTTGTGGCAATTATCATGGGTTCCATTTGGGCGCGCCCGATCTGGAACACCTGGTGGACCTGGGACCCCCGCCTTACCACGGCCACCATCGTCGAGTTAATCTACGCCGCCTACCTGATGCTGCGCCAGGGCATCGAAGACCCTGACCGGCGCGCCCGCTTTGGGGCTGTCTACGCCGTTTTGGGCTTCCTCAGCGTGCCGCTGACCTTCATCTCCATCCGCATGTTACGCACCATCCACCCGGTTGTGGTCGGCAACAGCGACCCCGGTGCGGAAGGTTCATTCAGCATGTCCGGCCCGATGAAAACAGCTTTCTTCTTCAGTTTATTTACGTTCTCAGTGCTTTTTGTGGATCTCTTCTGGCACCGTTTCCGTATGGGAAAACTGGCCGCCAAAGTCGAAGAGTTACGCCTGAAGATTTCCGCCTAAAACCGAATGGAGTACTAGCATGTTCTTACAACAGACCACCCCCAACACCTTTAGCTATATGATCGCCGGATATGCCGTTTTGGCAGTTGTGCTGGGCGTTTATTTGGCAAGTTTTTTCGCCCGCTTCCGCAACCTCAAAAGAGATTTGGAAGTACTGGAAGAAATTGATCAATAAACATTTCTGAACCCTAACAAAAAAAAGCTGGGCATTTGCTCAGCTTTTTTTGTTTCTCTTTTTTCTAGCGTACCCCAAGCGATATTTGCGGGTTATGTATCCCACAGCGTAAAACAGAATAGGAGCAAATCCATGAAAAAAGTTCTTTCCATCAGCGTAGGATCTTCGGGGCGTGATCACACAACTCAGTGTGAATTTCTTGGACAACAAGTAGAGCTTTCCCGACAGGGAATGAATGGCGATCTCAAAAAAGCCATTGAGATGTATAAATTCTACGACGGCAAGGTGGATGCCTTTGGTGTTGGCGGATTGGAGTTCTATTTAGGGGTAGGAAATCGTCGCTACCAGTTCCGCGAGGTACAGCAAATCCGTAAAGCCGTCAAGATTAGCAAAATAGGTGATGGCAATGGCGTCAAAGGGTTATTAGTGCAGCGCGCCCTTGACGCACTGGAAAGTCACCTCAACACCGAAGGAAAAACGTTGCGGGGTATGAAAGCCATGAAAACCAATGCTGTCGATCGCTATGTAATGGCCGAAGCTCTTGTCAATGCGGGCTGTGAAACCACGTTCTGCGATTTTATGTTTTCGTTGGGGCTGCCGATTCCCATCCGCTCATTGGCGGGTGTGCGCCTGGTAGCTGCACTGCTTTTGCCCATCATCACAAAAATGCCCTTCAAGTGGTTCTACCCTCTCGGGTCCGCGCAAGATAAGCCGCCTGAGCCGAAATGGACCAAGTATTATCAGCAAGCGGATATCCTCGCCGGAGATTTTGTTTCCATCCGAGCGCATATGCCCGATGATCTGACGGGGAAAATTGTGCTCACCAACACCACAACCGCGAAAAATGTCGAAGAATTGCGACAGCGCAATTTACATATGCTGGTGACGACTACGCCGCGTTTTGAAGGCCGCAGCTTTGGCACCAATGTGATGGAAGCCACCTTGCTGGCTCTGATGGATAAACCCCAATCCGAAACCACTCCGGCGGATTTTCTCGATTTAATCGAGCGTATCCCTCTGACGCCGAATATCGAAGTATTGAACTGAATTCTTTTACAATTTTGCGTCATTATCTCAACCATCGAGATTATAAGTGGGGTGTACTTTCTCTGCCATAAGGCCGAAAATATATAAGAGCCGTGTTCTTTTGAAGAACACGGCTCTTATGTATTTAATATTATGATATTGACAATACTGTGTAATACACAGTATAATGCGACGCATAAGGAGAACGCTATGTCTGCTGAAATGCTCGAAAAACTAACCCTAGAACTGCGGCGCGGCGTGATTACCCTGGCCGTATTGAGCCAACTTGATCAAGAACAATACGGCTATTCACTGATCCAACGTCTCACTGATCTCGGCCTGCAGGTGGAACAGGGCACGCTGTATCCCCTACTGCGCCGCCTGGAAGATCAGGGGTTGTTGGAAAGCGCCTGGAACGTCGAAGGCTCTCGCCCGCGACGCTATTATCAGATCAGCCCCGCCGGGGAAGATCTGTTGCCCAAACTCACGGCGGAATGGACCGCTTTGGTGCGGGCGATGGAGACCATAGTATGACTCTCGTACCTGAAGCTACACAACTAATCAATGCCTATATTGACGAAGTGGGCCTCAATCTGCCCAAAAAGAAACGCGCCGATATTGCCGCCGAAATTCGCTCGCTCATTCTGGATGCCATCGAAGACCGCGCACAAACACAAACGCTCGATGAGAACCTGGTTCTGGATGTGCTCAAAGAGCTTGGCCCGCCTGCTCAAATGGCCGCGTCGTATCATCCCCACAATTATGTCATCGGACCCGTAATATACGCTTCCTTTTGGTTGAGCGTGCGCGTGGTGCTAATTCTTCTGGCCTTGCTGCATCTGATTGGCTTTGGCGTCGCATTTAGCCATGCAGCACAAACGCCACTGGCCTTACTGACCACCCTGGGAACATTATTGACCGATTATGGCGTTTCTGCACTCCAGGCTTTTGCCATGATCGTATTGGTGTATATGCTCTTTGAGCGGATCATTCCCACCCAGGATTGGATCGCCCAACTCAAAGTTCGGGGATCGCTTTCTCGAATACCGTTCTTCCGGGGACTATTTGGCCCCACTTCTAGAACAGACTCCGGGGCTTGGGATCCCGCATCGCTAGTCAATATCCCCGAATCCGAGCGCGTGAAGCGCAGCAGCCTGATCTTCGAGATGGGTTTCATCGCCCTGGTGATGATTTTGTTCAATCTTTTCCCCCATAACGTGGGCGTGTATGGCTTCATTAGCGGCGTAGGCTCCTGGTTTATGCCTATACTGGCGCCAACCTTTGGCGCTTACCTGCTATGGTGGAATATCTACTGGATAATCACCCTGGGGTTGGATTTTGTCCTTTTGGCCGCCGCGCGTTGGACGCGTCTTTCCCGCTGGCTGGCGTTGGCTTTGCAACTCTTTAGCGGGATCATCGTTTACGGTATGTTGGTCGGCGTCCCGGTGCTGGGTCTA
>ERZ890953.1607-NODE-1607-length-11017-cov-5.714833_pt1 | contig 11017 bp, 12 predicted proteins | sample MGYA00521264_ERZ890953 | MGnify/ENA primary metagenome ERZ890953 (study PRJEB32303, sample SAMEA104408629) | aquatic metagenome | biome: Brackish water; feature: Chemocline; material: water | place: Baltic Sea | collected 2014-10-26T21:54:00 | depth 200 m ... | reverse complement strand
ATATTAATGAAAAAACAATAACCGGTTATGCACTTATGACTTGAATTCAGGTTATTTTAATAAGTATGAAATCATGAAATACCGTCATTCCCGCATGCTTTTAGCGGGAATCCATTGATAACGTAGCCAAAACTTCAAAAAGTGACATGTCTGTAATGGATTCCGGCTTAAAGCATGCCGGAGTAGTGGTGCATGGACGCACCGTTTACGGAAACAAGGGATGCAATGACAGTGGTTTCGATATTTAATGATTTCTATACTTCTGAGATTATTGAAACTTTATAATTTTCATCAACTTTATTATTGGTTTTAAATTTAGCGGAGCTTTGTACGTAATCGGGATAGATTTTGAAAAGTAAATTTGCATTATTTTTTTGCAACATGATGCCCAAAGGCTTCAACTTGTTGCCAGTCAGTAAACTCGACAACGGTGTTGATATCTGTAGGTCCGCTGGTGATCCACATGATCATGCGGATCATCTGGCGATCCAAGAAGCGATACCGTTGATAATCTATTTTACCGGCAAAAACCGCAAGCTCCTGTGGTTTCCAGCTAATTTGTCGTAGAAATTTTTTCAGGTAAGGGTTGGTGTCCGGTTTATTTTTTTCTGGTTTTCGAGCCACTACATTGACTGAGAAAAATGCATTAGGTCTGGCTTCCAGAATTTTTTGATTCTTTTTGATAAAGTCATACACTCGCCGATGATGCTTTCCATAGTGAATGCTTGCACCAATAATTATGCTGTCGAATTCTTCTAGATTTTCGTTAAAAACATCAAGATCTTTTAAAACTACCTGATGATCATGGCTCTCAATGATGGGTTTGAGGCGGTTACAGATGTCGAGGGTATGCCCATCTTTGGTCGAATAGAGAAGAATAAATTGACTCATTATTGTTTCAGACTTGTTCAGGTTATTTATGTGACGGCTTAAAGCTAAAGCTTCTGAGGTAAACTTTATAATAACATGGAATATCTCATTCAATTATTATGCTGTTGAATTTTATGTTGCGCCAGCGCGTCGGTAACGGCCTGTTTGATTTCGTTATTAAAACAACTGAAAATAACTCGATCAATGATAGATTGTTTCGCTAGCTGGTTAAGGGTAGTGTCGATTGCAATCTGACAGGCCTGTTTGATCGGGAATCCATAAACTCCACAGCTAATCGCAGGGAAAGCTATTGAATGACAATGATTAAGCTGTGCCAGTTCCAGGCATTGCCGGTAACAGGATTTTAGCAGTTCAGCTTCATTGCGGGTGCCGCCTTGCCAGACAGGGCCAACTGTATGAATAACGAAACTGGCCGGTAAGTGATAGGCTTCGGTGATTTTAGCCTGACCAGTCTCACAGCCATTGAGTGTTTGGCATTCGGCCAGTAAGCCGGGGCCTGCAGCACGATGAATGGCTCCATCGACTCCTCCGCCACCCAGCAGACTGTTATTAGCCGCATTTACGATGGCATCAACCTTGAGCGTTGTAATGTCGGCTTGTAATATATCTATCTGCATGTTGATTTCGGTTTCGGTTTTATATTTAGACGGTTTAAGTATTATTTGTTTGTGTAATTGTTTGCCACACTGTATTAACTTCATGAGATGTCATACCAATGAATCATCATAACGCCCTCTGGGTTCCTTCAGATAATAAACTGGCACAGGCTAATCTAACAAAGTTTATAAACTTTGTTCAATCAAATACAGGTACTTTGTTTGAAGATTATGACAGCCTGTATCAATGGTCAGTGCAACAAAAAGAAAATTTCTGGTCAATGTTATGGGATTTTTGCGGGGTAATTGGGGAAAAGGGGCTACGAACCCTGCTGCATGGAAATGATATTGAAAAGGCCACCTGGTTTCCCGATGCCAGCCTGAATTTTGCGCAAAATTTATTGCGTGAACGAAGTGATTATGTTGCCATTACCTTTAAAGCCGAAGATCGACTCGAATATCAGCTGAGTTTTAATGAGCTATATGAGCAGGTTGCGGCTGTAGCAGCCTGGTTGACTAAACAGGGCGTTGTTAGCGGAGACAGGGTTGCTGCCTATCTGCCCAATATGCCGGAAACTATCGTCGCTATGCTGGCAACTACCAGCCTCGGCGCAATCTGGACATCGACTTCACCGGATTTTGGCGAAGAGTCGGTGATCGATCGTTTTGGACAGACTCAACCGAAAATTTTATTTACCACCGATGGTTACTTTTACAATGGCAAAACGATCGATATTCGAAACAAGGTACAGCTGATCAGACAGGGATTACCATCATTGCAGCAAACAGTTGAAATTCCTCTGGCTGCAATATCCGGGGACAGTACAGCCGTAAGCTGGAAAAAGGTTATAGCGGAGCCGCATGATGACGAGATACAGTTCGTGCAAACCGGCTTTAATCATCCTCTCTATATACTATATTCATCAGGAACGACAGGTAAACCAAAGTGCATCACGCATAAGGTTGGCGGGGTGTTATTGCAGCACTTGAAAGAGCATCAATTGCACAGTGATGTAAAAAAAGGAGACAGAGTGTTTTATTTTACAACCTGTGGCTGGATGATGTGGAACTGGCTGGCGAGTGCCCTGGCTTCAGGAGCTACCGTTGTGTTGTTCGACGGGGCACCGTTTTATCCTGATGGTAATGTTTTATGGGATTATGCCGATCAGGTCGATATGACACTTTTTGGAACATCTGCAAAGTATATTGATGCATTAAAAAAGAATCAGATTTTTCCACAACAAACTCATAAGCTCAGTTCTTTACGCACAATCTGTTCTACCGGTTCGGTACTGGCACCTGAGAGTTTTGATTTTGTGTATGAGTCAATCAAAAAAGATGTCAATCTTGCGTCAATTTCCGGTGGTACCGATATTGTTTCCTGTTTCGTGCTGGGTAACCCGTTACTGCCGGTTTTTCGTGGGGAGAGTCAGTGCCGTGGTCTGGGTATGGCGGTAGAGGTTTACAATCAGCAGGGCAGGCCGGTAATCGATAACAAGGGTGAACTGGTGTGTACGCAGACTTTTCCTTCGCAGCCGCTGTGTTTCTGGGGAGATGAATCCGGTGAAAAATACCACGAAGCTTATTTCTCAAAATATAACAATGTCTGGCATCATGGTGATTATGTCCGCTTAACTAAAAATGGTGGTATACAAATTTATGGGCGATCGGATGCGACGTTAAATCCCGGAGGTGTACGTATCGGTACGGCTGAAATTTATCGTCACGTTGAGCAAATAGATACGGTTGTTGAAAGTATCGTCATTGGACAGGAATGGGATAATGATGTGCGCGTGATTTTATTCGTGGTATTGAAAAGTGGCATAAAACTGGATGAAAAACTGATTAAGCTTATACGCACGACGATACGTGAAAAATGTACCCCGCGTCATATGCCTGCCAAAGTTGTGCAGGTAGCCGATATACCCCGCACCAAGTCTGGAAAAATAGTTGAGCTTGCTGTCAGGGATGTTGTGCATCATCGACCGGTTAACAACCTGGGGGCATTGGCCAATCCATCTGCCCTGGATTTTTTTAAAGATATTCCGGAATTACTGATCTGAAACAGTTAATCTGCCTGAAAAATATATATCCAGGCATTTTAAGTTTAGTGTGTGATATTGTGTTTCCATTAAACAGTAAAAATTTCAAGTCACATACAACAGGAATCATGATGAGAAAAAAAATTATTAATCCGGCTCAGGCTACAGCAGAACTTTCTGATTCTGACTGGTTGAATATTGAAAATCTTGCAGAAATTGAAATCACTTCTGAAGATACAGCTTTTCCGATTGAGTCCGCTTTGTTAGCAGGAAACAGTTCAGGCTGGCGTGCAGCGAAGCCGGGAGAACAGACCATTCGGCTGGTATTTGACGACCCGCAGACGATTAAAAAAATCAGGTTGCAGTTTGAGGAAAAGCAGCTTGAACGAACACAGGAGTATGTTTTGCGCTGGTCAGCAGATGGTGGTAAATCATTTAATGAAATCGTTCGTCAACAATGGAATTTCAGTCCTGCTGGAGCAACTGATGAAATACAGGAGCTACAGGTTGAACTGGCCTCAATGAATGTACTGGAATTGACTATCATTCCAGATATCAGTGGTGGCAGTGCGCTGGCTTCGCTTTCCAGCTTACGGCTAGCCTGAATTGTTGAGTTGTAACTACTCAACGTAATTAAAAAAGCCAAAAGATATTCACCACGAAGGCACGAACGCCTACACGGATGTAAGTAGGTAGAGCACCAAAAGTAGGCGCTTTTGGCGACGCAGGAGCAGTTGCCGAGATCACGAAGAAAAAAATTACCTGATTACCCCTGAGATTCAGCTATTAATCATTTGGAATACACAGAAAAGCTTTACTCTCGCTAAGATACAATGAGCGCTAAGAAAGGCTGCTTCAGGTGGATTAATGCTTATTAAGTAAGACTAGTTTCTCCTTTGTGTTCTTTGCGTCCTGGCGAGAAACTATATTTTCTGTTGTTTTTTGATCATGGCTGAGTTTTCTGGGTAATCAGCATCAATGGTGCGCACGGCGCACCCTACAAAATACCAGCCTTCGCGGGTATGACGCCGGTTTGGGTTTAGCCTAAATGACGGCTTTCAGCCGCAGCTTGAAGCTCCTGCTTTTGGCTGGAGTAGTCTTCACCAGGTTCTTATGGATAACTAATCGTTACTTCGTAAGTGACTAGCAACTCAGTTAACGGCGCAATCGTTAATGTAAATTCTGCCATTGAAGGAGCCGGGCTTGAGAACGGCTGCGATGAATTTTTAATTTGCCAGCTTTGCGTGGGCATAATTTCAGAAATATTAACAGTTTGCGATAACTTGCTGCCATTGTTCACTTTTATTTCGCGACTGAGTTGAGTTTGCTTTTTACTCAGCTGGTGAAATTTTCTGGTCATTCTTTCGACTGAAATATCAAAGGCTTTGCCCAGTTTAATTTCCAGCTGTTCATTAATCGCCGTATGCTGTATTGCATCTTCCCCTATAAACTGTTTATTTCCAGAAGTATCTTTTGCATACACTCTTATGGTGCCCTGTGGCAGTGGTATACCGAGTTCAGGTTTTGTGTTTTTAAAGATTAGAAATTGATCGGGTTTTGATTTTTCAGGATCCAGTCCATGGCTATTCACATAGCTTTTATCTTCCAGCCTTTTATATACGGGTATATTTTTATTGGCGAATAACTTGATCTGTTTTGACTGTTTGTCATTGATGGTTGTTTTGTGCGGAATGCTGTAAAGGTGGTAGCCGTGCAAAGCCTGTTGGCTAACAGCAGTGCTCATTGTGGCCCTCATTTTTACGTTATCTTCCATCATTGTGCGCATCATTTGAGGTTGTTGCATATTGACATCACCAGCCAGCAATTGCAGGTGGGCATCATTGTAAGAGATGCCGCTATCATTATTCAGAGTGATCCAGCTATCCAGCGAGGCCAGGTTTTCCTCGTCATTAAGTTGTAATACATAGTCACTCTGCCAGTTAAGACCTGTGGTCAGGTACGTCAATTCAATGTTTTTCTGGCCCTGTGTAGCCTGTTTTAATAAAAGTGACAGAGTAGGGCTGGTTCGTAAATTTTGCGGTATATCATCAAATACCATGTGATAATTATTTGCCTGTTGCAGTGATTCCAGGCTGCCGTCTGCCATTTTCAGAATAATACCGCCATTGGTTGACAGAATAGTTCCTTCGCTCCATTCCATGGTTTCACCTGTTTCATTTGAACGACGTGCAAGGCGAACTTTTTTACCGATATTTTTTTGTACTAAAGAGGCCGGGGAAAGCAGGTCAAAATCATAATTCTGCTCCAGTACATCCAGTCCTTCGATAGCAACGGTTTGTGGCATGATTTTTTCTGCGACATCCATCAATGCAACACGATTTGTTTCAGCAGGTAATTTCAGCTGACGACTATCTCGAACCAGTGCGCGACCGCCATTATAAATAGTCAGGCTTAGTTCAGATTGATTTTCAGCGGTTGACCTGACTTCTGCCGCCAACGGGTTAAACAGGCCTGAAATAACCAGCAGAGGCAATGCGGTAAGAGCGAATAGTTTCATTAGATGATTTTTTTTGTATAGAAGGGGAAGCATAGGAAATTTATTCCCTGCAGACAAGCAGGGAATAAACGAATAGTCAGCAACATAAATTTTAATATGCGCTGACTATTGCCGTTTGCATCAAAAAGACTTACTCAAGCCAACTTTAATAACGGACTTGCTGTAATCATATTGATCATTATCCGAAGAGTTGTCGATGTACTGAAATTTAGTGATTAATTTAAATGTACTGTCAAAGCGATAATCGGCTGATAAAGCAAGTATTAATCGGTTTTCATTTCTACTGATAGTTGACGAAGCCGGGAAGTCACTTATGCGGTAGGATGCATCTCCAGTAAGACGCCATTTATCATCCAGCACATGGGTATAAATACCGCGAACGGTATGCCTCGTTGGAGAGTAGTCATAGGCATAGCTGGTGGCTGTTAAGGTGCCTCTGTCATTTAATTCCAGTTCGTAATAAAAATGTTGTATATTTTTAGTTGTATACTTTCTGTATTCGATTCTGCCACGTTGACGCCAGCCATCAAGGTAGTCATAGACACTTTGTTGACTATTGATATCTTCTAACTGGTAGCGAAAATAAATACGCTCACTTCTGGAAATTGGTTTGCGTCCATATAATTCCAGTTTGATAGAGTTTAAATAATCCTCACCAGCGTAGTTAGTATTCGATAAATTTAGTTTTGCGCTGGTTTCCCAGTCTTTAAGCTTTAATGCTTTTTTTACACCGATACTATATTGCTCTTCATCAGTTGAAGCTACGTCAAGATAGTCAATTTTATAAATACTGGCATCGGCACTCCAGCCTTCTTTTCTTGTGCCTTCAATCAGTAAATTAACTGAGCCATACAGGTCATAAAAGGTGGCGGATTCATTTAATACAGAATCGCTGGACACCGAGCTTATATTGTCGTCAAAGCCCAGATAGGAGGATACATAAGCTGTCAACCTGTCCTCTTTATTGCGTAACATGACCAGTTGTTTTCTGGATAGCCTGGTGAGCTTTTCATCTTTACCCGAGTTTTTTACAGAGGTGAAATATCGTCGAGCTGTGCGCCATTGTTTTTGTTTTATGGCGATAAGTCCCAGGTTGAATTCTGCCAGATCGCGCATCTCCGGTGTTTTGTTAACAATGTTAAAATAGTTTTTTGCTTCCTCGTATCTTTCCAGTTTGTAGTAACTGCTGGCCAGGTTGTACTGTAGTGAAACAGAGTTCATTCCCTGGTCTCTGGCTGACTCAAAATATGTTGCAGCAGCTGCATTATCACCCGCCTTAAATGCTTCAACGCCGAGTCTAAAGTCTGACTCGGGTGAGGCTATCAGTTCTGCTGAAAACAACAGAAACAAAGTGGCAAGATAACATTTTTTAAATCGTATCATCATTATTCTCCAACTCACTGTTAACTAAATACAAAAAACCAGCCCCCATAATGGGGACTGGAATCAGTATGAAACGTTCTTTCTTTATCCTTCTTAGCCTGGTCCCTGCTGAGGTTCTGCAGGTGCTTCACCGTTCTGGCCAGGCCCTTCCGGATCGGTTTCTACTTCAATTTGTTGCTCTATTACTGGTTCACTTTCTAATTCATGCTCAGGCTCTCTGGTAAAGTCCTGATTTGTTCTGTCCTGATCCATCAACCTGTCCTGGTTTTCGTCATGAACTTGAAGTTGATCCTGATCCTGAATCCGGTCACGATCCAGATCGCCTGTTCCCTGTTCATTATCTGAACCTGTTCCAGAACCCTGTCCCTGATCGCCAGTGCCGTCATTACCAGGCCCTGATCCTTTGTGTAGCTGGTGGCGATATTTAAGGCTGTCCTCTGCCACCTTATCCACTGCAAAATCAGGTAGTTTTAATCTATGCATCACTTCTGCTGTTGTCTTTTCATGCATTTCCATGACGCGGATGGTTACTTCGTCACTTGCCATGACTAAAGATGGGATGATCAGCCCTAGCGCAAATGCCAATGCTAAATTTAATTTTTTCATAACATCAATCTCCCACTGTTTATGTAGATTTAGCCTCGTCCAGCTGATAACGCTGAGCACCATCCACAGTCGTTTTTAATACAATAAGTAATGTTTTTACCTTGTCTCCATAACTCAGCCGGGCAAGTAATTCACCCTGACCAGCTTCGATCGCCATAATTGGCAAAGCCAGAACATTGTGTCCTTTCTGTAACCTGGTCTGCCACGACAATTCATTGCGACCAGGGTAACCTTCGAGTTGCATATTGTGAGGTAAATCGATACTCAGATTAACCCGTTCAATATCTGACTCTGAGTCAAACATTAATCTTACTGTTTGTGCCTGATTCATCGCGACAGAAATGACCTGAGGCTGCTCAATGATTGTATCCGGAAAATAAGTACTGGATACCAGCCAGATAGCCAGACTTGCTAACGCCGCTGTTGCGAAACCTGTTGCAAACCGAAAAGCGTGATGCTGTGGCTGGGTTTCTTTATGTTGTTTGCGAACCTCGGCAAAAACACGTTGCTCAAAGTCAACCGAAGGTGGTGGAACGGGCAATTGCTGAAGCCCTGATAATATGAATTGAGCCGCCTGCAGCTTTGCAGAACATTCGTTACAGGTAGCGATATGCTGTTTGAATGCTATTAAATCATCAGATACTAATTCCCTCTCCAGGAATCTATCAATGTTTATATTAATATCTGTGCAATTCATTTTCATAACCTCGTACCTTTATTAACGTACTCTGTTAATTTTGGTTCCTCTTTCAGGAGAGTTTCACGTAGATTACTTCTGGCTCTGCTGAGGCGTGACTTGATGGTGCCTGTAGCTATGCCTGTCATGTCGTTTATTTCCTGCAGGCTGTAGCCTTCAACATCGTGCAGTATGATTAAAGTTCGATGATCTTCACTCAGCTTCTGGATGGCTGTATTTATCTGTTGCAGGGTTATTTCAGAATTTGCGATTTCTGAAGGCCCCGCTGTTGGACTGGCATGTGTTTCATAAATAGCTTCTTCATCGTTCATCGGCCCTATAGGAGACCTTTGCTGGCGCCGAACCTGATCGATAAATAAGTGGTATAGAACACGTGATAACCAGTGTGAGAGTTTATCAATTTTCTGCATTTCCTGCAGGCGAGGGTAAATTTTTAACAACAGATCCTGTACCAGATCCTCAGCATCATCGCGTTGACCTGTGAAGCGATAGGCCAGTTTATATAATTTATTCAGATGCGGTCTGACCAGATCCTCAAATTGTGAGTGTGGCCCTTTATTAAAAGGCCAGATGTTTACTATTCCCATAATAATTATCCCGCTCCAGAGTTTGCATCTGTTCCATTTGGTTAATCGTTAAAACTGCATATATTTGATCCTTTGTTCACTATTAAATGCAAGTAAATAAAGTCATAAAAATTATAAATAAAAAAGAAGTTTTAATGATTCTATAATAAACCTATGTTGAATCTGTTTATACAATCCAGATCAAAAATAATCCTGATTACCCCTGAGACTCAGCTATTTATCATTTTGAATACAAAGAAAAGTTTTACTCTCGCCAGCACGCAAAGAACGCTAAGAAAGGCTGGTTCAACTGCGTTTTCCAGGTTCAAGTTGATTAAGGCTTATAAAGCAGGACTGGTTTTTCCTTTGCGTTCTCTGCGTGCTGGCGAGAAACTATATTCTCTGTTGTTTTTTGATCATGTCTGAGTTTTGGGGGTAATCAGAAAAATAAAAAAACAGGAACTATTTTTCTCAGTGCGCGTTATAGACAGTGACAATTATTTAAATAGAGGAAAATTTATGAATAAACTTTTATTAACATCGGCCATCATTCTAGCCATGGCAAGTAGCGCAGTATTTGCGCATCACCCTGCAGCAGAAATTGTTGATCCGGAAATCTATGAAATGATTGATGAAAATGTATCTGATGTTCATGCAGCCATGACATTTGATGACATGGGTGGAGATACTACCAGTGTAGGTAGTGCTATGGAGTCACAGGATACTGATAGCAGTATGGATGGTGATGTTGCAGACGTTGGTGCAGCTATGGAATCACGAGAAGTGATGAGTTCAATGGCAGATAGAGAGCCACGTGGCGCTACATTGGAAAGATAGTAACTTATCAGTTTTGCCCTGTTAAATTTAGAGGACAGTGATCTTTAATTATAGATACTGTCCTCTGCTTTATGGATAACTTATTTTTAATTACATTGATACCTTTAGTTAGCGAGTCATAGTTTATATGAATGTGGCTGATCAATAAATTATTCTGGCGATTACGCTTAATTACTTTTCTGTGCTTTTAAATCGGTGTATTGAATGCTGTATAAACCGGTGCGACAACGGTTGGCGTACAGTCTCAGGCTTTTATCGGCATTGTCTGAAAGCTGCCTGAAGCTGAACCATTCTCCATCCCAGCCTTTGCCTCGAGGTTGGCCATAACTTTCTTCAAACTCTTTTGCCATTGCCTTGACAGCGTTTTTACAGGTTTTTCGAACAGACTTTTCATTTTTTACCTTGCCAGCTTTTTTTCCCATCGCCTTTTCAACTTCGTACTGGTACTCAGCCTGTATTGTAAAAATTAAACCGTCGGCAGTGGTCTTTAACGAGTAGTGTTGAAAACGCTCATCGGGTTTAACCGGTTCGACCTGCAGTAATTTTCCCTGCAGCTTTACTTTATCTTTCCCTGAGTAAGTCTGTGGTGTTTCAGCAATGACTTTAGAAACCATCTTCGGGTCGAATTTTGCACCCAGTGATATACCGAAGGCTCCGTTAATAGGGGAAGTTGCCTGTTCGCTGGCCTCTGTCATTGGTGGGTTGCTGGTTTGTGCATTATTGTTCTGAGCCCAAACATTATTAAACGTAAACACACACAGGGTTAGCAGCAGGCTAAACAATTTGTTGTTCATGATGTCCTCATTCTATTCATAAAAAAGCCGGGTGGAGATTATATCTCAATCCGGCTTTTAATCATCGTTTTATGTAAAACATCGAGC
>ERZ890953.1606-NODE-1606-length-11023-cov-7.248632_pt1 | contig 11023 bp, 8 predicted proteins | sample MGYA00521264_ERZ890953 | MGnify/ENA primary metagenome ERZ890953 (study PRJEB32303, sample SAMEA104408629) | aquatic metagenome | biome: Brackish water; feature: Chemocline; material: water | place: Baltic Sea | collected 2014-10-26T21:54:00 | depth 200 m ... | reverse complement strand
GCCGAGCCCGCCGTGGGCCCGCAGCAGCAGCTGGCCCCGCCGCCCGTCCAGGCGCTTGCTCCAGCTGGCGAAGTTCCAGCCGGAGTTCCACCAGGACAGGTACTGCCGAGCGCTAAGGTCCAGGTCCTGCCAGGCCGAGGGATCGTCCCGAGCCAGGAGCTGCTCCATGGTGAGCCTGGGCCGGTCTTCGCGGCTGGGCTCGCCGGCCGAGCTGGCCCTGCCCTGCCCTTCGACCTCGCCCAGCTCCTGGCTCAGGTCGTCCAGCTCCCGCTGAGCCTCGCCCTGGTTCACCCTGGAGGGCTCGGGCGCGGCGACGGTGGTGCGGATGTCCACCTCGCCCCCGACCCAGCCCGCCGCGGCGTCCTGCATCATCAGCAACACGGCGTCGGCGAAGCTGTCCTCGGTGCTGGGGGTGTGCACCAGCACGACCTGCAGCACCTCGTTGTAGAACTTCACGTCCAGGATCCTGAGGGTGATCTCGGTCTCGAGCTCCGGCTCCATCTGGTCGGCGGAGTCCAGGACCTCGGCGTCGTCGAGGCTGAAGGGCGCCGGCTGCGGCTCGAGGGTGCGCACTGTGCCCAGCACCGCGTAGGCCGCGCCCCCGGCTTCACCCACCACATAGCTGCAGCCCTCGAGCTGACCGGGCGGGCACACCTCGAGGTACAGGGCCGCCGCGGTGTCGCCGATGTCGGGGATGGCGGCTGGATCGAGCACCTGCAGATCGGGGTCTGCCTCGAGCTCGGCTCGCAGGATCGCGGGCATACGCAGGGCGAGCTCCGTGGCCTGGCGATCCTGCGCCTCGAAGGGCGCGACGAGCACGGGGATGGCGGCGTGGGCCGGGGCCAGCAGGCCGAGCAGCAGTGAGCTCAACATGGAACCTCCACGGATCGCTGCATCCTATGTCACCCAGCGGAAGGAGGGCAATGGACCGAGCGAAGCGCCGACTCGATGCGCGCCAGGCGGCTGTCGTACTCCAGCCAGCCGCGCTGTACGTCCGGGGCCAGATCCCTGAGCGGATCCGCGTGCAGGAAGAGCCGCTCAGGATCCACCACGGGGCTGCGGAAGACCGCCAGGCCCCACTCCCGGTCGTAGCGCTCCCAGGAGTGCAGCTGCCGCTTGCCCCCGCCGCCCTGCACGTCGCAGACGAAGGTGGGCAGGTCGAAGCCCGCGGTGTGCCCCCTCAGCTGCTTCTCGAGCTCGGCGGCGGCGGCCAGGGAGGTGCGCAGGTGCTCCGCCCCTGGCGCCATGTCGGCGTTGTAGACGTAGTAAGGAGAAATCCCAGCCTTGACCGTCGCCTTGACCAGCGCCAGCAGGGCCTGGGGTTCGTCGTTCACACCCCTGAGCAGCACCGTCTGGCTGCGCAGGGTCAGGCCCGCGTGAACCAAAGATGCCGCCGCACCCTGGGCCTCACGCCCCAGCTCGCGGGGGTGGTTGAGGTGCACATGCAGGGCCAGGCGCACCCCGCGCTCCCTGGCCCTGCTGGCCAGCGTGGCCAGGGTGTCCAGCAGTGGCCCCCGCTCCAGGTGTGCGGGATCGGCCACCAGGCCGCGGGTGGCCAGGCGGATGCGCTCGATCCCAGGCAGCTCCAGCAGCCGCTGCACCAGCCAACCCAGGTCTCCGGCGGCGAGCCGCCACACATCCCCGCCGCTCACCGTCACGTCGAGGATGCTGCGATCGGCCGCGAGGGCGCCCAGGGCCAGCTCCCAGCGCTGGCGTGTTCCGGCCTCGCGCCGCGGCCCCACCGCCCAGGAGCGGGTGCAGAAGGCGCAGTAGACGGGGCAGCGGCTGGTGGAGAGCAGCAAGGCTCGATCCGGGTAGCGGCGCACCAGACCGGGGACGACCTGGCCGCACGCTTCTCCCAGGGGGTCGTGCCGGCACAGGGGGTGATCGGGCTCGAGCTCGCTGTGCAGAGGCAGCAGCTGGCGACGGATGGGGCAGCCCTCGAGCGAGGACCAGTCCATCAGGCCCAGCATGTGCTCCGTGACGCCCAGGGGCCGTCCCGTGTGGGCGGCGGCCGCCTCCACCTCGGCCCACAGCTCCCGGTGTTCACCGGAGCCCAGGCGAGCGCGCAGCTGGGCGGTGTGCAGGGTCATCGCAGGGCGCTCATGGGGAAGGAGCAGACCATGCCGTGCAGCGCCCGGGTCATGGTCACCGTGTGCTCATCTTCGCAGACCTGGAAGACGGTGGCGTACAGCTGGTGGCGTGCGAAGGTCAGCTGGCCGAGCACCTCGCCGTCCTGGTCGATGCGCACGATGTTCCGCTTGGCGTCGTCCACCGCGATCCACTGGTGCGCCTTGCTGGGGTGCCGCCCGGCGATGCGGGTGATCGGCAGGTCCCGATCCGCGCGTCGCGACAGATCGTCCAGGCCCACCGCCTTGCCCCCGACGAAGAGCAGGCCCTCGTCGGGGAAGATCCGCATGAAGTCCGTGCGGTGGCCGACGCTGAGGGCCTCGGAGACGTCGCTGGGCAGGAACACGGTCTGCACGACCTGATCGTCGGGGTCCACCCGCTGGACCCGCGCGTCGTTGGAACGCGCCAGGTAGACCAGGCCACTGGCCGGGTGCTCGCGCAGGGCCAGCTCTCCCACCTGGTCGGGATCGTCGATCAGGGGTCCGCCCAGATCCCAGCGGCGCAGCTCCTGGCCCGAGTCCGGGTCGAGCTCGAGCAGCACGTCCCGCTGGCTCTCCGCGAAGAACAGGGTGCCGCGCCCCGTGTGGATCATGATGTTGCCGAAGCTGAGCAGTGAGTTGGAGCCCAGGCCGGGATCGATGCTGCGCTGCAGGCTCAGGTCCACCCGGTCCACGGCGTGCAGGGTGCTCTCGGTGTGGCTGAGCACCCACAGCAGGTCCCGCTGCAGGTCGAGCGCGGGGGAGTAGGGCCAGCGCAGCGCGTGGGTCTGGGCGGTGACCTCTGCGTCCTGGATGCGCACCAGGGTGTCGGACAGGCGCCCCGAGGCGTAGACCAGCGTGTTGTCCAGGGGGTCCACCACCAGGCCGTCCAGGAAGGTTCCACCCCGGATGGCGTCCACGAAGGCGCCCGTGGCCGGGTCCATGGGCAGGACCTCGGAGCTGCCCTCGCTGTTGACCCACACCAGCCCAGTCTGAGGGTCCAGCACGCCGAAGCCGGTGTTCTTGGCGGTGGCATAGCTGGCGAAGACCCCGCCGGCGTCCACCAGCCTGCCGATCCCCTGGTTGGCGTCGAAGCCCGGCTCGGCGCCGACGCGATCGAGCACCAGGGCGTGGTCCCCCAGGGACAGGACCTCCATGTTCTCCTCGCCCACCCGCCAGACCACGGGCTGGTCCACACAGGCGATGCCGATGGAACCCTCGCTGGCCAGCACCACGGAGCCGTCGTCCAGCTGTGCCCCATGCCAGGGGCGCTGCATGGCGGTGGGGCAGCGGGACAGCTCGATCAGGTCCGCGCTGTCGATGATCAGCAGCTCGTCGCCCTCGACGGTGACCCCCAGGCCGGCGTAGCCGTCCATGGGCACCAGCCCCCGCGCTGTGAACTCCAGCTCCACAGTGGCCACACGCTGCCCGCTGCCGTCGTAGGCCACCAGCACGTTGTTCGAGCTCTCGCTGCGCCCCAGCACCACCACGCCGCCCGCGGCCCGGGCCACCAGGTCTCGGCCGCCCTGCAGATCGTCCCACAAGATGGTGCGCTCGCCGGTGCTGCGATCGAAGCGGGTGATGGGGGGCGCGGAGTTGGCCACCACCCACACATTGCCCCCCAGGTCCACCTCGACGTCCGGGGTGGTCAGAGGGCTCACACCCAGGGGAAGATCCTGCAGAATCTCGTGAGTGTCGGCGTCGTAGGCCAGCAACACCCTGCTGCCCAGGGCCGAGCTGTAGACCCGTCGCCGCTCGGGGTCCAGGGCGATCTCGTAGGTCTGGACGTGGTTCGCGAACTCCGGATGGGGCCTGAGGTCCACACAGACCGGCTCCTGAGAGCATGCCAGCAGAGCAGCGATGGTGATGAGCCACGGCATAGGGGTGGTATAGCACTCCGGCGGGCGTCCGCTGGGACACCCCTACCCCCGCCCTGCGGAGATTCCCATGCCCGAGCTCCCCGAGGTCGAGACCATCGCCCGCAGCCTCCGTCCGGGGCTCGTAGGCCGACGCATCCAGCGGGTGTTGGCCCGCTGGCCCAGGTCCCTGCGGCCCAGCATGGCCACGGTGATCGCGGGCTGTGAAGGTCGTGAGGTCGTGGGGGTGGGGCGGCGCGGCAAGCACCTGATCTTCGCGCTGTCCCAAGGCGGCCACCTCATCATCCACCTGCGCATGAGCGGCCGCTTCGAGTGGGTGGAGCCCGGCGGCGACGAGCCGCGCCACGCCCGCACCCTGTGGCGCCTGGACGACGGCCGCACCCTGGCCATGGACGACGCCCGCAAGTTCGGCACCGTCACCTGGAGCGACGACCCGGCCGCCACCTTGTCACAGCTGGGCCCCGAGCCCCTCGACCCGGCGTTCACCCCTGCCCGCTTCGGCACCATGCTCGCCGCCCGTCGCCGCGCTCTCAAGCCCCTGCTGCTGGACCAACACTTCCTGGCGGGGCTCGGGAATATCTACGTGGACGAGTCCCTGCACCGCGCGGGGCTGCACCCCCTCACCCCCGCCTGCAGCATCAGCGACGCCCAGGTTCATACCTTGCATGGCCACATCCAGGCCGTGCTGGCCCAAGCCATCGACAACTGCGGCACCAGCATCGACTGGATCTACCCCCAAGGCCGCATGCAGAGCTACCTGAGGGTGTACGGTCGAGCCGGCCAGCCCTGCGACCACTGCGGCGCGTCCATCGAGCGGCTGGTGGTGGCCCAGCGCGGCACTTGGCTGTGCCCGACCTGTCAGCCCTGCTCCAGCACGCCCCCGGGGTAGGGTCGGTACAGCGGGTCGCCCACGAACAACATCATCCACAGACCGACACGGGTGGACTCGTAGGCAGCCTCGCCGTAGCTGGCCCCCTGCAGCAGGTAGAGGAAGAGCTGATCGTACTCGGGCATGCCGGCCACATAGGGCTCGCTCACGGCGCCGAAGGTGGCGGTGATGCCGCGCTGGAGTGCGTTTGCGGACCAGGATGTGTCACCGCGTAGGTCGCAGGCCGAGCAAGAGTCCAGGTGGCCGCCGATGGCGCCCGGGGCCCACACGAAGGCGTCGTTGTAGTGGTTGTAGGAATACCAGCCGGCGTAGTACAGCGCATCGGGGCAGGCTGTGGGGGCCGGCGCTGTGCCGAACTCCTCGCTGTTGCCATCCCAGACCAGCTCGTACAGCCCCAGGGACTCGAAGAGGGTGCGGACGCCCCACATGTTCCACTCGCCCGACTCGTAGGAACCGAATTCGTCCGTGGCGGGCTCGGCGTCTCCGTAGCGACCGTCTACGTACACGGTGCCCGCCAGGGCTCCAGCGTCGGCCAGGGCCTGAGCCTCCGCGCCGCGGGCGATGAGGTCCAGGGCCGCCTGGGCGCTCTGGCCGTCGATGCGCGCCACCATCCAGGCGGGGACCCCGAACTCCTGCTCGATCTGCGGCAGCAGGCTCTCCCAGGGCTGGTATGGATCGTAGCTGCCCGCCATGGAGTCGCCCTCCTGCCAAGCCGGGTTGTAGATGGCGTAGTCGATGCCGACGGCCTCGGCCCCGAGGAACAGCAGCGCGTCGAGGCTGACGGTGGCGTAGGCGCCGGTGCCGGCGATGTCGGTGATGTGCCCGCTCACCCGCAGGGGCACGCCGTAGACCGGCACCAGGTAGTGCAGATCGTGGGCCACCGCGTCGATGCAGGCCTGGACCTGCGGTGCCCAGGTGACGAACTCTTCGCTGGTGATGGTGCCTGTGGTGCTGGCCCGGACCCCGCAGAGCTGATCCTCGGGCACCCCGCGGAAGGCCGCGTAGCCCTGAGCGACCTCGAGGGAGCCCTCGACCCCCGGGTCGTAGATCAGCAGCACGCGCTGGCCCTGGGTGATGGGGTCGGGAGGGTCGCTCTCGCCGGTGTCTGCAGCGCTGTCGGGCTGGCTTTCGGTCGCGCTGTCCGCGGCGCTGTCGGTCGCGCTGTCCAGGGCGCTGTCCACGTTGGGCGGGCTGGTGTCGACCGCCGGGTCGGGGGTGCAGGCCAGGAGGGTGAGGAGGAGTGTGAGTGAGCTTCCCATGGGGAGGATCATAGCGCAGCTTGGAGGCGGGGTCGGCCACTCCTGGCGGACCTTCTGGGGCGATCCGGTGGCTGATCGGCGATCCTGGTCCGCCAGGGCGGACCTTCTGGGGCGATCCGGTGGCTGATCGGCGATCCTGGTCCGCCGGGGCGGACCTTCTGGGGCGATCCGGTGGCTGATCGGCGATCCTGGTCCGTCAGGGCGGACCTTCCCATACGAACCAGCGCCCGAAGCTCCCCCCCAGCAGCGACACCCCGCTCACGAACACGAACAGCAACACCACCACGTTAGGACTCCTCTCCCCCCCTGCCAGCCTGGAGCCACCCTCCATGTCCGACCCGTTCCACCTGTTCACGGGCACCCCCGACTACATCGCCTCCCCAGCCCTCTGCGATGGGGTCAACGTGGCCGTAGCCCTGGGCCGTCCACTGCTGGTCAAGGGTGAGCCCGGCACCGGCAAGACGCTGTTGGCCCACGCCGTGGCCCGCGGGCTGGGCATGCCCTTGATCCGGTGGCACATCAAGTCCACCACCAAGGCCGTGGACGGCCTGTACGTCTACGACGCCATCTCCCGGCTGCACGACTCCCGCTTCGGTGACCGGGACGTGCGAGACATCGGCCAATACATCAGCATCGGCCCCCTGGGCCAGGCGCTCACGATGGACGAGCGGGTGGTCTTGCTGATCGACGAGGTGGACAAGGCCGACCTCGAGTTCCCCAACGACCTGCTGCGGGAACTGGACGAGATGGCCTTTCACATCCCCGAGACCGGCCAGACCCACACCGCCCGCCAGCGCCCCGTGGTGATCATCACCTCGAACGACGAAAAGGAGCTGCCCGCCGCCTTCCTGCGGCGCTGCATCTTCCACTTCATCGCCTTCCCCGAGGTCGAGCTGATGGACCGCATCGTCAAGGTCCACCACCCCGACCTGCCTGCCAGCCTGGCCCGGCAGTGCATCGCCCGCTTCTACCAGCTGCGCCAGGTCGCCAGCCTGCGCAAGCCGCCCTCCACCTCAGAGCTGATCGACTGGATCGGTGCCCTGGTGGCCGGCGGCGTGCCCGAGGCCACCCTGCGCGCCGAGCTACCCTTCCTGGGCACCCTGGTGAAGCACGAGGAAGACCTGGGGCGCGTGCAGCGGGCCGCGGCCCGGTGGAAGAACTAGGAGCCGCCGCCCTTGTTCCTGGATCTCTTCTACGCCCTGCGCGCCCGCGGTGTGCCCGTCACACCCACCGAGTGGCTCACCCTGATGCAGGCCCTGGCCCAGGGGCTGGCGTTCTCCGACATGGTGCGGCTGTACCACCTGGCGCGGGCCATCTGTGTGAAGTCCGAGCACCAGTACGACGCCTACGACCAAGCCTGGCTCGAGGTGTTCCGGGGCATCGAGGCGCCCGCCCAGGTCCGTGACGACGTGCTCGAGTGGCTGAAGAACCCCGTGCTGCCCATGGAGCTCTCCGAGCGCGAGCTGGCCATGCTCGAGGCCATGGACCTGGACACCCTGCGCGAGGAGCTCGAGAAGCGCTTGGCCGAGCAGGCCGAGCGCCACGACGGGGGCAACCGCTGGATCGGCACGGGGGGCACCTCGCCCTTCGGCCACGGCGGCCTGCGCCCCGGAGGCGTGCGCATCGGCGGCCCTGGCGGAGGCGGTATGGCCGCCCAGATCGCTGCCAAGCGCCGCTTCGAGGCCTACCGCACCGACCGCGTGCTCGACACCCGCCAGATCGGCGTGGCCCTGCGCAAGCTGCGCCGCTTCGCCCGCGAAGGGGCCCGCTTGGAGGTGGACATCGAGGGCACCATCCACGCCACCGCCCGCAACGCCGGCGAGATCACCGTGGTGGAGCGCCCCGAGCGCAAGAGCCACCTGCAGGTGCTGCTGCTGATGGACAGCGGCGGCTCCATGACTCCCTACTCCCACCTGGTGAGCCGCCTGTTCTCGGCCGCCTCCCGGGCGTCGCACTTCGAGCGCCTGGTGGCCTGCTACTTCCACAACTGCGTCTACGAGCACGTCTACCGAGACCTGTCCCGCTGGGAAGCGTGGCCGGTGGAGGATCTGGTCAACACCCTGGATCGCGGCGTCAAGCTGATCCTGGTGGGCGACGCCTGCATGGCGCCCTCGGAGCTCACCGCCCGCTGGGGCGCCATCGACTGGGGACACCAGAACGACATGGCCGGTATCGACTGGCTGCGACGGCTGGCGGAGCACTTCGAGCGGGCCGTGTGGCTCAACCCCATGCGCCTGCCCCTGTGGTCCCACCCCACGGTCCAGCGCATCAGCGACATCTACCCCATGTTCGAGCTCACCATCGACGGCATCGAGCAGGCCATGAAGCACCTGAGCGGCCGGCGGGTGGAGCCTCCCGAGCCGCCGCAGGGCCCCGTGCGCGGCGGTGGGCTGCGGCACCCCTCGGCGTGGTAGCCGCGGGGCTGCCGCGGGGGTACAGCTGACTGCTGAAACCCCTGCCCTCGTGTGCCATGACCATCGACTACGACGCCCTGTCCCTCACGGACCTCATCAAGCTCCAGGCCGAGATCGAGCGTGAGACTCGCGCCCGCTACGAGAAGCCCGTGGCCCTGGTCTTCACCGACGTGGTGGGCTCCACCGCCTACTTCGAGCGCCACGGCGACGCCGCTGGCCGGGCCCTGCTCCAGCGCCACCTGGACCTGCTGGACAGCGTCATGAGTCTGCACCAGGGCCGCGTGGTCGACACTGCCGGTGACGGCGCGTTCTGCACCTTCCAGCGCCTGCTGCCCGCCGTGCTGGCCATGAGTGAGCTGCAGTCCCAGATCGCCACCGACAACGCCCGCCGCAGCGTGGATCACAAGCTGGGGCTGCGCATCGGCATCCACATGGGCGAGGTGCTCACCGACGGCGTCATCGTCACCGGCGACGCCGTACACATGGCCGCCCGGGTCTCCAACACCGCCGATGCCGGCGAGATCCACCTCACCCAGACCACCATGATGCAGCTGCCTCCCGCCTTCCGGGTGCGCTGCAAGCCCCTGCCCGCGGCCCGCCTCAAGGGCTTCGCCGAGGCCGTGCCGCTGGCCAGCATGGAGTGGCGCGACACCCGCGTCTTCCCCACCCGCGTCACCATCGAAGAGACCTACCAGACCCTCGATCTGCCCTCCATGGACGTGGTGCGCTTCGGCCGCCTCGAAGAACACGACGGCAAGCCCGCCAACGAGGTGGTGCTGGCCCACGCCGATCCCCAGGTCATGCGCCGCATCAGTCGCTGGCACTTCGAGCTGCACCGGCGGCCCCAGGGCATGTTCCTGCGGGTGGTCTCCCGGGCCAACACCGAGGTCGACGGCCAGGTCGTGGGCCTGGGCGAAGAGGTCCAGGTCAAGCCCGGCAGCGTCATCAAGCTGGGCTGGGTGATCACCATCCGCCTGCAGTCGGACTCTCCAGCTGGGGCCGAAGAGACCATCATCGGCTGAGGGCTCAGCCCTCCGCGGCCCGCAGGGTGGGGTCCCGCCTCCAGACCAGGTGGTAGACCCAGGCCAGGCCCAGGGCTACCGAGGCGGCGCCGCCGAGGATGAAGCTGATCCACACCCAGTCGATGGGGGCGTCAAAGAGGTAGACCAGCGCGTAGGCCACCGGGATTCCCACCACCATCGTGCGCACCGCGGTGATGGCCAGGGCCGGGAAGCCGTAGCCCAGGCCCTGCAGGATGCGCCCCGAGGTCATGCCCAGCGCCATCAGCGGGTAGGCGAAGAGCATGTAGCCCAGGTAGACGCGGCCCACGCCGATGGCCTCGGCGTCGCTGGTGAACAGGCGCATCAAGGGGCCCGAGGCCGCGAAGGCGCCCAGCCCCAGGGTGACGCCCAGGGTCAGGGCCCAGCGGTAGGTGTACAGGGCGGTGGAGCGCACCAGATCGGCCCGCCGGGCGCCAGCGAACATGCCGATCACCGCGATGCTGCCCGAGGCGAGCCCCAGGATGGGCATGGACACGAGCATGTCCACCCGGGTGCCCGCGCCGTAGCCTGCCACCGTGATCTGCCCGAAGCCGGCCAGCAGCTTGTTTCCCAGGATCATGGCGAAGGACATCACGAGCTGAGCGAAGGTGGTGGGCACCCCGACCCTGAGGATGCGCATCAGCACCACCGTGTCGGGGCGCATGTCCCGGATCCGCAGCCGGGTGGCGGTCTTGCGCCGAATCAGCACCCACCACACGAACACCACTGTGGCGATCACCTGAGAGATGATGGTGGCCACCGCCGCGCCGCGGATGCCCATGTCCAGGGTGAAGATGAAGATGGGGTCCAGGACCAGGTTCACGGCCGTGACGATCCCCATCACGACCATGGGGCTCTTGGCGTCGCCCTCGCCATTGAGCATGGCCCGCAGCACCGATGAGAAGAAGAACAGCGGGATGCACAGGGCGATGATCTGGAAGTAGGCCCAGGCCTGGGCCACCGTCTCGCCCTCGGCCCCCGCCGCCTCGAGCATCGCGGGGCCCATGAAGCCGCCGCCCAGCGCGAACAGCACGCCCATGACCAGCGCCAGGCCCATGCCGTTGGACGCAGCCAGATCGGCGCCCCGCTCGTCTTTGCGGCCCACCGCCTGGGCCACGGCCGCCGTGATCCCCGTGAACAGCCCGGAGGTCAGGGCGATGGCCACAAAGAAGAAGGGCCCCACGAAGGTGATGGCCGCCAGGGCTTCCGGGCCCACCCGACCCACGAACGCCATGTCCACCACGGCGTACAGGGTGTGGAACAACATCCCCGCCATCATGGGCAGGGCCAGCACCCACACCGCCCGCCTGGGGTTGTCGATGAACTCTTCGAGGCGGCTCTCGCGGGGCTTGGCCATGGGGCTCCCCTGCCCAGGCATGGCGACCGGGGCAGTCAGCCTATGTGCTCCCTCTCGTGTGGCCCGTCAACACCGAGGA
>ERZ890953.1605-NODE-1605-length-11031-cov-5.468021_pt1 | contig 11031 bp, 9 predicted proteins | sample MGYA00521264_ERZ890953 | MGnify/ENA primary metagenome ERZ890953 (study PRJEB32303, sample SAMEA104408629) | aquatic metagenome | biome: Brackish water; feature: Chemocline; material: water | place: Baltic Sea | collected 2014-10-26T21:54:00 | depth 200 m ... | reverse complement strand
CTGAGTTACATGTCGAATGGTCTTGAAGTTAATGGTCCTTCGTCTCGTAAATAAGATAGATACAATTTAGGGTGATTGACAAAGGTTTAACCCGGCTTTCTTAAGCTGGGTTATTTTTTGGGTATTGATGTCCTTATAGCCGGAAGGCTGAACGCCGAAACAGGGTATTTGGTTTCTCAACATTATTGATTGATATCATTCGAGTGGGAGTGACTTCGAAGCAATAACAAATTGTAGGATCTTTGCCAGAATCCATTTCTTCTCAAGAAACATACTGGTCATCCTTTTTTTATCATATTTTGACCGCTCATAGCTTTCAAAAACCATTTAAGTGAGCTGTTCGTAAAAGTCAAAGAAGCGGCTGATCAATTCATTGCCCCAGGCCCTGGAGTCGATCGACCCAAACTGGATAATTTACACCTCATTCAACGGCTTGCTGCTGATTAGAGCATTTTGTTGGCCATTGCAATACCGTCCGTTAGTGTCCTCGAAAATTGTACTTCTGCAGGTTTATACCTGATACCCGAACGTCGTAATTAAACATTGATAAACCCCCAGCTCTGCTGGGGTGACTCGCATATGTTTGACCGAGACTACGGCCATAGTAACTTCTTTTCTCGACTAAAAGTAAGGAGGATACAACCTATGCGAGACTATAAGAGTTTGTCTCATACCCGCTGGGATTGTAAATACCATGTTGTATTTATCTCAAAGAAAAGACAGAAATTGATATTTGGATCGATACGCAAACATTTGGAATCGACATTTAACGAGTTAGCTAACCGAAAGGGCATAGTGATCGAGGAAGGTCATTTAATTAATTAGAAAATTCTTAAATTCATTCACCAAATATACATTTTTCATGAGTATCTAACCATAACGGATATTTGAGCATAGCTTTGGAAAACAGCCTGCTTTGTAATTGATGATTTAACCAGCTTTGTAAATGAGTGTAGGGGCCCTGTAAATACAGTTGACGATTTACCCGGGAAAACTGTCGAATAAAAGGCAGTAACGCATAATCGAGTAAGCTCGGTGTAGGGCCTATTAAGAATTCATGTTGAGTCAAACGATATTCTAGCTTTTGAATAAAAGATTCACACTGCAGACGACAATGTTCTTCATCGTTGTTGTGAAAGCGCCTGGCGCGTTTGTACTGTTCCAGGTTTGGCTTAAACTGTTCGTCATTTTGTTGAATTATTTGAAGCATTTCCGGCAGCGCATCAGTATCCTGTGAGTAGAGTAAATTATGTGGATCATTGAGATTTAGAGCCCACAGCATAATATCCAGACTTTCATCGATAACGTATTTATTTCTCTCATTTTCGTTGTTGCAGGCAACTCCATTATCTAACACTAAAACAGGCACTGTGCCTTTAGGGGACAGAGTTAACATTTCAGCTGGTTTATTCTGCATAACAATAGCTCGCAGCATGACAGTTTGTTTAGCTAATAAAATGGCGAGTCTTGCACGCATTGCGTATGGACAGTTTTGCAGGGAATACAGTATTGGCAAAGTCATAAGGTTTATGCTTTTTTATTTGGACTCTTTCGGATTATTTATGGGTAAATCAACAAGAAAACCCTCGCAAAGACGCCAGGCACGCAAAGGTTTATTCTTTAAGGTTATTGACCGTAAGATAAATGCCTGCCTTAATCAAAACCGAACCCGGCCGTGCCGGACCCATAATCTGAGAAATCTGAAATTATCTATCAAAGATAGATTTCCAATAACATTACATACATTATCTTTTCTACCTTTGCGTGCCTTGCGTCTTTGCGAGAGCATTAAATATAGTTTCAATTTTTGTTTCGATAACCACATTCAGGGTAATCAGGCCTGTCATACCTTTACAACCCCTGCCTATATTGTGTGTTAGTCGATATGCTAACCATATTGCTTAACTGATGTTGTGCGTGAGCATCACCGTTAAGCAGGTTTTCAAAGTGTTTAATCAACTGCGCTTTATCCAGCTCTGCTTTAGAGCCCGCGCCAATATTGGTCAGATCAATGAAAAACTCATCAAATAAACCGGCGAGATCATTGACAATATCGACGTTTAAAAACTGTTCATGATTATAGATACTCGGATAACCACCTTTCTGTTTATCTACCGCAAAAGAAACGCCCTTGATATTCGTTATAGTGGTGGCTTTTGCACACTTCAGCATACAACCATCTTCGATGCTGGGCTTTTTACAGCCTACCGTTTGCTGGAAGAAGCACTGGCGACTGGTCATCATTAAAATCGGGTGATAAATGCTGTATAGCAATTTGAAGTTATGCGGGCGTGCAATATTTTTGATTTGCATGCGATTAATTTCGTTTGAAATAAAGGCCCCGGCACAGTTTAATTGTTCTTTCAATGTCAATAATGCATAGGAGTTTGTGGTGTTCATGAATGGACCGGCAATCCACTCGATGCCCATTTCAAACGCTTTGTAGGCAACGCCGGTATTATTACTGACGATACGTGCTGGTCGAACATGTTCGAGTAGTCGTACAGATTCATCGTAATCTTTACCAATTAATACCGCAGGAAACCATGGAATCAGGCGAGGGTTAGCCAATAAAATATCGATATACCTGTTACAGTCTTTTTTCCAGCTTTCTGGCAGTTTGAAATACACATCAGCATCAGTCAGATCACACAGGTGGATATCTTTTTCGTCGGCAATTAATATCGACAGGGTGGTTTTGGAGGCAGTCTTGTTACGCTTAGCTAATGGTGCTATATCAACTAATGGAATTATTTCTACTGAATTATTTAATAATGAAGCCGCCTGGTTTTTCAATACCGTCAGCTCCTTAAACGGAATAGTCAATCCATCATTCAGACCATTACATTCGAAACCTTCAATGCTGTAATCATTGCAGGCAAAGTTTTTAAAGCGTTTTTCCAGGGTAGCCTGATCAATAGCCGAATGACTGGCAGGCTGCAGAGATGATGTAGTTTGTAAGCTGTAAACTTTATCGTTATCGTTATCGCCTATCATCATAGTTAAACATAAAGGTTCGTTCAATTTCCCGGAAAAATCTAATACTAACGGTTGTTTAGCAATGCTCAGATACTGGATCTTTTCTGCAAGTTCTGCCCCGAGTTCATTTTTCTTCGTGTAAAGTTGTTGCCTCACATGCTGAATATCCTCCACCAGAACAGCATTACTTTTTTGAATGGCATGGTTAACGCTGTGATCACGAGGATTATCTATAAACATATCCTTAGTGAGGTCGCCCTGTAAAAAAGAGTTCGTAAAGTCACGATTAAAAACGCGGTGCAAGTTGGAGTCGTCAGCTAGTAGTTTTCCTGTTTCAACAAATTGGTCGAGCTGCTTGCGCCAGGTATCGACCACGGTGTAAACATAGTGAGCATTTTTGATACGACCTTCAATTTTTAATGAGTCCACCTGTGCATCGGCTAACTCCGCTATATCAAAATAGGCAGAATTATCTTTCAGGTTGAGAGGAAAACGATTGCCCGCTTCGGTGATTTCATATTCATCGCGACATGCCTGGCTGCAACTGCCGCGATTACCCGAGTTACCCACACTTACCGAGCTTGAATAACACTGTCCGGAAAATGCGATACACAATGCACCATGTACAAAAACTTCGGTTAGCAGGCTGTGCTCGTGGGCTAGTGCCGTCAATAATTTTATTTCGCCAATATTTAATTCACGCGACAGGTTAACGCGTGATGCACCGATTTTTGCCAGGAACAATATCTGGCCTTCGTTATGCGTCGTCAGCTGAGTTGAAGCATGAATGTTGAGCGTCGGGAAATACTTCCTGACCAGGTTGAATATCCCCAGATCCTGTACGATGATGCCATCGATGCCAGAGTTCACCAGCTTGTTCAGCAGTTTGACCAGGGCAGGCAACTCCTGTTCCAGGATGACCACGTTTATGGTCAAAAATACTTCGCAATCGTATTTGTGTGCCAGGCGTAAGATGCCGGACAGGTCATCAAAAGTCAGGTTGGTGGCGCGGTTTCGGGCGTTAAAGTTATCCAGACCACAATAGACTGCATTGGCACCGGCAATAACGGCGGCTTTAATGGCTTCAACATCGCCGCCAGGAGCTAATAATTCAATCTTTCTATTCATATTGTGATACTTGTATTTGCGGGTGATGTTCCGCCAGGCTGGTTTAACGTGCAATTTTAACGGGAACTACTGAGTATTGCTATGGATTAAAGCTGGCCCACTAGTCGAGATGAGCCATCTACCCGTGCTTCTCTACAACTACTGGTGTATCCAGCTGCGGAGGTCAGGCTGCCGTTATATGAATGGCTATAGTCGGCACTGACTATTCAGCAACTCTAAAATATAAATGGCTGGTACTGCTCTTGCAAGGCTATTATCATACTCACTCTCCAGTTAACAGCTAATTATCAAGCCACAATCTATCCATGATTTCACCTGAATCACTATCTATTTCTTTCTCTACTTTTGCTCTTATTTCTTTGGCAGAGATTGGTGACAAAAGTCAGCTGGTCTGTATGACTCTGGCAGCTCGTCACCGGCATTGGCCTGTGATACTGGGTGCGACGGTTGCGTTTCTGATACTCAATGTCCTGGCCGTATTGTTCGGTTCGGGAGTAGCTGCCTGGGTGCCAGAAAGAGTGACTGCAGTGATTGTAGCTCTGCTATTCGGCGCTTTTGGTTTTCATGCATTACGCAGCCACGGCGATGACGAATCTAAGGAGGTAGTAGAACGTCCGGGTCATAGCATTTTCTTCACTACTCTGTTGTTGATTCTGGTTGCTGAATTTGGTGACAAGACTCAGATCGCAATTGCGGGCCTGGCTGGTAGTATGGCTCCTTTACCGGTATGGATAGGCGCAACTATCGCATTGGTAATGGTTTCTGCACTTGGAGTCTGGGCCGGGCGCACTGTATTGCAGCGCCTGCCGCTCCATTGGCTGCACCGTGTAAGTGGAGGGGTTTTTCTGCTGTTTGCAGTATTAGCAGCGTGGAAGGCTGTGGCCTGAAGTAGCCTAAACAATATTATTTTAAAATTGATGTAGCTACTCAGCGAATTTCAATCTTTGAACAATTAGAGGATTTACCACCACGAAGCTCACGGTGAACACGAAGGTAAAATATTGTAAGGTAATAAGTTTTTTAAAATAAGGTGATTAGCAAGATGGCTCAGTAAATTAAACGAAGCCGTCATACCGGCATGTTCTTAGCCGGTATCCATTTTGAAGGTAGTGCTTACCGTGCAATAGATTCCGGCTATAAAACTACCGGAATGACGATTTATTTATAAGTTATTGTTTTACTAACCGGTGATGACTACTGTAAAAAGAGATAAAATGCCTTAGCTGAGCCATCTTGCTAATCACCTAAAATAATTATAATAACTAAATTATCCGACTACCTTTAAGTTACTTGCCTTTCTTTGTGTACTTCGTGGTAAATATCTTTTGACGTTCTTAATTACGCTGAATAGTTACATATTGATAAATGATACCTGCCGTTAAATTTGAAATTCGTTGTTCTTCAGTGGAAGAATTGATTAAAAATAGTACGGTGAATATTAATCAGGTTTTGTTTGTTTTCATCCGGTAGTCTTTTTAACTGTTGTATTCTGTCGGCATAAGTTTGTACGACAGGCACGATCTGCTGCAGGATTGCCATCACTTCATTTTTATTCATACCTAAATGGTTAGTGAACCGATAAAATGCATTTATCAGTGGTGATTTTTCATCTATTTCCCCGTATTGCCCAAAAGGCATTGGGGTTAGCATATTGTGAATGCTGTAGGCGCGCATCGGGGTCGGATCATATACTGGTGAGAATGCGTTTTTTCCAGCGCTTTGCATGATAGAAAGGTTTTCTAAATGAAGATCTCCATTGCCAGTGAGTAACGCTAACAGCATTCGTTTGACGAGATGTTTTTTAGCTTCTTTTCTATCCGAGAAAATATTAATTCTGGAACTGTTAATTAGATCGGCAATTTTTTCATAGCTGACACTGTGATTATTCGATACTTTGTTACTGGCAATTGCCAGTACAGAATAAACAGTTTCAAGCGGTATGGGGGTATTTATTGTCGACCGGTCAAACCTGCTAACAGCTATCGCGGGTATGCCCCCAATATCATCGATCCAGTATTCAGGTGTAATGAAGCCCGCCTCTTTATGTAGGTCCAGTGCCAGCGCTTCGAGGTCGACGATGCCGGGGTAGGCTGTGTTTTTTTCCAGCTTTAAAATAATATCTACAGTACCGCTGGTCTGTCTCCTGGTCGGTAACCCTATGGTTCTATCCCACCCGGTTTCAGGAATGGATAATAAAATCTTGGGAATAGCACCACCAACCGTCGGAGTTGGTCCGATGATACTTAATATTTCTGCAGATGTTTCAGCATCATACCAGGTCATAAACTCCTTCAGGGAAAATCCAAAGCGGTCATTTAAGGCAAAAAAACGATGCTGAATTGAGCTTTGATACCAGTTGTTAGCGGCATCATCATCAATAAAAACATCAATATGTCCAATACCACCATGTCCAGTGGTGGTGAGCAGTAACCAGTCCTGTTCGATGCCTCTTACAGGAATATTTACGCCTTTCTTTTTTAAATAAGAAAGGGCTAGTTGTCGCTGAAAGTTATCTTTGTTGTCAGGTGGAATCAATGCCTGTATTGGTGGATGAAAGTCAAACCCCTGTCTTCGTTGAAATGCGATAGTGCGATTACCAAATAATTCGACAGGGTAGAGATTGGACAGGCCGGCAACCTGCTTATCGATAAAGCTATCATCATAGTTAAAACGCGATTCGGTTTCTGTACAGGTAAGTGATCCCATTTTTAACGGGTAACCCGGTGCGCGAGTCCAGATTGAGGCTGATTTATCTTTCATACTGGATTTATCAGTTGAGTAATGTTTGTAGGGTTGCTGAGTTGACCTGGTAGCTGGACACCGGAATAGAGTTTATCCATTGTAAATCGCTTCCTCAGGTTAGAAATAAGCGGTCAATTGTGATTTCAGGCTCATAGAAGATCCCCTTTTAAAATTGATTCTGCAAGGTCATTATCGGGAACCAGGGTTAATCTGTAACCCGTTGCCTGGGCCAGCTTTTCAATCGTGGAGATTGCCGCATCATCACTTTTTTTTAAACGGGATAAAGCGGCAGCTGTAATGCCTGTTTTTTTAGCCAGCTTTATTTGTGAGAGTCCCTGTTCTTTGGCTAGCTGGATAATTTGCCGGACTATAATCGAAGCTGGCATTTTGAAATGTTACCAATATTGATAAATCAAGGCCTGATTGTACAATAGTTATCAGTATTATCAATAATAAATATTATCAATTATGATAATTAGCAGGTTTAATTTTATATTAATTACCATTAATGGTAATTAAATTTGTCAGGAGTCCGACAGGCTGCTAGATTAATTAAATAGTTTAAAAAGTTTTCCACTATTTTCTTTTATAAATGTAGCAGTAGACTCATGACCTGAATTTATCGCCATCTCATACGCATTTAAATCATCCTGATTTCTGGTTTGAATGTCAGCCCCGGATTTAATTAACAGTTCAACAAATGCAGTGTTACCGCTTCCGGCTGCCAGTATGAGAGCCGTATCGCCGGCCTTGTTTTTTGCATCCAGGTTTTTTTCCAGTTTTAGTATTTTTTCAAATAAGGCAGGCTTTGCAGAAATTACAGACAGCATCAGCAGGCTGTTATTTTCGTTTGTGAGAGTATTGAGACTGGCACCATGTTCGATCAATAAACTGGTGATTTCGACAAATCCATTGTTAATGGCTCGTGCGAGCGCAGTATAGCCATTTTTGTCCGACAAATTGATATCAATATTGTTATGTTTCAATAGTTCAGTCGTTGTTTTTATTAATCCTTTATTAGCGCTATGCCATAAAGCCGAACGGTTTTTAGCATAAGTAAAAACCAGTAACTGATCCTGTTTAGCTAACTCGATGCTAATGTCTTCCATATTATTTTGCATGGCCAGTAACAAAGCCCTGTGAATTGACGGTTTGTCGAGTTTAGCATTAGCAAGTATCTTCGCTGACTCATGATGTTTATTGGTTATAGCTATAGATAAGGGGCTGGTTTTGTTGCTGGCAATGAGAGATGAGTCGGCACCTTTTTCAAGCAGGTAGTTAATTATTTTTGTCTGGCCGCTAGCAGCCGATATGTAAAGAGGGGTCTGGTTTTTTTGGTTTATGGCGTTGATATTACTGCCGCGTGAAACTAATAATTCTACGGTTTTTAGCTGCCCTTTACCTGCTGCGCGATGCAGTGGGTTGTTGCCATTGGTATCGATGGCGTTTATATCAACTCCTTCATCCAGTAGCTGAGCGACAATCACTGTTTCTCCTAACAGGCTGGCTATATTAATAAGTGGCCATCCTTCATACAGGGAAGAATTTTTAGCAATTGTGGACTCGAACGATTTTATATTAACTTTTTGATAGTCCTTATTTTTTTCAGGTAATTTTATATTGTGTTGACGAAAAATTAATTTAGCCTGCTTTGAATCCAGTGTTTGTGCTAACAGTGGAGCACTCTGCTTTTTCCTGTTTTTAATCGTGTGATCGGCCTGGTGATCAACTAAGTTTGCAATAATGGCTTTATCATCATGACGGGTAGCAATAATGAGGGCAGTGTTTCCCAGGCCATCGATGGCATTAATATTAACCTGCCTGTCAATAAGAGTTGATACAATGTCGTTATAACCATTGCTTGTAGCAAGGTGTAGGGGGTAGTTATGATTATCGTCTGCCTGATCCAGTTGTGTAGTGCTGGTTAGCAGTAATTTTGCCAGTTCATGGTGTTTTGCCTGCAAAGCCTCCATGAAAGGAGTCCTCCCCTTGTCATCTTTGAAATCCATGTTAATGCCTTTCTCGACCAGCGGTTTTATCTGTTCGATAGCGTTGTTACGAATAGCACTAAAAATAATCTCATGACTGACTTCACTGGTATTGCTGTCGGATAATTTTGTTTCTAGAGTAGCTAATTTTCTTATAGCTTTACGATGACCCTGGTCAGCTGCTGCCTGGTACCATTTTCGTATCTCAATCATTTTCTGTTCACTGCTGCCACGTTTTTCCAGCAGTGACGCCAGTGCGAACTGAGCGTCAGCAAGGCCATTAAGGCTGGCTTTGCGATATTCGACCATTGCTTTTTCCAGGCTTTTATCCACACCTGTACCAGAGCGGTATAAGCCTGCCATGCGAAATTGTGCCTCTGCACTGTTCTGTTTTAACAATGGTTGTAACAGGGTTACGGCCTGCTCGTATTCACGTAGCCTGATCGATTTATCAATTGCTTTTAGAGATGATTCAATATCCGCTAAAGTAATGGATGGCAGCAATAAACTGAAAAGTAAAAGCAGGTTTGGCAGGATTGATTTGAGTTTCACTTAAGCAGTTCCGTATTTTATATCGACCTGAATTCCTATCTGTTTCAGGAATCCTGTGGGTAAAATGCCGCCGGCATTAATAATAATGGCGTTATTGGCAATGGTTATATTTTCACCATTGTAGTCGAGTGAAACACTCTTTTCATCATTAACCGCTGTTAGATTTGAAGGCAGATAAAGTTTGATTTTCCCCTGTTTGGCATATTCATCAATGAGATCCCTGTTTTTAGCCTTGGCACGTGAGAAACTATCGCTACGATAAGATAGCGAAACTTCGCTTCCTTCAACGTCGGCAATAGCCAGCGCAGCCTCAAGGGCACTGTCTCCACCTCCGACAATCATAACTTTCTGATGGCTATACTGATCAGGATCCATCAGTCTGTAGACGACCTTTGGTAAGTCCTCTCCCGGAATGCCCAGTTTTCTCGGCGATCCTCTGCGTCCGATGGTGAGTAGTACTTTATCGGTCATGTATTCAGCTTTACTGGTTGTCACCTTAAAACCCGACTCAGTAGGTTCTACATTAGCAACTAATTCACGGTAATTGATTTTAATTTCAGTTTCCTTTTCGATGTTTTGCCAGAATTCCAGCAGGGTTTCCTTACTGGTTTCCTTAAAGTTCATCTTTCCCGCCAGTGGCAGTTCAACGGGTTGGGTCATGACGATTTTACCTCTAGGGTATTGAAAGACCGTTCCGCCGAGAGAATCCTGGTCGACCGTTAAATATTTAAGCCCGAGTTGTTTGCAGGACAAAGTGGCGGCTAAACCCGCAGGGCCAGCACCGACTATGATGACCTGGTAGGGGTTTTTGGATTTTTTATCCAGTGCACTGGAGAGTGCCTTGATGGCACTTTTTCCCTGTTCTATGGCATTACGAATAAGTCCCATGCCACCGAGTTCACCCGCAATGTAAAGTCCTTTGATGTTGGTTTCGAAGTGATCATTCACCTTTGGGATATCAACACCGCGCTTTTCTGTGCCAAAAACAAGTGTAATGGCGTTTTCAGGGCAGACAGTTTTACAGGCTCCATGTCCGATGCAGTTGGCCGGTTCCAGTAACTCGGCTTTACCGTGAAAAATACCAAGAACATTGTGTCCAAGTTGTTGAGGGCAGGCATAAACACAGGATTTGCAGCCAATACATTTATTTCGGTCTATAATTGGGTGTAGAGAAGCCGGTTCAGCCAGTCCTGTCTCGATTGCATTTTGTCGAGTTATGGCGCTCACTTTCTGGCTACGGCTTTGAAAGATCATGTAACCAATCAGGAACAAGATGATCGGTATAAAGTAGATGTAAGTATCCATTCGAGTCTGTAGAATTGTGCTTAAAGTTGAATTTTAATACAAAAAAATCAAATTGTGATTATATCTCAAATTTAGGATTATATTCCCAAATGCGTTTTATACTCTGATATATTATTAACATAAATTATGAATTTTAAAATGTGGATCTACTATGGTGCTTAGATATGCACTGAATACAATCACTCTACTCTGGTATCTGGCCATTATGGCCATTATTTATGTAGGGTGGATTGCTTCAGAACAACGTTACCTCGTTGCCGAATCAGGCATAGGTTACTGGCTTGGAATAATCGGTGGTTCAATGATGTTATTGCTACTTGTTTATCCTGTCCGTAAA
>ERZ890953.1604-NODE-1604-length-11031-cov-12.050474_pt1 | contig 11031 bp, 5 predicted proteins | sample MGYA00521264_ERZ890953 | MGnify/ENA primary metagenome ERZ890953 (study PRJEB32303, sample SAMEA104408629) | aquatic metagenome | biome: Brackish water; feature: Chemocline; material: water | place: Baltic Sea | collected 2014-10-26T21:54:00 | depth 200 m ... | reverse complement strand
TTGTCCCCCATGAGTATGGTAAATATATGATCTGCTTCCACCGCATCCTGCACTTTTACCTGAAGAAGCACTCTTTTTTCAGGATCCATGGTGGTCGTCCACAGTTGGCCGGGGTTCATTTCGCCTAAGCCTTTATATCTCTGAATGGCCAATCCTCTTTTGCCTTTTTCCATGAGGTCATTAAGGAAGCCGCGGGGATCTTCTATCTTCTGCTTTTCCTGATCTCCGTTAACCCTGAAGCCGTTGGCCTTGAGTTCCCGAAAATCTTCGGAAAGCGATATTAACTGGCGAAGATCGGGAGAAGATAAAAATTCCCAGTCAACTTTGAAAGCATGACCGCCATTCTGTGTTTCGGTGACCATAAATTGGTAATATCCATCGTCTTCAGTTTTTCCGAGTTCCATAAGATCAAAACCATCCGCCCGGAGCCGCTCAACCAGACCTTCGATAAAAACCTTATCTTTGAATTGTCTTGTAGTGGTTACGCCATTTGAAATAAGGGCTTCCAGAAATTTATAGCTGAAGCCTTTCCTGGAAAGTTTCTCCATATTGTCAAAAAACTTTACAAGCCTGTTCAGGAGTTTTATGAGCCGTTTTCCGGATGTTTCTTTCCCGTCTGAATAAACAACCCTTTCATTCTCGGAAATTCGATCCAGAATATAATCGTTAAATTTATCCTCGTCCTTGATGAAAAGATCTTTCCTTTTGCTTGACACACGGTAAAGGGGCGGCTGCGCCACATAAAGGTATCCTTTTTCAATCAAATCGGGCATCTGTCTGAAAAAAAATGTCAGGAGGAGTGTGCGGATATGAGCGCCGTCCACATCAGCATCGGTCATGATGATAATTTTGTGATATCGTAAGGATTCCAGAGTGTAGTCATTTTCCCCGATTCCTGTTCCCAGGGCTGCAATCAAGATTCGAATTTCTTCGCTCCCAATCATTTTATCGAATCGTGCTTTTTCAACATTAAGAATTTTTCCTCTGAGTGGCAAAATGGCCTGAGTTCTTCGATTTCGACCCTGTTTTGCAGACCCCCCCGCCGATTCTCCCTCCACAATAAAAATCTCACTTCGGGCGGGATCCTTTTCCTGACAATCCGCCAACTTTCCGGGCAAAGAATGATCGAATAAAACTCCCTTTCTTCTGGCCAGATCCTTGGCTTTTCTGGCGGCCTCTCTGGCCCTGGCCGCGTCAATGACCTTGCCGAGGATGGATTTTATGACCGTCGGATTCTCTTCAAAAAAAGTTCCCAAACCTTCATTAACCTGGGTTTCAACCAACCCTTTGACTTCGCTGTTTCCTAGCTTTGTCTTTGTCTGGCCTTCAAACTGAGGCTCAGGGAGCTTTACGCTGATAACCGCGGTCAGACCTTCCCGCACATCATCTCCCGAAAGTTTTTCCTTGACGTTTTTAGCCATCGGGGAATTGGCAAGGTACGAATTGATGCTTCGGGTCAGAGCGGATTTGAAACCTGCCAGGTGGCTCCCCCCTTCCTTGGTGTTGATGTTATTAGCAAATGTAAAGAGATTTTCTTTATAGGAATTATTATACTGAAGAGCTATATCAACCAATACACCGTTTTTTTCTCCTGAAATAACAATGGGTTTTCGATGGAGCAATTCTTTGTTTCGATTGAGATACTCTACAAACGACTCAATACCCCCTTCGTATAAAAAATCCTTCTTCTTTCCGGTCCGCTCATCCAAAATCTTTATTCGCAAGCCCTTTGTCAGGAAAGACAGCTCCCGCATCCTTTTGGCCAAGGTCTCAAAATCGAAAATAACCGTTTCAAAAATGAGCGGGTCCGGAATGAAATGTATTTTAGTTCCGGTTCTTGCGGTTTCACCCCTGATTTCAAGACCTGTTTTGGGTTCCCCTCTTTCGTAGCGTTGATAATAAATTTTGTCATTCCGATATACTTCAACTTCAAGATAGCCGGAAAGTGCATTCACCACGGAGACACCTACGCCGTGAAGTCCTCCGGAAACCCGGTATGATTTATTGTCGAATTTTCCGCCCGCGTGAAGTTTGGTCATGACCACTTCCAGAGCCGGCATGTTGGCGGATTTATGCATACCCACGGGAATACCCCGTCCATTGTCCCGAATCACCACGCTGTTGTCCGTTAATAATTTGACCTCAATCAGATCACAAAACCCGGCCAGCGCCTCATCAATACTGTTATCCACCACTTCGTAAACCAGGTGATGGAGTCCCTCAAAAGCTGTATTTCCGATGTACATCGCCGGTCTTTTTCGGACGGCCGACAGCCCCTCCAAAACTTTGATATCCGACGCTTCATACGTTCTTTCTTCTGTCATCCTAAACCCTCATGGGCATAATGAGACCGACGAAACCTTCATCTGCTTCACCCGTAAGCACGAAGGGCTTCGAACTATCCGTAAAATCTAAATGGATGGTTTCACTCTGCATGGATTGAAGTGTGTCAACGAAATATTTTGGATTAAAACCCGCTTCGACACGCTCACCGTTGTATTTAATTTCAATATTTTCCTGGGCCTCGCCCAAATCCGGGTTGGTTGAAACGAGATCCATCACGTTATTTTCGAGGGTAATTTTAACCGCCCTGTAACGTTCGTTGCTCAAGATAAGCATTTTTCTCATAGCTTCCACTAAAACCGCTTTTCCGATATCGACCGGCGCCTTTTCATTTTTTATGATCACAGCGTTATAATCCGGAAAATTGGTTTCTAGAAGACGCATCACCAGAAAAGCATTTCCCTTTTTGGCCACGCAGTTTTTTTCTTTGAATCCAATCTCAATGGTACCACCATCTGCTGCCATTTTGTTCAGTTCACTCATCCCCTTCTTTGGGATCATAACCCCCTCACTAAGTTCCAGAGATTCAATATTGGCAAATGATTTGTCAATGAGTGAAAGTCGGTGACCATCGGTTGCGACCATCCTCAAGTAAATTTTTTCATCAACCACAACCTTTTCGGTTAACACACCGGACAACTTAAACCCCGCTTCTTCAGCAGTCACCGCATAAATTGTTTTGTTGATCATATTTACGAGCGTGTCGCCTTCAATGGCAATCATGGCGACACCTTCAGGTTCAATAAACGCGGGAAATTCTTCAGGTGAAATAGAGGCTAGATTAAACCGGGCAACACCATCGGAAAGAAATATCCAGTTATTTTCCTTTTCTTTAATATGAAATTCCGATGATTTAGTTTCTTTTAGAACTTCAAATATTTTTCGTCCAGATAAGGTTATGCTGCCTTCTTCAATCACCTGAGCATTGATCGTTTCTTGGAAACCGAGTTCCAAATCCGTTGCACTGATTCGAACCGTTGAGCCATCTGCAGTGAATAGAATCGTGGACAATACGGGCATGTTACTTTTTTTCTCGATAATACTCTGAACTTTTGAAACGGATCTAAGGAGTTCACTCCGATCAATTTTTATCTCCATTGTTTCCTCCGTTGGTGATTTATTTATTATTCTTTTAAGTCTATAAAAATAATATTAATAATAAAGCCTTGTAGATTTGTTTGAAAATTAAGCAACTATTTGGTTTTATATGCTTTATTTTATTAAACCCTTTACAAAGAAATGATCTACAGCTTTCAGAGAAAAAATCTGATTTTCAAAATTTTAACTTTTTGAACAAAGTTTGATAAACAGTTGGACAGAGCAAAAACCCTACCCAACTGAACTATTTGAAATAAACCCTTTTAACTTATTTATATCATTAATAACTGAAATATTTGACTTAATATGTTTTTCAATACGATTAATTGAGTAAATTATTGACGAATGATGTTTATTACCGAATGCTCTTCCAATTTCCTTTAAAGACATATCCGTGTATTTTCTTGTCAGGAAAATGGCAACTTGTCTGGGATAAGAGCTTTTTCGATCTTTCTTTCGGCTCAAAAGATCCAAGGGTGAAATCTGAAAATATTTCGCCGTGATCTCTTGAATATGCTCGGGACCAATCTGAATATTAATTTTATTTTCAAGAATGGATTGCACAATAGAAATATCCATTGTGTTTCCGTAGATCGGTGCATGAAGTTTGATTTTTTCAATTTGACGGACCAAATTTTTTAGGTCATTGGTTGAGCTTGCAAGGAAGAACTGTGCGTCCTCTCGAAACTGAAGGCCCTGTTGTTTTGCTTTCTGGTGGACCACCTTCATTTTGGTTTCTTGATTAGGGACCTTTATTTCAGTAATCAGACCCCCTTCAAGGCGGGACCGCAATTGGGGTAAAAGGTTTCTAATTTGGCTCGGGGGCGCGGAGGCGGCAACCACCAATTGACGTTTTGATTCCAGAAACAGACTGCATAGAGAAAGCAGTTCTTTTTGTGTCTTGTCCTCGGAGGCGATGGTCTGAATGTCGTCGAGCAACAAAAATCGAGGGGGTATTTCTTTTCCCCAGAAACCGTTAATTCTGTCGGGAGTCGTTTTTTCAAACTTAGAAATAATTTTTTCGGCTGACAGGTAAACGGCCTTTTTATCAGGGTCTTTTTTCATGGCCTCATTGCCGATGGCGTGCAAAAGATGGGTTTTCCCAAGGCTCCATTTGCTATAAATATAAAGAGGGTTATACTTGGAAGATGGATTGTTTGCAACATCAAGCGCTGAGGAGCAGGCCAGCCCGTTAGAACGGGCTTTAATGAAATCGGAAAAGGTGCGGGACGGATCCAGACCAAGGGGAAAGGATGTTTTCGAACGCTGAGGGATACGGTTCTTTTTTTCTTTTGTTTTGCTTCGAAGGGTCCGGTAAGAAAATCGGATGGCCGGTTGGGCACCCGCAATATCTTGCAACAACAGCCGTATGGGCTCACAGTAATTTTCAGAGAGCCAGGCAGCAACAAATTTGTTTGGAACCTCAATAACGGCCAATTCCGAGCTGATCTCCAAAAGGGATGTTTGTGACAGCCACGTTTTAAACTCGGAGTTAGGAATATCGTCCTTGATGTTCTGTTTTATTTTGCTCCATATTTCATTTTTGGTTGTCATGGAAAACAGTTGTGGGTTAATAAAAAGGTTTTAAAAAAACAGTGTATTCTAGATATTTTTTGAAAAGATAGCAATTAAAATATATCTTTCACCATAAGGAGAAAAAAATGACGTATTCAGTCGCTTTAGCTGGAAAAGGGGGTACCGGTAAAACCACAACGGCGGGTATGCTTGTCAAATACCTGGTGGAAAAAGGAAAAACCCCCGTACTGGCAGTAGATGCCGATGCAAATGCGAATCTTAATGAGGTGTTGGGACTGGAGGCAGGGGAAACGCTCGGTGATGCCAGGGAAGACATGAAAACAGGTGTATCGCCGGGTATGACAAAAGATATTTATATGGAGATGAAACTTCAGGAAGCGATCGTGGAGTCCAAAGGATTTGACCTGATTGTCATGGGGCGCCCTGAAGGTTCCGGATGCTATTGTGCGGCCAATACGCTTTTAACGCAATACCTGGAAAAGTTGATGGACAACTACAGGTACCTCGTGGTGGACAATGAGGCGGGCATGGAACATATCAGCCGGCTTACCACCAACAACATTGACGTGCTCCTTGTGGTATCCGACGCCACAAGGCGAGGGTTGCAGGCGGCCCATCGCATTGTGGAACTAACGGATGCTCTCAAATTGAATATTAGCAAGAAAGTGGTTATGGTCAATCGGGCAAAGCCAGGCCAATCGGAGGCTTTGGATGAGGCGCTCAGCCAGTACAAAATGGATTTCATCGGCACTGTTCCGGAAGATGCTGAAGTCCAATTGTTTGACCTGGAAGGAAGGCCGACTGTGGAATTGCCGAGCGAAAATGAAGCCATGAAAGCCGCATACCGCATTTTTGACGAGATAATTCCATAAATAGCCCTATATATTGTATATTGGCCGTGTCTTATACAATATATAGGGTTGGTGATTCGTCACGAAACCCTTTCAAATTACAGGCAAAAACCCCTTGACAACGTTTTAATAATCTTCTAACTTACAGCCCATGGCCTCGGAAGCAGGGGCATTTTTTTGCGCTGGCTATGTAATATATTTCACAAGTGAGTTCCGTTACGTTTTCTATAGAGGAATTATTCCATTATCGCTATCGTCTAATGGATGGTTTTTTTAATAATGAAAGATGGTTTTTTTATATGAGGCCGTGGTCTTAAGCCACGATTGTGAATAAACAAAGAATCCAAGAAGGAGGTACACAAATTGGCCTTTGAGATTCCCGAACAACCCTATTCCGGAAAAATAGGGGAAACAACACTTGGCGTCGGTGACGGCGCTGTTACACTGGGTGGAGGAGACTCATACCCGTTCCATCTCTTTGAAGGCAGTATGCCCAATGCCCCCAAGGTAGCCATGGAAGTCTGGGATTATGACCCTTCAGAAGAATGGGCTGAAGCGGCGATCGCACCGTTTAAGGATGTGATTGCTTCACCTGAGGCATGGGCAAAAAAATGCGTGGACGAGTACGGTGCTGAATTAATTGTGCTGCAGTTGAAAGGCACGGATCCAAATGGAATGGATCGCGGCGCCGAAGAAACCGCTGAAATGGTCAAAAAGGTTGCAGATGCGGTGAAGGTGCCCCTGGTTCTGTGGGGAACCGCCAACAACGCAAAGGACGAAGCGGTATTGAAAAAGATCTCGGAAACCTGCGAAGGCAAAAATGTTTGCCTCGGACCGGTGGAAGAGGCAAATCACAAGGGTGTGGGTGCCAGTGCTCTCGGCTATGGCCAAGCCATTGTTTCCTCATCTCCCATCGATGTGAACCTGGCCAAACAGCTTAATATTCTGCTCGGTAATCTGGGTGTTAAGAGCGATAAAATTATCATCGATCCCACCACCGGTGGCTTGGGATACGGCATGGAATATTCATACTCTGTCATGGAACGGATCATGATGGCCGCCTTGACCCAGGAAGATGATAAACTGCAGATCCCCATGATCTGTAATCTCGGTAATGAAATCTGGAAATGCAAGGAAGCCAAAGAACCCATTAAAGACGCCCCAACCCTGGGTGATCCTGAAAAAAGAGGGATCATGATGGAGTCTGTGGCGGCCGTCTGTTACCTGCTGGCCGGCGCGTCCATTGTTGTTCTTCGTCATCCGGAAAGTGTTCGGTTGACCAAATCTTTTATTGAATTGCTCTCAAACGGCGGGACCGCCTCAAATGTGGCGGATGTCTCCAAAGTTCTAGACCTTGAAACGGCTGATCTTCTGGCCATATCTCCCGAACCCAACCTGGATTTTGGGGAACCGGAAGCTGAAAAGAAGCCGGCGGTAGCCAAGGCAGCCCCCGCACCCAAAGTTGAGCCGAAAGCGGCAGCGAAACCCGAAGTGAAGGAAGCGCCCAAGGTAGAAGCCAAACCGGAAGTAAAGGAAGCACCCGAAGAGGATCCGGAAGCGAAAGCCAAGGCGGAAGCGGCAGCCAAAGCCGAGGCAGAAGCTAAGGCGGTAGCGGAGACGAAGGCCAAAGCAGACGCGGAAGCGAAAGCCAAGGCGGAAGCAGAGGCCAAAGTTGAAGCGGAAGCGGTGGCCAAAGCGAAAGCCAAAGCGGATGCGGAAGCCGCGGAAGTGGCCAAGCGGGAAGCTGAGGAAAATGCCCTGAGAGACGCGCGTGCGGAAGAGAGCCGAAAGCGTTTCGAAGCCAAGGCCGGCGCTGTAAAAACCCCCGGAACCATGACGGCTGCAAAGGTTCAGAAAACCAAACTCGAAAAAATGATCGAAAATCTCAAACGGATGAGATAAACGAGTTTATCGGTTTTGTTCTGAAAACGGATATCTATTTTTAAATAATAACATTTTAAATAATAATGAGGAGGAACCTCAAAATGGCAGAAGAAAAAGCAAAGGTTGCCAAAGCCCCGAAGCTGGCTGATCCAATCTTAGCCTCCATCGATGTGGCATCGCAGGAGATGATTGCTCGGTCCCATGATCTTAATGTGGAAACGATTTTTGATCGGGCTCTAAAGATGAAACCCTGTAACATCGGAATTCAGGGAATATGCTGTAAAAATTGCGCCATGGGTCCCTGCCGTCTGCCGCTCCCGAAAGGTGGCATTCAAGGCGAAGACGACAGAAAAGGTCTGTGCGGCGCCACCGCCAACACCATTGCCGCCCGTAATTTTATTCGTATGATAGCAGGCGGCGCGGCGGCTCATTCGGACCATGGTCGAAGCGTGGCCGAGGTCTTTCTTTCCGCGGCAAGAAAAGATACGAACGACTACAAAATTAAGGATACGGTGAAGCTCGTTGCCGTGGCCAAACATCTGGGCGTAGCCACCACCGTTGAAGTGGACGGCGAAGAGTTGGACAGAGACCTGGACGAGATCGCCGTTGAAGTGGGCGAAGTGGCCCTGAATGAATGGGGCAAGGCCGAAGGGGAACTGCTCTATCTCAAGAGAGCCCCTGCCGCCCGTTATGAAATCTGGAAAAAGCAGGGCGTTCTTCCCCGAAACATTGATCGTGAAATTGTGGACATCATGCATCGGACCCATATGGGTGTTGACCAAGACTACAAAAACCTCATCAAACAGGGGACAAGGGCTTCTCTGGCGGATGGTTGGGGCGGATCCATGCTGGCCACCGATCTTCAGGATATCCTTTTCGGAACGCCTTCTCCCCTCCAGTCCGAGGCCAACCTGGGCATCATGAAGGAAGACCACGTGAACATCATTGTTCATGGCCATGAGCCGGTCCTGTCCGAATTGATTGTTGCCGTTTCCGAAAGTCAGGAGATGATCGATTACGCCAAGAGCAAAGGCGCCAAGGGCATTCAGCTGGGCGGCATCTGCTGTACGGCGAACGAAATGCTCCAGCGTCACGGTGTTCCTCTGGCAGGGACGTTTCTACAGCAGGAACTGGCCATTATTACCGGCGCCTGCGACGCCATGGTCGTGGATGTTCAGTGCGTCATGCAGAATCTGGCCAACGTGGCCAAGTGTTTCCATACCAAACTGATCACCACCCACCCCATGGCCAAGATGGAGCAGGACAATGTGCTGCACATCGAGTTTGATGAACATCATGCTATGGAAGACGCCAAACGCATCGTCAAAATCGCCATCGATAATTTTAATAAGCGCGGCTCGGATGTCATGATCCCGAAGCACAAGGCGAAACAGGTGGCCGGTTTTGGTGTGGAGTCCATCGAATATCATCTGGGTGGTAGCTTCAGGGGTACTTTCTATACTCTGAATGACAACATCATCAACGGGCGGATCCGCGGTGTTGCCGGCGTTGTAGGGTGTAACAATGCCCGAACCCGCCATAATGAAGATCACCTTCTGATTGTTAAGGAACTGATCAAAAATGACGTTTTGGTTCTCACCACCGGATGTACCGCCATCGCCTGCGCCATGGACGGATTGCTGGCGCCTGAAACGGCTGCCGCCGCAGCAGGCCCGGGTTTGGCGGAAGTTTGTGAGACGGTGGGTATCCCGCCGGTTCTCCATCTGGGATCCTGTGTTGATAACAGCCGTATCCTGCTTGCTGCTACCGAGGTGGTTAAAGCGGGTGGTCTTGGTAATGACTTGAGCGACCTGCCGGTAGCCGGAAGTGCACCGGAATGGATGAGTGAAAAAGCCATCAGTATTGGCCAATATTTTGTGACCTCCGGCGTGTACACGGTTTTTGGCTATATGCTGCCGACCTCCGGTGCCCCCGTATTTCACGACTACATCAGTAAAGAATTTGAAAATATCTACGGCGGTATGTGGGATGTGGAAGCCGATCCCATTAAACATGCGCACATGATGATCGCCCATATCGACAAAAAGCGGAAAGCGTTGGGTATCGATAGGGCCAGAGAGCGCGTTTTGATGGATATGGCTGACCGACAGGCACTTCAGGCCTAGCCGATTCACCGTCAACGGTAGCAAAAAATTTATGGATTAGAATAAATCCTCAACGAAGGAGGAAAACATGTCTAAATTAGTAGCATTTGCAGGCATTCAGGGCGGCTATAAAGTTGTTTCACAGGTCGAGGGCGAATACCGAAACGCCCTTGCGTCCTATGACGCCAGCACCAAGATCGGGTTTCCGAACACGGCCTATTATCTGCCGGTGATTTATTCCCTCACCGGTATGAAGGTGGAGACCCTGGAAGACCTTAAAGCGCCCCTTGAATTTGCACGGTCGCTTTTGCCGCCCCATATTAAGCTGAAGAACTATCTTCCCTACCTGGGTCCCCTGCTGGACGCGGGTATGGCGGGCATTTTCGCCTATGAGATCAAAGAAGCCCTTCGAATCCTGAGGGAGCCGGATTTTTATATTGCCCAGGAAGACCCTGATATAGAAGCCGGTAAACTGTGGGTGGGACCCGCCGATGACACCATTTTGAGAAAGCGTGGTGTGGAATTTGTGGATGGGTCGGCTCCCGGTTTTGCGGCATGTGTCGGGGCGCTTCCCGATGCGGAAACCGCCAAGATGATCGTGGAAGACTATCAGAAAAAAAGCCTCTATATCTTCTGTGCTGCCAACCACAACGGTACCACGTTGATTGAGCAGTGCCTGGAAGCCGGCATGCAGGTGGGATGGAACACGCGAATCGTCCCCTTTGGTCCAGACATCAGTTCCGCCGTATTCGCTCTCGGTTTTGCCAACCGGGCCGCCATGGCCTTCGGTGGTGTTCAGCCGGGCGATTACAAAAAGATGCTCATGTACAACAAGGAACGTATTTTCGCCTTTGTCAACGCGTTCGGCGATGTGGGTACCGAATGGGCCGTGGCAGCCGCCGGTTGTGTTAACTGGGGCTTCCCCACGCTGGCCGACACGGATATTCCGGAAATTCTGCCCACGGGTATCTGTACCTACGAGCATGTGGTGGCCAATGTTCCCCACGATGAAATCTGCCAGAGGTCCGTTGAAATTCGAGGCCTCAAGGTGACGGTTTCTGAAATCAAGATTCCGCTGGCTTACGGCCCGGCATTTGAGGGCGAGCGGGTCCGCAAAGACGATCTCTACATGGAGATGGGTGGTGGTAAGACCCAGTGTACCGAGCTGTGCAAAATGGCCGAGATGAACGAGATCGAAGACGGCAAGGTGGAAG
>ERZ890953.1603-NODE-1603-length-11042-cov-5.780650_pt1 | contig 11042 bp, 6 predicted proteins | sample MGYA00521264_ERZ890953 | MGnify/ENA primary metagenome ERZ890953 (study PRJEB32303, sample SAMEA104408629) | aquatic metagenome | biome: Brackish water; feature: Chemocline; material: water | place: Baltic Sea | collected 2014-10-26T21:54:00 | depth 200 m ... | reverse complement strand
CTTTCCTTAACAGTGCAGCTAGGTTAAGTTGCACTTATGAGTTGAATTCGGGCTACCTTTACTCAACTACTTCCCAACCACTAGTAACAGGGTAGCGATATTTTTTAGCAATTTACAGGCACTTCATTGCTGAAGTCAGGGTGATTGATACTGAACAGTAGATTTACATCAATGTGGAGTTATCAACTCTAACTCAGTTCATCACAAAGCAGCTTGTCGTCACAAATGATGTTGGTCGGTTCGATGTGTTTTTTTGTAATGAGAGAAAAAATGAAGTAGGGTAATATAAACAACCTGTCCTGCACACCAGCCGGATGACCAGGCCCACTGGAAATTATAACCACCTAGCCAGCCTGTAAGGTCAGCAATTTCACCAATGAAATACAGGCCGTTGACTTTACTGGATTGCATGGTCTTTGAGGACAGTTCGTTGCAATCAACACCACCAGGTGTTACTTCAGCGGATTTCCTAACTCATAGTAAAAAGTTGTCATTTTGGTTAATAACTCTAATGCTTTTATATTAGGTCAAGAGTTTTAGCTTTCTATCTTTCTATTATCGTTAACTAAGCATTAAACTTATAGAGTTCATCTGAAATAAATCGTCTATGAAAACTGAGTTCACTCAAACAGACGTTTAAATAAATGTTTTCCGAATTTTTCTTGACATAGATCAATATCTAGCAGATTGTGATAGGACAATTTGAATGAAATAAGTGCTGTCTATACACAATAAGCTAATGTCTGGCTTCTAAATTATTCAAATAAACATATGGCATCTAAATGATCAACGTTAGGTTTGCCTACAGTACGTTAAAATTTAATGGGCTTTGTGGTTGAGAGGTTTTTCCTCTTTGGCTCTAAGATATTTATTCATGCTCTCTTAAAAGTATCAGAGACAATACCCTCTAAATTATCAGCAATAATTTACTACAGCTGCGGTTGTGAGAAAAAATGTATGAGTATTTTCAAATTTTCACTATGTTCGATAAGCAGTTGTTTCTTTAAAGCACCAGGTTCCGTCTTAATAACTCTGGTAGTTTCCCTGCTGTCGATTGGGCATGCCAGCGCCGCTAACCGGATATTTAATTTACACATTAAAAACGGTACCGATGTTCCACAAGGTTTTTGGCTGGGAGGTAGCGCGGAAGGCTGTTATGAAGGTACAGGAGCGGATAGTCCCGGCGGATTCTTTTCGATCCCAAACCTCGCACCTGGCGAAAGTTTTACTGTGACACTTGCTAGAACCCAGGGTAATGAATGTGATGGTAGTCAGGGCTATTTCTCATTACGGCCGTTTAGCTATCCTAAATTCAATGACGCTACCAACCTGCAATTTGACAACGCGGGAGGCCTGGCTTTTAACGCTCAATTACCAAATAACTATCATGCGGTTTTGAGCGAAAAAAGTCTGCTGGACGAGTCCTATACCTGGACCATGTTGCCGATTGAACAACGGTTAAAACAACCCATCGATCAGCGCCTGACTCGCCCGCGAAATCATATCACTACCAATATCGGTGAGTGGGACTTTGGAACGCCGAATGCTCGCGGTTTTTTCGTCAACATTGATCCCGAGGATCCATCGTTAGATTCGAAACTTCGTCATGAGACTCTGGTCTTTGATAGTGCCGGTTTTGCGGGCAACTCCTATGAAGAGTGTTTTGGTAGCCCTTTCTTTCATCCTCAGCACGTACAGAGACTGGATGATAAAGATGGTAAGGCCTATTTTATGGTCGCACAATCCAGAGCACATAACGGTAGCATCTATCTGGTGGAGAGTTTTCCTGGGGTTTTAGATGAAAGCACAGGTCGTCTTGACCCAAATATCGTTACGCCCATCGGTGGTTTCGTTGGCAAAATAATCTGGGAACAGGTATTTACTGGCGGCTTTAACGGATCGATCAATCCCATTGGCAACTGGAATCATCCGGGCAAAATGATGGTCATTGATGGTGTATTAACCGTCGCTGCACAGAATTGGAGTGAAGGTATTAATGTAGACACGTGCTCAGGCAGTACTTCAAACCCCTATCAAAGAGGTGATAGCGAAGACGCCGTGCTATTTTTTGACGTAAGAGATCCCTCAGCGCCTCAATACTGGGGCAAAATGACAGCCACAGAACTGCAGATTCCCCGTAGCGCCTATGCAAACGGTGGGCCCACAAGCCCCACAGAGGCAGCAGGTAACAGACATGGACGTGATGGCATGATCAGTGTCGTCAGCCTTTGGCGTACCGCCGAAGGCAAATATGCCATGAACGTCGGCGGTAGACGAAATGGAACCGACCACTACGCAACGTGGGAGACAGATGCCATCTCTCCCAATATCGAGAGTTGGACGAAGCGTCAGGTTCACGAATATACCTCAGGCGAGTATGGTGATGATTTCGAGAGTTATCAGGCAGTAGAGTTTGGTCTTTTTGGAGATGTTTTTACCGACGGGATGACGCGTAACGTATCATTTGAAACGACGAATGCGGGTGCAGGAGCTGGGGAAAAAGATGGATTTATATTCCAGCCGATATTAAGCGAAATCAATCCAATTGAAGTGCAACAATTTAACCTCGGCCTTAATGACGACAACTCCTGGATTGCAACATCTCACCATGCAACACGCGAGGGCATACCCCTGGTTTATACGGTGTTTAATAGTGGAGGATCCCTTCCTGTATTAATTCAGGTATACGATGTGCGCAACAGCCTGGAGCTGCCGCATATTCCTCGTGTGGTGAACAGCAGGAGAGATAGTGCCCCCGGTTCTCTGCGTGAAGCTATCGGTTATGGTGGCACTATTACGTTTGACGAAAGCCTTGATGGGACAGTGCTAATTTTACAAGACGGTCCTTTAATGGTAAGCCGCTATGACGTCGATATTGACGCTACCAGCCTGCCACATGGAGTTGTTATATCCGGTGGCTTCCGTTCCAGGGTGCTACATGTTACAGAAGGTAACCGTGCATCTTTACGTGGCGTTACTATAAGAAATGGTGTTAGCAAGTCCCAGGTACTCGCCCCTGGAGTAGCCAGCAATCATAGCGTTTTGGGTGGAGGAGGCATCCTGAATGAAGGTACCTTATTGCTTAGCCAATCCACACTTATGAACAATATCAGTGAAAATGACGGCGGCGGCATATTTAACTCCGGCACACTTGAGATTCAAAACTCGACGATCACTGGTAACTATTCTGCAGCTCGAATCAGCAGTAACAATATTGGAAGCGTTGAAAATAATGGCAATACCGGAGGCGGTGGTGGCATCAGTAATATTGGTGTTGCACAATTAGTACACACGACAGTGGCAGGCAACACTGACTTTGGTCTCGGTATTGGCGGTATCAAAACACTGGGGGAGGGGTTGCTTATAGATAACTCAATCATTGCCGCAAACAGCCCTTCCAACCAGGGCAATTTATCCGGTAGTTACAGTACCCTGGGTGCAAACATTGTTAACAGTAATGCAGGCGCGTTACGTATTGATGGTCCCGTACCCATCGAGGTACCAAACCTGGAGCTCCAGCCTCTGGATAATTACGGAGGTCGTACACCCATCATGCCGCCGCTCGACAACAACTCACCTGTTGTCGATAGTGCGCAACCAACAACTCATACTGCAGGCATTGCATCCGAGGACCAAAACGGGAATTTGCGTCCCATTGGTGCTGCCTACGATATCGGGGCGGTGGAGGCACCAGCCGTAGCGATTATTATCGAATCAATCAGTACGGATCAGTCTGGATTCGCCTCGGGAGCAATAAGTATCAGTCCCGAACCCCGACGTATACAAGGTGTTGACTACTTCCAGTCTGGTGCTCTAGTAACATTAACCGCAGAACCAAACAGTCAGTCAGAGTTTGTATCCTGGGGTGGGTCGGCCTCTGTGGCAAGTTGTGGAACTTCATTAACCTGTAATGTCACTATTGTTGAAGGCCTGGACGTACAAGTCACATTTCAACCAAAGCCGCTTCTTTCAATTGATCATCAGGGCATTGGTGAGATAAGCCTGTCTCCCGCCGGCGACGGTTGTCCCGACAGTTCGAATATTGTCTGTCAACGCTATTCAACCGGTACTGCGACATTGCTGACCGCTACAGCCGGTGTGAATTCAGAATTTAATCATTGGGAAGGTGATTGTTTGGACAGTGGTGTCACGAATGTAGCCAGCATCACGATGAACGGCAATAAAAATTGTACGGCGGTATTCAACAAGACACACTATCAATTGACAGTGGCATCAAGATTGAATACCTCTGTTGTAAGTGATCCAGCCGGTGAGATTGACTGTGGAGATGATTGCACAGAGACCTATCTAACAAGTGACGGGCTGAACACAGTGATATTGACGGCAAGCGTAGATCCCGGTTTTGTCTTTGTGCGCTGGTATGGCGATACCGATTGTTATGACGAAGATGAAGGTGATGGTGATCCACTCCGTATTCGTCTCACCCTGGGTGAAACTGACGCGAACGTAAGCTGTAGCGCAGTGTCTGTGCTCCAAGGGACAGAGTTTGCGCTCACGGTAGAAAAAATTGGCGCGGGTGTCGGTATAGTTACTGCTGAAGCTACACCACTAGCAGATTCCACTGACATCGATTGTGCGTTTGCGGCGTGTTCACAGAAATATTCCGTCAACAGTGTGATACAGCTGACGGCTACGCCGGACCGAGGTTCTTTGTTCAAAGGTTGGAATGGCGACCCGGACTGTACGGATGGTCAGGTGACTATGAGCAGTAATATCACATGCAGTGCTAATTTTACCTCAGACCTGTTGCTGATTGATGGTTCCAGTTTTTTCGGCAGTCTTCGCACTGAATTTGAAGGCATGCTAGTCAATACTCCTGTAGGAGGAGATTTTGACTATTGGTCGGTTCAAAGTCCGAATTCTTCCGGTACAGCTAATTCAACCGATCCAGTGACACTCCAGAAACGTGAAGAACCGGTTGCAGTCGACCTGGAAACCTACAGTCGTGTTATCTGGTATACCGGCAACGCAACTTCGTCACCGGTTGCTGGTCCGAGCCCAACTGCAGAGGCTGCACTGGGTGATTATCTGGATAATGGTGGATGCTTTCTACTGAGTAGTTCAGAGTATTTCACTGAACGTGGACTGACACCTTTTGCAGAAGAATACCTGGGTGTAAGCTTGATAACGGATAATGTTGGGAGTGACGCATACATTGCTCAATGGAACGGGTCTGAATAGTAGATTCAATATCACAAAATCATTTCGACTCACCGGCGATTCAAGTATGGACTTAAGCCTGAGTGACTCCATGGTCGGTACTTCCGCCCTCGGTAATTATGTGCTGTTTCGTTACGCTGATGGAGGCGATGCTGCTGTTACGAAGGATAACGACAACTATCGTAGCGCTTTTTTCGGCTTCCCATTTCTGGGGTTAAAGTCTGGTAACGATCGTAATAGCGTCATGAATTCGTTCCTGAATTACTGTAGCGCTAAAGAGCTCGATGATGTATTCGAGAATAATGATAGTTTTGATGAGGCTAGTCGCAAACAAGGTAGTGTGTCTTTGAGTGCACTCAAAATAATGCCAGGTAACGATGACTATTTTAGTTGGACTTCCGATTCGAACGAGGACGTACGATTTAATATTTCCTTTGTTCATGCATTGGGAGATCTTACGCTAGAGGTTTATGACAACTCTCATACACTTATCGCATCTGCGCAAACTAATGATGATAATGAGGAAGTCATCATTTCAAATGTGGAACCTGGTCAATTCTATTTTGTCAGGGTATTTGGCTCTGATAATACCACTAACCGATATGCGCTTAACATTAATGCGATCCCTTCTGATAAAAGTATAGTTGAGGTCGAAGCTCAAGCTGCTGTAATAGAGGCAGCCGAAGCAGCAGCCGTTGCAAAAGCGGCAGCCGAAGCTGAAGCCCGGGCTGCAGCAGAAGTCCCCTTCATTGCTCTACCCGATAATATTACGGTTGCTGCTGCCGATGCGACGGGAACAACTGCTACCGATAGTTCCATTGTTGCCTTCCTGGGAGGTGCGACAGCCAGTGACAATATCGATATTCAAGTACCTGTAACCCATGATGCGGGTGATCAGTTTGCACTAGGTTCGAATACGGTCACCTTCAGTGCTACCGACAGTGATGGTAATACAGGTAGCGCAACCGCTACAGTGACTGTAGTAGATCAGAGTGTTCCAGTAGTCACCTTAATCGGTAGTAACTCCATCACATTGAGTATAGGTGATAGCTTTATTGATGAGGGTGCCACCTTTAATGATAATGTAGATGCTAACCGCACGATTTTAGGAACGGGGACAGTGGATACCAGTACAGTAGGTATTTATACCTTGTCTTATTCAGCAAGTGATACTACAGGTAATGTAGCCCAGACCGTGACAAGAAGCATCAGTGTTCAGGATGATTCAGTTGACATTCAACCTGTAGATACCAGTGATGGTGGTGGAGGGGCTATCAATATCTGGACGCTATTATTTCTCTTCCCGCTTAATTTTGTTTTTGTGGTTTCACAAAGAAGAATATTTAAAAATTAAAGTGATATGAATAGTTGATATGGTTTCAGTTTAAACTGTATTGATGGCTTGTTTAGTAAGAAGAACACTATAGTGTCTGCTTAAGCCGTTATATGTATTAAACAACCTGCCCGGCACACCAGCCGGATGACCAGGCCCATTGAAAATTATAGCCTCCCAGCCAGCCTGTAACGTCAACAATTTCACCAATGAAATACAGGCCGTTGACTTTACTGGATTGCATGGTCTTTGATGATAGTTCATCACAGTCGACCCCACCGATTGTCACTTCAGCGGTTCGGTAGCCTTCGGTTCCATTGGGTTTTATTTTCCAGTGATGTAACTGTAGAGCTATTTTAGCAATCAGGCTTTGTGATAATTCCTGCAACGGCTTATCCAGACTGGTTTTTTCAAACAATGCAGAAACCAGTCTTTTTGGCAGGACTTCAGCAAGTACAGTTTTCAGTTTTACGTTTGCATTCGCGGCCTGCTTCTGTATTAGAATTTCTTCAATATCCTTATCCGGTAACAAATTGATGTTAATGGCTTCGCCAGGTTTCCAGTAGGAAGACATCTGTAAAATAGCAGGGCCACTTAACCCCCGGTGAGTGAACAATATGTTTTCGTTAAACTGATTGCGTTCGTTACTGACCTGACAATTGATTGCTATACCTGATAACTCAGCCAATTTTTGCTTGTCATGGTCGTGTAAGGTGAAGGGCACCAGACCAGCAGAAGTGGGCCAGATATGATGGCCAAATTGCTCTGCCACCTTATAGCCGAGAGGAGTGGCACACATTTTAGGAATGGATAAGCCGCCACTGGCAATTACCAGGGAATTACAATTGTAATTCCCTGAGCCTGTCTCTAAATAAAAAGTCTCATCCTGTTGTCTGGAAATATCACCTATTTCGCATTTAAGACGAATATCAACTTTTACCTTATTACATTCTGCCAGCAGCATATTAAGAATGTCTTTCGCACTGTCATCGCAGAAGAGCTTGCCGAGATCACGTTCGTGAAAAGCAATCTTATAATCGTTTACCATTGCAATGAAATCCCATTGGGTGAAACGACTTAACGCTGACTTACAAAAGTGTGGATTGTGTGAAATGTAATTGTCAGCAGTGACTTCGAGGTTGGTGAAGTTGCAACGTCCACCACCGGACATCAGGATTTTTTTCCCGGCCTTATTGGCATGATCGAGGACGATGACTTTGCGACCACGTTTTCCGGCTTCGATAGCGCACATTAACCCGGATGCACTGGCGCCTATGATTATCACATCAGTTATTATTGGTTTATCGGACATATTCTAGTTGCAGAATTAAGTAAAGGTATAGCGGTTTAAAAAACAGGATTATAAACAAAGTTACAGCAGACTCTGACTTTAATTTAAGAATTCTCCCGGCTTGCATTGAGAAGCTCAGCTTATTTCAGGCAATAAGGGAAAAAATTGATCTCGCAATGGCGCAAAGATCGCAAAGATAAGAAACCCTTTATGTTTATGGTGAAGAATTATTACGCCAGCTCTCCTTCGCGCCTTTGCGAGAGGAAATGTTTTTAAGGTATAAACTTGTTTCGACAAAATATAAAAAAGACAGGCGGTCTATAAAAGTGGGCAGGTTCAGCAGTAAAAGAGAAATCAGAAGCTACAATTATGTGACTGTGAACTAATTGATGGAAGTATGTATGTCAGAAGAAATTACCAAATTGCCCGCTCATTCAATTCAGACAGATAATAAATCAACGCAATCGACATCGGCACATATCGCTCAGGCTGAATCCGGTGTTACTCAGGAACAACAACGAAAAGCATCATATAATGTAGCTATTTTAGAATCTGCAGCAGTCATTATTGGTGTTAAAGATGATCCGCTATCATTGGTTTTAAGTTCAGCAATTGAAAGAATTAATGAGTTTCTGGCACCTGCACTGGGTGAAAATGCGATTCAAAAAGGAGTGGATAGTGGACTCGATATTACTCCTGAAGCGACCGCCGAACGAATAGCGAATCTATCTACCGCTTCTTATAGCGCTTTTGCACAACAGCATCCGGACGAGGATCAGACTGCCGTGCTACAAAACTTTATCGACACTATTTCCAGTGGAATTGAAAAAGGTTTTGGTGAGGCCAGGGATATTCTTGAAGGACTGGATGTTCTGGAAGGAAAGATTGCTGATGATATTGATCAGACTTACGCGTTAGTCAAGGAAAAGCTTAATGCTTTTGCTGCGATGATCAGCGATATGAATGATCTGGAAGCTTAATAAAAAATTGATTTGTTATTCTGTTTTAAAGCGGAACCTGGGCAGACTGATAGAGTAATAGATAGCGATAAGACGGGCGAAAAAGATACTCAAACCGGTGATTATGGCAGCCAGCGTGACATCCATGTCGATGTATAGCAGGCCGATAAACAGCAACGAGCCCGCCCAGGATACTGTGGCATATAACGGGCTTTGAAAAACGACTGGATGCGTGTTACTCAGTATATCTCGAAAAATACCACCCATGGTGCCAGTCATCACACCCATAAAGCTGGCGATTAACCAGGGGGCACCAACGGTCAATGAAACCAGTGTGCCTGCCACCGCAAAAGTTGCGAGCCCAGCGGCATCCGGGATTAGAAAAAAACGTTCAGATATAACAACCACTCTGGCCATCAAAAACATAAAAAGTGCACTGCCCAGTGATGCGATAAAAAATATCTGGTCACGTATCCAGAACACATCCCGATCCAGTAACGTGTCACGCAATGAGCCGCCGCCGAGGCCGGTTGCTATCGCAATAATAATCACTCCAAACAGGTCGAACTGTTTAAAACCGGCTTTCAGAACACCGGAAGCAGAAGATACGATCACCGCAAACAGGGTTATCCAGTACAGGCTGTCAAGCAGGGCCGGGGTAGGGTGCAGGGGCATGATGAGTCTCCGTTTTAATCTCTTGTATTATAACTTTCTTACCTTAAACCTGCGGCCTTTTATATTTTCTTCAGATAATATTTTTAATGCCTGTCGGGCAACAGGTTGCTCAACGGCCACGTAGGAAATATTATCAAAAATATCTATTTTACCAATCTGCTTACCTGTCAGGTCCGTGTTTTTGGTCAACGCGCCTAAAATATCACCAGCTCTTAGTTTACTTTTCTTGCCGGCATTTATATTTAACGTGACCATTGGTGGTTTAAGCGAAAAATTTTCTTTCGGTTTCAATTCGGACGAGTTTTTAATTGTGACTGAGCTGCCGGTGAACTCTTCGATAGCGTTAATTTTTCTGACTTCAGAAGGTGCGAACAGGCTGATAGCCAGACCTTCTTTACCCGCTCTGCCGGTGCGACCGATGCGATGAATATGCACCTCAGGGTCAGGAGATAACTCATAATTGATGACAGCAGTTAAATCTTTAATATCGAGTCCGCGCGCCGCTACATCGGTGGCTATTAAAATGGAGCTGCTTTTATTGGAAAACCGCACCAGCACCTGATCGCGGTCGAACTGTTCCAGGTCGCCGTGTAAAGCCAGTGCATGAAATCCCTGTTGCCTTAATTGATCAGCCAGCTCATGACATTGTTGTTTGCGGTTGCAGAAAACCACGCTGGACTCTGGATTGTAATGTTGCAAAACTCCGATCAATGATTGCAATCTTTCGCCTTTTTGAATTTCGTAAAATGTCTGCTTTATCTTTTTGTTGTCATGCAGGCTTTCAACCTGAATATCCAGAGGATCCTTTTGAATAAGCTGGCTGATATGTTTTATTTCATCCGGCAGGGTTGCTGAAAATAGCAGAGTCTGTCGCTGTTGTGGTGTGTGGTCGATAATCATCATCATATCTTCATGAAACCCCATATCCAGCATGCGGTCACCCTCGTCAAGTACTAGTGTTTTAACCCGGTTCAGTTTTAACGATCCTTTCTGGCAATGCTTAAGAACCCGACCGGGTGTGCCGACCACAATATACGGGTGATGCTGGTCGAGCGATGCAAACTGGGGACCGATTGCCGTGCCACCACACAGGGTGACAATCTTGGTGTTAGGAATGGCGCGTGCGAGACGTCGAATCTCCTTACTCACCTGGTCGGCCAGTTCGCGGGTCGGACATAGCACCAGTGCCTGGGTAACATAATTTTTAATTTGCAGGTTGTTGAGTATTGCAATGCCGAATGCTGCGGTTTTTCCGCTACCTGTTTTAGCCTGAGCCTGCACATCCTTGCCCTGCAGCATCAGTGGCAGGCTTTTTTCCTGTATCGGGGTCATTACCAGGTAATCCAGTGATTTTAAATTGTTTAAAAAATCAGCGCTTAATGGAAGAGAAGAGAAGTTGGTTTGGGTCACAGGATTTCGCTTTTTAAGGTTGGATAAAGAAGATGATATTGATCCTGGTAAACGCAATTCAATCACACAAATCCACGTGATTGAAACTTGTCGGGTGCACTATTTTTGCACAAAACCGTGGTTTCAGGGTTCAAAATGGGTAGATTGAGGGTACAGGCTGCTAATGACAAGACTTTTATTGGCTTTAGAATGT
>ERZ890953.1602-NODE-1602-length-11046-cov-6.906833_pt1 | contig 11046 bp, 8 predicted proteins | sample MGYA00521264_ERZ890953 | MGnify/ENA primary metagenome ERZ890953 (study PRJEB32303, sample SAMEA104408629) | aquatic metagenome | biome: Brackish water; feature: Chemocline; material: water | place: Baltic Sea | collected 2014-10-26T21:54:00 | depth 200 m ... | reverse complement strand
GCCCGCGGAACCAAAAAGCCCCTCCGACCGAGGTCGAAGGGGCTTGATGGTGGGCGATACTGGATTTGAACCAGTGACCTCCACCGTGTGAGGATGGCACTCTTCCGCTGAGTTAATCGCCCAAAGCGGTCCGCCTTTTAATTCAGGCCTCTGGGGGCGTCAACGGCGAATGGATCGAAAGGGGGATCAGGGCGCCGGGCAGCCATAGGTGCACCTGCCCCAGCATGTGACGACGTTGTCCGCGTCCGCTGCGCAGGCGTGGTAGAGGCCGGTGGCTATCTGCACGAAGCTGCCTTCGGGGATCGGATCGTAGATGTAGGTGGCCGAACCGAAGCACTGGACCGACCCGCTGGTGTCCAGGGCGCAGCAGGCGTACTCGTCGCAGTCCAGGTCGGTCCAGGTTCCGGACCACGGGCCGTCGGCGCCGTAGTACCAGCACTCGACGCCCCCCGCCGCGTCCATGGCGCACAGGCCCTGCCGAGCCGCCTCGATGCGCTCCCAGGGACCCGCGTCCGTGGCGATGGCGTCGGCCTGGTCTCCCCAGCACTGGAGCGCACCCGCGGTGTTGAGCGCACAGGAGAAGGTCTCACCCACCGAGATGGCGGTGAAGCTGCCCTCCGGGGGGGTGGACTCGCCCTGGTTGTCCTCGCCCCAGCACGCGATGCTGCCGTCGGAGGCCACCGCGCAGGCGTGGTAGTCGATGCCCGTTCCGACCGAGACGTCCGTGAAGCTCCCCGAGGGCTTCTTGTCGGTGCCCACGTGTCCACAGTTACCCCAGTGGGCCAGGCTGCCGTCTGCCATCACGCCTACGCCGCAGTCGTAGCCCAGATCGATGTCCAGGAACTGGCCCGAGGGTGAGCTGATCCCGTGCCAGCACTCCACAGTGCCGTCGCCCAACAGGCCGCAGCTCGAGCTCTGGCCGAGCTTCAGGTCCACCCACCGGCACGCGCTGTCGGTGACACTGGCATCCCCATCGTTGCAGTCGGTGTTGTTGTCGGTGTAGCCCGCGGGTCGCTCACAGGCCTGGGTCTGGTCGAACAGGTCGCCGAAGCCGTCGCCGTCGCTGTCTGCGTACCAAGTGAACGGCTCGGTGGAGTCGGGGTCGTCGTCCTCGGCCAGCCCGTCGCAGTCCTCGTCGCTGTCATCGTCGTCGCATCGCTCGGTGGCGTCGGGATGAACATCGTCCCGGGTGTCGTCGCAGTCGCGGTGGTCGCTCACGTAGCCGATGGGCTGCAGGCACGCTGCGGCGGCGTTGTGCGGGTCGCCAAAGCCGTCGCCGTCGCTGTCGGCATACCAGAGCAGCTCGGGGTTGACGTCGTGGTCGCTGTCGTCGCAGTCCTCGGCGTTGTCGGCGTAGCCTACGGGCTGGTCGCACTGGATCATCTGCTCATCGTCGCAGCCGTATCCGTCACCGTCGCCGTCGACGTACCAGACCGGCACCTCGACGCCGTCGTCGGTCGTGCCGTCACAGTCGTCGTCCTGGCCGTTGCACTGCTCGTCTGCACCTGGGTGGATCGCGTCGTCGTCGTCGTCGCAGTCGCCGGCCTGCGAGGCCAGCCCGTCGCTCTGGCTGCAGGCCGACTGCTGGGCGTCGCTGCCCCAGCCGTCGCCGTCCACGTCCACCCAGTAGACGCTGGCGAGCCCGAGCAGGGGATCGCTGTCGTCGCAGTCTTCGGGTCGCGGGACCCCGTCGCCGTCGAGGTCCATGCGCTCATCGAGCTGCTGTTCGCTGATGTAGGAGCAGCCGTGGATCGCGAGCACCAGCAGGGTTCCGAGGTGGGTCATCCGGTCCTCCCAGGAGATGGCCGACATTCAACCATAGCTGAGTGTGTCGGGCGAGGACCTGCGCTCCTGCCCATCCCTGTCCTGCCGGGATAGGCACTCTCCATGATTCCCTCGGACTTCCGCCTGGACACGGTCTCCGTTCACCTCGTCGAGCGCCTCGAGGGGGCCCGGCGCAGCTACGTGGACCGCCCCGATCAAGCCCCCCCTGCGTTCCTTCGCATCGCCGAGGAGCTGGTGGCCGACGCGGCCGCCGAGGTGGGGGAGTACTCCGACGAGGGCGACTACCCGGTGGTGCTGCGGCGGGAGATCCTCGAGACCTTCCTGCCGCGCTACACCCGGCTGGCCCTCGAGCACAACGCCCTCGAGAAGCGGCGCTTCGGGGCCTGGCGTGCCGGCGACCCGGTGGCCCGACTGGTCACCACCGGCGCGGCCATCTTGGCGGCAGCCATCTTCTCCCGCTTCTTCCCCTCGGTCTTCGCGGCGGTGGCCTGGCTCTTCGTGGTGATGGTGGCCTTGATGCCCGAGCTGCGGGCCACCTGGTACCGGCGGGTCTACAGGCGCGATCTCCAAGCGGTGGTTGACGACATGGCCCGCATCCACGACCACCTCACGGTCTACACCCCCAGCGAGCGCCGCGCCGAGCCCGCTCACGCCGAGCCCGCTCGCGCCGCTACCCCCAGCCTCGACCGCAGCCCGTCCCAAGACGCTGCGAGCTCGTTCGACGAGGCTTTCGCCAAGAGGCGCCGCGGCGCGGCCGCGACCTCCAAGCACAAGGAGTGATCCATGGGCATCGTAGACATCCCCCGCGGTGGGGGCAGAGCCAAGGTCCGCATCCCGGTGATCCCTGGTGGGATCAAGAAGTTCGGCATCATCGCCGGCATCGTGCTGGCCGGGCTGCTGTTCGGCTACGCCAGCTTCACGGTCTACGTCGAGCCCGACGAGCTGGCCGTGCGGCAGGTGTTCCTGGGGCTGCCCTTTGGCCCCGAGAAGGGCATCCAGGACGAGATCTTCGGCCCTGGACTGTACTTCGTGATGCCCGGCTACGAGCGGCTGCATCTCTTCCCCCGCGACATGCAGCTGGTGGAGCTGAACGACTACGCATCGGAGTCCTCGAGGGCCGCGAGCACGGCGCCCTCCATTCGGATTCAGACCTCCGAAGGCTACCAGGTCACCGTGGACGTCACCGTGTCCTACCGCATCGTCGATCCGGTGGCGCTCATCAAGAGCGTTGGCCCAGGGCGTCTGTACGAGAACCAGCTCGTGCTGCCCCGCGCCGATCGCTACCTGCGCCAGGCCCTGGGCGAGCTCAACGCCGAGAACTTCTACTCAGGACAGCTGCGCATGGCCAAGGCCCAGCAGGCCCGCGAGCTGCTCAGCGACGACCTGGGCGAGAGTGGCATCCAGGTCTGGAACGTCATGGTGCGCCACTACACCTACGACGATCGCTACCAGGAGGCGATCGAGCTGCGCAAGATCCAGGATCAGATGGTCTTCAAGAACCGCGCCGAGGCCTTCGCCAAGACCCAGGAGGCCGAAAAGAATCGCGTGTTGGCCGAGGGCGCTGCCAAGGTCGAGGTCGAGAAGGAGCGCGGCGTCTCCGAGGTCCGCAAGATCAAGGCCGACGCGGAGCTCTACTTCCGCACCACCAGCGCTGAGGGCGACAAGCTGCTGGCGCTGGCCGAGGCCGAGGCCGTGCGGCTGCGCAACGACGCCCTCAAGGTGCCTGGCGCCGAGAACCTGGTGGGCATGGAGATGGCCGAGGTGCTCAGTGGCACCCAGGTCATCGTGGTGCCCACCGACGGCCCCAGCGGGGTCAATCCCCTCAACCTCGACGAACTGATGAGGGGGTGGTGACATGCGTAGCCTCATCCTGACCGCCGCTCTGGCCCTGTCCCTGTCCACCGGCTGCACCCCCCACAGCACCGACTCCACCGAGGTGGGCGTACGCACCGCCAAGATCGCCTTCATCGGCGACAAGGGCGTGCAGAAAGAGATCTACGCGCCGGGCTCCACCTACTTCTTCCCGCCGATCATCAACGACTGGCACGTCTTCGACACCGCGCTGCAGAACCTGGAGATGACCCGCGAGGTCAACAAGGGCTCCCGCTCGGGCGATGACTCCATCCGCTTCAAGACCGTCGACGGCAACGACATCTCCGTCAACGTCACCGTGGTCTGGCGCATCGATCCCACCCAGGCCTGGTACGTGCTCCAGTTCGTGGGCGACGATCTGGAGGCGGTCGAGGAGAAGCTGGTGCGCCCGGTGTCTCGCACCGTGATCCGCGACGTGCTCAACGAGCTCGCCTCGGAGCAGTACTACGACGCCGACAGCCGCTTCCGCAAGGGCACCGAGGCCGAGACCCGGCTCAACCACTACCTCAACGCCGAGGGGGTGATCATCGACCAGGTGCTACTGGGCGAGCACGCCTTCAACCCCCGCTACGAGCAGGTCATCCGCGACAAGAAGGTGGCCGAGCAGGACGCTTCCCGGCTGCAGTCCGAGACCGAGGCCGCCGGCGAGCAGGTCAAGCGCGATCTCGAGGAGCAGAAGGGCTACGTCAACCAGGCCATCGAGCAGTCCATGGGTCAGGCCCAGCGAAAGCAGCTCGAGGCGGACGCCGCCTTCTACGAAGCCCAGCGCAAGGCCGAGGCCATCACCACCGAGGCCAAGGCCGAGGCCGAAGGCCTGATGGCCCGCGCCCGGGCCCTCGCCGGCTCCGGTGGTGCCGCTCAGGTCAAGCTCAAGCTCGCCGCTGCCATGCGCGGCAAGCCCATCATTTTCCTGCCCGCCTCATCGGGCATGGACGTGCGCAACACGGATGTCAACCAGCTCCTCGAGCGCTACGGTGTGCAGGCCGCAGGCCGTCGATCGGAGTAGTTCATGTCCCATCCCATCGTTCAGAAGGTGCGCGCTGCCGGTGTGGTAGGCGCGGGCGGGGCAGGCTTCCCCACCCACGTCAAGCTCAACGCCAAGGCCGACACCTTCCTGGTCAACAGCGTCGAGTGCGAGCCGCTGCTCTACAAAGACAAGGAGCTGATGCGGCTTCAAGCCGCCCGCATGGTCGAAGGCTTGCGCCTGGCCATGGACGCCACGGGCGCGGCGCGGGGCATCATCGCGCTGAAGGCCAAGGCCCACGACGCCATCGCGGCCCTCGAGCCCCACATGATGGGGCCCCTGAGCCTGCACCCCTTGGACAACTACTACCCCGCTGGCGACGAGTACTGCGTGGTCTACGAGTGTACCGGGCGTGTCATCCCTGCCGGCGGTATCCCGCTGCAGGTGGGCTGCGTGGTCTCCAACACCGAGTCCCTGGTCAACGTGGCGCTGGCCGACCAGGGCCTGCCCGTGGTGCAGAAGGCCCTCACCGTGGCCGGTGAGGTGGCCAACCCCTCCACCTTCATCGTGCCCGTGGGCATCTCGGCCCGCGAGGTCATCCACATGGCCGGCGGCGCCACGGTGGATGACCCGGTCCTCATCGACGGCGGCCCCATGATGGGCCCTTGCATCACGGACCTCGACGCTCCGGTCACCAAGACCAGCGCCGGCTGGGTGGTGCTGTCCCGGCAGCACAAGCTCGCCATGCGCAAGCTTGCCCCCGAACACCAGCGGGTCCGCATCGCCAAGGCCAGCTGCGACCAGTGCGTCATGTGCACCGAGCTCTGCCCCCGCTACCTGATGGGCTACGCCATCGAGCCCCACAAGGTGATGCGCATGGTGGGCTTCGCCGGCGAGCAGCACGATCAGTGGGGCCGCCACGGCCTGCTGTGCTGCGAGTGCAACATCTGCGAGTACTACGCCTGTCCCGAAGACCTCACCCCTCGCAGCATGTGCGTGCGTGCCAAGGGCGCCTGGTCCAAGAAGGGCAAGTGGCCTCCCCACCTCGAGGGGCTGGGCCGCATCCACCCCATGCGCGAGGCGCGGCGGGTCCCGGTGTCCCGCCTGGTCCATCGCCTGGGCCTCACCCAGTACGACGTCCCGGCGCCCTTCCGCGACTTCGCCTACGAACCGCCACGGGTGCGCCTGATGTTGAAGCAACACCTGGGTGCTCCGGCTGTCCCGATGGTGGCCGAGGGCCAGAAGGTCGCGATGGCGCAGGTCGTAGCGGATGTGCCCGAGGGCAAGCTCGGCGCGCCCATCCACGCCAGCATCGACGGCCGTGTGGCCCGTATCGACGAAACCAGCATCTGGATCGAGAGGAAATAGGCATGGACATGGAACGTCCCAAGACCGGCTGGCCGGCTTCCCTGGGCCTGGTGGAGCTCTCCAGCATCGCCCGCGGCATCGAGACCATCGATCGGATGCTCAAGGCTGCCGAGGTCGAGCTGGTGCTCGCCCGCACCATCTGCTCGGGCAAGTACATCGTGCTGGTGGCCGGCGAGCTGGACATGATCGAGGCTTCTGTCGAAGCCGGCCGTGCGGTGGCTGCTGAGTGCATGATCGACAGCTTCATCATCCAGAACGTGCACCCTGACGTCGTCCCGGCGCTCTCCTCCACCGTGGTCCCCCAGAACCGGGCGGCCCTGGGGATCCTCGAGTCCTTCTCGGTGGCTGCGCTGATCGAGGCCATCGACCGTGTGGCCAAGGCCGCGCTGGTGGAGATGGTCGAGTGTCGCCTGGCCATGGCCCTGGGGGGCAAGGCCTTCCTGGTGTTCACGGGCGACGTCGAGGCGGTCAAGGAGTCCGTGGAGGCCGGCGCCGAGGTGATCGCTGAGCGGGGCCTGCTGGTCAACAAGATCGTGATCCCCGATCCCCGCCCCGAGCTGTTCGAGACGCTGCTGTAGTGAGCCGCCAGCCAGGTCCCGTGGACCTGTGAGTGTGCGCACAGGTTCGGTCGAGGATCGGCAGTCGAGGCATGCCGATGCGCTGGGGGTGTGCAAGAGGTCGCTCGCGACGCACTCGTGCAGGCGCTGTGCCTGCCCTCGGCCGCGTCGCGCCAACCGCACAGGAGAACTCCATGAAGAGCCGCACCGCTGCGACGCTCGCATTCCTCGGCAGCCTGATCCTGCCCACCACCGCCATGGCCCAGAGCCGCACCGACTGGGAGATGCACGGTGGCGACGAGGTCGGTCCATACGCTGCGCCCTACGACGACATCGTGTACTGGGGCTACCGGACCTCCCAGCACGGCGCCATCGATGAGTACGACTACGCTGCGGCGATCCCCGCGGAGACCGACCTGGGCTGGGGTCCCGCCCCAGACCCGGACATCATCGGCTTCTCCATCTATTCTCGTCTCTGCGCCCCGGCGGTGGCCTGTCGGTATGGTGGCGACTTCACCTACTTCCAGACCTTCGTGAACATCCCCGAGGACGTTGTGGTGACTCAGTTCACCATCGCCTTCAGCGGCATGGACGATGGCGCCCGGATCACCATCTTCAACACCGACTACCCCACGGGCTTGGTCGTGCCTGGTAGCTACGTCTACCTCGGCGGTGCTGGCACCTCGGACCTCAGCAGCTTCGTGATCTCGGGCGAGAGCAACCGGGTTGTGGTCACCCAGGTGGATGATTGCTGCTCCGGCAACAACCTGCGGTCTGCGCTGGTGGTGCTGAACGGCGAGACCGTCGAGACCTCGTCAGACATCGACGAAGATGGCATCGACGACGACTTCGACAACTGCGTCGACGTCTACAACCCCGACCAGGGCGACCTGGATGGCGACGACGTGGGCGATGTCTGCGACGACGACGCCGACGACGACGGCGAGCTCGCGGTCACCGACTGCGACGACCTGGACCCCACCATCTTCCCTGGCGCCACCGAGATCTGTGACGACGGCGTCGACAACGACTGCGACGGCCTGATCGACCAGGACGACCCCAGCGCGGACTGCGACGGTGACGGTGTTTCCAACGGCGATGACGGCTGCCCGGATGACTTCGACCCGGGCCAGGTGGACACGGACAGTGACGGCCTCGGCGATGTCTGTGACGACGACGATGACGACGACGGCGTGCTGGACGACGACGACAACTGCGCCCTGGATGCCAACGCCGATCAGGCCGACGCTGACGACGACGGTGTGGGCGACATCTGCGACGACGACGCCGATGGCGATGATGTGCTCGATGTAGACGACCTGTGCCTCTTCACGGCCTACGAGGACGCTCCCACCCAGGGCCTGGGCAAGAATCGCTGGGCCGACATGGACGCCGACGGCATCTTCGACACCAACGGCAAGAACCCCACCGGGCGCGCCTACACCATCGAAGACACCGCGGGCTGCAGCTGCGCCCAGATCATCGACACCTGCGGCTACGGCCAGGGCCACACCAAGTTCGGCTGCTCCAACAGCGTGATGGACGCCTGGACCGGCTTGTTCGATGAGGCGGGTGCCGAGCCCTTCGCGTGCCACGACTAAGGAGCGCGGGCCAGGCCAGCGCCTGAGCCTCCTCGCTTCCTCACCGGCCCGGGCTCACCCCCGGGCTGGTTTCGTCTTGGGGCTTGGGCTCTACAAGCTCCCACGCGGGCCGGGCCGCCGCAGGCTCGGATCCAGGCGTGACAGGACTCGACCGGGCCGCCTGCCTAGCCCCCCTCCCAGACGGGGAACACAGCGCAGCGGTCGAACCCCGACTGGCACTCGACCCACACGCTCTGGCCTGCCCCGAGTCGGAGCGTGCCGGCCTGGACCGCGCCGTCGAGGCCCGGGAAGGTGGCGTAGATCACGTAGTCCCCGGGGGGGACCTCGCCGGGACCGTAGCTGTTGTGGTCATCGGTGAATGCCACGGCGGAGGCGTCGCCCACCAGGGTGACCACGGCCACGGCGTTGGTGGGCTCCGGGGCTTGCGTTGAACTCTCGCTGGGCGGGGATGCGGGCTGGGTGGGATCCGCGGCGGGTTGGGTGGGTTGAGCCGCTGGCCGGGAGGGCTCTTCCCCTCGCGTCTCCGCTTGGCCTGAAGCTGCAGGTGCGGCCTTCATGGGCGACGATGTGGGTGGCGCAGCGCGCGCGGCCGCGAGCTGGTGGGCTGCGGTGAGCGCAGGCTCTCGCTCCACCGCGAGATCGTCCTGCGGCGTCGGCGTGGCGGGCAGCGGCTCTGTGACGCTCGCCTCGGCAGGCTCGGCCAGCAGGAACTCCCGGTCACTGCGCAGCGCGCTCCGCACCGGCCCGAGCACTACGATGAGGCCCGCGATCGTCACGACTCCGCCGACCAGCAGCCCCAGCAGGGGGAGTCGAGATCTCCGTGGCTGGTCGGAGGTGCTGGAGGCGCTCGGTGTGGGTGTCGGCGCGGGGGTGGGTTCCGCTGCGGTCACAGGGGCGTCGCTGCCCTGCATCGTCGTGCCAGCCTCGCGCAGGGGCTGCACATGGGCAGGGCTGGGGGTTGGCGGGGTCAGGCGCTCGAACTGGGTGTGGCCCTGGTCCACAGGCGGGCTGCCTGCCTCGGGCTCGACGGGGGGCTCGGGCTCAGGAGTCGTGGCCGGCCGAGGGACGGTGGGGACTGGTGTCTCGGCGGTGGGGACTGGCGTCTTGGCGCTGGACGCCCCGCGCTCGCGAGGTGGCGGAAGGGGCGGCAGCCCTATGGGCTCGCTCGGGATGGCGTCCTGCCAGGTCGGGTTGATACCGGCGGTGGGGGTGTTGGGCTCAGCGGGTTGGAACGGGGGGGGCGTGAAGCCCGTGCCAGCATGCTGGCGAGGGGGCTCAGCGCCTTCGCCGTCGGCCTCGTCGTCCTGAAGGTCGGCGCCCCTGCGCTCCCGCAGGACCTTGCCCGACAGGGGGCCCGTTCCTTGCTCCTGCTCGTCCATCACCTCGCGCAGGACGCTATCGGCCCAGTCGCTGATCCAGGGCTCGGGATGGCGGGCGCGCAGCTTTCGGGCTCGGCGCTGGAAGGCGTCTGCTCTGGGACGATCGGAGGGCTCGAAGGCCATGACGGCGCGCAGCAGCGAGAGCAGCTCGTCGTCCTGCCGATCCTCTGGCAGCATCCCGAGCGCCTCCTCGACCATGGTGGCCTGAAGGGTGGCGCGGCTGCAGGCGGTGCCGAAGCGGCGCCCCGCCAGGATCTCGTACAGCACCACGCCCAGGGCGTAGACGTCCCCGGCGTGGCTGTCTCGGCCGGCCATGCGCTCGGGCGCCATGTAGCCGACGGAGCCGAAGATCAAGGATCTGGTGGCCGCCTCTCGGGTCGCGAAGCTGGCGCGCGCGACGCCGAAGTCGAGCACCTTGACCTCGCCCAGCGGAGTGAGCTGGATGTTCGAAGGCTTGATGTCCCGGTGCAGGACCCGCAGTGGCTCGCCCCCCGGGCCGGGCCTGTCGTGGGCCGCGTGCAAGGCTCCGGCCACCACATGGGCCACCTCGAGGGCGACCCCCACCGGGAGGGGACCCGAAGCCCGCACCACCTGGTGCAGGTTCGCCCCCGCCAGCAGCTCCATCACCACCGTCCACGCGCCCTCGAGCTGGACGAGATCGTCCACCCTCAGGATGGCGGGGTGCTTGAGGCGGCCGAGCAAGCGCGCCTCGTCGCGCAGGCGCTGGGCCACCTCGGCCATGGCCCCCATCTCCTGGTTCAGCACCTTGAGGGCCACCGGCTTGGCGAAGCCGCCGCCGGACAGCATCTCAGCCAGGTAGACCGTCCCGAAGCCCCCTCGGCCCAGGACGTGCTGAACATGGTACCGGCGCCCCTCGGGTGCCATGGGTTGCGCGGCGCTCCTGCAGGCGGGGAGAGTGGCGGGCCAGGATACCAGCAAACGCCGGCTGCGTTCCTCATCGGACCGTCAGCGGCGCTTCTTTAGCGGCAGAGGGCGGGCTCTGGCGGCCTCGCCCACACTATCTCGAGCCCGCCCGGGTCACCCTCGATACAGCCCTCGGAGCTCGGCGCATGCCTGGTCCAAGGCCACGAACAGGCTGTCGAGGTTCTCGCAGCGCAGGATGGAGGGGCGCGCACGGTGGTCGAGCGCGGACCCCGCTAGCTCATCGGTCCAGCCGCCGTGGCCCCCCCAAGCCCAGGATGGGGCGCCCGTGGATCCAGGCCAGGCTGATCTCGGACAGGGTGCCTGCGGCGAGGGTGGCGGGCGGCGCCTGGGATGGACCGACGAGGCAGGCCCGAAGGGGGCGAACGCACATAGGTCCTCCACGATAGAGGGTTGCTGGCTTCATCGACGACGTCAAAGCTCCGGTGTATGATGCCCGCACCGCAACCGGAGGTCCCATGCGCAACGTCACCCTCGCCGCCCTCGCCCTGTTGATGGGCGCCCACCTCAACGCCTGCTCCTGCAACGGCGATCCCGTCGATACGGCCCCCCCCGAGGGCGACACCGACACCGACACC
>ERZ890953.1601-NODE-1601-length-11052-cov-4.893153_pt1 | contig 11052 bp, 4 predicted proteins | sample MGYA00521264_ERZ890953 | MGnify/ENA primary metagenome ERZ890953 (study PRJEB32303, sample SAMEA104408629) | aquatic metagenome | biome: Brackish water; feature: Chemocline; material: water | place: Baltic Sea | collected 2014-10-26T21:54:00 | depth 200 m ... | reverse complement strand
CGACCAAGGCAAAGAAGAGCGAGGCTGCCGGGCCACGGCTCCTGGAAAGTCCGGATGACTTTGACAAACGCCTTCAGGCCCTCAACAAGCGGTTGGAGATTAGGGCTCACGAGAAGGTTGAAACGCAGGAAGAGATGCTCTGGGTACTGGCATGGTACCGGTTCCTGTTTGCCGATACCTTCAGCCTCACCAATGGCCCAGACGGAAAGCCTCTGCTGGGTCTCTACACGCAACTTCGCAAGAGCCACGCAGGTCAGGTCTTCAAGCTGAAACTGGAGGCCATGGATCTTGGCGCAGAAGCCAGGTGGCCGGAGGCCGCCAAGGTATTTGCCGACTATCTCCAACTCAAGGGCCGCAAGATGGCCGAGTTGCTGGAGAAGAACAAGATCACTTCACAAGTGGCCCGGGAAGATAATATCCTTTCGGCATGGTTCGCAGTGGAAACTGGCAGATTGGATGATGCCGAGGCCCTGCTCAAAGACCTGCTGGGCGAGAAATCCGGGGAACTCTATCCTTCTGTGCTAGAGGTCAGAACTTTCGTTGGCAGAGCCCGAGAGGCCGAAGCAGCCAAGGATGAGCAGACTGCAGGCACCGCCCGCTCCAGGGCCTCTGACCGCCTCCAGGCTCTAGTGGAGAAGTTCCCAAAACACGTCCCGTCCAAGCTGCTGCTCAGCAAGATATATGCTCGCCAGGCCCGCTACGATGATGCCATTGCCCTGGCCACCGCGTGTCTGAACATCGGCAAGGAGCAAAAGAACTTCGGCCTGCAGATAGACTCCTATCGTGCACTGGCCGGATACCTGCAGACCACCGAACGCACAGACGAACTATTTGAACTGCTTGAGCAGATGAAGACCGAGATTCTCGGCAAGAAGACCGGGCTGCCTGAGCCCGAGGATCTGCTACTGCTGCTCTGCAAGCTCTATCTGGGCCGGGACAAGGTGGCTCAAGCACTAGGGGCATTGGAGCTCTGTAGCGAGAGTTGTTCATCTGCTGAATACTTCCTCCTCCACGCTCGCTCCTACGAGATGTCCAAGTTGCTGCACACGGCCATTGAGCGGGCCAAAGCGGGGCACGAGAAGTACCCTGCCGACGGTAATCTGCTGATGCTCCTGGCCCGACTGGCCAAAGAGACCGGGCAGACTAACTCCGCCGTGGCCTACCTTGAGAAGATCCTTGCGCTACGCCCGGATGACACCAAGGCCGCATTGACCCTGGCCAACCTCTTTCTGGAACTGCAGGATCCGCCCAACGCGCGCCGGGTGCTGATGGCCGCGGAACGGTATGTGGAGAATTCGCTTGAGTTGCAGGAGATGTTGGCCCAGATCAACGAGGCCATGGGCGACGACCCGGGAACCGTCAGCGCTCTCAACAAGATTCTCGAATTGAAGGGAGATGACCCTGACATCCGCAAGAAGCTGGCCAGCTATCAGGTCAAACAGGGTAACTATCAGGATGCCCTGACCCACTACGAGATTCTAGAAAAACAGGGCCGGATTACGCCAGAGCTACGCCAGGACTATGCTAAATGCCTGCGTGCCACGGGTCGCACCCAGGATGCGCTGGATGTGCTCAAAGAACTGCTTCGTGACAACCCCGGAGACGTTGAGACTGCCCGATTCCTCGCTGACATCTACCTACAGAAGGAAGACTTCTTCAACGCTAAGAACTACTTGGAGGCAACCCGCCGCGCCGACACTAAGAATCCAGAAGTTCACTATCTCATTGGCACCACCTGCCTCAAGCTGGATGACGACGACTGCGCCCTCGAATCCTTCCAGAAGGCGGTGGAGTTGGACCCGGAGAAGCTCGAATACGTGGAGAAACTGGCCAATCTGCTGTACAAGCGCTCCCGCAGCAGTGAGGGGGAACGGCGACGACAGTACCTCAAAGAGGCACGCAGATACTTCCTCTACGTCATCACCAGTTACGAGAACAAGGATATGCCGGTACCAGAAGACCGTCGCAATGCCGACGTCTACTTCAATCACGGGCAGATTCTCTTTGAAACCGGCCACTACGAGAAAGCCCTCAACGACCTGGACAAGGCGATGTTCCTGGCCAAGCACAGGGTGGACATGTTGGTCACCTACGCCGATACACTCTACAAGATGAATCGCTACAAAGAGGCGGTGAAGTACTATCAGGAAATGCTGGATTCCAATGTCGAAAATGCCCACGCTTACTTCTACCTGGGCAAGATCCACCTGGTGCGAGACCAGCGGGAGAAGGCCAAAACGTACTTCCTGCAATGCATCTCACTCGGGGAAGAGGCCTATCCCGATGCCCACAAGCACCTGGGAGACATCTTCCGAGAGAAAGGCCTTCGCAAGAAGGCCATTGACCACTATCGGACCTTCCTCAAGCTGACTCCAGCCAATGATCCTGCAGCCGAGGAAGTCAAGGCAGCACTGAAGCGGCTCTAGCCATGCTTAAGCTGGTCATAAGCGACATCCATATCGGCGCCGGGACTCCGGCAGGGGAATTTAATCCCTACGAGGATTTTCACTATGACTCCGTAATGGCCGATTTCCTGAACCATTTCTCCACTGGGGAGTACCAGGAGCGGGAAGTGGAACTAGTCATCAATGGCGACTTCCTGGACCCGCTCAAGGTTCCCATCAACGGAGCCTTTCCTGACCGTATTACCAATCAGATTGCCCTCCTGAAAACAGGTGCGTGCCTAAACGGGCACCCGGTTGTGGTGGGGGCTCTCAGACGTTTTGTCTCCCGACCGAAGAAGTCCATCACATACATCATGGGCAATCACGACCTCGACATAGCCTATCCCTCGGTGCAGCAACTCTTTCGCAGCGTCATCGGGGCCCCCAATTTCCAGGAGCGAATCCGGTTCCGCATCTTTGAGCCGAACTACGATCTGCCCGGCGGGGTTCGTATCTGCCACGGCCAGCAATTCGAGGCCCTTAATCAGGTCGACCTGCAACATCTCTTTCTCACACGAGGACACGCTGAACCAATCCTGAATCTGCCCTGGGGGAGTATCTTCCTCGTGCGAGTGCTGTTGCCCGCCAAGGCCGAGCGCCCCTATATCAATCTGGCCTACCCCTTTGGTCGCTATCTGGCGCTGGCACTGCTCACTGACACCTCCTTCGCCGTGCCAGCGACAGCGCGCGCGTTCTACCACTTCTTCAAGACCCGCTTCGTCGAGGCCCGCAAACGCGCGGTGAGTTTCCGGCAGACCCTGGAAATCCTGCGCGAAGAGGCCGTGGTAACCCCTGATCTCGAGGTCTCTGCCATCGACATGTTCGACAAGGACCCAACCCTCACGGCCGTCATCATGGGCCACTCCCACGGTGCGAAGATTCGTCGCTACAAAAAACGTGGAGCAATTTACATCAATACGGGCACCTGGACGAAACTCATCAGCCTCGACCTCCCGGACCTGGGTGTTCACACTCGCTTCACTTACGCTTGCGTTGATTACTCCGAAGGAACCGACGTGCGGCCTACCGTTGGCCTCTTCCGCTGGTTCGGTGAGCAACATCCGTACATGGAGCTTCGCTACTAGACCGCGCTACCAGCATCAAACTAATGCAGGTCATCAAGGTTGAAGCCACCTTCACCGCTATCTTTGGATTTCTTGTGAGTCTTCTTCTTCTCCTGAACTTTCCGTTCGGGACGAAGAACCGGCTTCACCTCAGGCTCCGGAAGTTTCGCCTTCTTCTCTTCAACCACGGGAGGTGGCGGGGGAGGCGAAGCGAGGACCTCCTCGGCCTGGGCAGCAGCTCGACTTTCTCTCACGTCGGCAAGTAGTGCGGTCGGGACCGGCTCTGGAGTAGCATCCACCATGTCCGAGGTTGCCACAACGTCAGCAGTTGTCTGCCTTCCTCCTTCAAGGGCCGCTTCTTGTCGCTCAAGCAAAGCGCGGTCCTCTTCACTTAGAAGCGCAGCAACACTCTCGACAACCGGCACAACATCGACGGAGGCAGGACCAACCCTAACGTCTGTCGCCATCGCGGCCTCCACAATCTCAGCTGCCGGGGTCACAACATCGGCCGCCGCTTTCACCTTCCCTCCAGTCCCCTGGTGTTGTACCGTGCGCGGACGATCGCCCAACGCACCGTTGAGGAAGAGTGCGAGAAGGGTAGCTGCGCCGATGGCGACACCACCAACGGCAAAAACCCACTTCGCTACGCCGCTGCGATCCGGCCTGACTCGACCCGCTGCCGCCTCTACTCCCTTGAGCACGGCTGACGGCAGTGCGCGCAGCTTCTCGGCACTCCCGGCCGCCCCACCAAATTCATCTGAATCCTGAACCACACCAATGGACTCAAGGGGCACGAACTCATCCGTACCTGCGAACCGCTGTTCTTCACCGCTGGATTGCAGCGCACTCAGTTCTTCAGGGGAAGGTTTCGGACGCTGCGGCCGCTTCTCGGCATACTCCTCAAGAAGACCTGACTTGCCCGCATCCGCAGGCACGACCTCTCCTTTGTCATCGAACCTCACGGTCTCGACGACCCGCGACACTGCCGTGGGACTGCTTATTTCATCGAGGCTCAGACCACTCCCCCCAACGCTCTTGCCACTCCACAGAGCCCCAGGATTGAGGGCCATGGTATTCTGGTTACGGGGCGAAGGGCCAGGGCCCTGACGAGGGGCTGTTGAAGGCACATCGGCGGAGATGGCTGTGTCACTACGGGGATACTGAAATGCCTCCTCCACTCCCTTGTCCACGATAAAGGAGGCATCGGTGTTCAAATCCACCGAACTTCCCCTGCCGCTTACCTTCGCCAAAGCCTCCAGGTGCTTTCGCAACTCCCGCAGAACTGCCAATGCAGTGGCTGGACGTTCTTCGGGAGTCTTGGCCAGAAGCCTGCCGATAAGACTCTCCAAACCGCGCATCGGTGGTAGCTTCGGATTTATGGTGCGAAGCATCGGTGGCACATCGTTGACATGCTTCATCAGCACGGCAACGCTGTTGCCCGCTGAAAAGGGGAGTTGGCCGGTGAGCATCTCAAACATCAAGACGCCCAGGGAATATAGATCACTACGGCCATCAAGAGGCAGCGCCTGCGCCTGCTCAGGACTCATGTACTCGGGAGTACCGCAGACGATGCCGGGATCAGTTACACGTGACGAGCGCCCCATGGTCTCAGTGGCCTTGGCCGTACCGAAATCAAGGACCTTGCCAAACTCATGTCCATCGGTATCCGTCGATACCATGATGTTGGCAGCCTTGATATCTCGATGGACAAGGCTATGGGCGTGGGCTTCAGACAGGGAATGGCAGATGTCCGCAGTGATGTGCATGGTCCGCTCCGGACCCAGTGCCCCTTCCTTGTCGATGATGTCCGAGAGCAGCCGCCCGGTGGCCAACTCCATGGTGTAGTAGATGAAACCCTGTGGCGCCAGACCAAAATCATGCAGCATCGCACTGTAGCGGCTCTTCAAGAGACTTGCGGACCGGGCTTCACGAACAAACCGCGTAACCCCCTGATGGTCTGTCAGGTAATCATTACGCAACACCTTCAATGCCACTTCACGACCGATGCTCATGTGCCGGGCCAGATAGACGGTACCCATGCCACCTTTGCCCAGAACATCGATGACCTGATACTTGTTGTCAATAACCTGACCTTCCAGACCCTCGCCATTGCCTTCAAGAGCAATCAGCTTGAGGCCATGGTCCGGACAGACCTCGATACCGACTTCAAAAGCCTCAAAACACCTGGGGCAGTATCTCTTTACACCTTCCTTCGCCATGGCTGCCACACCACTCCTGTCCTGCCGATGCCCCAGCCAACGGTTAAAGAAGTACCGGGTTAGCCTCGGGCATCTTGCGGAATATACCATTTGTATCGCTTATTGGTAGACGTTTCTTAGAAGTGGGGCGAAGATCTGCGGCGACACACACCAGAATTGCCTGCGCTAAAGGCAGTCACCAGATAGGCAGCGCCTCTAGCGGACTGGCTCCAAAGAGGTGGGATGGTTCCGGTCTCTTCGGGTCCCGTCCCCCAGCTGACCGTAGTAGTTCTGACCCCAACAGTCCAGGGTGCCGCCATGGAGCAGGACACAGGTGTGATGGGCGCCAGCAACGATTCTCAAGGCTCGGGGCAGCGCAACCGAGCGGGGCGTTGGTGAAGATTCGTAGTCACCGACACCCAATTGCCCGATGGAGTTGTTGCCCCAGCAGTCCACAATTCCGGAGCGGAAGAGAGCGCAAGTGTGGGACTGCCCCAAGGCCAGGGCAGCAACATCTCTGCTGATACCCCCAACCGGACTCGGCTGGAATCTCGCGATCAGAGAACCGTCACCTATCTGCCCGAACTTATTCTCTCCCCAGCAATTGACAATACCTGACTCCATCACTGCACAGGTGTGGCGGCCGCCTGCCGCCAGCAGAACCGCGGGTTCCAGCAGTCCCAGCACCGGCACGGGTAGCGCGCGCTCAATGTCGCCGCCGTCCCCCAGTTGCCCCTGGCGGTTGTCGCCCCAGCAGCTGATACCACCACCCTCAAGTAGAACACACCCGTGGTTGCCGCCAACCACGAGTTGCCGCACCAAGCCTTCAAGCCCGATAACGCGCAAGGGAGCAACCGAGAAGGTCACTTCATAGCCAGCCTCTCCCTGGCCGAGTTGACCATTGTAGTTCTGGCCCCAGCAATAGACCGCACCATCGGTGAGTAGAGCACAACTGTGCTGATAGCCCAGGGCAACATGGGCAACGGGGGAAGGAAGCCCCTTGACCGCGACCGGACGGTAGCGATCCTGCGTCTCTGGGCCCCCCTCTCCGTCACCAGTCTGGCCGTTGACATTCCGGCCCCAGCAATACAGCTTACCCGCCGCCGTAACGGCACAGGAGTGGCCGCCACCAGCCTCAACTTCGGTGACTTCCGACGGCGCTCCGGCAACCCGCGTGGCAGGGTCGAGTTGGTACCATTCACAATACCCCTGGCCCACCTGGCCACCACGATTATCGCCCCAGCAACGGAGGCGACCATCTTCCCCAAGAGCGCACGTATGGAAGGTCCCCGCAGCCAACTCCACCGCCGCCGGACGAAGTGCCTTGCCCTTGAAGTCGAGACCCCGAGAGACCTTCAGCGTTTGCCTTCCTCCGGCTTCCAGGTTGACCGACCGGACCTCTCGTTCATCGCCGAAGAAGACCGTCAGCCGGTATTCCCCCGCAGGCAAATAGCGAATCAGCGGCGTCTTGTAGCAATCCCCGTCCCCCTGATCTGCCGGAGTGTCGGCCAGCGCTACACAGACCCTGCGATTGGGCGTTGGAGATGCCTCCACAGACAGCAAACCATGGGTCGACCGGAGGGACTTCTCCAACTCCAGCATCGCCCGCGCGACCTTCTGCTCATTGCTCAACTGAGAAACTCCGTACCGATGAATGGTACGCGCGTATGCGAAGAAGGTGTAGGCATCGCTGGCGGCCCCCAGTCGGAAGTAAGCAATGCCCAGATTCTTGGCAAGGTTCATCTCCTCGGCACCACAGGCCTTACCGAAAGCCGACCGCCAAAGCGCCGCTGCCTCCACTACCTGGCCCTCCCCAAAGAGCCTCTTGGCCTCCTCATTGGTGGCAGAAACCGTTCCCGGTCGCTCCTGACCCCGCACCGGCGTCAAGAATAGACAACCCACAATCAATGCCCAGCAAGACAATCCTCTTCGCACCACCATCCGCATCATCATGCTCCTTACAACGACGACCACACTGGCCCTTGGCTACTGCAAGTCATCAAGGGTGAATTCCACCGGCCCCTTCTTTGGGGGTCGGAGCTTCTCTTCTTTTCTGGTCTGTTGCCGCGGAACCTCGCGGACCAGACGCTTCGCATCCTTGTCTTCACCGTCATCAGCAACCTCGCGCACCGTCGCCTTGCTGCCGGATCTACGGGCGGCAGAACCTGGCGAGGGAGGGGAAACCGCCACGTCGCCAATCGCCCGCATTGGAGCAGGCTCAACCTCCGACGCAACATCTACGACAACCTCGGCGACCGCGCGGGGAAGACTGTCCGATACCGCTATGAGGTCCACCGACACGTCACTGCGAGAATACCCATCGACAGCGTCGACTGAGTGCACCTCCTCCAGCGCAATCTGGCCAACCTCGTCATCCGCAGCCACCTCCATGCTGACGTCAGGCGACGCATTTCCGCCGAAGGACACAACGTCATCCTGCGCTACAGCCCCGCCAACGGCCCCCTCATTAGTCCCCGATGGCGATGCGGGGATGCCCACCGCCGGCACCGACTTCTGCTCGAAGAAACCACTGTAAACGAGTAGCAGCAGGACCGCTCCACCCAGCACACAACCGGCCACCAGGGCCAACAGCGACGGGGCCACCAGCGGCCTTGACCGGTCTCGGCCGGCCGCTTCTTCCACGCCCCTCAACACACTACTGGGAATCTCACGCAGTCTCCCCGTGCCAGCCGTCGGAGGACCGCTCTCATCTCCCGGTGCCGCGTCAACCGAGCCAACTGGAAGATCGGCCGGGGCTTTGTCACCGGCTCGAACCGTATCCACCACCGGCACATCTTCTTCTGTCGGTATGCGCTCTTCCGCCTCCTCCCACAGATGTCCCGGAGATAACTCCATAGTGGACCGGCTTTCGGGTGGGCCAAAGGAGAGCACCCTCAACTCAGCAGGAGATTCCATCATATTAATGAGCGTATTACCGCGGGGGGCCCGGTAGGCCTCCTCGGTTTTCGAATCCAGGGCGAAAGACTCGTGAGCAGAGATGTCTGAGTCGGAACCGGTGACCCGGACGAATTCCTCCAATAACCGCTGTAGCTCACGCAACACCACCACCGCTGACCTGGGCCTGGCGGCCGGTTCCTTCGCCAGCATGGCCAGTACCAGTGCTTCCAGACCAGCAGGGACGATCCCTCCCGGCAATAAATCGCTTGGCCGAGGTGGCTCATCATTAACGTGCTTGAGCAGCAACGCGATTCGATTGCCAGCCTCAAAGGGCAGTCGGCCAGTAAGTAACTCGAACATCAGCACGCCCAGCGAGTAAATATCGCTACGTCCATCAACGGGAAAAGCCTGAGCCTGCTCCGGGCTCATGTACTCCGGTGTGCCACAGACAATGCCCGGGTCCGTTACCCTGGAGGAACGATCCATGGTATCGATGAGCTTGGCGGTTCCAAAATCCAGCACTTTGCCGATCTCGTGCCCATCGGGGTCCTGCGAAATCATGACGTTGTCAGCCTTGATGTCGCGATGGACGATGTTATTGGCGTGGGCCTCGGCAAGCGAATGGCAGATATCCGCGGCGATATGCATGGTCCGCTCGGGACCTACGGCCCCGTCCCGATCGATAATATCCGACAGCAGACGCCCGGTAGCCAACTCCATGGTGTAGTAGAGGAACCCCTCAGGTGCCAGTCCAAAATCGTGGAGCATGGCACTGTACCGGCTCTTCAGAGAACTGGCAGCCTTGGCCTCACGAACAAACCGAGCCACCCCTTTGTGGTCCTGGAGGTAGTCCTTGCGCAGAACCTTGAGCGCAACCTCACGGCCAATAACCATGTGCCGAGCCCGATAGACGGTACCCATACCACCCTGTCCCAGGACATCGACGATCTCATACTTGTCGTCAATGATTGTCCCTTCCAAGTCTTCCCCGCTCCCCGACAGCGAAACGAGTGGCAGATGGTGGTCGGGACAGGACTCCCGGCCATCTTCAAAAGCCTCGAAGCATCTCGGGCAGTATCTCCTGGTGACCCTCGCCATATCGCCTGACTCCCCCGCTACCGTTCAATAATTCTCAGTTCCATCCGGCCCCACCCGCCCTTGCGGCCCGACTTCTGCGGGCGGCTGCTGCCAAACCCGACATAGTCAAGCCGACCCGGCTCAACGCCCAACTCGATAAGCCGGTTCATGACCGCCAGACCCTGCTGCCGGGTGAGTTCCAACACCCCATTTGCGTCTGCCCCCCCGGTGGCATGGACTTCAATGCGAATTCTGATTCCCGACTGCGCCGCAAGCGAACTTGCGATATCTGCTAGAGGTTTCATTCCTGCCTCAGATATCTCTGCGGTCTGACCATCGAAGAGAGGACCGGAAATCACCGTTGGCAATCCCTTCTTGAAGAGGTATCTAGGCATCTCGTCGGGACAACCATCTTCGTCTTCGTAGCCGTTACGAATCTCCTGCTCAGCAGGGCATGAATCTGCGTGATCAGGCACCCCATCACCGTCATTGTCCCGATCGACGCAACCATCACCGTCTTCGTATCCATCACGGTCTTCGGCTTCATCCGGACACTCGTCCCGCACATCGGGTATGTCATCACCATCGTTGTCAAGGTCGGGGCAACCGTCGTCATCCTCAAACCCGTCCCGATCCTCGGCCTGCAACGGACAGTCGTCCTTGAGGTCCGGCACGCCGTCCCCATCATCATCGATATCCGGACAGCCATCATCGTCATCATGGCCATCGGCATCCTCCGCCAGCCCCGGACAGCGGTCCCGGTCATCGGCGATGCCATCGCCGTCGCGATCCTGCACCTGGCGATGCCCATACCCAAGTACAGCCATGGTGCGCAGCGGCGCCGCCCCAAGGTGGTCGTTCAGGCCAACGCTCGCTCCAAGGGAGAGTGAAAGACTGCCGAGGTGACCTGTGAGTCCAGCAAAGCTCTCCAGCGGAGAAGCATTTTCGTCTCCCTGCAATTCAAATTCGCCGCGCACGCCGCCACTGAGCGACAGATAACGTGGCACTATCGTCAGCTGCGCCAGCAATCCACCCAGTAGCGCTGACCCCCTGGTGGTTCCCAGGATAGTCTGCTCCGCGCGCAGGTGAAGCCCCACATTGGCAGCCAGCAAGAGCGGACCAAAGGTACCATCAACGGCCAACTGCAGACCTCCCGACCAGGCTCCCTCTCCTCGCAATGCAACCTCATCACCAAAAGGAACCGCGGTGAAGAGCGCAGCCCCAAATCCCACCGGGTACCGAGGCCGCTGCAGAATCTCAACCTGCCCCATCAAGTGAAGGTCTCCCGCCCCCCAGCCAGCCAGTGCCCCGTCCCCTGAGCTGAAGTTCTTGCCCACTGTGCTGGCCACCACCACCGGCATCTGAAATGAG
>ERZ890953.1600-NODE-1600-length-11054-cov-7.653241_pt1 | contig 11054 bp, 9 predicted proteins | sample MGYA00521264_ERZ890953 | MGnify/ENA primary metagenome ERZ890953 (study PRJEB32303, sample SAMEA104408629) | aquatic metagenome | biome: Brackish water; feature: Chemocline; material: water | place: Baltic Sea | collected 2014-10-26T21:54:00 | depth 200 m ... | reverse complement strand
CGAGCTGTGCATGACCTGCCGGGCGATATGCCGCGAGGGCGGCCCGAAGGCCGCCTTCGACTGCATGATCGACCTACTCCGAGGCCCCAAGGGACCTCGACGCGCTCCCCTCGAGCTGTGCATGACCTGCCGGGCGATATGCCGCGAGGGCGGCCCGAAGGCCGCCTTCGACTGCATGATCGACCTACTCCGAGGCCCCAAGGGACCTCACCACCACCCTACTTCTGCTTGAGATCGTAGGCCGCCTCGAACTCGTCGATGGTGGCCTCGAACACATCCAGCATGTCCAGGATGGGCTGGGGGTTGGTCATGTCCACGCCCGCGTTGGCCAGGATCTCCAGCGGCGGCGCGGACCCACCGGCCGAGAGCATCTCCGTCTTGTAGAGCTCGGCGGCCGCGCGGCCGGTCTTCTTTTCCCCGATCTGCGTGCCCAGCGAGATGCCCGCCGTGAGCCCGGTGGCGTAGGTGAACACGTAGAAGTCGTAGAAGAAGTGGGGGATGTAGGCCCACTCCGACGCGTCGTTCTCGCCCAGTTGGTAGTCGGGCCCGTAGTACTTCTGGATGAGCTCGGCGTAGGTGGTGTTGAGGTAGTCGGCGGTCAGGGGGTTGCCCTGCTCGGCGTACTCGTGGATCGTCAGCTCGAACTCGGCGAACAGGGTCTGGCGGAAGATGGTCAGCCGGATGTTCTCGAGACGCTGGTTGAGCAGCGCCATGCGGGTGTCCACGTCCTTCTTCTTGGTGGTGGCCAGCAGGTGGTTCAGCAGGAGCACTTCGTTGGTGGTGCTGGCGATCTCGGCATTGAAGGTCGCGTAGTCAGCGTACATGAACGGCTGGTGCTGGTTGCTGTAGTAGCTGTGCATCGCGTGGCCGTACTCGTGCGCGATGGTGAACACGCTCTCGAGGTCGTTGTTGTGGTTCAGCAGCACGTAGGGGTGGATCGCGTAGGCGCTGCCCGACATGTAGGCGCCGCTGTCCTTCTTGGCGTTGGGGTAGACGTCGACCCAGCCGTTGGCCGGGTTCATGCCGTCCTCGACGAAGCTCAGGTAGTCCGGGCCCATGGGGGTCAGGGAGGCCAGGATCATCTCCACACCCTGGTCGTAGGTGTAGGTCTTCTCGACGGTCTCGGCGATCATCGGGTTGTACAGGTTGTCGAAGGTCAGCGGGCCCTCGATGCCCATCACCTTGCGGCGCAGCGCCACGTACTTGTGCATGGTGCGCTCGAGGTTGTCATTGATGGTCGAGATCAGGTTGGTGTAGACCGCCGGGTCGATGTTGTCGGGGGTCAGCGCCGCCTCGAGGCAGCTGTCGTAGCCGCGGGCATCCTTCTTGAAGATGTGGGCCTTCACGATGCCGTCGAGCATGGACGCGAAGGTGTTCTCGTAGCCGGCCAGGCCGCCGAAGAAGGTGTCCTTGGCCACCCGCCGCAGCTCGGGGTCGGAGCCCCCGCGGTACTTGGTGAAGCCGGTGACGGTCAGGGGCTCCAGCTCGCCCTTGTCGTTGGTGATCTCGGGGAAGGTCATGTCCACGTTGAGCATGGCTTCGTGGGCGTAGTAGGGCGCGTCGGCCATGTTGCTCGTGAGCGCCAGCAGCCGCTCCTCACCCGGGGTCAGGGTGTGGGGCTTCATGCGGAAGATGTCGTCGAAGTAGTAGCCGTACTCGGCCAGCTTCTCGTTCTCGGCCATCCAGCCGTCGATCACCGCCTTGTCCATGGCCAGGAGCTCCGGGTCCATGAAGCTGACCTGATCGGAGAAGGTGGGGATCAGCATCTGGACGCGGCCCGAGCGCATCTTGGTCTCGTCCAGGCTCTGGTCCTGGTCGAACTCGCGGCCGGCGTAGACGTACAGCTTGTACAGCTGCTCGAGGATGGTGTAGGTGCCGTCGAGGCACTCGAGCATCAGCTCGGGGGAGCTGGCCAGCTTGCCTTCGCAGGTGGGCTTGATCTTGGGGATCTCGGCCTCGACCGCCGCGAAGTCGGCCTCCCATGCGTCGGGGGTGGCGTACAGGTGGGTGAGATCCCACTTGCACTCGTCCGGTACCTCGGCGCGGGGGAGGTTGGGGTCGGGCGAGAAGGTGCACTCGGCCCAGGCGTCGGCGGTGAAGCCGGCGAGGCTGAGGACGAGGGCTGCTCCGGTGAGCTTGGCGAAGGTCATGTCGGGTCTCCTTGAAGGCTGTCGATCACAGGCGTCTGCGCTGCCGATCGGTGCGCTGCCGTGCCGCGGAGTTAACCCGCGCCGGATTTGGGAGCGAGGAGGGTGGGGGCGCGGCTGTCCATGGCGTCAGCGGACCTACGGAGGACCTCTGCGCCCCCGGGCGGATCCCGCGTGGACCCGTGCCCAAAGAGCCGATCACGGGGGGCCTGACGGCGGGGCCTTTGAACACCTGGTTCCGTCTCTCGTCAGGGTCGTAGGTGAATGAGGATGTCACCAGATCGGCCCCGCCATCGCCGTTCAGGTCGGCGCGGTCGATCGCATCGGTGAAGCCGTAGTAGAACCGGTGCTCGGGATCCGAGGGAAGCTGCAAGAAGGACGCTACGCTGACGTCGCTTTCGCCGGAGATCGAGCCATCGACGAGGTACCAGTCGTGTCAGGATCACGCTGCGATGTCCGACAGCCCGTCGCCGCTGACGTCGCCCAGGATGGCCGCCCCATAGCCGGCCCGGTCCCCCTCTTCCTCTCCAAGCAGCTTCGCGTGGACCTGGTCCGCGTACCAGCGGCGTTCGACCCGGCAGCGGGGGTCATGGCCCCGCTGCCGCGTTGAACGAAGCAACCTTCTGGACCGCCCCACCGCGATCCGGTCAAAGCTGGTCCAGAGGTCACGTCGCTCGCCGGGCCGGGTCAGGAGGCCCCGTTCGTCCTGCTCGAGCCCTACCTCCGCCCACCTCAGCTGCCGAGGATCGAGATCGGGCCCGATGAGATCCTGGCGGCCCACTGCGTCTCTCGAGAGGAACGCGGGAACGGGCCTCTCGGTGTTCCAGGCTGCTCGCTCCTGGGCATCTTTTGGCCACGGCTGCGCCTGGCACCTTCACCAGTGCACGACCTCGCTCGGAGTGTCCCACGTGGGTCGTCCGAACCACCCTGCCATCTCCGAACCGGAACACCAACCCTTCCGCTTCCTGCTCGATGCCGAGCAGCCCATCGTGAACCAGCTGATGATGGGTGCAACAGAGGGTGAGCAGGTTCTCCTCGCCGTTTCCACCGCCGTTCTGGAAGTACTTCAGATGGTGGATGTCCAGCCAAAGCCGGTTGGTGCAGCCAGGCACCTGGCAGCGGTGTTGGTCGCGGTGGAGCACGGCCCGGCGCGTGGTTGGCGGGATGGTGCGGGAGAGATGGCCTCGCCCGTTCCCCTCCCGCATCTCCAGGATCTCGGAGTCGCAGCATGCTTGGCCCACGTGGGTCTCCGAGACCTCGGCTTCTGGCGCCGCAGTCCGGCCGCAGTTGGGGCAGTGTTCGACCACCATGCGGAAGCGCTCACCTGTGGGGGCCTCGGCGCTGTCCAGTTCGTCAAGCATCCTGGTCGCCACCTGAGCCAGGAGAGCGCCGTCTCCCACCTCTTCACTCGTCACACCTGCTGCGGCCCGAACGGCTGCGAGAAGGGTCCGGATCTGCTCGGCCTCCACTGGCTCCATGGAGAAGCTCAACCGCACGGGCCCGGCCTCCTTGACCTCATCCCCACTGGGAGGCTCACCCGGCCGGTGCGCGGCCACGACACGCTCGAGCACTCGGCTGGTGGACTGGCAAGCCAGATCCACCCACTCCGCTTCGACCTCGGGGGTGACCACGGCCAGCAGCTCGCGAGCCTTGGTCCAACACAGCGCACCCGAGGCGAAGGCCTGGTCCAGCAGAGGCAGGTGCGGTAGTGCCCTCCCGATGCGGACGAGTCCACGGGTCTTGCGCGGATCGAGCGAGAGCTTCACCTCGGCGTACTGGCCCACGTTGGCGTAGCCCAGGTCGAGGAAGTGCTCCCGGTCCGCCATCTCGGCCAGGAGCAACGCGAGATCTCGCTCGGCTCGACCACGAGAGGATCCGCGAGACCGTCGCCGTTCAGGTCGCCCTCGAGCCACACCCGCGTGCCCAGCTGGTCGCCTGTGGCTGTTCCCATCATGCTCAGGTCGGCGTCCGAGGTGAGGATGTGGGTCCCGGAGACGGGGCCGTAGAACAACCAGCCCACACCCGTCAGGAAGCCGGGGCCACCCACGAGCACGTCGTTCCAGCCGTCGCCGTTGGCGTCGCCATCGCCGGACACCGAGCGGCCGGCGTTGTAGTTGGCCTGGCCTTCGAGGATCGCCGACGCCGAGCCGAGGTCCATGTCGGCGGTGAGTGGACCGAGGGCCAGGTAGGCGCGTCCGCCCGAGGTGCCCGTGTAGTAGTAGCCCTCTGCCCCCACCCACAGGTCGCGGTAGCCGTCACCGTCGTGGTCACCCGCGGCGGCGATGTCGCTCCCCGCCCTGTCACCGCTTCGCCCCCCCGTGAGCACAGCGCAGGCATCGTCCAGGGTCACCGTACCCCCATGTGCGAGGCCGAGGCGCCGCTGTAGATGTAGACATCTCCCCCGCTCGAGCCCTCCAGGGCCCCCACGGCGAGCTCCGCCAGCCCGTCACCATCCAGGTCACCCGGGCCGGCGACGGCGTAGCCCAGGTAGCCCCAGGGTACGTCACCCAGGATGGTGAGATCGGCATCCCCCAGGGAGTGCTCCCCTTCGACCGCAGCGTCGAGCAGCAGGTAGGCTCCCCCGACGGCGTCCTGCTCGCCATCGAGCAGGGCCGCACCCACCAGCAGGTCCGGGAGGCCGTCCCCGTCCACATCCCCCGCGCTGGCCAGGCCCCAGCCCGCGACCTCGTTCTCAGTCGTGCCGAACCAGCTGGAGGCCGCCTCGATGGCGTGCCCACCGCCGGTCACCGGGCCCATGGCCAGGTGGAGGGCCCCAGCGCTCTGGGCGGCGCTGCTGTCGCAGGCGTCCGCGAGGACGAGATCCGTCCACCCGTCCCCGTCCAAATCTCCGGCACCTCGGGGGACCAGCCAGTGGCAGTTCTGGCTGTAGGGGGTGGGCCAGTGGGCGTCGGCGAAGCCCAGCGGCACATCGCCGTGCTGCGCTCCGAGGAAGATCCACATCCCTGCGGTCTCGGTGAGCTCATCGCTGGCGGTCACCAGCAGATCGTGCGCTCCGTCACCGTCGAGATCCGCGGTGGCGAGCCCAGGCCAGTAGCTGAGGGTGTTGGCAAAGGGCAGTACGGCGAAATCGAGATCCTCGGGGGTGCGCTCACCGAACAGCTCGCAGTCGTTGGCGGTCCCGTCACAGTCGTTGTCCACCCCGTCGTTGCAGACCTCCTCGTGTCCGGTCCAGCAGTCCGCGCAGCCGTCGTCGCAGTCCGCGCTGTTCTCCACCCACCCTTCGGGAGCCGCGCAGGCCTGGGTGTCAACGCCGGGGTCACCGAACCCGTCACCGTCGGCGTCCTGGTGCCAGGTCGAGGTGTCCATCGGGTCGCTGTCCTCATCGTCGATCAGACCGTCACAGTCGTCATCGACACCGTGCAGCGCTCCTCGGCCTGGGGTGAGACGGCCGGCTCGCTGTCGTCACAGTCCCCCCCCCTGCAGCACCTGATCCTCACCGGGCGCGCAGGCCTCGGTGGCGCTCCCGCTGGCGCCCCAGCCATCGCCGTCGAGGTCATCGAAGACGGTCAGGGTCAAGCCCTCGTCGATCTCACCGTCGCAGTCGTCATCGACGCCGTCGCAGCTCCGCTCCTCGTCGGAGCAGTCGGTCTCCAACGGGCTGTCCGGCTGCCCTGTGTCCGGCTTCTCCGGCTCGCCGCAGGCCATCAGCAGCAGCGTCAGGCCCGCCGTCCCCGCGAATCCGCTCATGCCATCCTCCATGGTCTGCAGAACTGTACCAGCATGCCGGGGATGAGGTGGACACCATCGGCGCGCCCGGCGGGGGGTCGCTGTCCGGCCAGCGATGGTCGCGTGTGGTTCGGGCCTGGAGCGGGGTCATCGGATCCCACACCCGCAGGATCGGTGATGGAACGGATTCCGCCGGCACGTGTGTGGGTGCGTCCGACCCGTGTCCGGCACGGCGCGGATCAGGATAGGCCATAGGCCACGAATACCTCGGAGGTCTCCATGTCCGTGCCCGCCAACCTCGCCTCGCTGCGCGCCCTCATGACCCAACACGGGTTGGATGCCTGGATCGTACCCAGCGCCGACGCGCACCAGTCCGAGTACGTCTCCACCAACTGGCTGCGTCGGGGGTTCATCTCCGGCTTCGACGGTTCGGCCGGGACCGTGGCCGTGCTGGCCGGCAAGGCTGGCCTGTGGACCGACGGGCGCTACTTCCTGCAGGCGGCCCAGCAGCTCGAGGGCAGCGGCATCGAGCTGATGAAGATCGGCGTGCCCGGCGTGCCCACCATGGAGGCTTGGCTGGGTGATGAGCTGGCCGAGGGCGCTCAGGTCGGCGTCAACGCCGCCGTGTTCTCGGTCAAGGGCTACGGCGAGCTCGAGGCGGCCCTGAGCGCCAAGGGCATCACCCTGGTTCCCCTGCAGGCCGACCTGGTGGACCAGGTCTGGGGCGACAACCAGCCCCCCATGCCCGACGCGCCGGTGCGGGTCCACCCCGACAGCGTGGCCGGCGAGACCGTGGCCGAGAAGCTCGGACGCCTGTTCCTGCGCATGGAGCGCGAGGGTGTGGACGCCATGCTCATCTGCGCTCTGGACGAGCTGGCGTGGACCTTCAACCTGCGCGGCGCCGACATCGCCTACAACCCCGTGTTCATTGGCTGGGCCGTGGTCGAGGCTGGCAAGGCCACCCTGTTCACCGCTGTGGACCGCCTGAACCCCGACGTGCTCGACGCCCTGCCCGACAACGTCCAGCTGCGTCCCTACGCCGACATCGACGCCGCCTGCCAGGCCCTGGGTGCGGCCGAGGCCACCGTGTGGCTCGACCCCGCCGTGGCCAGCAAGCGCCTGGCCGTGATCCTCGAGGAGAGCGGCGCCAGCTTGCACCTGGCCACCGGCCCCGTGCCCGCCTGGAAGGCCGTCAAGAACCGCACCGAGATCGCCGGGATGCGCGCGGCCCATGTGCGCGACGGGGTGGCCATGGTGCGCTTCCTGCGCTGGCTCGAGACCGCCGTGCCCGCGGGCGGGGTGACCGAGCTGTCCTCCGAGGCGCGGCTCGAGCGCTTCCGGGCCATGGGCGAGAAGTTTGTGGGCAACTCGTTCAACACCATCGCCGGCTATGCGGGCCACGGCGCCATCGTGCACTACGCCGCCAGCCACGCCACCAACGCCGCTGTGCTGGCCGAGGGCATCTTCCTGGTGGACTCGGGGGGGCAGTACCTGGACGGCACCACCGACATCACCCGCACCATCGCCATGGGCGAGCCCACCCAGGAGCAGCGCCGGGCCTACACCGCGGTGCTGCGCGGCCACCTGCAGCTGCGGGGCGCGCGCTTCACCGCCGGCACCAACGGCTATCAGCTGGACGTGCTGGCCCGGGCGCCCCTGTGGGATTTCTTCCTGGACTACGGCCACGGCACCGGCCACGGCGTGGGCGCGGCCCTGTGCGTACACGAGGGCCCGTTCTCGGTCAGCCTGCGCAAGAACATGACCCCGCTGCAGCCGGGTCACATCCTGTCCAACGAGCCCGGGTACTACAAGGCCGGTGAGTTCGGCATCCGCATCGAGAACCTGGTGCTGGTCAACAAGGTCCACGACAACGAGCACGGCGTGTTCCTGGGCTTCGAAGATCTCACCCTGTGCCCCTACGACCGCAAGCTCATCGACGAGGCGCTGCTGTCCGACGGCGAGAAGACCCAGATCAACGCCTACCACGCCAAGGTGCTCGAGAGGCTGGGCCCCCTGGTGAGCGGCGAAGAGCTCGAGTGGCTCGAGGCGGCCTGCGCCCCCATCGAGCTGGCCTGCTGCGCCTGGTAGCAGCGCCGAGCCTTAGTCGCCCCGCCGCTTCTCCAGCCATCGCCGGATCAACCACCGGCTGTGGCCCACCACTTCGCGGCCGCCCAGCAGCACGCCGACGCCCAGCAGCAACCAGGACGCGCCGTAGATCACTAAGCCCCACATTAGGCCGAGCCACTTCGCGCCGACCCAGGTGGCGATGCCGCCCACCAGCAGCGCCACGGGCCAGCCCAGAACGAAGTTGAGCAGCACCAACAACAGCGCCAGGCGGAAGCGGGGGGACGCCAACAGCTTGGCGCGGGCCTGGTCGGGCGGGGGGGGGGTGGGGGCTGGAAGGGGGTGTGGCAGGTGCGGTCCGGCGACGGCGGTCCCGGCGAGGGGCGGTCAGCGTGACCGGGGGCCGTCGGGAGTCGGGGGGCCGTTATCCGAATGCGGGCGGCGGGGTCACCCAGGGACGCTGCGTTCGACCCTCGCTCGACGGGACAGGATCTGCATACCAGGCCATCACATCGGTATACCCAGACCAGCGGGCCCCGGTGTCAGCGTGGCGAGGGCTTGCGCCGCCGGCTGTGCTCGTCCCGGTCCCGGTCCCGGTCCCGGTCCCGGTCCCGATCCCGGTCTCGAGCGCGGCTCTGCTCGGGAACGGAGCCAGGGCAGCTCGGGTCTGCCTCGGGGTCGCAGGGGGGCTCACCGCCGCACAGCCGGTCCAGGGCGAACACGTCCATGCGCATGGGCGCGTCCTGCAGCTCGTAGGGCAGGGTGGAGTCCAGCAGCGAGGACACCCGCGCGGCCGGGTCCATCCAGGGCTCTCCGTTCCAGGCCTCGCAGACCTCGTCCCGGTGCGCCACCAGCCAGGTGTTCACTTCGGCCAGGATCGCGGGACGGTAGGCCGAGGGGTTGAGCACCTCGTCGTACTGCCAGTCGATCCACTCCGACCAGTCCCAGAGGCGGTCCTGGACCACGCAGCCTCGCTCGTCCCGCTGCAGCACGCTGCCGGGAGCCAGCAGCCCTGCGTAGAAGGTGTAGCCGTCGTAGTTGGCCGCCAGATCGGCGTACGAGAAGACCTTGGTGGTGGCCGTGCCCCAGAAGGACCGCTCCGTGAACGTGCCCCAGCGCACGGCCCGTGCGGGGTCCTGGCCCTGGCGGCTGCGCCGGAAGTACAGGTAGCCCTGCACCAGGAAGTGGTCGATCTTGTCGGTGCCCACGAGCACGTCGCCCATTCTGATGGTGGAGCAAGGCCCCACGGTGGCCAGCAGCAGGTTCTGGCGCCACTCCACGCCGCCGTAGATGTCTTCGCGCCCGCTGAAGGTGTGGCGGTCCAGATCCGCCATCTCCAGCCAGGCCGCGTAGGCGCCGAAGGTCATGGGGGGCAGCTCCCCGCGCGCATGCACCTGGGTGCGGTCTCCCAGCACGCGCTCCACCTCGCGGGCCAGGACCCAGCGCAGCTCGGCGTCGCTGCCCTGACACGCGGACTCTTGGTTGGCGGCCGCCACGGCCCTGGCGAGCAGCTGGTCCATGTGGGCGTCGGCGGCCGGCTGCGCGTCCTCGAGCCGTTCCGAGCGCCAGGTGAGCTGGTCGCTCTCGTAGGCGAGGACGGCTTGGCAGAGCAACAGCCCGAGCCACCATGGAGTCATCGTCACCTCGTGCGGGATCGTGCCTGACCCCCACAAGGGATGCTGGCAGGCCCTTCGCTATCTCACCCGAGGAGTCCGCGCCGAGGCCAGGCGACGGCTTGGTGCGTGCTGTACGCTCCAGCGTGTTCGGGCCCGGCCCATGGCGGAGGCCCAGGGCCGGTCATACAGGAAGAACGTGGGACTCATCCCAGGTTCGAACCACCAGCTCAGCGAGGATCTACCCATGCCTCTCTCTCCACCTCTGTTCGACGTCGTCGAGAAGATCAAGGTCCACTTCCCTGTGGGCCAGGTCACCGATGCCTTCGACGTGGCCCTGACCCGCCGCGCGTACAACACCGAGAACCACATCCCTGGCGCCCCCGACCACGAGTCCATGGAGTGGCTGGGCGATCGGATCCTGGGCGCCGTCGTGGCCCAGGAGCTCTGGTCGCGGTTCCCCCACGCCAAGCCCGGGCGGCTGGATCTGGTGCGAGACATGCTGACCAGTGAAGGCCCGCTGGCGGAGATCGCCAAGGAGCTGCAGCTGCTGAGCGCCATCCGCATGGGCATCGGCGAGGAGAAGCAGGGCCAGGTCAGGTCCAAGAAGGCGCTGTCCGACCATGTGGAGGCCCTGGTGGCGGCCGCGTTCCTGTGCGGGGGTTGGGCAGCCGCCACAGCCTTCGTCGGGCTCATCCTGGGCGATCGTTACCCCCAGGAGCTCCCCGAGAGCGAGGCCAGGGGTGTGAGCGACGAGGGCTCCCAGGCCATGACGGCGCTGAACACCCGCGTGCAGGCCCGCTGGAAGACCAGCGTTCCCCTTGCCGACTGGGACGTCCAGCAGGTGGGCGGCGTCGGCAACAGCCCTGTCCACCAGGCCACCGTCCGCCTGCCCGATGGAGAGGTGCTCCAGGGAGAGCCAGTGGAGGGCCGCAAGCAGACCGCCAAGGCCAGCGCCGCCCGGGTCGCGCTGGCGTACCTCGACACCCTCGGGCCGGTCTGATCGGTCCCCGCCGTCCTCCCGCTCCCAGGTTCCCACACCCGCCGCGGGTTTGCCCGGGCGATAGATGGGTGGAAAGCCTCGGGAGCCACCCATGTCCCTGCGCCGCACCCTCGCCACCTTCCTGCTGCTGCCGCTGATCACGTTCCTCGAGGCGGGCGCTTGGTATGGTGCCCACGCGGTGCTGTTCCTGTTCCGCATCGAGGACGTGGAGCTGGGCGGGCTGGGCATGGACTCCGCCGACGCCATCTCGGCCTCAGCCACCGCGCGGCTGCTGGTGCCCGTGGCGATCCTGCTCGGTGGACTGCTGGGGGCCGCCATCGGGTCCCAGGGGCTGCTGGTGCTGGGCCTGCTGCTGGCCGCGCCGGGCATGGCCTTGATCGGGATGCCCGCGCCCTGGCTGGGGGGGCTGGCGGCGGCGCTGCTGGTGCTGGGCCACGGGCTCATGCGGCCGGGCCTGATGGGCTCGGCGGCCGCGGCGCTGCGGGGCAGTGAGCACCTGCGCACCGCCTTGATCGCCCTGATCTACACGGCCATCAACCT
>ERZ890953.1599-NODE-1599-length-11061-cov-7.391150_pt1 | contig 11061 bp, 7 predicted proteins | sample MGYA00521264_ERZ890953 | MGnify/ENA primary metagenome ERZ890953 (study PRJEB32303, sample SAMEA104408629) | aquatic metagenome | biome: Brackish water; feature: Chemocline; material: water | place: Baltic Sea | collected 2014-10-26T21:54:00 | depth 200 m ... | reverse complement strand
GATCCTTGGGGTCCTGCTGGTCCTGGTCCTGCTGATCCTTGGGGTCCTGCTGGTCTTGTTTCTCGCCCTGCTCGCCCTCCTGGGGATTGTCGCAGTTCTTGTCCGGCTGCTGATCAGGGTCCTGGGTCCTGGCCGCGATCTCCTGGGCCACGGCCTGGGCGTTCTTGCTGGCGGCCTCGAGCGTGGAGTCGATCTCGGCCGCACGCAGGAAGTGCTCGTGGGCCTGGGTGAGACGGCCGCCTCGGTAGGCCGCGTGCCCCATGTCGTAGCGGGCCATGGCGCGCTGCTCGGGGTCGGTGGAGCGCTCGGCGACCTGCTCCCAGACCCGCTCGGCCTGGTTGGGCTGGCCGCCCATCAGCAACGCCTGGCCCAGGATCATGGCGCTGTCCATGTCGTCGGGGTGGGCCAGGTGGTGCTCCATGAGCAGCTCGGACGCACGCTCCCAGTCCGCCTGCTGTGCCGCCTCGAGGCCATCCTGCAGAGCGCCCGCGCGGGCCTGGGGCGACGCCAACAGCGCGGCCGCCAGCAGCAGCGCGGTGCCGCCACGGGCCCGCCGCGGCAGGCCCAGCACCAGCCCCAGTGCCACCACCACGAGGCCAGCGCCCAGGGGCCACTGGAAGTGCTCGTTGGGCACCTTCTCGCGATGCACCCCGAGCAGATCACCCTGAGTGTCGCCGTGGATCTCGTCCACCAGCGCCTTCACGTCATCCTCCGAGGCCACGGAGCGCACATAGGCACCCCCAGCGGTGGCGGCGATGCGGCGCAGCGTGCTCTCGTCGAGCTTGGTCACCACCACGTCACCGGTCTTGGTCTTCTTGAAGCCGCCACCAGCCAGCGGGATGGGCGCGCCCTCGGGGGTGCCCACTCCCATGACGTACACGGACACCTCCTGCTCGCCTGCGACCTTGGCGGCGGCCAGAGCCCGCTCGACATCCGGGATCTCACCGTCGGAGATGAGGACGATGGCCTTGTCGCTGGGCTCTTCGGCCTGGAGCAGGAGGAGCGCCTCGCGGATGGCCGCTGGCAAGGAGCTGCCCTGGGCCTGCAGGGTGGCGGTGTCGACCTCGCGCAAGATGGTGAGCAGCGCATCGTGGTCGAGGGTCAGGGGCACCCTAGGATAGGCCCCAGCGGCGAAGACCACCAGGCCGATGCGATCCCCCGCGGCCTGCTCGCACAGGTCGATGATCTCACGCCTGGCGCGCTCCATGCGGCTAGGGCTGACGTCCTGGGCGTCCATGCTGCGGGAGACATCCACCACCAGCGCGACGTCAATGCCCCGCCGCTCCATGTCACGCCACTGGAAGCCGATCTGCGGCTGCGCCAGGGCCACCGTGAGCATGGTGACGCCAGCCAGCAGCAACGCGGTCTGCCAGGCGCGCCGTTCACCGAGATCTGCCGGCGCCAGCTGACCCAGCAGCGGCGATGCGGCGATGCGCTCGAGGTCGCGACGACGCCGACGCTGTGCCCAGATCAGCACGAGAGCCAGCAGCGGCAGCGCCCACAGCAGGTTGAGCCACTGGGCGGCTCCCCAGGTGATTCCTGCGCCGCCCGACATCAGGGGATCCTCCGGAACAGTGTGGCATCGGCGAGCAAGGAGAGCACCAGCAACCCCAGGCCCCACAGCAGCCAGGGGTGGTAGCGCTCGTCGTAGCGGGTGAACTCCTGCACCTCGGCGGTGCTGGGCTCGAGCTCGTCGATGGTCTGGTACACCAGGCTCAGGGTGTCCTCGTCGGTGGCGCGGAAGTAGCGAGCGTCGGTGATCTCGGCGATGCGCTGGAGCGTCACCTCGTCCAGTCCGCTGATGCGGGATCGCCCACGCCTGGGCTCAGCGCCGACGCCGATGGTGTAGACCTTGATCCCCAGCGCCGCGGCGGCCTCTGCAGCGGCGTCGGGCTCGAGCTGACCCGCGTTGCTCTCGCCGTCGGTCAGCAGGATCACCACCTTGCTGGGGGCCTCGAGCTCGGCCATGCGACGGGAGGCCACGGCGATGGCGTCTCCGATGGCCGTGCGCTGCTCGCCCGCCATGCCGATCCGGACCATGCGCAGGAAGCGGGAGAGGCCGTTGTGGTCCAGGGTGAGGGGCACCTGGGTGAAGGCCTCCTCGCCGAAGACCACCAAGCCCACCCGGTCGTGCTCGCGCCCGGCGACGAAGCGAGCCACCACGTTCTTGGCCACATCCAGCCGCGTGGCGCGCCGCCCTCCGATGGTGAAGTCGGGCTCGGACATGGAGTGGGAGGTGTCCAGGGCCAACATGATGTCGATGCCCTCGGACTTGGTGAGGACCTGCTTGTGGGCCAACTGAGGCCGCGCGAGGGCCACGACGCAGGCGGCCAGCCCCAAGCCCAACAGCAGCTTGGGCAGCCAGGCCAGGCTACGCCGCGGGCTGGGCGCCGCCCGCAGCAGGTGCAGCGACGCGAAGCGCAGCCGGGGCCGCTGCCTGTGCATGAGCCAGAGCAACGCTGGCGCCAGGGGCAGCAGCAGCAAGAACCATGGGTTGCCCCAGCTAGCCATGGCCGGCCTCCGAGGCAGGGCCCGATCCCGCAGAGGAGACCCGGGGGCGGGTGGCCTGGACGTAGGCCTGGAAGTCCTGGTCCAGCTCGTGGAAGAACTCCACGCCGCCACCGCGACGGGCGAACTTGAGCAAGTCCGTGGCGCGCAGGATGCGCTGAGCCCGGTCGAGCAGCCCGCCGGGCACCATTCCGTCCCGGTAGATCGCGTCGCAGATCTCGCGGGTGGTGAGGGTGGTGGCCTGCAGGGGATGGACCGCCTCGAGGTAGCGGCGGAAGACCTCGCTCAGCTGCAGCGCACGGGTGTGGTCCGACAGGCTGCGGTCGCGGAGCACCACCTGCCAGGCGTGGAGGGCGGTGAGGTGCGGAGGCTCGGCCTGGACGCGGCGCATGCTGCGCCGACGGCGGCGCCACAGCCACACGGCCCCGGCGATGGCCAGGCCGATGAGCACCCCCGCCGAGAGCACCCAGGGCCACATGGGCGGCTCGGGCGGCGTGGGCATCACCAGGCCCTCGAGCTCGGAGCTGGGACCTTCGACCCCGATGTCCACAAACACCGGCGGGATCTCGAGCTGTTCCTCGCGACCGTCGGGGTGGACGGCGACGGCGCCGGCGAGGGCCACCACGTAGCTGCCCGGCGCTCCCCGCAAGGAGTAGCGGCGGGTGGAGAGGCTCCAGCCATCGAATGGCTCGGCGCGCTCTTCCTCGAGCGCGAGCTGGAGCCCCTCTGCCCCGGGCTCGGCCACCCGCAGCTCCACCCCGTCGGTCTGGACCACCTGCACGGTGACCATCACAGGCTGGTCGGCGTCCACGCGCCTGGCGTCCAGCTCCATGCGCACGTCCGCGTCAGGCCTGGACAGGGCCGGCAGCAGATCCTGGCCGCAGGCCGCCAGCACGGCCATGGCCACCGTCGCCAACACCCAGCGAACCAGCGCCCAACGAACCAGCGTGGTCCGGCTCATCGCATCCTCTCCACGCGGTGGAAGTGCTCCACCAGCCGCTGGAAGGGATCGTCCATGGTGGAGACAGCCGTGACCTGGGCGCCCGCCCGGCGCAGGCGCTGCTCCCGAGCTTGCACCCCCAGGACCCCGCGCAGGCGCGCAGCGTCCACCAGCACGGTGTGGCCGGACTCAGCGTCCTCGAGCTCCACCAGGCCCACCGACGGCAGGGCCAGCTCGTGCGGATCGTGGAGCAGGAAGGTGTTGACGCGGTGACGGCGGCTGAGGGAGGCCAGCGCCCTGTCCCAAGGGCCAGGGTCGATGAAGTCCGAGATGAAGCAGATCACGGCCCGACGCTTGAGCACGCGGCCCAGAAACTCGGCTGCCGCGCCCACGTCGGTGCCCCGCTGCTCGGCGCGATGGGCGAAGGCGGCGCGGATGACGCGCCAGGCGTGGCCTCGGCTGCGCCGGGGCGGGATGTACTCCACCACGTCGCGGGCGAAGGTGACCAGCCCAACGCGGTCGCTGGCCGCGGTGGCGGCGTGGGCCAACGCGGCGCCGATTCGGGCTTGCTGCAGCGCCTTGTCGGTGCGGCCGTCGCGCCCCCCGGAGCCGAAGCCCACGGAACCCGACACGTCCAGCACCAGCTGCAGGGTGAGCTGACGCTCCTCGCGAAACTCCTTGATGAAGGGCTCGCCCGTGCGCGCGGTGACGTTCCAGTCGATGCGACGCACGTCGTCGCCAGGCACGTAGGGCCGCACCTCTTCGAACTCCATGCCACGGCCCCGGAACGCGGAGCGGTAGTTGCCCGCGAAGAGGCTGTCCACGCGGCGCCCAGCCTGCAGCTGCAGGCGGCGGATCTGGCGCAGCTCCTCGGGCGTGAGCAAGGGACCCTCCAGAGACGGGGCTAGGGGGTGGGGACGTGGTCGAACAGGCGCTGGATCACCTGCTCGGGGCTCAGCTCGGAAGCCTCGGCCTCGTAGGACAGCAGCACCCGGTGGCGCAGCACATCGGGGCCGACGGCCTTGACGTCGTCGGGCCCGACCCATGCGCGCCCCTCGAGGAAGGCGTGGGCGCGGGCGCAGGCCGCCAGGGCCATGGAAGCCCGCGGGCTGGCGCCGAACTCGATCATGGGGGCCAGATCGCGCAGCCCCACCGCGGCCGGGTTGCGGGAAGCCCGCACCACATCGACGATGTAGCCCTCGAGCACCGGCTCCATGTGGATGGACGCGACCACCTCGCGCAGGGCGATGATGTCCTGCACCGTGGCCACCGGCCTCAGATCGCCCAGAGCCTGGGCGCCCAGCCGCATGATCTGCTGCTCTTCTTCCCGGCTGGGGTAGCCCACCCGCAGCTTGAGCATGAAGCGGTCGACCTGGGCCTCGGGCAGGGGGTAGGTGCCCTCCTGCTCGATGGGGTTCTGGGTGGCCAACACCAAGAACGGCGTGGGCAGCAGGAAGGTCTGGTCGCCGATGGTGACCTGCCGTTCCTGCATGGCCTCGAGCAACGCAGACTGCACCTTGGCAGGGGCGCGGTTGATCTCGTCGGCGAGCACGATGTGCTCGAAGACCGGCCCCTTGCGGATGGTGAAGCTGCCCTCTCGGGGGTTGTAGATCTGGGTGCCGATGAGATCCGCCGGCAGCAGGTCCGGTGTGAACTGGATGCGGGAGAAGCCCATGTCCAGGGTGGCGGCCAGGGCGCGCACGGCCGTGGTCTTGGCCAGGCCAGGCACGCCCTCGAGCAGCACATGGCCATCGCAGAGCAGGCCCATCAGCAGGCCGTCCACCATGGTGCGTTGCCCGATGACGGCCTTGGACAGCTCATCCCGGATGGTCTGGACGCGCGGCTGCGCCTCCTTGACGGCGGCTTCGATCTTGTCGAGCTCGAGCATCGATTCCTCACTCTCTGTACATCAGCGCGGGCTGCGGCCAGAGGGAGCGCGCGACGCCCGCAGGTGCGACTAGTGCTTGAGTCTGTTCACCAGGTCCCGGAAGAAACCCTTCTCGTGAACCTTTTCATCCTGCAGCTCTGCAAGTTGCCTCACGAGGCTCTCCTCGTCGTCCGAGAGCGTCTTTGGAACCGCCACTACCGCCTGCACGTAGTGGTCGCCGCGCTGCCGGCGCCGCACGGCGGAGACACCCTTGCCGTAGAGCCTGAACACCTTGCCCGAGGGAGTGCCCGGGGGGATCTCGAGCTCGTGCTCGCCATCGACCGTGTCCACGCTGAGGGTGGTGCCCAGGCAGGCCTGGGGGAAGCTCATGGGCACCTGGGAGTAGATGTCCAGGCCCCTGCGCTCGAAGTCCTCGTGAGGCTTGACCCGCACGGTGACGTAGAGATCACCGGGAGGACCACCCCCGAGGCTGGGCTCGCCCTTGCCCCCCAGGCGCAGCTGCATGTCGTCGTCGACGCCCGCCGGCAGCGTGATCTTGAGCTTCTCGCTGACCGGCACGGCGCGGCGGCCGCGGCAGGCTGGGCACGGCTCCTGGATCACTCGACCCTCGCCCCGGCAGGTGGGGCAGGTGGTGCGGATGCGGAAGAACCCCTGGGCCTGGATCACCTCGCCCTGGCCCCCACAGGTGCCACAGGCGGTGGGCTGTGAGCCCGGCGCAGCCCCGGTGCCGCTGCAGGTGTCGCAGAGCTTGTGCTTGGGGACCGAGACCTCGTGGGAGCAGCCGTGGACCGCGTCGAGGAAGTCGATCTGGAGGGGGTACTCGATGTCGGCCCCGCGCCGGGCCCGCTGGCGTCCGCCGCCGCTCATCCCGAACAGGTCGCCGAAGATGTCGGAGAAGTGGCTGAAGATGTCGTCGACGTTGCTGAAGCCGGCCTGGTAGCCCGCACCGCCCAGGCCCTGGTGGCCGAAGCGGTCGTAGGCATCGCGCTTCTGGGGGTCGGAGAGCACCTGATAGGCCTCGCTGACCTCCTTGAAGCGAGCCTCGGCGTCGGGCTCCTGGTTGCGGTCCGGATGGTACTTGAGGGCGAGCTTGCGGTAGGAGCGCTTGAGCGCATCCGGCTCCGCTCCTCGCTCCACGCCGAGCACCTCGTAATAATCGCGCTTCTCGGACACTCGACCTCCGACGGACCGCTAGCAGGGCACGGAGCGGCGCTGGGAACGCCGCCCCGCGAAACCCACTGCGCCTATGCCTCTTCGAACTCGGCGTCGATCACATCGTCGCGGGTCGGTGCGCCACCGGCCTGGGCGCCCGGAGGGGGACCGCCAGGCATCGGGCCGTCACCCGGAGAGGGCGCCTCGCCGCCAGAGGCTTCGTACATCACCTTGGCCAGCTTGTGGGTGGCCTGCTGCAGGCTGTCGAAGGCCGCCTTGAGCACATCGGGGTCGTCCTTCTCGAGGGCTTCCTTGGCGCGGACCAGCTCGGCCTCGAGCTCGGAGGCTTCGTCGGCGGGGAGCTTGTCCTTGTTCTCCGCCATCATCTTCTCGGTCTGGTAGACCATCGTGTCCAGCTGGTTGCGGTTCTCGATGATCTCGCGGCGGCGCTGGTCTTCGGCTTCGTTGGCGGCGGCGTCGTTCACCAGCTTGTCGATCTCGGACTTGGAGAGGCCCGAGGACGAGGTGATGGTGATGTTCTGCTCACGGCCCGTGGCCTTGTCCTTGGCGGTGACGTTGAGGATGCCGTTGGCGTCGATGTCGAACTTGACCTCGATCTGCGGCATGCCGCGCGGGGCGGAGGGGATGCCGTCGAGGCGGAAGGTGCCCAGCAGGCGGTTGTCCTTGGCCATGGGGCGCTCGCCCTGGTAGACCTGGACGTCCACGGCGGTCTGGTTGTCGGCAGCGGTAGAGAAGATCTCGCCCTTGCTGGTGGGGATGGTGGTGTTGCGGGTGATCAGCACCGTGTGCACCCCGCCCAGGGTCTCGATGCCCAGGGACAGCGGGGTGACGTCCAGCAGGAGCATGTCCTTGACGTCGCCCGAGAGCACGCCCGCCTGGATGGCGGCGCCCTGCGCCACGACCTCGTCGGGGTTCAGGGTGCGGTTGGGCTCACGGCCGAACAGCGCCTTGACCTTGGCCTGCACCAGCGGGATGCGCGTGGAGCCACCCACCAGCAGGACCTCACGGATCTGCGCGGCGGTGACGCCGGCGTCCTTGATGGCCTGGCGGCAGGGGTCCAGGGTGCGCTCGACGATGGGCTCGATCATCTGCTCGAACTTGGCCCGGGACAGATCGCGCTGGAAGTGCTTGGGGCCCGACGCGTCGGCGGTGAGGAAGGGCAGGTTGATGTTGGAGGCCTGAGCCGTGGACAGCTCGATCTTGGCCTTCTCGGCGGCGTCCTTGAGGCGCTGCACGACCATCTTGTCGCGGGCCACGTCGATGCCCGTCTCGGCCTTGAACTCGGCCACCATCCACTCGATGAGCTCCTGGTCGATGTCGTCGCCGCCCAGGTGGGTGTCACCCGCGGTGGACTTGACCTCGACCACGTCGTCGCCGACCTCGAGGACAGACACGTCGAAGGTGCCGCCACCAAAGTCGTACACCGCGATGATCTGATCGTCCTTGGCGCCGTAGGCCAGGGCCGCGGCGGTGGGCTCGTTGATGATGCGCTTGACCGTGAGGCCGGCGATGCGGCCAGCGTCCTTGGTGGCCTGGCGCTGGGCGTCGTTGAAGTAGGCCGGAACGGTGATGACCGCTTCGGTGACCTCCTGCCCCAGGTAGCGCTCGGCTTCGCGCTTGAGCTTCTGCAGCACCATGGCCGAGATCTCGGGGGCGCTGTGGTCCTTGCCGCCCACCTGGACGCGGACGCCGCCGTCGGGGGCGCGCACGACCTTGTAGGGCACCCGGTCGATCTCACGCTTGGCCTCGTCGAAGCGCAGGCCCATGAAGCGCTTGATGGACGCCACGGTGTTCTCTGGGTTGGTGATGGCCTGCCGCCGAGCGACGGTGCCCACCAGCCGCTCGCCGTCCTTGGTAAAGCCGACGACCGATGGAGTGGTGCGACCACCTTCTTCGTTGACGATCACGGTGGGCTTGTCGCCTTCCATGATCGAGACGACCGAGTTCGTGGTGCCGAGGTCGATGCCGATGATCCTACCCATGGTTCCTGATACCTCCGTCAGGTGCTGCCGTTCTCTCGTCACAGGCCGCGAATTCCCGGCATAATCTGCTGTAAACCGCTGTTTCTGTGGACTCGAGAACAGATTGTTCGCGTGACGCGGCAAAGCTAATCGCGGCCCCATGGGCGTCAAGCGCGTGAGAGCCTCCATCGTCAGGCAGCGACGAGAAAGACGCGCCATCGGCCCGAGGCCCATCGGGCTGACGCATCGAGCCGGGCATCGGAGGCCCCTGACTGGCCATGGACCACCGAACCGGAGCCCCGTCGTGACACGCCTGTCACGCTTTCGGAGTCGTGGGCCGCGCACGGGATGCTCGCCGAGGAGGAGTACCGTGTATTTTCATTGCTTTACACAGCTGGCACACCGCTTGCAAAGTCCCTGGATCGTCCGCCGCGTTGGGACTCGAACACTCAACCCTTCCAAACCAATGTCCGTGCCCTGACCTGACCCTTCCCGGCGCGGCGGACTCCCCCCTCGAAGATGATGGCTTGACGCGCATGGGTTCCGTGCGTAGCGATTCACGCCCTCCGGGTACTTCCCGGCACATCGCTACCCATCCCACACGCACTGGAGCCAAACATGAAGTTCCGCCCCCTCAATGACCGGATTCTCGTGAAGCGCATCGAGGCCGAGACCCGCACTGCCGGCGGCCTGATCATCCCTGAGACCGCAAAAGAAAAGCCCCTCGAGGGTGAAGTCATCGCCGTGGGCCCTGGCCGCCGCATGGACGACGGCAGCCTGCGCGCCGTCGCGGTCAACGCCGGCGAGCGCATCCTGTTCGGCAAGTACGCCGGTGACGAGGTCAAGCTCGACGGCGTCGAGCACATGATCATCCGCGAAGACGACGTCCTGGCAGTGGTCGAGCGCTAGCGCTCCACCCACCCCACCGCTCTCTCAATTTTTCCCTCCCAGGAGTAGAGAATGCCCGCCAAGAACATCCACTTCCACGAGAACGCTCGCACGGCCCTGATGGCCGGTGTCGACAAGCTCGCCAACACCGTCAAGGCCACCCTCGGTCCCAAGGGCCGCAACGTCGTACTCGACAAGAGCTTCGGCGCTCCCGTCGTCACCAAGGACGGCGTCACCGTCGCCAAGGAGATCGAGCTCAAGGACAAGGCCGAGAACATGGGCGCCCAGATGGTCAAGGAGGTCGCCTCCAAGACCAACGACGTCGCCGGTGATGGCACCACCACCGCCACCGTCCTCGCCCAGCGCATCTACCGCGAAGGCACCAAGCTGATCGCGGCAGGCGCCAACCCCATGGACCTCAAGCGCGGCATCGACATCGCGGTCACCACCGTGGTCGAGCAGCTCGTGGCCCAGTCCAAGCCCGCCGACAACGAAGCCGAGATGGCCCAGGTCGGCACCATCAGCGCCAACGGCGACGCCACCATCGGCGAGATCCTCGCCGAGGTCATGCGCAAGGTCGGCAAGGACGGCGTGATCACGGTCGAGGAGGCCAAGGGCCTGGTCACCGAGCACGAGATCGTCGAGGGCATGCAGTTCGACCGCGGCTACCTCTCCCCGTACTTCGTCACCGACTCCGAGCGCATGGAGTGCGTGCTGGAGGACGTCTACATCCTGGTCCATGAGAAGAAGCTCTCCAACCTCAAGGATCTTCTGCCGCTGCTCGAGAAGCTGCACGAGCAGGGCAAGCCCCTGCTGATCATCGCCGAGGACATCGACGGCGAGGCCCTGGCCACCCTGGTGGTGAACAAGCTCCGCGGCACGCTGAACATCTGCGCCGTCAAGGCTCCTGGCTTCGGCGACCGGCGCAAGGCCATGCTCGAAGACATCGCCGTGCTCACCGGCGGCCGCGCCATCATGGAAGACCTGGGCATCGCCCTGGACAGCGTCAGCCTCGCCGACGTAGGCCAGGCCAAGCGCGTCGTGGTCACCAAGGACGACACCACCATCGTGGACGGCCAGGGCGGCCGCAAGGAAGTCAAGGCCCGCGTCAAGCAGATCCGGCGCCAGATCCAGGACACCACCAGCGACTACGACCGTGAGAAGCTCCAGGAGCGCCTGGCCCGCCTGGTGGGCGGCGTCGCCGTCATCTATGTCGGCGCTGCCACCGAGATGGAGATGAAGGAGAAGAAGGCCCGCGTCGAGGACGCCCTGAACGCCACTCGCGCCGCGGCCGAGGAAGGCATCGTCGCCGGTGGTGGTGTGGCCCTGCTGCGCTGCCTGCCAGCCCTCGAAGCCCTCGACGCGACCGGCGACCAGAAGTTCGGCGTCGACATCATCCACCGCGCCATCCAGGAGCCCCTGCGGGCCATCTGCGAGAACGCCGGCATGGAAGGCTCCATCGTGGTCCACAAGGTGCTCGAGGGTGCGGGCACCTTCGGCTACAACGCCGCCAACGACACCTACGGCGACATGTTCGAGATGGGCATCATCGACCCCACCAAGGTGGTCCGTAGCGCCCTGCAGAACGCCGCGTCGGTCGCTGGCATGATGCTCACCACCGAAGCCCTGATCTCCGACAAGCCCCAGAAGGCCCCGTCCGGTGGTGGCGGCGACATGGGCGGCATGGGCGGCATGGGCGGCAT
>ERZ890953.1598-NODE-1598-length-11069-cov-7.255493_pt1 | contig 11069 bp, 16 predicted proteins | sample MGYA00521264_ERZ890953 | MGnify/ENA primary metagenome ERZ890953 (study PRJEB32303, sample SAMEA104408629) | aquatic metagenome | biome: Brackish water; feature: Chemocline; material: water | place: Baltic Sea | collected 2014-10-26T21:54:00 | depth 200 m ... | reverse complement strand
TTTACTGTACTGAGCTTTCTAATTTAATAGATTATCATATATCTATGATAGCGTTCTAGTGGCTAGTTATTCTAGTTCCCAAACTCCTTTGTGACTGCTGGTATAATTTAATCTGGTTACCACTTAGTTCAGAACCTTATAATATTTATGATCTTACATTCTTGAAACCTGATTTTGATAGTTCCTCTCTCAAAATTAGTTTATTAGGTTCTAATTGAGGTTCATCTAACTCATAGACTTCAATATCATCATGTTTAGGATGGATATTTAAATCTATTGTTTTCTGTAATGCTTCTTTTGGATTATTAGCTTCAACATTACAACATCCTTGATTCTCTGCCTTATAAGAGAATGAAAACCAGTACCATTTCATTATCCTTTATCTTTAGTGCTAATTAATATAATTGCATTACCACTAGGTACAATATCAGAAAATGATTGTTGAATATTAAATCCATTAGGAAATGCCATTAACATATGACCTTGTTGTAAAGATGTTGTAATAAAATCTAATCTGTCAGGCATAGCTGTAGCAAATTTCTTTGCATCTTCAGATTTAAGGTCTAATTTCTTCATTTTTTCAACATAAGTATCCTTGATTTCTCTTATTGCTTGAATAGTTTCAACATCAAACTTAATAATAGTTTCTAACTCAGGATTTACTTCAACTGCTTCTTCTACAACTTCTTCTCCTTGAACAGGATGTAATTTTACTTTTTTACTCATATTAGTATTTAATTTTACGATGTACTAGTCCACCACTTAATACATGGACTACTAATTCAGGTTTACGATTTCTTATCTTTTGAACATCACTCAAGGATGGTCTAAACCATTCTACAGTTGGCATTCTGTCTTTAACTATATCTGTATAAAATGTGCTATGTGCATGTTCTCCACATACATCACAATTAAGATGAAAAGGTATTATACCTACATCTCTATCAATTGATTTAGTAATATATCCACAAGTAATACATTTATAACAGTTAAATTTATCTTCTTCTACAGGATCAGGATATAATGCTAACATCTTAGCATAGTCTTTAGCTATTTTCTTATTACCAATCATATCTCCTTCATTTTACTAAGATATATCATCTTACGTTTATATAGTACATATTCACTACCATCATTGTCCTCCCACACATGAAATTCTCCAATAATTCCATTTTCATCATATACTGCAATTTCTGATTCTGTTATTTCCATGTATTCTAGGTTAGTGGTTTTCATTTCATTTATTTTTGGTTTAACAATAAAGTGTTTCTTTGATAACTAGCCTCTGCTTGTACAGAAGCATAAAGTAATGATTCTATTAGATTGATAGATGAAGATTGCTTATCTATTTTACCTAATGAGTGTATTGCCAAAGTTGCATCATTTGAAAACATTACAGCTTGTCTAAATGCTTCAGCATTGTTATCAATCTGTAAATATACTAAATCTGCCCATTCCATAATAGGATTTTGTGTAGTAGATAATCTATCATCTTGATAACCTACTACAAACCCTTTTCCTGGAATATGTTGTACTACTATCTTAATAACATTATTATGATAGTATATTGCTGCTTGAGGAATAGGATTTTGTGATAAAAGCCACTCAACAAATTCCTCAATACTATGTTTTTTGTGTCTTATGTTACTCATCTTTTATCTCTTTAGCATCAAAATCTTTCCAATCTTCATGAAGTATTATATCTTTACTTTTAATAACTTGAAAACAAGTAGCTTCACTATCTTTGTCAAGCATAATTTCATATGCTTGTAGTACAGCATCTTCATAAGAATCAGCTTCTACTTCTATTGTCCAATTTACTGTGTATTCCATCCTAAACTCTTTGATATTTCAGGATTAAATCCTCCAAAATGATTAAACAATCTATCTCTTAGATATTCACCTTTTTCACCTTGGAATAATTCATTATCACTTTTTCCAAATCTCCAGAGTTTACATAATTCATAGTGAGTCATGTTGTCAATTTGGATTTGCCATTCAAGTAATCCTTCATTACTTTCTTCCATAGTTTTAGTCTTTAAGTTCTGTTGGTCTAATAACCCACCACTGATTAAAATCAAATGGGCATCTTTTCCTCTTTTGTCTTGATTCATTTTTCATTGATATTTCCCATTGCTTTTTAACTTCATTTTTATGAAATTCCATAGCTATTTCAGCACCTTTTCTAGTTTTATGAATAGATTCAGTATGTGGTGCACTTTCACAACAATCACTATTATAACGAAATTCAAATACTATTGTTTTTGCATCCTCCCATGTTTCAACATCAGGAGGTTCACCTTTCTCTTTTTCCATTTTATTTAGTTTTTAAGTGGTATTAATTTACCAGTTTTAATAAGCCATTGTCTTGTTGGTGTATCAGTACTTTGTTCCATACTTCTAAATTTTTAATGATTTCTTTAGTTCCTCAATTTCAGACCTAATACTTTTACCTTTTTCATGTCTAGTACTTTCCCAACCATGAATATGAGCAATAATAGCCATACTATCTATTTCTTCAGCTAGAAGACTAATATACTCATCCATCTTACTAACAAGTAAATTATAGTTATATTCTTTAATTTCAAGCAACCCTTGCCAATATCCAGGATTATTCTGCAATTCTTCTCTTGTCATATATCATCAATTATTTCAAATGTTAATTCTTCTATGGGTACATAATCTTCTATTAAATGTACTATTTCTAATACTTTAGTAATATAGTAACCATAGTCTAGTTCCTCTATCATAGTATTAACTTTTTCTTGAGTAATACTATTTATTTCAGTACATAAGTATCCTGATTCAATCACAAATTCTCTATCTTCTTCTTTACCTTTTAAAGGAGGCATTATTTTTACAAAGTTCTTACCTTTTCTAGATACATAGTATCTGGTAATATTCTGTAATAAAGTTTGTTGTAATAAAGTGTTATCTTTATCAAATTCTCTTTGAACTAACCTAGTTCTCTTATCAAACTTGGTTCTTTTAAAAAAATCATAGAAATCAGCATGTTCAGTTATAAATCTAGCTGGCCTAATACCATCAATAAAGTATGCTTTTAATGCTTTTGGTATAATTAGAGAACTAAAGTTCTTATGCCAATCTCCATTATTAGCATAATCATAATCAAATACACCTTTATATTTAATCTTACCATTAGTAAATACAGCTAAATAATTATTAACATCTTTTTGTACTACTAAATTAAAATGATCATAGTCTAGTTTGAGATTTGTTAATTCCATCCACTCTTTAGCTATTTCATCTAGTAAATGTCTCTTATTTCTAGGACATTCTACCATTACACCATCAGTATTAACTTGAATTACTTTAATTCCATTGATAATACATTTTTCAGCTAGTTTAGCTAATAATAGTTGACCATTAACACATATAGACATCATAAACTGAGGATCATACATAAATGAATATTCACTATTACTTTTACCATACAAAGCACCATTAAGTGCTAATTTGATACCTGCAACAGTTTCATCATCTCCTTCATCTTTAGCTTTCATTCTTTGACCATAGAGCATATCAATAGTCTTCACAAATACATCAACATCAATATGTTTAGGATGTAATCTATTCTTTGATGCTAAATTAGGATAATAAGAACTAACATCTAATAATATTATTTCTGTATTCTCTGTAGCTTTCCATACTCCAGGATAGCAAGCAGCATGAAGTCCTCCAGTTCCAAAATCAAACTGTAAACCATCTACTATTATGTTGAGGTTCTTTAGTTTACTCTTCTCTGTTTCATTATTACAATATGGTAGTAGTGGTGCTACATCATCCATATCTAACTTATTGAACTGTCCTTTAGTTTCAAAAATTACTTTATCTTTCCACCAATCTAGTAGTATATTTAATTCCTTAGTGTCAAATGATATATAATCAAATATAATATCTGACATATTCATAGCAGTTCTATAAGTTCTAAGTTTTTGAATTGCATACTCAGATTCACCACTATATTTAGCAACTGCTTTTAATAATATTCTTTCACCTATTTTAACATCATTATAATTACTGAAATCATAATTATAAAGCTTTGACATTTTATCTCTAAAATTGATAGCTTTGATGTTTTTTAAGTAAAATTGATAAGTAGCTTCAATATCATTGTCACAATATATCACAAGATGCTCTATTTCTTCATCTGTGAGTATTTTGTCAAATTTATAAGGCAATACAGCAACATCATCCATTTGCATGTTAAACTCAAGTATTTTAAGACTTGTAGATTTATTATAATTATCATAATGATTGATTAAGAATAAGTCTTTCTGTTTAACTAATGGCTTCTTATTTATGTTAGGTCTTTCTTTACTTATGCACTCTTGTCCTTTTAAGTATAGTAATTCTACCATCCTTTTTCCAGGAATTTTTCTTTTGAATAATGATATAAATAAATGTAGAACATTATAATCAAATCTACAATTATTAAATCCTACCATATATTCAACAGTCTTTAGGAATATTAATAATTCTCTTCTGTTGTCTTTCCTTCTACTAATTTCAAATACAAATCTTTCACCAGTATCTATATCTTTAGCTATCAATAAGAATATATTCTTATATAACTCAACATCATAAACTATCTTTCTCATATTATTGTTATTTGATTATAGGAGGGTAGTCATTTCTAACTTATTGTTACAAAAGGATTTAGGAAAAAACAGAATGTGAGAATAAACCCACATCCTGTCAAAAATCACAACTTTACTAACTAATTCCCTACAAAACTAATTATAATTCATTAGAAAAGCAATAGGTGATTTGGTTATAAATACTAATTAAAGTTTACTACACTTATTTTTATCATCTTGTTACCATATGATGAAGCTGTGTAATTACTCTTGTATACAGAGTATTACTACTATGCTTGGCAATATCCAACTATTTGAACCTGCAGAAGTTGAATGAGCTTTAAAAAGTAATTTATACTATGTTTAATGAATTGTTCTTGAAGGCTTTCTAACCTTTAAGTATCTATCTTTTGTAATTTCAAATTGATCATTTCTTACATAACTACATTGAGACAAGTGATCTCTATATATACTATCTTTGAAATGTATTGTTTTTCTTAATTTTATTATTTCTGTTACTAAACTATCATTTGTAAATGATACTCTGTCTACTAAATCTAAACATCTATCTAATTGCCATTGACTAATAGCAAATCCTGTTGCTAATAGTATTACAACCATTATAAGTACTTTCATTGTTTAATTTTTAATTAATAAATAGTATCTGCAATTAAGTTAGGGTAAAAGTAATGTAGTTGACTGTTATTGTACATGATTAAAATAAAAGATGGGTCTAATAACTAAACCCATCTTTAAAATATATCAATAGGAATTACCTTCCCATATCTTTTAACATATCTCCTAACATGCCATGTAAGTCTTGCATTACTACACCATGAGCATTTTTTCTTACACTATCTTCTATATCAGAAAATAATTCTAATGTATGTGAGTTTTCTGTGAAAAACTGAACTAAAGGAGATTCTAATACAGAAAAAGGATCAACCCCAGCAGCAAATCCAGAAGCAGCACCAAAAGACTTCTGACCATTCTTTGTCATAGTATAAGGTTGAACTACTATCATAGCTGCAAGACCTTCTGTTCTATCTTTTGATGTTGTACCTTCTTTACAATTTACTAAAGTTGCGTGAAGAGCTTTTAATTTGTCAGTAAATTCTTTTACAATTTCTACAGCTTGATCATGTAATTCAACTTCTCTTGCTGTGAGGTCTTCTTTACTTAAATTATTACTTCTAGCCTCTTTAAAATCTGAGTTTTGTGTTTTTTTAGTCATTTTATTTTACATTTTTATTTTACATTTATAAAAAAGAGTATTTACACCTAGCTTATAAATACCCTAACACGAATTTAAATTGAGTTCATTATATCAACACATTTATATGTTATCTGATAAACAAAAAAAGAAAGAACGATACTAGGCATTGATTATATTTTAATTTCTAAAGGATGTTAAAAAGTTTCCTAATTCAGTAGCCCAATTGTAATCCATTGCTCTACCAAATATAAAAATAAAGAATACTCCATATAATAGAATTAGTAAAAGACCTGTCCATTTAGTCATCTTTTTATTAAGAAGATATATTAGAATAGTAATAGCAGTAAGAATCAATAACCATACTCTAAGTTCAATACTATTAGTAGTAGTTTCCTGAGTCATTATTACATCACCATATATCATAGTATAAAGAGCTAATGGTAAACCATGAGCTATACAAATATCAAATATATTACTACCTAAAGCATTTGATACTGCATCATCATAATTACCTTTTCTAGCATCTCTAATAGATATAAATGTATCAGGAATACTACTAGCTGCTGCTGCAAGGATAATAGATACAAACATTAAATGTATGCCCATACCTTCACCTATTTCTACAACACAATATACCAATAACCATGAAGCCAATGCCATAATACCAGTAGAGTATACTAATAATGATATAGATTTTAGATTCTTAATCTTTGTATCTAATTCATCAGTAGCTTGTTGTAACAAGTCTTTTTTTCTTTCTTCTTTGACTTGTTTCTTTTTACTCATAGTTATAAACATATAAGCAAAATATATAGCATAGATACCAACAAGTATCCATCCTTCAATTACTCCTATTCTATTAGTACTTATGACAGCAATTAATGCTATCTCTGCTAATAGTAAGAATATACCATCTCTAAATATAACTTTGTTTGATACTCTAATTGATTTGATAGTACCAAATAATGTAACAGTTAAAATAACTAATGATGGAATGAGTAAAGAATTAAAAACTGCTGACCCAGCAGTAGTTCCTATTGTGCCAGAATATCCATCACTACCATGTAGAAAGAATAGAAACACAAAACCTGTGAGTAATTCAGGCATAGAAGAAGCAATGGCATTAAGAGAAGCTCCCTTAACACCATCACTTAGATTTCTACCTAGATAGTCAGTAGCAGTTTCAAACTTACCACTTCCATACCAGATAAAATATCCTGCCAGAATTACCCCTAATAAATAGAGGAAAATCATTTACTATGCTTCATCTTCAGCATCATACATGGCAGCCATCATAGCCATAAATTCAGCCATGTCACCACCTTCTTGCAAATCAGGATGATCTTCATCATATACTCTGTTTACAAGACTTCTGAATTCTTCTGATTCAGCACCATTGAATTTTTCCATGATGGCTCTCATAAGAGCTTTTTCATTATCATCAATCTGACCATCACCTTCAATTTTATCAGCAAGATAATCACTGGCTTCCTGAGTGATAATGTCTCTCTCACCAAATTCATCAGTATGCTCATGTTCAACAGCATATTCAACAAGACCATCTACAAATAGTTGTTGCCAACCTGGGTCATTGTTCTCATTTCCACTTACTGCATCATTGATTTCAAACAAAGCATCAGCTTCTTCTTGATCAATTACTCCATCATCAAAAATGATAGTTCTCAATTCTGTCACTTGCTCTGCAAGGATTACTGCTGCTGCCACAATAAGGGCTACTAAATTTGTTAATTTACTCATGTTCTTAATTTTTTAATTTGTTACATTTAATAATTACATTTATATATAGCAATAACTATCTCTAGTTATCTACTAGTTTCTTTATCCTTCAACTTATTGTTGAGGTTACGTAGTTTCTTTCTGAACCATGTTATAAATCTCTGTTCATATTTGTTAGGCATGAAGAAAGCAATTGCAAAACCTAACAAGAACCAAATCCACCAGCTCATTATACTCCGTATTCTACATTAAGAGCTGCAAGACCACCATCAAATTCTACTTGGTCTGCTGAAAATGCCCATCCACCATTCTTACGAAAGATAGTAGCAAATTTAACTCCTGTTGCTGTAGAAGCATCAAAATTGAGATCAAAATGAAGTGTTTCTACTTCACCACTTGAAATATCAACAAGTCTGATAAAACTGTTTTCAACCATACCAAAATTCTGATGTCTTGTATCAGCTTGATATATATTTACAACTACTACAAGTTTTTCAACTTCAGCAGGTACAGCAGCTAAATCAATTTTGATTTGCTCATCATCACCATCACCATCACCAGTAAGATTATCACCAGTATGCACAATACTTCCATCAGGAGAAGTTAAATTACCAAAATAGATAAAATTCCTTTTGTTTCCACCAGCAATTTTACCATTAGCATCTAACATGTACAATGATGCATCCAAATCAAAGTCTGCACCTGCAGCACCTGATTGTTTGCAATCCCAACCTAAGCCAATAATAGCTTTTGTTAAAGTACTACCATCTTCTTTTGTAAGAATGACTTTAGCACCTTTTTCTAAATTTACCATAATATTTGTTTTATTTTAAAATTAAACTTTCTTTTAATGAATATATACTGTTGTACATATTAAAATGTATTAGCACCCTCTTTCTTAACGTGAGTCTAACCAGTGTCATTGTCAGGCTTAGTTAGTCCCCATTAAGAGTAGGGTCATATAGTTACTAAGTTTTCTTCAGGAACACAATGTTTAGTTGCTATTAATTAAAGAACCTCTCCAGGTTGGGCTGTATTAAAGACTACCTCTTTACCCTTCAATGTCATTTTATGAGGATTTGTAACTACTTGCTGAGAACTCATTTGTATTGTGTATATCTAGGCATTAACCTAACCCATATACATTGGTAACTTCATCACTTTCTCAAGATGACAATACATCTAGGATTACTCCATTCAATCTGACACTTCATAGTCTATCCATTCAATGCATTATTACTGGATTGTAGCCTTTTACTACATCATGATACCCTGTCAATTCAGGATTAGTATTTTTATATAAACAAAAGCACATCTTAATTTTGAAGACATCTAGAATTACTAATAAGTCTAGCTTTGATGTTTATAACGGAATCAATGTTTAACCATAATATATAATTATTGGAGTTCCACCAACTATAGAGTCCTTATCTCTTTTCATAAAAAGTAACCTCTTTATTAATTATATATTTTATTCAAAAAAGGTTGAACCCTGCAGGGTGAAGATTTTATCTTACATAACCAACCTTTTCTATATTTTTAACAATCTGCCTTACCAAGGACAATTAATGGCACACTTCTTATGTGGCAACATGTATAAAATACTAAACTATCACTTCGGTTTGTGATTTAATGTAGGGTTATGCAGTTTTAAAAATAGTTTAGCCAAAAGTATTCTCATCACTTTCTCCTTTAGTTGTTCTATTTCCCCATCGTATAACTGTGCTTTTCTAGCTAGGTCACATGTTTCCTCCAGCACGATTACATTTGTTCAGCTTCATCAGATTGTTAAGTTGTGTAGAGTGCTATGACAGGCAAATGTTACACTAAACCTATGGACTATCACTAGCTACCCACACTCTACATATCTTATTGTTGTGAAGTTTCCAAAGCAGCTATATAATGAAATAGCCTATCACTCCATCCATTAATTTCAGCAGTCCATACACCAGTTTTTATACCATGTGTATGTGTTGAAATATCAAGTATATACGAATAATCATATGGAGATGTATCAGGTTTAACTTTTATACCTCTAGATACATCAATATCCTGACTATCAGATAATACTACTAATCTGTCAGCATCTTTAGCATAACCTTCTTTCTTCAACCACTCACATAGTTGATAAGTGAATATACCTCCACCACCTACTACTTGTCTTATTGAATGAAAATCATTAAATATACCAAGACCTTTAGAATTATTCCAAATCATATGTGCCCCTTTTCTTGCCCAATCATCACCAGCAGTAAATACTAGTATTAAATCTTCAAATATATAACTACCAAGTGCAGCCATAGCAAATGCTAAATCCATTCTTGTAAAATCACTATATCCAGATGTTAATCCACCCATACTACCAGAAACATCTATAGCTAATATAGTAGTTCCTTTTATTTGATAATCAGCAAAGCAATTCTTCATTGCTTCATTCAAGTCTTCAGTATACTCAGGAGCTATTCTTTGAGCAGCTAAAAAGTTTAATGGTGTTAGCATTTTACTTTTAACTTGAGAAATAGCTTTTTTAATATATGCTCTTGACATACCACTATCTTTCATATTCCTGATATTTCTAAGAATAGCTAATGATCCTAAAGAGTTTTCATCTATCATTCTTTCAAATGTAACTTTCTTATCAGCTCCTGAAGATAATGCAGATTCCCATGTATTAGCAGCACCTAATTCTCCCTTAACTAATTTCCTTAATGCATCTGCATTCTTTTGATTAGGTTTAGGATGAACAAGATTAACAACATCAACTAATGAAATTTCCAAGTTACTCTTTTTGTATTTAGCAATTTGATATTCATCATAGTTGTCAAAAGCTAAAACCATACCTTTTTTGATAGGTTTAGAAATAGGTTTAATTTTACCTTGTCTAGCTTTTAACATTCCTAACATATCCATTAACATATCAGGTCTGTTTGCTATTTTACCTAATGCATCTTTGATAGATACATCTTTGTGATATTGATTAACCAATAACAATAACCATAATGGTGTATGTCTTAGTTTTTGTTCAAATCTACATTCTATAGCAAGTGCAATAGTTTGATTAGGATCAACAATTTGAACTAATCTCTCTATCTGATTCATAATATCATCAGCACTCTGATAATAATTAGATTCAAATAACATATTAGCTAATGTTACTCTTCTTAGCAGTTCATAATCAGTATATTTACCTGCTACATCTGTCATTGTACCAGCAATTATACCAGTATCAAACCCTGTTTTTTTAGTGTTAAATTTTGACATTGTTTTTGTTTTTACTTAATTAAAAATATGGTTAAAATTTGTTAATGTAATTTTACTATAATTTAGAAGATTACGAAGTAACATTAACATCACACCATATTAGGGAGGGGTACAGGACTCGAACCTGTGTCCACGGCATCCAAAAGCGAAGTAACTTTATTATCACACCATTGCTGGTTAAAAGTCAATAAAGTATATTTACGTGCTCTACCTACTAAGCTAACCCCTCCATTTAATAAAAATAGGGAAAAATT
>ERZ890953.1597-NODE-1597-length-11071-cov-6.806282_pt1 | contig 11071 bp, 12 predicted proteins | sample MGYA00521264_ERZ890953 | MGnify/ENA primary metagenome ERZ890953 (study PRJEB32303, sample SAMEA104408629) | aquatic metagenome | biome: Brackish water; feature: Chemocline; material: water | place: Baltic Sea | collected 2014-10-26T21:54:00 | depth 200 m ... | reverse complement strand
CACTTACATTTGCGCTTGTGTATCCATAAATGAAAAATGGCACATCTGCTCCCACCTGTAAACCAACAAGTGCTAATTCATTTGTGCTAAGACCTAGGTGAAGTACTTCATTACACATTTTTAAATACGTTGCAGCGTCACTGCTTCCGCCACCTAGACCCGCAAATGCTGGAATATTTTTCTTCACCGAGACACCATGTGTGTGCATAAGTTGTTCTAAAGCTTCAGATTGGGTAGCCTTTTTGAGCGCAAAATAGGCTTTATAGATTGTATTTTGCTCTACCTCGCAAGCAAAGTCTCCATTTATGCAGAAATTTTGAGATTTTCCACCACACTCATCTTTTGGAACAAAAGAAAGCTCATCATATAAAGAATCAACTCGCATAAATCTACTGATAATTTCATGATAATTATCTCGCATCCCTGTGATTTTTAAAAAAATATTTACCTTTGCATACGCCTTATAAACTTTCATGCTTTTACTTTCCAATAAGTTTGCTTAACACACTAAGCATATCTGTATCCACTTCTTTTGAGGCTGCGATATTGGATTCTTTGACATCTTCAAGGAGTTCGCTTCGCACGATGGAAACAGACCTAGGTGCTTCGATGCCGAACTTCACCACACCTTTTTCTATAGATATAACTTTAATAATAATATCATCGCCGATTACAATAGATTCATTTTCTTTTCTAGCTAATACTAACATGTATATATCCTACCAAGTTCATATTTTATCTCATTTTCTATGATATTTATTATTGAAATATTATCGCCATTATCAAGCCAATAATATCCCTCTTTTCGTATCTCTAAATCCTCTAAAGCAAGAACTCTTCCATATTTTAAGTTTTCAAAGTCTCCTGTGTATACATTCAAAGGTATATTCAAACATTTTTTAATATCAAGAGCTTTTTCATCTTCATAAACAAAGGAGCCCTCATTTAATCTTTCTAAGGCACTTAAACTTCCATGATCCTCACCTAATCTTTGCGCAATAATTCTACCTAGTGAGCGAATATACGTACCCTCCGAAACCGTAGCTTCAAATGTTACAAAGGGATGCCTGTAATGAATAAGTTTAGATTCATAAATAGTGGAATGTATTTTATTTAGAAGAACTTCTTTACCAGCACGTGCTAAATCATACGCACGCACTCCATCTATCTTTTTAGCTGAAAATATTGGAGGGTCATACGTGAGATTCCCTTCCAAAGACTTCACCGCTTCTTCTACTTTAGAAAAATTATGCTCTTTGAGAGTATCCACTTGGCTGATGAGTTCTGTATCTAAACTATCAGAGTGTGCGCCTAACCAAAGTGTAGCTCTGTAGGTTTTAGGTGTTTTATCTAAAAAACGAAATAATTTTGTATGCGAACCCATACCGATGATGAGGACACCTTTTGCAAAAGGGTCAAGTGTTCCGGTGAAACCCGCTTTTTTTTCAGCATACTTTCTTTTTAATTTAGACAAAAACAAATTTGATCCGATTCCTGATGGTTTATACGCAACAAAAAGTCTGTTCATTCTAAAACCTAAAGTCTCTCTATAAATGAAGCTAAAATCTCTTTTTTGTTTCCAGCAAAGTTGATGCTTAGTTTAAACTCACGTCCGGTTTTACTTACACCTGTGACACGTCCTGTTCCAAAGATTTTGTGACGGACTAAATCACCTTTTTTAAAGGCTGTATTTTTTTCCATTATGAGTGAGCCTGCACATAAACCAGCTTCATTGAAAAAACGGCTTTTTTGCAAATCACTTCTACGACCTTTATAAAAACGACTTGCTGCGTGAGAGAGTGTTAGAGTCTCTTTAGCTCTTGTAAAAGAAACATAGCCTAATCGACGTTCCTCTTCTAAGTCACTTCCATCTCCAGTGAGTGGTAAAAAGCCTTCTTCCATCCCTATAACAAAAACATGTTCAAACTCTAAACCTTTTGAAGCATGGATACTCATCATGTAAATACTTTCGCCTTCCACTTGATCTTGCTCACTTTGAAGTGTGAGTTCGTTTAAAAACTCATCAAGTCCTTTGGCTGGATCTTTTTTGATAAAGTCACGAAAAAGTCCATAAAACTCATCCATATTTAAAACCCTATCTGATTCGTCCTGCATACCTTTGTAGATATCTTTAAGATGAAAAGTCTCTTCAAGTACATCTATAAAGTCGTATGTCGATTCTTTAGAGATATTTGCAACTCTCTCTATATCTTCTATAAAACTCTTAAGTGTTATTGCGTTCTTCTTCTTTACAAGAAGTTCTAAATCAGCCGGTGAAGTACTCTTTATATACTCATAAATAGAAAGTTCTTTACTTAATGCTGCTAATTCAAGCTTGTCTATGCTCGCTTTTCCAAGTCCGCGTTTAGGTTTGTTAACAATTCTTTTAAAAGAAAAATCATCATGAAAGTTTGTAATCACTCGTATATAAGAGATTAAATCTTTAATCTCGGCTCTATCATAAAAGCGAAGTCCTCCAACGAGTTTATATGCAATTCCTGCACGGTTAAGCCCTTCTTCAATAGAACGTGAAAGAACATTGACTCTATACAAAATCGCTATATCATTTGCAGATACACCAGAATCTAAAAGTTTATTAATATTTAAAGCTATTTTTCTTGCTTCTTCATTTTCATCATTTGAATTTAAAATACTAACATCTTCACCGCCACCGCGAGTAGGAATCAGTTTCTTACCTAAACGTGAACGATTATGTTCGATAAGCGCATTCGCAACTTTTAGAATTGGAGATTTTGAGCGATAGTTTTCTTCTAACTTAAAAACCGAAGCATTTTTAAAATCTTGGTCAAACTCTATAATATTTCGTATATGTGCGCCACGCCAGCCATAAATACTTTGATCATCATCTCCAACAACACAAATATTTGTATGTGCTGAACAAAGTTTTTGGATGAGTTTGAGTTGGAGTTCATTTGTATCTTGGTACTCATCAATCATAATATACTGATACTTCTGACTTGTAGCCATTGCCAAATCTTTGTTTTGTGCTAAAAGTTTATAAGTGAGTGCAATTAAATCATCAAAGTCTACGAGATTGTTTTCTTCAAGATACTTTTCATACTCTTCATAGACTTTAGCAATTTGTTGGTAATTATAAAGTTCTGTTTGCTTGTATGCCTCATCTGGAGTCATTAAAGAATTTTTATATCTTGATATTTCACTAGCAACTAGTGGCGTAGGAAGTTCTGAGTTTATTTTTTTAATGATTCTTTTTTTATCATCTGTGTCAATTACTACAAAATTATTTTTACGATCTAAAAGGTGAATATGAAATTTTAAAAAAAGCAAGCCAAACTTATGAAAGGTACATAGAAGTGGTGGATACGCTACGTTTTCTATCATAGCAAGTGAGCGCTCACGCATCTCTTTTGCGGCTTTGTTGGTGAAGGTAAGCGTAAGCGTGTTTGAGGCTGGAATACCAAGCACTTCTATAAGATAAGCCAAACGAGAGATAATAGTTGTAGTTTTACCACTTCCCGCACCTGCTAAAATGAGCACAGGTCCTTCAGTCTTTTTTACAGCACTCGACTGTGATTCATTTAAATTTTTAAATATTTTTTCCATTGCATCCCACTAATTCTTTACAAAATTTCTCTATTAGTTTTATTATAACTTAAATTTACTAAATTATTACAAAACTATTGCTTTAATTATAATACTGCGTTATAATTTCACTTATCAATTATACTTATAGGAATTATTATGTTAAAAGATTTTGCTAAACTACAGACCTTTTTAATGGTGATAAAAGAGAGAAGTTTCTCTAAAGCATCAGCAAAATTAGGTATCTCGCAGCCCGCTGTTACGCAACAAATTAAATTTATTGAAGACTATCTAGATACAAAAATCGTTGAAAGAAAGAAAAACGGTATTCTTCTCACAAAAGAAGGTGAAGACCTCTTTAGAATCGCTACAAAGCTAGATAAAGCTATTACAAGTAGTGAAAAAGAGATTTTAAAAATTATGAACAAAGAGTTTACTTTTGTAATGGGAGCTTCCACAACTATTGGTAATTACATCCTTCCGAGCTATTTATCTGCTATTAAAAATAAGATTGGCAATGAAATATTTTTAAACGTTGGCTTATCTGATGAAATCATCGAACAACTTGAAGATAAAAAAATTGACATTGCATTAATTGAATCACCGGTATTTAAAGACAATATTGTGTACAGAGAATGGGTTGAAGATGAACTTGTGGTATTTTCAAACCAACAACTTCCAAAACAACTAAAATCAGAAGAACTGCTTGCACTCGATTGGATTTGTAGAGAGGAAGGTTCTCATACAAGAATCTTAACTACAGAAGCATTTGAAGATGTAAACATACCTTGTAATGACTTTTGCGTAATGGGTGTATTATCAAGTCCTACGGCGATTAAAGAAACGATTCTTAACTCTCCAAAAGATTCTGCTAAACCTCTTGCATCTGTCATGTCTCGTCACGTTATTAAAGGTGATATTGAAGCTGGCAGACTTTTTGAATCAAGAATCAAAGGGCATAAAATTGAAAGAAAGTTTTATATAGCTTACTTAAAAGAAAGAAAACACGATGCCTTTGTTGATAATGTTGTAAGTTTCTTACTTAGTATCAACAAGGTAAATGTTTAAACACTTTTACTTTTTTAAAAATTTAGAATTTTCGGGGTTATTCAAAAAAGAAGCCATCGAATTTTCTACTCCACCCTCATCTATCTCCTCTTTTTGAACCTCAACTATTATGTCAGAATTCGCTAGGTTGATTAAAACTGGTGTTTCATCAACAATGATTTGCATAATACTCAGTAGTGGTACAGTTACCACACTTCCAAAGTTCTCACTCCCAAAACCAGCTTCAAAGATAAGTACATCCGATTCGATTCTCGCAGTCTCAAAAGTATAACCTGCAAGAAAAAAGAGCGTTAAGTGTCTAAACTCAGCATTTATATTTCTAGGGAGCGGTGGATCAAAATGTATATTATCTATCTTACATAAAATTCCAAAATTTTGTTCTTTTTCAAAAAAATGAATAATCATCTCTTGTATATTTTTTTGCATTAAGTAAGCAAATTTTTTATCGTTAATTACTCTATCTAACACTCTTTATCCTTTGTTATTCAAAACTCATGTCCGTAATTATATCAAAATCTATCATTGCATTGAGCAAGGCTACTTTTGTATACTCTCCTAGTGTATCCACATCTATATCTTTAGGAATTAAAATACCCTTATCTATATACCTTTGTCTAGTTGTTCCTTCTAAAAGTGGTGAAGCTGGTGTATACCAAATTCCCTCTTTATAAAAAGCTATATTTGCGATACTTGTATCACATACTAAAGCATTTTTTATTATAAGAATATCATCACAATTTTCTTTTTTTTCATAAAGTCTGTCAATGGCTTTGCGATTTGTTGCTTTTTTTGAGTAGTCAATAAGATTATCATGAAGTAATTTAAGTGAATGTACTTCTTTTTTTATATACGGATGATACGTTACCTCAACACTCTCTAGTGTATAGAGCAATCTACATCTATAAAGCCCATCCAAGGGAGGAGTGATGTATTCTATAAGGTTTTTGTAGTTTGTGGTGCCTAAAGAGTGTAATACACTCTCGTAGCGCTTTTGATGGTAAAAGATATTAAACACTTCACCATCAAGCGCTTTAATGGTTTCTAAAAAACTAGTCTTGATCAAAAAGTGTAGTACTTAAATATCTCTCGCCTGTGTCACATAAAATAGTCACAAGTGTTTTGCCTTGAAACTCAGGGCGAGACGCTACTTGCATAGTTGCCCAAACATTTGCACCTGCTGAGATTCCCACAAGTAAGCCCTCTTTTTTTGCCAACATTCTTGCAGTCTCAAAGGCATCTTCATTGGACACTTTAATAATTTCGCTATAAACAGCTGTATCTAAATTCTTAGGAATAAAACCAGCGCCTATACCTTGAATCTTGTGCGGACTTGGTGCTTCACCGGATAAAACAGCAGAAGTCTCAGGCTCCACTGCAATAATTACAATATTTGCAATATGCTCTTTAAGTACTTTTGAAGTCCCTGTAATCGTTCCACCTGTTCCAACTGCTGCTACAAAAGCATCCACTTGTTTATCAGTGTCATTTAAAATTTCTACAGCTGTTGTAAGGGTGTGAATCTCGGGATTTGAGGGATTTTCAAACTGTTGCAAAATCACACTGTCATGTGTTAAAGCCTGCAACTCTTCAGCCTTGTGGATTGCACCTGTCATCCCTTTAGCTGCAGGCGTTAAAACAAGTTCAGCACCAAGAGCTTTTAGAAGGTTACGTCTTTCTATACTCATAGAATCAGGCATAGTTAGTATCAGTTTGAGATTTAAGGCTGCACAGTTTGCAGCAAGTGCTATACCTGTGTTTCCGCTTGTCGGCTCGATTATAGTCGTACTTTGCGTAACTTTTCCAGATTCCATTGCACGACGAATCATATTAAAACCTATTCTGTCCTTCACCGAAGATGTAGGATTCATAAACTCACATTTTCCTAAAATCGTCGCTCCAGTTAATTCAGATGGAGTGTTTAATCTCACTAATGGAGTATTTCCGATAAGCTCTGTTATGTTCTTTGCTATTTTCATTTCTTTACCTTATGTATCGCAATTTTTGTATTTTATCCAATTATTGGTAAAAATGCTTTTGTTCCAACTTTTACTTTTTTTCCAATGCTTAGTTCTTTACGTTCACCTGCACTTAAAACCACTTCAACAAGTTGTTGTCCAATGGCAATTATAGCTATCCATATAACATCCACTTGCACTATATCTATCACTTCACCTTCAAAAGAAAACTTCTGAGAACCGGTATGTTTGAGCATTGCATCCTGTGGAGCAGCATCACTTATAATTTTTCCATTTTCTAAAACCACCACACGCTCAGCTAGTTTATATATCTCAGCTGGATCATGAGAAACCATGATAGTTGTAGTACCAAACTCTTTATGTAAAGCTAAAATCTCATTTTGGAGTTTTCTTCTCATAGCCGGGTCTAGTGCAGATAAAGGCTCATCCATCAAAAGTAATTTCGGTCTGTTCATCATCGCACGGCATAAACTCACTCTTTGTTTTTGCCCACCGCTGAGTGTGCTTGGTTTTCTTTTTTTAAGTTCTGTTAAATCTGTAAGTTCTAACAACTTTTGAGCAAGTTTTTTGTCTTTGTTCACATAGAGAAGGTTTTTCTCAACACTCATATTTTCAAAAAGTGCATAGTCTTGAAATACAAAACCGATGCCACGCTCTTGCACTCTCAGCATAGTATTTTTATCTTGCCAAATCTCTTCACCTACTTTAATAGTGCTAGCAGAGTCCTCAAGACCTGCAAGAATTCTTAACAAAGTTGTTTTTCCACTTCCACTTAAACCGCTTAATGCAAGGAACTGCCCGTCTTCTATCTCAAAATTCACATCTAAGTCCATAAGCCCTTTTGTACCATGGAGTTGTTTTTTTATATCTACATATATCATTTAGCAAAACCTCCGATACGCTTAGAACTGTTAAATGTATACACCGCCAAAAGTATGATAAAACTCATTACAACCATAAGTGCACTGTATATATGAGCACCCTTATAGTCCATCATCTCCACCATCTCATAGATGGCAACAGAAGCAACTTTTGTCTCAGATTCTATACTTCCACCCACCATTAAAACAACACCAAATTCACCAACAGTGTGTGCAAATGTAATGATGATGGCAGTTAAAACCGCTGGCTTCATATTTGGTAAAACCACTTGTAAAACTGTTTGCACTTGACTCTTTCCTGCAATATATGAAGCTTCAATCATGTTTTTGTTTATAGACTCAAATCCTCCCTGAAGAGGCTGCACCATAAAAGGCAAAGAGTAAAAACAACTGGCAATAACTAAAGAGGTGAAGTTAAAAACTAAAGACACCCCGAATACATTTTCAAAAAAAGCACCAAGTGGCGAATTTTGAGAGAGTGAAACAAGTATGTAAAAACCTAAAACTGAGGGAGGTAAAACTATAGGCAAGGCTGTTATTGCTTCAAGAAAAGGTTTAGCTTTGCAACGAGTCTGAGATAAAAACCAGGCAAGAGGTAAAGAGATAACAAAAAGTATAAGAGTAGTTAATCCGGCAAGTTTGAAAGATAAAATAAAAGGGGTGTACTCAAGTGAGGTGAAGAACTCCATCATATTAAAATCTCCGATATAGATAACTCACTTGCTTGAAGTAGCGCTATAACCACATCCCCAACAGCCAAGTCCATTTTTTTAGACACTTCAAGAGTGATTAAAGATTCAAATTCATTTCCATTTGCTTGTAATGTAATGCTACTAAGTAGTTCACCATTATTTACCTCCACAATGCTCGCGTGAATTTTATTTGCATAACTGATAAAACCAGAAAACTCTTTTACAATTGCTACAGAGCTAGGTTTTATAGCTAAAGAAACTTTTTTGCCAACTTGAACTTCATCGTGTAAACCAAGACTCATCATCTTAAGTTCTATACCATTAAAATCAAAAGTCACAAGGTTTAGATTATCCACACTTTGAATTTTTTTGATTGTGGCTAGAAGTCTACTCATTGTATTTTGTAACCATACTCAAGAAATATTTTTTTCGCTTTTTGGCTTAAGATAAAATCGTAAAAGGCTTTTGCGTCTTTATTTTCTTTTGCATTTGTGAGTATTACTATCCCCTGCTCTATGGGGGTATAGAGTTTTGCATCTACCTCAGCCCAATTTTCACCTTCTTTAAATTGCTTGAGCTTTGGTGAATACAGTGAAGATTTTGCTATAAAACCAATGTTTACAGCCGAAATTGTATAAGAGAGAGTTTGCGCCGCAGATTCACCATACACAATTTTTTCTTTGATTTTATCTAAGATAGCAGCATTTTGCAAAGCTTCAAAGCTTGCTTTTCCATAAGGTGCCGTTTTAGGATTTGCTACTGCAATTTTTGTAATTGCTTCACTTTCTAAGAGATGTAAGCCTCGTGAAAAATCACGCTTTTTTACACTTAAATAAGCCAAGGAACCTTGTGCATAGACAAGTGGTTTGCTAAGAGCTAGTCCATCACTATATAAAGCCTCTGGATACTTCATATTTGCAGACATAAAAACATCGTATGGAGCGCCATTTTTTATTTGCGCTGTGAGTTTTCCACTGCTACTAACAATAACTTTAACTCTAACATCTGGGTAAAGCAAAGAAAATTCTTTTTTGATTGCTTCAATAGCATAAGAAACATTCGCGGAAAGTGCCAGATTTATAGTAGAAGCAAATGAGCTACATGTAAAGAGAGCTAAGAATAGTAGTATTTTTTTTATCATGGCAGCATTTTACAATAAATTAGATTGTTTTTAAATTTTCTCTTGTTCGTTATAATTTGCTAAATACTTTGTTAAGGAAAAATAAATGAGACTTTATGCACCGTGGGAAAAGGCCTTCGAGAGAATCGCTACTCCGTTTGAGCACTTTATCCATGCACAAACTACAACTGGTATAATCTTAATGTTCATGACAGTGTTGGCCCTTATCTTAGCCAACACTCCGCTCACTGAAGCTTACATACATTTTTTTCATACAAATGTGGATTTATCTGTTGGCTCTTGGCATCTTAAATACACAATTCACCATTGGATAAATGATGGACTTATGGCTATATTCTTTTTCATCATAGGTTTAGAGATTAAACGTGAAATTCTTGTTGGCGAACTCTCAAATATTAAAGTAGCTATGCTTCCAATAGTATCAGCCATGGGAGGTATGCTTTTACCTGCTCTTATTTATCTTACTATTAACCACGGTGAAGCTGGCGCTAATGGCTGGGGTATTCCAATGGCTACAGATATTGCTTTTGCTATTTCTGCTCTTGTTTTGTTACGTAAGCGTGTTTCACCCGCCCTTGTGACATTTTTAGTAGCTCTTGCCATTGTAGATGACCTTGGAGCTGTAATAGTAATCGCTGTATTTTACACAGATACAATTGAGTTCATTCCCCTTGCCTTATCTGCACTTAGCTTTTTTGTCATGATGCTATTGAATCGTATTGGAATTCATATGATTCTTCCTTATTTTATTACTGGACTGTTTATGTGGTTTTTTATGCTTGAGTCGGGTGTACATGCAACTATTGCAGGTGTTATTGCGGCAATGGCTATTCCATCAAAACCAAGACAAACGCCTCTTGACTTCACCAATCATACAAGAAACTTACTTGATGAGTATGACAACTACCCTGTTGCAACAGATCATGTCATGCATGAAAAACAAAAAGCAATCTTGCTCAATATTAACGATAGAATAGATGCTGTTGGAACTCCCGCTTCAAGGTTAGAACATGATTTACATCTTCCTGTATCTTTAATCGTTATTCCTCTTTTTGCATTGGCTAACGCTGGAATTTCCATTAACTTCTCTTCTATTGGAGATACTATAACAACTCCTATATCTCTTGGAATTATATGTGGTCTTATTTTTGGAAAAGTTATCGGAATAGCCGGAGTTGCATGGGTTTCCATAAAGCTTGGAATTGCAAAACTACCTGAATCGAGTAATATGAGTCAAGTTTTTGGCGTTGCATTTCTTGGAGGCATTGGTTTTACCATGTCTATATTTGTAGCTGATTTAGCGTTTTTAGAAACTCCAGATTTACTCTTTCAAGCAAAGGTCGGAATTTTAGCAGCTTCTTTGTTCTCAGGACTTTTTGGTTACTTTTGGCTTAGGTTTATCGCTGCGCCAAGAGATTAGGAATCAAAATTAAATAAGTCCGTGATTCTAGCGTTGTTATTTTTTTTCTAGTCACACTATTTTATGAGGAGCATAGCCTTAGCTACGCGACGATTAAAATCGTTTGAATAGGAATAAAAGAACGAGATAGAATACGGTTTTATTTAATTTTGGTTCCTTAGTAACTCTACTGCTACGCCTATATACATAGGATATATTAATCTTTATGATACTATAATCCACGAAATTACATTAAACAAGTGAATTATTTATGAAAATAACACCCACCAACCAAGAAAAAACTTTTAAAGATAATGTTTTACTCGTAACTAAAACAGATTTAAAAGGTA
>ERZ890953.1595-NODE-1595-length-11074-cov-4.008621_pt1 | contig 11074 bp, 16 predicted proteins | sample MGYA00521264_ERZ890953 | MGnify/ENA primary metagenome ERZ890953 (study PRJEB32303, sample SAMEA104408629) | aquatic metagenome | biome: Brackish water; feature: Chemocline; material: water | place: Baltic Sea | collected 2014-10-26T21:54:00 | depth 200 m ... | reverse complement strand
CAGAGGCAGAGGCAGAGGCACAGGCAGAGGCAGAGCCAGGGGCACAGGCAGAGGCGACAGAGACGCCAGGACAGGCAGAACAGAGGCCGAGGGAGCCCAAGGCCCGCCCCGGCCCTGCGGGCCTTGTAGCGTCTGCCAGACCCCTTGGCGTGGGTCCTCCGATTCCAGCGGTAAGATCCGGTTTTCCGACGGGTTTCGACGGAGACCATCGCGGGCGTGCTTCGCCCCGGGGCGGGACGGCTCGGCTGCTGGCCGAGTGCCTCGGCCCCCTGGATATGGCCCACCAAAACAGCGAGGCGATGAGCTGGGTGCGGGCGGTTTTCGACGCCCTGCGTCTGGCGTACGGGGCCGACTCAACGAAGGGCCGACAGGAATGCGGCTCGCTGGCGGCGATGTACAACGAGACGCTCGAGGCCCGGCTGCCGGCGACGTTGCAGGCGAAGGTCCTGCTGCACGATCTCGGGGACGCGGTGACGATCGGGCTCAAGCGGTCCGGCCAGATCCGTAAGTCCAAAGGGGCGGCCCTGTGGCACGTGCACAAGCAGCGGCTGGAGGCGGCCAAGACGCGGGCTTGTGCGAGCCGCCCGGCGGCGGTAGGATAAACGCAGAACAAGGAGACTCTGATGGACGACGGAACCACCGGGAACACGCCTGGAATCGCCCGTCTCGAAGGCGAAGCGGCGGGATAGAAAAATGGGTCGCAAGACGAAATACCAACCGGAGTATGCCGATATCGTGCGGACAGCGTGCGAGGAGTTCGGGGCGACGAACGAGCAGCTGGCGCGGCTCTTGAACGTCTCGACCAGCACGCTGCACGCCTGGCGAACCGAGCACGCGGAATTGGCGAGCGCCCTGAAAGACGGCAAAGAGAGTTACGACGAGGCGAACGTCGATGCGTCGATTCTGGCGCAGGCGCTCGGGTTTTACATGAAGGTCGAGCTGTACAACGCGGAGTTGGACAAGTGCGTCACGATGTTGAAGTATTTTCCGCCCGATCTGAAGGCGGCGATGGTGTGGAAAGCCAACCGGTGCGACTGGCACTGGCCGGGCCGGGGGCTCGATGCCCGGTCGGCGGCGGCGCGGCAGTTGCCCGGTGACGGCGGCCCCGACGGCGCCGCCGACGACGACGTCGAGTTCCCCGGCTGGCAGCAGCTGGGCGCCGAGCTGATGGCCCGGCGATACAACACGCGCCTGCACGTCGAGAGTGAAACGGTCGAGGAGAAAGCACGATGAAAGCAATCAGCATCCGGCAGCCATGGGCTTGGTTGATTCTTAACGCCAGCAAGGACATCGAGAATAGGTCCAGGCCGACGAAAAAGCGGGAGCGAATCCTGATCCACGCCAGTAAGACTGTAGATGACTCTGCGTGGGATAAAATCCGGCCGATGTTCGACAGGGACATACGATGGATTATGATGGGCAACTTGAGGAAGATGGTTACGCTTCCAGGTTTTACTGGTGGCATTGTTGGGGCCGTTACTATCGTCGATTGCGTAACGGTAAGCGACCGTCTATGGTTTGAGGGGCCCTATGGATGGGTTCTGTCCGGCGCGACACAGCTCCCGTTCGTGCCCTACAAGGGGACGCTTTCGTTCTTCGATGTGGACGATGCGTGGCTACGACACCAGTTGTCTGAGCCCGAGGCCAGGGCCACGATTCTGGCGAAAGTCTGATGGAAGCGATTAGCCGGCCGAAAACCGATCGGGTGGCGCGGGCGATCGCCCGGTCCAACGCCGCGCTCTGGACGGAGACGTACATGCGCAACGAGCGGGGGGATCCGTTCACGTTCCGCGATCACGTCTACCAGATCGAGCCGATGACGGTGTTCCATCGGCGGGTCTCACTGAAGAAATCCCGGCAGGTCGGCGGGACGCTGCTGTTCATGTTCAAGCTCTTGTGGGCGATGGTGGTGGGGAAGATTCCGGTGGGGGCGGTGACGGTGTTCCCCAATAAGGACAAGCTGGGCGACTTCGTGGAGACGCGCTGGGACCCGCTGCTGATGCACAACGCCCACTTCCTCGGCCGGCACATGCGGTCGACCGACAACAAGCACAACAAGAAGATCCACGATGCGATGTTGATGTTCCGCGGCGGCCGCCTGACGCAGAAGATCGCCGGGGTGGCGGAAGACTCGGCGTCGCTGCGTTCGGATCCGCAGGATGGGGCGGTTCTGGACGAGTACGATCTGATTGCGACGAAGGCGATGGAGATCGTCCGGGACGGGTCGCTCCACTCGACGATCAAGTTTGAGTGGAAGCTGTCGAACCCGACCGTGCCGGGGTATGGGATCGACGCGGAGTTCGAGGCCGGGGATCAGCGGTACTGGATGAGCCCGTGCCCGGCGTGCAACGAATGGTGGGCCATCGAGTACGAGTTCCCGCAGATCATGCGTCGGCGGGCGGACGGCTCGGCGATCGTCGCCTGCCTGAAGTGCGGGGGGGCCCTCGACGTCAATCAAGGCGAGTGGGTGGCCCGCCATCCGGACCGCACAAAAGACCATATGAGCTATCAGATGGGCCAGCTGATTCGGCCCCAGGTCGGCGGCACGGTGACGCATCTACTGGACGCCTACGAGCATCCTCCGGAGAACGACCTGGCCGGCGTCATGCGGTTCAAGTTCGGCCGGGCCTACATCGACGCGGCCCTGGGCCTCTCGACCGAGGACGTGTTGCGCAGCTGCACCCGCGAACCGGCGTGGACGCGGGCGGATTTCGGCACGGCGATCGGCGTCGACGTCGGTCCTCACTTTTTGCACGTGGTGATCGGGCGCCGCCTGGCGGCCGACGTCTACCAGGTGGGGGCGATTATGATGGTCACCGGCTGGGGTGAATTGAAGCAGGTCTTCCAGACGTTCCGCTGCGCGGTGGCCTCGATCGATAACGAGCCCGAGGTGCACGCGGCCCGCCAGTTTCAGGCGGATATGAGCCGGGGGTGCGAGGTGTGGCTGAGCGATTACATCCACACCGTCCGCGGCTACGCCTACGACCAGATCACGAAGGTGGTGAAGGTCTCGCGGAATGAGGTGCTCGATGAGACGCATCACGTCCTGACGGCGGCGGGCAAGTTGCGGCTACCGACGGCGAACACGATCGTCGAGGAATTCGCCCGGCAGTGCGCCAACGTGGTCAAGGTGGTCGAGGCCAAGCCCGGCACCGGCGATCCGATCGTCTCGTACCTGAAGCGGTCCAGCAGCGTGCCCGACCATTTTCGTCATGCCCTGGCGAATTTTTTACTTGCGGCCCACCGGCAGGTGTCGGTAGATTCGATAGCGACGACAACGAGCGTCCAAACGCGACGGACCGGAGACTTTGATCTATTCGGGAGTTGACGATGGACGTGCAAGAGTTCACCCCGGCAGGCCCGTCGGCCCTGGCGGACGCGGCCGATTGCAAAACCTGTCATTTATGGCGTGACGCCGTGGGCCGCTGCTCGGTCCCCGAGGCCGAGCGCCGTTGCGGCTGGACGGCCGCAACCGAAGATCTCGCGCCGCAACCGGCCTTCACCCTGTTTGGGGGGGGCTACTGATGGGCACGCCGCAATATCAACCCACAGTGGGCACGATGAGCCCGGGCCAGACGCCCGAGGGCAGCTACGTCGGCGGCCGGATCAGCCCGAGCGCGGGCGTCCACAAAGAGCGGGGGGTCATCGCTAATACGTTCGACTCGATCTTCGGCATCGAACACAACGGGAAGCTGAGCAACCTTCCGGCCGCCGCCCTGGCCCGCGGGACGCAGCAGCGTCTGGGCCTGGAGGACACGTACCCGACGATGCCGACGGCCTTCGATCCCGACGTCGTCGCGGCCGGCCGCAGCGAGGCCCGCCAGCGGACGAACACGAGCCCGGCCGGGCGCACCTGGACCAACGCGAAGTTCGCGACGCGGCGGCCGATGTTGATTGGGAGTCAAGCGTCATGAAGATGGACGAAAAGACGGCGATCAAGCGGCTGATTGCCCAGTACGAGTCGCTGGCGTCGGCCAAGGCGACGCGCCTGAGCTACTGGCAGAGCCTGCACGAGTACACATTCTCTCACAAGGCGGCCCTGACGGCGGCGTTCACGATGGCCTCGCGTCCGCACGCCGAGAAATACGACTCCTCGGGTATGCTCAATGCGGCCCGCTGCGCGGCCTCGATGTACACGCACTTGACGCCGTCGAGCCAGTGGTTCCTGCTGGCGGCCCCTCCCGGCTCGGAGGCGGCGGCCGATCGCGGGTACACCGACTCGCTGGCCGATCGGGCCGAGCAGCTGCACCTGGCCTTTGCCCAGACGAATTTTGCCACGGAGATGCACTCGGCCTATGAGGACCTGCTTAGCGGAACCGCCTGCGTCGCTGTCAAGCGGCAGGAGGAGTCGCCGTTTTCGCTCTCGACGCGGCCGCTGGGGGAGTACTGCTTCGCGTGCAACGAGGAAGGCGTTCCGGAGGCGGTGTTCGTCGAGCGGCAGCTGACGGCGTTCGAGGCGGCGGACCTGTTCGGGAGCGAGAAGCTGGCGGCCCCGATCCGGACGGCGCTGAAGGATATGGCCGACAGCGTGTTCACCGAGAAGGCCGCGTACTTGAACGTCATGCGGCCCAACGACAAGAGCACACCGGCGGCGATCGCCAGCGGCGCCCCGTACGAGAATCTCTGGATCGAGCGGGCCGGCGGCAACGTCATCAAGCGTGGGGGCAACAAGCGCTTGCGGTACATCATCAGCCGGTTCTGGAAGCCGACGGGGATGGACTGGGGGATGGGCCCGTCGGATATGGCCTATCCGTCGATTCGGTGCATGGACAAGTTCATGGAGGTCGTCCTGAAGTACGCGGCCAAGGCGATGAACCCCCCGAGCCTCTGGCCGGACGATGGGGCGTTCCATCCGATGTCGACGGCGCCGGGGGCGGTGATCGTCGGGCGCATGGGGGCCGGCGATCTCGGCCATCCCCAACTCATGCAATTGCAGACGGATCACCGCCTGGCCCAGTACCTGGTGGAATACTACGGCAACCAGGTGGCCCAGTGCTATTTTGCCCAGATCTTTCAGACGCTGGCGGACTCCGGACATAAGACCGCCTACGAGGTGGCCACAGTCCTGCAGAAAGACTACGACCTGGCGATCCCGGTCGTCGGCCGCCAGCAGCGGGAGCTGTTCGCCCCGTTGGTCCGGGTCTGCCTGGAGCTGATGACCGAGTGGGAGCTCGGAATTCACGGCTGGCAGCTGCACGGGGAAACACTCGGCGAGTACGATTACCAGCTCGAACTCATCAGCCCGCTGGCCCTGGCCATCAAATATCAGGAGCTCCAGAAGCTGCCGAACCTGGTGGCGCTGCTCAGTCCCCTGGCGGAGATGGACCCGGGCGTCTGGGACCACTACTCGCTCAACGACATCTCGCGCGGTATCGGCGAATCGATGGGCGTTCCGAAGTCATGGAAGCGTTCGGCCTACGAGGTGCGGCAGATCCAGGAGGCCCGTCGCGCGGGCCTGGCTCGCAGAGAATTCCTCGAAAACGCCCAGGCCGGCGCCCGGGCGGCGAAGGACGCCAGCGGTCCGGTCGCTGCCGATAGCGTATTGCGGGGGGTGGCCTGATGGCCCACTACCCCGCGCTGCCCGAGACACAGCCGCCTGCGGAACCGCCCGCCGAGGACCCACGCACTGGCCTGCGCGATCAATATCAGCAGATCAAACTGGCGTTCGAAGGGCCCACGGGCGCCGCCCTGCGGGCGTACCTCCAGCAGCGGGTCGACTACCAGCGCCCGCAATTCAGCGAGGAGACGCATCTGACCTATGCCCGGCTCTGGGCCTGGCACCTGGTGCACGATCTCTTGAACGTTGTCGACACCCCGCTGGACGATCTCTTGCCGCCGGCGGTTCCGACTATCGAGGTCGGTCCGGAGGGCGATCCCATGTGGGACGGCCCCCCGCCTTCTCCCCTGTTCACGTAACCCCAACCTAGGTAAGGAAATTATCATGACTGCACCCAAGGCACCGAAGGCACCGAGCGAATCGACAACGGCGAATCCCGAGCCGGGCGCGGCCCCCGCGACCCTGCGCCCTGCGCCGGCCCGCGACGGCGACGAACGCCGCGACGGGCCCGCCGATCTGACAGCCCGCTGCGCGGCCCTGACCGCTCGTTGTGCTGATCTGGCGAAGGCCCTGGCCCCGCTGGCGGCCATGCCCCACGACACCAGCCGCCCCGATGACTACGTCATGTACAAGCTCACCCGTGGCGGCGCTCGCTCGACGATCACGTGCGGTCAGATTCGCGTGGCCCGCCGGCTGCGGGGCGAGGAGCAGTAGCCCCGGCCGCTAACCGTTCCTGTGTGACTGTTTAAGGAGAAACACCGATGCCACTGTCCCCTGTTGTTCCTGTCGCCGCTGCTCCTGCCGCGGCTCCTGCCCCCGGCTCGGCGCCGGCGGGTAATCCGCTGGGCTTCGCGGGGCCGGGCGATCCGCCCGGCCCCCCACCGGCGGCGGTCCCCGCCCCGGGTTCGCTCGCTGCCGGGCCGCCTGTCGCGGGCGCTGCGCCCGCCCCGGTGAGTCTGATCAATGCCGACGGCAGTTACGCCGAAAACTGGCTGACCCGCCTCGGCGTCTCGGAGGAGGTCCAGGCCGACCAGCAACTCCTCACGCACAAGGGTCTGGCCGATACCGTGACCAATCTGCACGAGCTGATGAAGATCAGAGGCGATCAGGTGATTCCGGTCCCGCCGGACAGTGCGGCCCCGGACGACCCGCGTTTCGCGTTGATCGCCAAACGGCTCGGCTGCCCCGAGAAAGCGACGGACTACAAGGTCCCCGACTTCGCCGCCTCGGGCCTGGCGCCCGAGCACCGCATGCCGGATGAGACGATGGGGGCGGTCCTGGGCGTGCTGCACAAGGCGGGCGTGACTCAGCGGCAGCTCGACCAGGTGATTCCCGGATGGAACGCCATTGTCGGCGCGGGCCTGAAGGCCTCAGCCGAGGCGTCCGAAGCGGCCCTGGCGCCGCTGCAAGCCGAAGTGGCGAGCGCCCAGGCGTATATCCGGAGCAACGTCGAGGCGAGCGAGTGTGAGGCGTCGCTGGCGGCCCTGAGCGATCCCGGCCTGGTGAAGCTGATCGCCCAGGTGGCGAAGGCCTCGGCCGAGAGCGAGCCGGCGACGCCCGGTATCCCCGGCTCGTCGAGTCTGGCGATCGCGCAGACGGAGGTCCAGAAGCTGATCGGCGGCGGGGCCCAGGGCCCTTACCTGGACAAATACAACCCCGATCACGTCGCCACCGTCGCCCGCGTCAACGAACTGCGGGCCTGGATCGCGGCGAACACGCCGGCAAAAACTTCCGAATAGGGACGGAAAAAACTTGATCGGTCCGGAGTCGTCCGGTAGATTCCGGGCTGATCGAGTTTTTCATCGCTCTTTGGCAACAACAACTTCCGGGGGACCCGGGGCCGCCGACGCGGCCTGGTCGGGTCCGGTGACCGCCTCAACAGGAGGCCGTCCAAGCGAGCGTTATCGCCAGTGGATGGGTCCGCAGTGTCTTCTGCGGGGGACCCAGCGATCTGATCGAAAAACGTTTTTGAAAGGACGGTCGCATGGCCACCTCACAGGAAGTTGCCTTCCTCAATTCATACCGGCAGGACTTCGAGCTGGTCTACCAGCAGAAGCAGAGCCGGCTGTTCAACGCGGTTCGCAACGAAACCCAGAACGTCTTCAGCGATTTCTACGGCTACCTCGGCGCGCTGACCGACGACGACACCGAAGACGGCATCCGCCACGCCGATACCGAGTGGACCGAAGTGGAGCACTTGCGGAGGCGAGTGACTCTGGCCCACAAGGACAAGGCGGTGCCCCTGGACAAGGCCGATCAGCATATGATGGGCCCGTACGATCCGACGGCCGGGTACGTCAAGCTGCTGACCAGCTACTTTGCCCGGTGGTACGATCGGAAGTGCCTCTCCGCGATGGGCGGCACGGCCTACACCGGCGAAGCCGGCGCCACCAGCGTCAACAACTACGACAGCGGCGAATGTCGCCTGATGGACGGCGACGGCGCCTGGGCCACGGCCGGCAGTGATCATTCCGCCACCACGGACACCGCCTTGACGGTGGCCAAGCTCAACGATATCGCGGGCATGATGACCGACGCGGACGTTCCGCCGGACAACCGGTTCATCGCGGTCAACGATTACCAGCTGACCGGGCTGTTCGAGGACACCACGTTCGACGGCGAGGAGATCCGCGATATCCGCAACATCCGGACCCGTCAGTTCGGCATGTTCATGGGTTTCCAGTTCATCGTTCTGCCGACCAGCCAGTTCACGATCAACGCCACCGACACCACGTGCATCGAATGCTATGCGTGGCACCGCGATGCGGTCGTCATGGCCACCGGCAAGGGCAGTTACGTGCCCGAGCTGGACATTGCCAAGCGGCCCGACAAGAAGAACGTCAAGCAGATCTTCACCGAGGCCTACGCCGGCGGCACCCGCTTGCAAGGCCCGGGCGTCATCGAGGTCCTGCTGAAGTACGCCGCCTAACCCCCGGCGTGTCTTCGGGGGCGTTTGACAAGTGAAGGCTCGACCCTGATTTAAGGAGTTTTAGTCATGGCAACAGGTGCAGCAAATGGAACCAACCGCACCGCCCTGGCGGCGGTGGTGGCCAATACGCTGATGGACTACGGCAAGATCGCCGGCAAGATGTGCTTTACCTACGACATCCTGACGGCGGCCCAGCAGTTCGACGCGGCCAGTGAGTTCACGATGGGCAAAGCCCTGCCCATCGAGGCGGTGCCGCTGTTCGGCATCGTGAAATTCACCGGCAGTTCGACGGCGACGTTACTGGTCGGCAAGACCGGCGACACCAACCTCTTCGGGACTGCTACCGCGCTGACCACGACGCCGATCCAGGTGATCATGCCGACGGTGCCGAACACGCCGCTGACGGCGGCGGTGGACATCCTCGTCACCACGGCCACGGCGGCGATCGTTACCAGCGAAGTGCTGGAGCTGGTCATCGTCTACGCGATGCCCTAAACTAAAAACAGTCACACCGGGAGCCGGGCCTGTCACTCCTCTGCGGGTCCGGCTTTATCCGGAGGGAAAGCCGCTCATGAAAATCGTGCTCGCCTGTCCGGTCGCCAATACCCCGCTGGTGGACATTCGCATGGCGGCCTTCTGTGCGAGCCTGGATCGCTATCAGAACATCACCTGGACCTGGGCCCAGACGCCCAGTCCTGCCACCGGGCGGAACGCCCTGATCGAGTGCCAGCTGCACGATCCGGAAGTCACGCATCTATTCTTTTTGGACAGTGACACGGTCCCGCCGCCCGACTGCATTCCGCGGCTACTGGCGCTGGACAAGGACGTCGCGGCGGGCATGACGCCCATTATCGCCGGCGGCTCTCGCCACGCCTGGAACGTCGCCATCGAGGGCGAACAATGGCTCGGCCGCCAGGACCCGCTGCCCGAGGGGCCCTTCCCCGTCGCCCACATGGGCGGCACGACGCTGCTGATTCGCCGCGCGGTCCTGGAGGCCGTGGGGTATCCGTGGTTTAAGTTCGATTACCAGCCGATGGGCTCGGGCGTTGAGCTGATCAGTCGCGGCGAAGATGTGTTCTTTTGCGACCGCGTGCACGAGTGCGGCTTTGAGATCTGGGTCGATCCGACGATCCAGTGCGACCATTTCAAGTATGTGAATCTCTTGACGTTGACCGAAGACTGCGTGGCGCGTGTCCCCATGACACCGGCCGCCCCGTCGCCGGCGGCGTAGGGAAGGGAACCAGCTATGGCCATGAGTGTGACACAAACCTACAGCCCCGGCGCCGTGCAGCGGGGCATTAAGACCTTGACCTGCGTCTGGGTCAGTGCGGCCGACGGCTCGGCCTCGGCCGTCCTCGATCCGAAGATCGTCGGTGAGATCCGCAACGTGAAATTCATTCCCAGCGCCACGGCGGCTCCGACCGCCTCGTACGACGTGACGCTGCTCGACGCCCACGGGATCGATTATCTCAAGGGCCTGGGCGCCGATCAGAGCGCCACCGTCGCGGCGATGGTGCATCCTCGGGAGCTGGACGCCGTCGGCAGCGGGCCCCTGCTGTGCCACGTGCCGCTGACGCTGACGATCGCGGCCGCCGGCGACACCAAGGGCGGGACTGTCATCATCACGTGGAGATAAGGCCATGAACGTCTCGATCGCCGAGATCTGCAATAAGGCCTTGCACAACGCCGGGGCCGCCTCGATCGTGAATCTGAGCGACCGAACCACCGAGGGCAACCAAGCGCGGCTGTCCTGGCCGATCATTTCGGAGTTCGTGTTTCGGTCGGTGCCCTGGAAGTGCCTGGCCAAGCGCGTCAGTCTGACCGAGACCACCACGGCCCCCGCCTGGGGCTATGCCTACAGTTACGTCCGGCCGGACGACTACGTCCGGCTGATCGGCATGGAAGAGCAGGATGCAAAATACCTGGAGGTGGGCGACACGATCCAGAGCGACGACAGCCCCCTGAATCTGGACTACGTCTACAACTGCCAGGACCCGACGAAGTACTCGGCCGACCTGGTGCGGGCGTTAGAATTGAATCTGACGTATGACTTTATCATGGGCCTCAGCGGCGACGTCAAGCGGCTGGACCGGATCCGGCAGGACCTGGAGCGCTTCTTCATGCCGCTGGTGCGGCTGAACAATTCGATCGGGGCCGGCCAGCGCATTCAGCAGGCCTCGACCTTCACTGATATGTTCTTGTAGATGAGGTGAGACAATGGCAACACTTCAACAGATTTATACGATCGTTCAACCTCAGAATCCGATCATCGGCCGTGTCACGAGTGCCATGCACAAGAAGTGTTGGGCCGTACTGCTCGAGGCCGACACGGTAGACAACCACGTCAATCGTCTGGCCCTGGCGATGCAATTCATGCGGAATCCCGACCCCCTCGTGCCGAAGCTATGGCGTCTCTTTCTTTCGAACTCCACGGTGCAAAACGCCTTCGCGGATCTGTCGGCCCTGTCGGACAACGATATCGAATACATCGTGGTCAATGACGACACTCACGTGTTCGATTGGTTGGCGAATATGGAGGCTTCCTGATGGCGGTCGCGAGTAACGAACTTCAGATACTATGGTCGTCG